>Ga0136633_1001073_pt1 | contig 20329 bp, 20 predicted proteins | sample AntDrymeUQ832206_2_FD_105494 | JGI IMG/M metagenome (GOLD analysis project Ga0136633, IMG submission 105494) | Polar desert sand microbial communities from Dry Valleys, Antarctica - metaG UQ83 (22.06) | ecosystem: Environmental > Terrestrial > Soil > Desert | place: Antarctica: Dry Valley...
GCCAGCGTCTCCGACCGTGCTGCGGGGGTCCGAGGGAGCCGTGCTGGCCCAGCGCTCGCTGGCGACGGGTGACACCGCCGCCCTGGATTCGGCGGCGGTGACCCACCTGCAACGCACGGCCGGAAACGCCGGCGCGGCGTCGCTGCTCGAGGAGGAGGAGCGCTCGCCCGTGCTCGATGTGGTCGGCTCGAGCGGAACGCCGCTGGAAGGCCGGACTCGGGCCGAGATGGAGTCCAGCTTCGGGCACGACTTCGGCGACGTACGCATCCATACCGACTCGGCCGCAGCGGCGTCGGCGACATCGGTGCAGGCGCAGGCGTACACCGTGGGCAACGACATCGTGTTCGGCGACGGCAGGTACGCCCCCGAGACCGAGAGTGGTCGCCACACGCTGGCCCACGAGCTGGCTCACGTTGTTCAACAGCGCGCGGGGCCGGTCGATGGCACCCCGTCGGCCGGCGGCGTCGCTATGAGCCACCCGTCCGACCGCTTTGAGCGGGCGGCGGAGACGACCGCCGCGAAGGTCATCCATGGCGAGCGCCGCGAAGGTTACGACGGTACTGCCTCTGGGAGCGTTGGCCCAGCGGTTCAACGTCAGAGCGCTGGCGCGGGACTCGACGAAGAAATGCTAACCGGGTAAGGACAGCCCATTCGGCTCTCTGGGTCGCAATTACGAACCTCAATACCAGACCATCGACGAGCAGAGAAAGATCATTCTATTTCGCTGGACCAACTCCATGTAGGAGATGCGTAGAAGGATCGTAACGCGAAACGTGGAGCTTGTGGCCAACCACCGGCATGCGTGCGAGAGCAAGTGCGTGCCGTTGGTTCCAATCGGCGACGGACTCGGGGTCCGAGAAATCTACCTTTGGCTCTGGGTCCCACTCCTTGCCTGCTCCGCTTGCGCTCGACTCGATCCATAGTGGGCCGTCAAAGAGGCATGGAAACGTCCAATTCTCTCCCTTGGGCCTCGCCAGTCCACCGGGCAATGTCAGTTGATAGGGATCGCCCTGTCCGATTCCGTCGACTACCCATCTCCTCTCGGGCACGCCCACGATCTCAAGCTTCATTCCCCGAAGCAACGGCCCGACCTTGTCGTACCTATACTCGATGGCTTGCTGGTATGCCTCTGACGTGTCTGCGGGAGTTGTTGATATTTCGAAGTTGACAGGGAGAATTCCCCGGGATTTGCCGACAGAAATAACCCCGGTGGACTTCAGTCGACTCTCGATAGGGTCAAGATCGAGTAGTTCATGGATCCGGTCAGTCGGAATGTTGGCTATCCATTCAAGCCAGATGTCCTGTTCCCACTGATTGATTGTTCTGTATTGCGCTGCGATGCCTTTCATCTTGAGAGCGAACGTTCCATCCGCAAGTGCGCTTATCGCAGCCGTCGTCTTCGCTCGGACCTGTGGAAGCGCAGTCTCAAGAGCGAAGAGGTTCTTTTGCTGCCCGGCTCGCAGCCCGACGCCCGTGCCTGCCGCGCCTTTCAACTCCGACGCCTTCACCGCTAGACCATGGAGGCGGACGAGGAGAGGTACCATATCGAGGGCCGTCAAGCTGTTGGCTAAAAGCGCCTTCTGGTCCTCTAGGCTCTTCGACTCAGACGACGTGGACTGTTCAGCGAGGTCTTTGAAAGGGTCGGTACCCCCACCTCCGATGGTCTTTCCGACGCCGACCTCTGCAATTTCAGAAACTACGGCCTCCAGTACGTCATCTGCCAAGCGCAGAGAGTTGAACAGCGCCCCTATTCCGAGACCAAGCGCCACGCTCAGGCCGAACATGACAGCGGATCGCAACTCTTCCTGGGCCTCCAGTGTCTTGCCGGCATCCTTCAGTGTCGCCGCCACCTGGCTGTAGGCGGCGTCGTATCTTATCTTGCTTGTATTGAAGCCGATACTAGCGGTATTTAGGGTCTTAGTAGCAGTCGCTATCGCCTGGTCAACGCTGGCGTGCAGTTGTTCATAGGAATTGTACGCGGAGGCGGTTCGGGCTTCGTAGCTTAGCGTCGCGCTGCTCTGGGATGTCGCTGTCTGGCGTTGTGTTGCTGCCAGTGTCGTCTCGCTATGCTGACTAGGGGCATGGACAGAGGAGAATGCGACTCTAGCGTTCGCAGCCGTTGGGTTTGGCTGGCCTGTTTCGGTATCGCCTAGCGTTGTTCGCTGGGCATTGAGGAGTGCGCTCACGGACGCGTTACCGGAGAGTCGCTGGAGGCGGTCTACTGCGCTCGGGCCGAGACGGGTGTGATCCTCTCCCGCACAGACTACGGCTCCGTCTTCGATCATCGATACACGCGCGACCGACGGGGCTGGGGGTCGGCCTTGTGTCTCCCCGTGGGAATGCATCGTTACCTATCCTCGATTCGTTCGGTCGATGGCCTGCTGACCCAGCTCAGGCCAAGGCACGTGCGTGGCCATTCTCAACGAAGAGATCGAGGAGCGGGAGGCCCGGCGGAGGGTCATGTAACGCCGGTGAAGTCGATTTCGGTCAAGGCCAGATCCTCGTACTTGCTTCCCGGATAGACAGAGACCACCTCGATCTGGACGGACGCGGTTCGGCCGAAGGGCAGGTTGAGCTCCTGGCGCGCGCTCGAATCGGGCAAGGTAATGGGGAAGCGGGCGAAGTCGGTGATGACGACCATGCTGCGGATGCGGGCGTTTTCCTTGAACAGTTCGGGGGTGGAGGCGAAGCCGTTGACCAGGCCGATCGTCTTCACGTCGACCGGATTGCGGAACCGGTAGGTCAGCTTCTCGCCGACGCCCGGGCCGGCGGCGCCGTCGTTCCATGCGGTCTCGAGGTTCCCGTCGAGGGTGTTCTTCACGCCGTAGTTGAACGGGCCCTCGTCGGGCAGTGTGCTCGTGGCCAGCGCCGTGACGGTGGCCGGGTCGATCCGTCTCGGGCCGGATGCGGCCGTCGTCGTCGGCCCGGCAACTGTCGTCTCGATGATGGTCGTCGAGGAGTTCGGGCTGGTGGCCGACTCGGTGTCGTTGCCACCCCTCGTGACCAGCACGATCCCGACCGCGATGACCAGGATCAGCACGGCGAGGATCGGCACGACGGGGAGGCGACGCCGAACGGGCGCCGCCTTCACGACTGGTACCGGCTCGGTCGTCGTCACGGCGGCGGCACCTTCGAGCGCCGCGCCGCAACGGGAGCAGAACGTCCGGCTCGGGGAATTGCTCGCCCCGCAACCCGGGCAGAACTTGCCGCCCTCGATGATCGGCCTCGGACCTGCGGTGGGAGGCGGCACGGCGGCCGTCGGCGCGCGCCCGGCGGCCGGTACGACGGCGACCGGCGCAGTGTCGACCTCCGCCTCGCCGGCGGCCGCCGGCGTCTCCTGCTCGGCCCAGCCCAGGTACGCCCCGCACGCGGTGCAGAACTGGATCGACCGGTCGACCGGCGCCCCGCAGTCCTTGCACCGCAGCCCTTCGGTCATCGGGCCGCACTCGCTACGAGCTCGAAGTAGGGCCCGAACTCCCCCTCGCCGCACAGGTGGCCCAGCTTGCGGTACTCCCGCTCGGTGCCCCGGATGAGGTCGACCATCGCCACCGGCCGGCTCAGGTCGGCGGCCAGGTAGGCGGCGGTCAGGCAGATGTTGCGGATGTTGCCGCCCGAGACCCGGAAGGCCCCGGCCAGGAACGCAAGGTCGACGTCGTCCGAGCGCGGCACCGACGGCGGCAGGTGCAAGGTCCACAGCCGGAGACGGTCGTCCTCGTCGGGCAGGGGGTAGTCGACGATGGCGTCGAGGCGGCGGGCGAAGGCGTCGTCGAGGTTCGACCGCAGGTTGGTGGTCAGCACGGCCAGGCCCTCGAACCGTTCCATGCGCTGGAGAAGGTAGGCGACCTCGACGTTGGCGTAGCGATCGTGGGCGTCCTTGACCTCGGATCGCTTGCCGAACAAGGCGTCGGCCTCGTCGAACAGCAGCACGCCGTTGACCCGGTCGGCCTCGGCGAAGATGCGGTCAAGGTTCTTCTCGGTCTCGCCCACGTACTTGTCGACGACCGTGGACAGGTCGATCACGTATAAGTCGAGGCCGAGCGATCCGGCCACGACCTCGGCGGACAGCGTCTTGCCCGTGCCGGAGTCGCCGGCGAACAGGGCCTTGACCCCACCCGCTGCCGACCGGCTGCCCATGCCCCACCCCCGAAGCACCGGCTCGCGGTGGCGCACCCGCGACGTGAGCTCGTGCAACTGGGCGGCGACATGGGGAGGGAGGACAAGGTCGTCCCACCCGGCCACAGGCACCACCCGGCGGGCCAGCCGTTCCAGGCCGGCGGCGTTCTGGGCCCGGGCGCCGGCCCGCAGCTCGGCCGCACCGATGGCCCGGCCACCTGCGGCGGCAGCTTGCAGCCGGGCCGACGTCGCCGCCCGCACCACCTGCTCGGGGCCGAGCCGGAACTGCTCGGTGGCCGCCGCCGGATCGAAGCCCGGGTCCGCCGACCCGTTCACGGCGAACCGCCACATAGCGCGGCGCTCGACCTCGGTGGGCACACCGGCCTCGAGCAGCAGCGGAACCGTCGTCGACCACTGCGGGTCCCACCCGGTCACACCCACGAGCACGACCGTCGGCGCCCCGGCAGACGCCAGCGCCCGCACCGCCTCCACCCCTCGGCCGGCGGCGACCTCGACCGGTCCCACCACCAGCGTGGCGTCGCGCAGTCGAGCCTCACGACCGGCGTCGGCGGCGAACAGCATCAGGTCGTCGCCAGCCGCCAGCCGGCCAAGGTCGGCGAACACCGCCGGCCGGCCGGCGTCCGTCACGGCCGCGGCGACCAGTGCCATGCCGCCGCCGCCCCCACCAGCGGGCTCTTGCAGGTAGACCAGCCCGACGCCGGACGCCAGCGCCCGCTCCATCCCGGCCACGTCGCCGTACGGCGCCGGCACCGGCGTCACCAGGGCCCCGCCCACGAGCGGGTCGGGGGCGTCGTCCCCCAGCAGGTGGGCGGTCACCCGGTCGGGTACCCGGAGGCTCCTGGTGAGGAACGGACGCTCCGGTTCCTCGACGACCACCAACCCGCCCTTCACCAGCGCCGACGCCGGTCCCAGCCGCCGGCGCTCGGGCGACGACAGCTCGGCCCCGCACAGCTCCACGGCCAGCCCGGTGCTGGCCCGGCGGCGGGAGACATCGTCGTGGAGGTAGGCGTACAGCCGTTCGAACCGGGGGTCGACGTCGGGCGCCAGTGCGATGAGCAGCAGCTCGACGTCGACGTCGTCGAGCTCGAATGCACGAGCCAGCCGGCGCAGGCGCACGTCGGCGCCGGCGCGCGACTCGACGTCGGCCACCCACGCCACCTCGTCCTCCTCGAGACCGGCGGGCAGGGCCGGCCGAACGGGCGACGCCACCAGGCGGTCGACCTCGGCCTCGGAGATGTAGAGACCACGGAAGCGGTCATCGGCGTCGGGGTCGTCGGCCCGGTGCCGGTCGACCAACCGCCGGACCCGAGCGTGCACCACGGCCAGGCGCCCCCCCAGGTGGGCGACAGAGGAGTCGCTCACCCGCGTCGCGCCGGGACCACGCGACGGCTCCGTTCCTCCACAACTTCCGGCGTCGACACCCGCACGCGGGGCGGTTCGGTGACCAGTTCGGCAACTGGCTGCTCGCCGATGGCGTCGAAGGCCACCAGCGTCACCAGGTCGAGCGAGGGCTTGAGCTCGCCGCCCAACGCCGACCAGACGTCGCTCAGGGCGCGATCCTCCGGCGGAGGCAGGGCGATGGTGACCCTCACCGGCCCATTGGCGGCGGCCAGGGCGGGCGGGAGCACGTCGGCCGGCAGCACGGCGAAGCGGAGGAAGCACGTGAGCAGGTTGGACAGCAGTCGGTGCTCGTCCTGCGGGCGCTGGGTCCACGCGGTGACCAGGTACGACAGTTTGAAGTACTTGGGTGGCCCGGCCCGCCCGCCGGTATGCCCGTTGGAGTCGAGGACGTCGACCGACCCGTACGCTGCCCACCGGAGGTCCTCACGGATGTCGTAGAGGTACAGGTTCACCGTCGGTGCGTTCCGGCGCGACGCCCAGTCCTTGGTGGGCGCGTCGAACACGACCTCGATGTCCGACCCGTTCAGCGCTTCCCTGCGGACCAGGGCGGCGAGCGCGTCGTCGACCTCGTGGATCACTGCCCGGCGGCAGGCTTGGGGCCGATCGACACCAGGACCTCCATCTCGGGGACGACCCTCGACACATGGAGGTCGTCGGCCGACAGATGTCCGTCGAGCCACTCCTGGTTGAGGACCATGGCGTCGAAATCGGACCAGATGCGGCCATCAGCGGCGCAGGAGTACCGCCGGCACACGCCCGGTCGGTCGCCGTACACCCCGCAGTGCCCGGTGGCGGTGTCGTTGTGGACGCAGTAGCCGGTGGACGCCTGGCGGATGACGTAGGGGTGGCCGATGTCCCACTTCAGGCGGCCGGCGTCGACCTCGGCCGCGCTGAGCGGGAACTTCAGCCTGCAGCACACGGCCATGCACACGTGCATCCGGGCATCACAGTCGACGACATCCGGGCCGGCCTCGTCCCCGTTGTCGACCCGTAGTGCGATAGAGGGCCACACGATCGACGCGGCGGCCGGCGGCGGGTTCTCACGGTCGTGGTCGTTCTCCTCGACAGCGTCCTCGAGGCTGATGCCCAGCTCGTCCTCGGTCATCAGCCCGTTGGTCACCAGCTGTTCGATGAGCCGGCTGAGCAGGGCCTCGGCGTTGTTCAGCCGGCTGAAGCTGCGCTCGAGGGTGGCCTGGGTGAAGTAGCTGCCCCGCTGGACCTGCCGGTCGAGCTCGGCCACGTCAACCGGCGACGCGCACTCGTGCTCCATGGAGCCACCCTGGCCCCGGGGCGGAGGATCGGCACCCGCCGACGGGCAGTCGTTGGGGAGGCCGGGGTTGCCCGTTCGGGCACGTCTGACGAACCGGCCTTGTAACGACGCCGTTGACCGCCCAGTCTGTGAGATGTGAGAACACGTGCGGCTGTCCTCCTTGTCCTCCTGATGGCGGCGACGGCCGCGTGCGGGGACGACGCCGAGTCCGGCGCCCGACTGGGTGCGACAACCACCAGCACGACCCCCACCACCGAGCCTCCCACCACCGCAGCGCCCACCACGACAGCTGCGTCGACGTCGGCCACCACGAGACAGACCACCACGACCGCCAGGCCGGTCGCCAACACCCAGTCGTGCCCGCTCTCCGCCATCGGAGGCGGGGCCACCGACGTCACCACCAAGCCGGGCGACTTCGACGGCAACGGCGTCGTCGACACGTTGCGGGCCTACAAGCTCGGCAGCGACTGGCACCTGCGGGTCGAACTGTCCGGGGCGGCCTCGGGCCATGACGTGGTGGTCCCGGGGGTGGACCCCGGAACCGGGCTGAAGGCCGTCGGCGGCTTCAACCTCGACGAGAACCAGTCGAACGAGGCGTTCGTCGTGATCGGGAGCGGCGCGTCCACGACGCTCGTCGCCATCTTCGTGTTCAAGAACTGCCAACTGACCCGGGTGACGGAGATGGGGAACGCGGCCACGTTCCAGGTCGGCGCGTCGGCGCAGAATCGGTCAGGGCTGAGCTGTGTGCAGGGGACGGCGCTCCAGACGCTGAGCGCGTCGGCGCCGCCGAACACCGGGACGCCATTCTCGGGGAGACGTACGACCTACGACCTCGTCGGTTCGGATCTGGTCCAGGCCAACGTCTCGCCGCAGGAGACCTTCGGCCTCAACGACCCGGGGCTGGCGCCGTTCAGCCGTTTCACATGCGGGAGTCTCTCGCTCAACTGAGGGGAGGAGCCCGGCCTACGGTAGGGCGGTGCTCCTTGGATTCGCGCTGCCGGTGTCCGGATCCTGGGCCACGCCGGCCAACTGCCTGCACGTCGCCCGGTGCGCCGAGCAACTCGGGTATTCGTCGCTGTGGACGTTCCAACGACTCCTGTCGCCGCTGGCCGGCGACGAGCCCACGCTCGCGCCCGAGTACCGGAGCGTGCACGACCCGCTGGCCGTGTTGGCCTACGTCTCCGGGCACACGGCGAGAGTGCGGCTGGGAGTAGCCGTCGTCAACATGCCGTACTACCCCCCACTGGTGCTGGCCAAGATGCTCACCACCATCGACCACCTCTCGGACGGGCGCCTCGACGTGGGCCTCGGCATCGGATGGCTGCCGCCCGAGATGGAGGCGGCGGGCGCAAGTCTGGCCCAGCGGGGTGCTCGGGCCGACGACTACCTGCGTTGCCTGCGGGCCATTTGGACAGAGGATGTCGTCGACTTCACCGGGGACTTCTACCGCGTGCCCCGCGCCGGCGTGGACCCCAAACCGGTGCAGCGCCCGCACCCGCCGGTCCTCCTTGGCGGGGGAGCGGACGCCGCGCTCCGGCGGGTCGGCCGTGCGGCGGCGGGCTGGATCAGCAGCAGCCGGGCCGACCTGAGCCGGATCGAAGAGTCCATCGCCACCATCCGGGCCGCCGCGGTCGAGGCGGGGCGCAGCCCGGACCAGCTGCGCTTCGTATGCCGGGGTGTCGTGAAAGTGCGCACCCGCGAGCGGGCCACCCTGGTCGGCACGCTCGACGACATCCGCGCCGACCTCGACGACCTCGCAGCCAAGGGCGTCACCGAGACGTTCATCGACCTCAACTTCGACCCCCAGATCGGCTCGCCCGACGCCGACGCCGGCGTCTCCCTGCGCCGGGCCGAGGAGGTGTTGGAAGGTCTGGCCCCGGTTCCCTGAGGCCTACTCCGGGTCGACTTCGGGCGGTGAGCCGGCCGCCTGGACACTGTCGGTGTCGGGCGCGGCCAGCGGCGGAGCGGACGGAAGGGTGTTCAGTGCGTCGATGAGGGCGCGGAGGCGGCCGTGGCTGGCCCGGTCGAAGTGGAGGGCGATCCGGGGCAGGTCGACGTGATCGTTCCCCGCCACCTCGGGCGGCTGGGCCGGTGCGCTCTCGATGCGACCGCGCACGCAGATGTCGGCGAACCGCTCGTTGAGGTCCGCCAGCTCGGCCTTGCTGGGAGCGGCGCGCAGGCGGACGATGAGGCGAGCGCCGACGTACCTGATCGAGTGGTAGTTCCGGAAGAACCCGTAGATCTCCTCGGTGGCGGTGGCCACGTCGTCGGTGACTCGCACCAGCACGAGGTCCTCGGGGGAGACCAGGCCCCGGGCGACGACCTCGTCGCGGATGAAGCGCTCCCAGCTCTGCCAGTACGTGCCGCCCGGCACCTCGAGCAGCACGATCGGCGCCGGCGCCGCCTTGCCCGTCTGCAGGAGGGTGAGGAGCTCGAAGACCTCGTCGAGCGTGCCGAACCCGCCAGGCAGCACGGCGAAGCCGGCGGACTCCTTCATCAGCATGAGCTTGCGGGTGAAGAAGTACTTCATGGTGACGAGGCGGTTGTCGGCCCCGAACGTGGGGTTGGGCGTCTCGAACGGCAGGCGGATGTTGACGCCCAGGGAGTGCTCGGGGCCGGCGCCCTCGGCGCCCGCGGCCATGATCCCGGGGCCGGCGCCGGTCACGATGATCCACCCGGCGCGGGCCAGGGCTGAGGCCAGGTCGCGGGTCTGCAGGTACAACGGATCGTCGGGGAGCGTGCGGGCCGACCCGAAGATCGTGACCTTGGGGACGTGCCGGTAGGGGGCGAACACGTTGAACGCCTCCCGCATCTCCTTCAGCGCGGCGTTCGTGATCTTGAGGTTCAGCCGGTCGGCCTTATCGCCGGCCAGCTTGGCGACGGAGACCAGGATCTCGAACAGCTGATCCTCGTGCTGGTCCGCGCCGGCGGCCTCCAGCACCTCGAGGAGGCGCTGGTCGAGTGCGGGGTCGCCGGTCAGGTACCGGTCACGCGCTGTCATGGTCCGTCAACCCTCTCACGGCGGGCATCCTCGTTTGGCCCGACCCGCATGGGGCAAGATGTAGTCATGTTGTCCCCGCTGATCCTGGTCCCCGTGTCATTGGGGCTCATCAGCCTTCTGCTGTTCGGCATGTCGTGGTTTGAGCAGAGGGTGTTGTCGCCCAAGGCACTGATCGTGCACGCCGCCCGATCCCGCCAGGCGCCGCCTGAGCACGTCGAGAAGCTCGTCGCCCGCCAGTCCGAGTCGCTGCTGCAGGGCCTCTCCCAGAGCCCGGCCGATCGGGCCGAGCGCCGGGCCAGCTAGCCAGCCAACTTAGGAACAGGCCGCCACTCGGCCGTACAGCGTGGTCCGCTGCTCCAGCGGCCGACCCAGAGGCTCTGCGATGGCCCGGAAGGCCGCTTCGTCCATGCGCTGGCCGTGGGCCGCCCCGGCGGCCCTGGAAATGTTCTCGTCCATCAGCGTGCCGCCCAGGTCGTTGGCGCCGGCCTGCAGGATCTGACGGGCGCCGCCGGCGCCGAGCTTGACCCAGGAGACCTGGATGTTGGGCACCGAACCGGCGTAGGCGATGCGGCCCACGGCGTGCATGAGCAGGGTCTCCCGGAAGGTGGGGCCCCGCCGGGCCCGGCCCTGGAGGTACAGCGGCGTGGCCATGTGGACGAACGGCAGGGGCACGAACTCCGTGAACCCGCCGGTCTCCGCCTGCAAGGCCCGGGTACGGACCATGTGTCGGGCCCAGTGGACCGGTCGCTCGACCGCCCCGAACATGATGGTGATGTTCGACCGCAGCCCGAGTGAGTGGGCCACCCGGTGGGCCTCCAGCCACTGTTCGGTGTCGATCTTGTCTGGACACAGCACGGCGCGGATCTCGTCGTCGAGGATCTCCGCCGCTGTGCCGGGGAGGGTCGACAGGCCGACGTCCATGAGCCGGCGCAGGTAGTCGACCAGGGGCTCGTCGAGCCGCCGGGCCCCTTCGGTGACCTCCAGGGCGGTGAACCCGTGGACGTGGATGCCCGGCGCCGCCTCCTTGACCGCGCGGCACACGTCGATGTAGTACTCGCCGTCGAAACTGGGATGGATGCCGCCCTGGAGGCACACCTCGGTGGCGCCGGCGTCGACGGCCTCCACGACCCGGCGCTGGATCTCCTCCACGCCCAGCAGGTACGGGTCGCCCCGGAGGTTGAGCGACAGCGGGCCTTTCGAGAAGGCGCAGAACCGGCACTTGAACGTGCACACGTTGGTGTAGTTGATGTTGCGGTTGGCGACCCAGGTGACCGCATCTCCCACAGTGCGCCGGCGCAGGTCGTCGGCCACCTCCGCCACCGCCACCACCGCGCGGCCCCGGGCCGAGAACAGGGTGACGATCTCCTCGACGCCGACCTCCTGCCCGTGGATCACGCCCGCCAGGACCTCGGCCACCGCGGAGCCGGCCCTCGGCGTGCCCGGGAGCAGGCGAGGGGGGTCGGTGGTGCCGCCGGCGTGCCAATCGGGCCGGTCCCGGCCCAGGCCCTCGGCATCCGACCGGACCAGGACCGGGGTGCGCAGGGCCGGATCGAGCCACCGGTCGGGGGCCAGGGCGAAGCGGGGGTAGACCGTCAGCCGGGGCGCCAGCTCGAACCCCCGGGCCTCCGTGACCGCCGCAAGCCGCGACAGCTCGGGCCAGGGACGTTCCGGGTTGACGTGGTCCGGGGTGACCGGCGACACACCGCCCCAGTCGTCGATGCCGGCGTCGAGCAGGCGGCCGAAGTCCTCCGAAAGGTTGGGAGGGGCCTGGAGCGACACGTCGGGTGGCAGGAGCAGGCGAGCGGCGGCGATTGACCACAGCTCCTCCTCCGGCGGGCACGCCGGCGAGGTCCACATGGCCGTGCCCGGCTTGGGCACGAAGTTCTGGACGATGACCTCCTGCACGTGGCCGTGGCGGCGGTGGCTGGCGGCGATGGCCTCCAGCGCCTCCAGCCGGTCGGCCCGGCTCTCGCCGATCCCGACCAGGATGCCGGTCGTGAAGGGGATGCCGAGGCTCCCGGCCGACTCCAGGGTGGCCAGCCGGCGGGCGGGCTCCTTGTCGGGCGCCCCGCGGTGGCAGTCGAGGTCGGGGTTGAGCGACTCCAGCATCATCCCCTGAGACGCGGAGACCTCCCGCAGGCGGGACAGCTCCTCCTTCGACATCGCCCCGGCGTTGGCGTGGGGGAGGAGGCCGGTCTCGGCCAGCACCAGCCCGCACATGGCCGCCAGGTAGTCGACGGTCGTTGCGTACCCGTGGTCGTCGAGCCACACCCGGGCCGCCGGGTAGCGATCCTCGGGCGCCTCGCCCAGGGTGAAGAGCGCCTCATGGCAGCCGGCGAATGCCCCCGCCAGTGCGATGGCCAGCACCTCCTCAGGGGAGAGGTACGGCGACGGGAGGCGGGCGGGGGCGGTGGCGAACGTGCAGTACCCGCACCGGTCCCGGCAGAGGCGGGTGAGGGGGATGAACACCTTCGGAGACCAGGTGATCCGGTTTCCCCGAGCCCGGCCTCGAGTGGCGGCGGCCTCGACCAGCAGGTCCGGCAGTGGCGCGCCCAGGAGCTCGGCCGGCGTCACGTGCACCACAGTAGGGCGGGAACGGCGGGACGACGCGACCGCTACGGATCCCTAACGCAAGGCGCGTGCCACCGCTGACTCGTGTCCTCGCCGCGCCGGCCGGCGAGGAAGGCACGGAGGACGACGTACGCAACCCCGCACAGGAGCAGGACGGCGAAGACCTGGGTCACCCGATCTCCGCCGTCCATCGCCGCCAACGTCACCCTTTCCAAGTTGGGTCAGACTGAACGCCTACGCAAGGAGCGTTCCATGGAAATCGTTCGTAACGACGACGGCACACTCGTCGTCCCCGTGAAGCAGGAGCGGCAGCACGAGCCCGAGGACGGTGAGGCGGTCGAGGAGACGCCGGCGGAGGTCGGGCCCACGACCCGGGTGCTCCACCCCGGCGAAGGTGGCTACGACGAAGCCCTCGCCGAGTGGGACCTGCAGCAGAACCCCGATCGGGAGCCCGTCGTGTCCACCGCTTCCGGACGCGAGGAGGCCATGGCGGTGGTCCACGCGGTGGCCTCTTCTCCCGACTCTGGCGTTGCCGAGGCGGTGGAGTCCCTCGACGATCCCGAGGCCAGCGGAGAGGCGCTGCGCCACGTCCTCGTCGGGGGTGTGCCGTCAGTGGAGGCCTTCGCCGCCGAGGTCGCCGAGGCGGAAGGGGGCGACCCGCTTCCCGCCCACCAGACCACCAAGATCATCGGCGAGGTGCTCTCCGAGCTCGACAAGTAGTGCCCGTGGGCGACGCCGCCGTCTGGTTCAGAAGTCCGGGAGAATGATCGACCCGTCCTCGTCGAGGGTGAAGCCGGGGTTGTAGGCGACCTCCCAGAGGTGGCCGTCGGGATCGGCGAAGCAGGCGGCGTAGCCGCCGTAGAACGTCTCGCCCGGAGGTCGGGTCACCGTGGCTCCGGCACCCTCGGCGGCGAGGACCACCTGCCGGACCTCCTCCTCCGACCGCACGTTGTGAGCCAGCACGATGCCGCCGAACGCGGGAGGGCCGGCGTCCACCACACCGGAGTCTGCGGCCAGCTTCTCCCGGCCCCACAGGACCAGCACGGCGCCGCCGGCCTGGAAGAACACCGTCTCCTCGGTCTCCTGGCCCCGCCACCCCATCGCCTCGTAGAACGAGCGGGCGCGCGGCATGTCGGTGACGCCCAGCGTGATCAGGCTGAGGCGTTGTTCCACCGCGTCTCCACTGCGGCAATGTACGTCGGGGCGGTTGCGTCCGCTACCTCTGAGAATCGACTTGTAGCGGCGAATGCCGGGCGAGCGCGTCGAAATCGGCGTCGGCGTGCAGCACCGGGATGGACGATCGAATTGCCACCGCGGCGATGAGGCAGTCGATGAGCCGGCGGACCGTCTCCCCGCGGCGACGGCAGGTGCGGTAGAGCGCTGCGGCCTGCTCGTAGTCGACCGGCTCCGTGTCGAGGACGGAGGCTCGGGCCAGGAGCCGGCGAAGATCGTCCAGGTGTCGCTCGTCCCTGGCTCCGGCGAGGATCTCCATGCGGATCGGGTCGCACGTGGCGATCTCGGACCCGAGCAGCTCGTCGACCCGCCTGCTGACCGGACTACCGGTGTCCCGTAGAAACTCCACCCACGCCGACGTGTCGACGAGGATCAACCGGTGCGACTCGTTCGCATGTCCCCAAGGTCACCGTCCCAGCCCGAGCCCCGTAACGCCCGGGCCGCAGCGAGGTCCAGCGGCTCCGCAGCCAGAGTCCGCAGCGCAAAGTTCACTGCGTCCTTCTTGGTGGCCAGCCGGTAGCGGAGCATCACGGCCCGACACGCGTCGTCGTCGATGTCGATGTTGGTGCGCGCCATACACCGATGATACACCGCGAGGTTCTTTCAGCCGGCGGCGGCGGGGTCGACCAGCCAGATGAGACGGTCGGCGGTGATGCGGGTGGCGGGGATGTCGGGGTCGCCCCGGCGGACGGCGGCGAATGCCTCCCGCTTTTCCACGCCCTCCACGGTGACCACGGCGATCCGGGCCCGGGCGATGCCCGAGAAGGTGAGGGTCATGCGGCGGTGGGGGTTGCGGCCGGCCGGATCCTCGTTCATGACGACCAGACGACCCGGGTCGGCGTCGAGGGCGGCGGACCCGGGGAAGAGCGATGCGGTGTGGCCGTCGGGGCCGAGGCCGAGGTGGACCAGGTCGAGGCGGCCGGCTTGGGCGACGCGCTGCTGGTAGGGGTCGGGGCCGTCGTCGCAGCGCATTGGGTATACGGCGTTGGCCGCCCCCACCCGCTCGAGCAGCGCCTCCCGGCCCAGGCGCTCGTTGGAGTCGGCGTCCTCCGGCGGTACGCACCGCTCGTCGCCCCAGAACACGTCCACCTGCCACCAGTCGATCTGGTCGGCCCCGTCGGCGGCGAGGCGTTCGTAGCACCGCCGCGCCGTTCCGCCGCCGGAGAGGACGAGCGAGAACCCGTCTCCCGGTCGGTTCAGGAACGCCTCGACCACGCGCTCGGCGAATTCGCCGGCAACGTCGTCGACGGTGATCACCTCTCCGTTCACGCGCCCCCCTCGGCCAGTCGCAGATCGCGGGCGCCGGCGAGCGCCTCCTCGTAGATCTCGTCGTGCCCGACCCGGGTCAGCGCCGATGCGAGAGCCAGGGACGGCCACTGCTCGCGCATCCTGACCGTCTGCTCGACCTGTGGCCCGTCTTCGATGTTCACGCAGGACTGGATCTCCCGTTCGGCCCCGTGGCGCGTCACCGTGAAGGTCCCCTTGCGGCCATCCGAGACGGCGTGGATGGCCACCGAGACGTGATCGGCCCGCTCGAGCTCGACCCGGGCCGGTTGGAGGTCGAGCCGGCGCAGCAGCCAGCCACCGAGCAGGTAGCGAGGCCCGTGGTTGCCCCGCACCTCCACCCGGTCGACGGCCTGGAGGAAGGGCCGGTACAGCCCGCCCTCGAACAGCCCCGCAAGCATGCTGCGCCACTGCTCGAGGCGCATCCACGACAGGTCGGCCACCGGCAGCCGCTTGGCCAGGGCCGCGCTGCGGGTCAGGACGTCGCCGCCGGCCTCGGCCACGGCGCGGCTGTCCACGACCACCCGGTCGGCGGCCTGCATCAGCGGGTCACCGGGCGAGGGGAGGCCGGCCGGCAGCCACACCACCATCGGCACGTCGGGGAGGGCGAAGGGCTCGACGATCGAGTCGAGGTGGTGCCTGGCGTTGCCCCGGACCCGGAGGACGACCTCTTCGAAGCAGACGGCGCGACCCTCCCGCTCGATGGCCCGCACCCAGACGGCGGCGTCGGTGCCGTTGGGGGCGTCGGGCTCGTCATCGACGGCGACGATGATGATCGAGCGCGACGGGTGCCGAACGCCCAGGTCGGCGACGATCTGGCGGGCGGCATCGGCCTCCGCGTCGGTGCGGACGACGGCCACCAGAGTGAGCACGCTGGTGCGGACCGCAGCCCGCTGCTCGTGGCGGCGAAGCTCGGTGAGGGCCTTCTCGACCTGGCCCACGGTGACGTTGTCCGACTCCCAGGAGCCGATGGTCGAGACGACGGGCTTCGCCACGTCAGGGCTTGCGCCAGCGCCGGCCGTCGCGGTCGAGCAGGGCGTCGGCCTCGGGCGGGCCCCACGTGCCGGCCTCGTAGCGGGCGAGGGGAAGGTCGCCCTCCTCGAAGGCCTCGAGCACCGGATCGGCGATCCGCCATGCCTGGGCCACCTCGTCGGACCGGATGAACAGCGTGGGGTCCCCAAGGAGGGCATCGAGGAGGAGCCTTTCGTAGGCCTCAGGCGTCTCCTCCATGAAGGCGGCGCCGTAGAAGAAGTCCATCGACACCGAACGCACGCGAAAGGCCTGGCCGGGCACCTTGGCGCCGAACCGCAGCGTGATCCCCTCGTCGGGCTGGATGCGCAGCACCAGGGCGTCGGGCTCCAGGCCCTCGGCCTGGCTGGTGGCGAAGGGCAGGTGGGGCACCCGGTTGAACTCCATGGCCACTTCGGTGACCCGCTTCGGCAGGTACTTGCCGGTGCGTACGTAGATCGGCACGCCGGCCCAGCGCCAGTTGTCGACCTTCAGCCGCATGGCCACGAAGGTCTCGGTCTGGCTATGGGGGTCGACGCCCTCCTCGTCCCGGTAGCCGTGGACCTCCGAGCCCTGGACCCAGCCGGAGCGATACTGGGCCCGCACGACGTCGCGCGCCACCTGGTCGGGCGTGAGGACGTCGACCGCCCGCAGCGCCTTGACCTTCTCGTCGCGGATGCCGCCCGCGTCGAAGGTGGCGGGCGGCTCCATCAGCGTGAGGGCCAGCACCTGCATGACGTGGTTCTGCACGATGTCGCGCAGCGCCCCCGCCTTCTCGTAGAAGCCGCCCCGGTGCCCCACCCCCAGCGACTCGGCCACGGTGATCTGGATGTGGTTGATGTAGCGCCGGTTCCAGATGGGCTCGAAGATGGCGTTGGCGAAGCGCAGGGCCAGGACGTTCTGGACCGTCTCCTTCCCCAGGTAGTGGTCGATCCGGTACACCTGGCTCTCGTGGAACGCCTCGTGCACCGTGTGGTCGAGTTGCTCCGCTGATCGGGCGTCGCGACCGTACGGCTTCTCGATGACGATGCGGACGAAGGCGTCGTCGTTGGCCGGGCGGTTGAGCCCACACCCGGCCAGACCGTTGACCACGATGGGGAAGGTGTCGGGGGGCGTGGCCAGGTAGATGAGCCGGTTCTGCGCCGTGCCCCGCTGCTCGTCGATCTCGTCGAGGACGTCCTTCAGCCGCTTGAACGTCTCCGGGTCGGAGTAGTCGCCGGCGACGTAGCGGAAGCCTCCGGCGGCGAACGCCTCCCAGACGTGCTTGGCCTCCTCGCCGCCACCGCCGGACTCCTCCACCGCAGCGCGCATCCGCTCGCGGAAGCTCTCGTCGTCCATCTCCGTACGGGCCACGCCGACCACGGAGAAACCCGGCGGGAGCAACCGGCGCAGGGCCAGGTTCTCGACCGCAGGCATGAGCTTGCGGCTGGTGAGGTCGCCCGACGCGCCGAACACGACAAGGACCGCCGGCGGCGCCACCCGGTCGACCGTGGCCTCGGCCAGCGGGTTGTCGCTCATCGGCCGAATGCTAGAAGAGCGAAGGTCAACTCGACGCGAGGAGCTCTGCGGCCTTGTCGTTCAAGGCGCCCATGAGCTCGTCGAATGACTTGGCGAACGAGGCAACTCCCTCCTCCTCGAGGGTGTGGCTGACCTCGGTCATGTCGACCCCGACCTGCGCCAGGTCGTCCATCACCTGGTGGGCCTGGTCGAGGTCCTTGTTGATGGTGCAGGCGATCGTTCCCCGGCGCTCGAAGGCGTCGATGGTGGCGTCGGGCATCGTGTTGATGGTGTGGGGGCCGATGAGGCTGTCCACGTAGAGGGTGTCCGGGTAGGCCGGGTTCTTCGTCGAGGTCGACGCCCACAGCGGGCGCTGGACCCGTGCGCCCTGGTCGCTGAGCGCATCCCACCGCTCGCCGCGGAACTTGCTGCTGAACAGCTCGTACGCCAGCTTGGCCTGGGCGACGGCGGCTTTGCCCCGGAGGGCGAGGGCCTCCTCAGTCCCTATCTTCTGGAGCCGGCGGTCGACCTCGGTGTCGACCCGGCTCACGAAGAACGACGCCACGCTGTGGACCCGGCCGAGGTCGCCCTCGCAGTCCTCCAGGCCCGAAAGGTAGGCCTCGATGACCTCTGCGTAGCGGTCGAGGGAGAAGATGAGGGTGACGTTGATGCTGCGGCCCTCGGCGAACATCGCCTTGATGGCGGGGATGCCGGCGGCCGTGCCCGGGATCTTCACGAGCAGATTGGGCTGGGTGATGCGCTCGTCGAGCTCGCGGGCCGAGGCGATGGTGCCCTCGGTGTCGTTGGCCAGGCCGGGCGACACCTCGATCGACACGAACCCGTCGCCGCCGGCGCTCTCGTCGTAGATCGGCCGCAGGAGGTCGAGGGCGTGCTGCACGTCGTCGATCACCAGATCCCAGTAGGCGTTGTCGACCGACTGCTTGCGCTCCATCAGGTCCCGGAACTGGTCGTCGTACTCCGCCTGGCCGGCGATGGCCTTCTGGAAGATGGTGGGGTTGGAGGTGATGCCCCGTATCCCCTCGTCGATGAGCCTCGTCAAGTCGCCGCTGGTGATGTAGCCCCGCTTGAGGTTGTCCAGCCACGGGCTCTGGCCTTGCTCCAAGAAGAGTCGCTGAAGTCGCGTCATACCGTGACGCTATTCCTCTTCTGGGAGCTCCGGAACCGGGCTACCGGGTGGAGAGCAGGACGACCGACGCGGTGAAGCCGTGCATGAAGTTGTGGCCGCCGATCGGGCCGAGTTCGCCGGCGCAGAACATCCCCGCGGTGGGGGCCCCGCCCAGGCTCTCGGAGACCACCATGGCGTCGTGGTGCGGTTCGGGGAAGAGGTGGGTGCCCCGGCCGTTGCAGGTGAACACCAGCGCAGCCTGGGCCGAGCGGCCACCCACCATCCGGCGGAGGTCCTGGTCGGCGGAGCTGGCATCGCGCACCTGGAACTGGGCCGTGGACCCGACCTCCACGATGTCGCCCACCCGCAGCGCCCCGCTGTTGGGATCGGCGCCGACGACCTGGCGCACCAGGAAGTCGCCCGGAGCGAAGTCGAGCTTGCTCTCGTCGATGACCCGGCCGATCTGGACCATGTCGGCCAGGAGCTCGCGGTCATCGTCGGGGAGGGCGGCGGCGACCTCCTGCAGGCGCTCCACCGCAGAGCGCCCGGCCAACTCGTAGACGATGTTGTGCTCGGCCTTGGTGACCACGAACGGGCTGCCCACCGGGCGGCACCCCTGAGACACCACGGTGGTGACCTCCACTTCCGGGCCAAGGAAGGCGCCGACGGCACCCGACGTCTCCACCCTGTCGTCGATCACGAGCCGGTTGCCGCCCGGCGCCCGGGCCGCGGAGGCCATGCCCCCGACCACCGGCATGCCGGGACGGTCCTCCTCCAACCGCCGCAGCAGGTCATCGGTGGGGAAGGTGAAGGGGTCGGGAATCAGGAGCAGGGCGCTGGCGTCGTCGGGGATGGACTCGGGCCAGCCCGTGAAGGTGAGCCCGTCCGGCGAGTTGGCCACGCTCAGGTGGAAGGGCGCAACCGGGCCGGTGCGCCCGGCCCACAGGGAGATGGCGGGACCGCGCTCCACCTCACGCTCGCCGCCGAGCACCGAGATCGCGGCGCAGCCGAGCATCGACACCGGCCGCAGCGTGGCGTTCACGGTGGCCACGATCTCCTCGATCGCCGGCAGGTGGACGGGCGTAACGAACACCATGGCCAGGTCGGGCGGCTGATCGGGGTCGCCCAGGGCCTCCAGCACGCGACCGACCACGTCGCCCGTGGCGACAGCCGCATTGGGGTGCTGCGACATGGCGGCCCCGAACGGCTTTCCCATCAGGCCGGCGCCAGCAACGTGAGGGGCACGACCACCGACGAGTCCCCGGGCAGGAGCTTCACGTGGGCCTCGATGGTGCCGTAGTCCTCATACGTCAGCTCGCCCTTGACGAGGAGCCGCCCGAACTTGCCCGGCTGCACGCTGACCGGCTGGGCGTTGCGGGCCACCTCGGTGCCGGCGGCGTCGATGAACTCGACCTCGAGGGTGCCGGCGCCGCTGTCGTCGGCCGGGCAGCGCACGAAGACGACCAGGTGGGGGGCGATGTGCACCGGGAGCTCGCCGGGCGCCGGCAGGGAGAACATGACCCCGGTGAGGTCGAAGCGGGTGGAGGGGCCGGGAACCGAACGCTGTTCGATCCCCTCCACGAAAAGAGCCGACACGATGTCCATGGGTCGACGCTACCCCCAGGAATGGCGCACGGGGACGCCGCCGCCGACTCCTCTGGCTGCCCAGTTTCAGGCCGCGCCGGACCAGTCGATCAGAGCGTTAGGGCCCGGAAGTAAATTACATGGTTGTTATTCCGTAAGGGCCGTCGGCGAGATCGTGTAGTTCCAGTCACCGTGAAAGTCGTGCCTCCTGAGCGGAACA
>Ga0136633_1001074_pt1 | contig 20319 bp, 13 predicted proteins | sample AntDrymeUQ832206_2_FD_105494 | JGI IMG/M metagenome (GOLD analysis project Ga0136633, IMG submission 105494) | Polar desert sand microbial communities from Dry Valleys, Antarctica - metaG UQ83 (22.06) | ecosystem: Environmental > Terrestrial > Soil > Desert | place: Antarctica: Dry Valley...
CTGGGAGTCCCTGCAACCGACGGCCAACCGCGGGCTGCACGAGATCACGGTCATCGTCGACCACAACAAGCTGCAGTCCGACACGTGGGTGTCCGAGGTCTCCGACCTCGGCGACTTGGAAGCGAAGGTGGCCGCGTTTGGCTGGGCGGTCGAGCGCTGCGACGGTCATGATCTCGCCGCCGTGCGCGACGCCCTGGAGCGCCTGGAGACCGATGCCGCGGGCCGACCGAAGCTGCTCGTGGCCGACACGGTCAAGGGCAAGGGCGTGTCGTTCATGGAGCCGCATGAGCTGCCGGTCGCAGGGGACTCGTTGTATGCGTATCACTCAGGTGCGCCGAGCGACGAGGACTACAAGCGCGGGCTCGCCGAGCTCGTGGCCAGCCTCAACGCGCAGCTTGCCCAGCACGACGTGCCGGCGATCGAGCTCGTCTCGAACAAGACCGTGCCTGCCGACCCGCCGTTGCGGCCTCAGAAGCTCATCGGCGCCTACGGCGAAGCCCTCGTGGCCGAAGCCCGTAGCGAGCCGCGGCTCGTAGCGCTCGACGGCGACCTGTCGCTTGACACGGGCCTCGTGAAGTTCCGCGCGGCGTACCCCGAGCGGTTCTTCGAGTGCGGCATCGCCGAGATGGATATGGTCTCTCAGGCGGGCGCGATGGCGCTGGCAGGACTGCTGCCGGTCGTGCATTCCTTCGCGTGCTTTCTGACTGCGCGCGCCAACGAGCAGATATACAACAACGCCACCGAGGGCACGAAGGTCATCTACGCCGGCTCGCTCGTCGGGCTCCTGCCCGGAGGTCCCGGCCACTCGCACCAGATGGTCCGCGACATAGCGCTGATGGCGTCGGTGCCGGGCATGACGTGTGTTGAGCCGTTCTGTGAAACCGAGGCCGCGGCAGCGGTGCGATGGGCGGTCCATGACGCCGCCGGCCCGGTCTACCTACGGCTCGTGTCGGTTCCCTGGGACCTCGGCTTCGAGGCGCCCCGCATCGATCTACTCAAACAGGGTCGCGGGACCGTGCTGCGCGACGGCGATGATCTGACCATCGTGGCAGCCGGACCGGTTCTGGTCGCGCGGGCTTGGGCGGCTGCGGAGGCGCTGGGCGTGGACGGGATCGGGGCCCAGGTCATCGCGCTGCCCTGGCTCAACTGCGTCGATGGGGCGTGGCTCGTCGACACCGCGTCTGCGGGCGCGATCCTCTGCCTCGACAACCACCTGGCCACCGGTGGTCAGGGGCACCAGATCCTCTCCGCGCTAGTCGCCGATGCCCCCGCGGCCCGATCCCGTGTCGCTCGCATCGCGGTCGACGGCGTTCCTGCATGCGGGACCAACGACGAGGTACTAGACCACCATGGGCTCGATGTGGATGCGATCACGGACCGCGCACGCGAGCTCGTGGTCGCAAGGACTGCCGGAGCGGCGCCGTGATCGTGAATGCGGACGACCTGCCAGGGCTGAGCGGTCCGGTTGCGATGGTCGACGGCGGGTTCGATCCGCTACACGCTGGCCACATCGCGTACTTCGCCGCGGCGGCACAACTCGGCGTGCCAGTGCTATGCAACTTGACGCCGGACGGCTGGATAGAGCGAAAGCATCCACCGCTGCTGCCGCAGCACGAGCGCGCAGCCGTCATCGACGCTATCAGGCACATCGCCTATACCCATCCCTCCCGCACGTCGACGCGCGACGTGCTCGCCGCGCTGCGCCCTCGGTTCTACGTGAAGGGTGCCGACTGGCGGGGCCGCCTTCCCGAGGAGGAACGGGAGACATGTCGAGAGTTGGGAGTCGAGATCGTGTACTTGGACACTGTGACGAACTCCTCGAGCGCGGTGCTGCGAGACTACCTAGGGCGTCATGCTGCCATCGGTTGAGCCTTCGCCCGCGGCGCCGCCCGTGGCTCACCCCCTGCTGGACGGGGTCGTTACCCATCATCGAAACACGTATGCCTCAGGCGTGGCACGGTTCAACGACCGATTGGCCCGCGAACTCGGGGTGCCGTTCGTGGGCTTGCGCGACGGCAAGCTCGCCGGACTTCGCAGACCGCTGCTGTCCTTCAAGGTCTCCGAGCTTGACCGCGAGGCGCGTACGTTTGTGAACGAGTACCTGAGCACCACCGCCGCGCAACCAGAACTTTTCCTCCACAACTGGACCGGCACGGATCTCGAGCTGCAGCTCGTCGAGCGGGCCGTCATGGTCCATGCGGGCAACCTTGAGATCTCCGCCCGCCTTCGTGAGCATTGCGCGAAGGTCTCGGTGCTCTGGACGCCGGGGCTCATCGACGACGTTCCGCCGCCGCCCCCAACCGACGTTCGCCTCTTCACGTTCGGCATGGCGAACAAGATTCGCACCGAGGCCTTCGAGCGGCTCCGCGATGTCCTCGAGGCCGGCGGGCGTTCGTACTCGCTCTACGTCTCTGCCGCGAACCACGAGACTGCCACGCTGCGCGACTCCGAGGCCGTGCAGGCGAAGCTCGAGGCGATCTTCCCGCGCAACCTCTGGTTCCTGGGCAACCTGTCGGACCTCGCGGTGGTCGACCAGCTTCGCCGCTGCACGTTTTTCGTGGCGTTCTTCGCCGGCGGAGTTCGGGCCAACAACACCTCCGTGGCGGCGGCGATGGAGCACGGAGCCGTCGTTGTGACCAACCTCGACGAGTACTCGCCCCCGCACCTGCGCCATCTCGAGACCGTGGTGGACATCAACAGTTGCGAGCGGCTGCTCGACGACCCAGCGCAACTGACGGCACTCGCCGAACGCGCCCGGGAGTCGGTGCGTGATCGCGGATGGGGAGAACTCGTGACAACGCTCGCCGCCGCTTCCCGCGAGGTGAGCCGTGGCTGATGCGTGGCGCCCGATCCGCGTGACATTCGTTGTGCGCGTTCCCGGCATCCTGAAGAACTTCGAGGCTCCGCTGCGCCTCCTCGCCGAACAGGGCCACGAGCTCGTTGTGGCGGTGGAGCGAGCACGCGAGCGTCTGCCAGGACAGCGCGCATTCATTGACGCGCTCGCCGCCGCGTATCCGAACGTCACCGTTGAGACGGCCGGCAAGCGCGAGGCCGACGGCTGGGGCGCGCTCGCTCAGTCGCTGCGCCTGTCGCTCGACCACCTGCATTACCAACGCGAGCAGTTCGATCACGCGCACGACTACCGACGCCGCGCGGCCGAAGACGCGCCGCGCCTCATCCGGCGGATCGCGGCGCTTCCCGGCGTCCGCACCCGGTCGGGCCGCCGGCGGCTGGTCCGCCTTCTCGGTGCGCTCGAGTCGTCGATGCCGATCAGCAGCCGGTTCGACGAGTTCTTGCGTGAGCACCGGCCGGACGTCCTGCTCGTCTCGCCCTTGATCTGGTTCGGCGCTCCCCAGACCGAGTGGATCCGCGCGGCCCGGCGTGCGGGCATCCCGACGGCTGCAGCCATCTACTCGTGGGACAACCTGACCAGCAAGGGCGCGATGCGCGAGATACCGGACTCGGTGCTCGTGTGGAACCCGAACCAGCGCAGGGAGGCCGTCGAGCTCCACGCCGTTCCGGAGCACCGTGTCGTTCCCACGGGTGCGCAGAACTGGGACCACTGGTTCGAGCGTTCGCCGTCGCGCGAGCGCGCCGAGTTCTGTGCGCGCGTCGGGCTCGATCCGGATCGGCCGTACGTGCTCTACCTGGAATCGTCGCCCTATGTCGGCGGCGAGCGAGCGTTCCTTCCCGAGTGGCTGGCCGCAGTCCGCGGCTCCGGTGCCCCTGCGCTGCGCGACGTCAGCGTGCTCGTCCGGCCACATCCGCAGGTGCTCGACGAGGACTGGGTCGATGTGGTCGGCGGTCTGGAGGGGGTCGAGGTGTGGCCACGCGCCGGGCGCGAGCCGTTGGAGGGCGAGGCGCGCAACGACTTCTTCGATTCCATCCATCATTGCGCGGCTACCGTCGGGATCAATACCAGCGCCTTCATCGAGGCGGCGATCCTGGACAAGCCGAGTCTCAGCTTGATCTTGGAGCGCTTCCACCGAGGCCAGGAGGGAACGGTGCATTTTCAGTACCTACGCGAGGAGAACGGCGGACCCGTGCGCATCGCGTGGACCATGGACGAGCACGTCGAGCAGCTCGAGCACGCGGTGCGGGTCGGGTGCGCGGGGCCGGCCGCCAAGCGCTTCGTCGAGCAGTTCGTGCGGCCGTACGGCTGCGAGGTTGCGGCGGGCCCGCGGTTTGTCGCCGCGCTCGAGGATCTCGGCACCCGTTCCGTCCGCCGACCGGCCCCGGAACCGTTGTGGCAGCGAGCCGCGCGGCGAGTCCTGCTGCCGGTCGCGAAGGCCATGGAGCCGAAGCGCGCTCGCGGCGGGCCGCTGGCGACGCTCCGCGCACGGGCGCTCAGCGGATCGGGGGGCGCGTGATGAGCTCCACTGGATCGATGTCATCGATGCGTGAGTCGCTCGATCGGCGGCTCGCCGATCTGCGCGAAGCGGCCGCCTACCGCAACTACGAGCGCATCCGCGAGTGGGTGCTCGAGGTCAAGTCCCGCGAGATCGACGAAGGGAGTACGACCTTCACCGCCAGCCAATATTGGACCGAGGAGCTCGAAACCCTCGACTACCTCTTCGACGCCTCTCCGCTGGTGATCGAGAAGCTGCGCCACCACGCTTACACCGTGACGGGTCTGCGCGCCTATGACTACCGGAGGGGCAAGGAGGACGCCGGCGAGAAGTTCAAGGTCAAGCTCGATGCGCTGCGCTCGTTGGCCGAAATGGACCTCTTCGTCCACGAGTCACCGCTGCTCGGTGGCTTCGGGCACATGATCGACGGCGGCCTCGTGAACATCGACACGCTCAAGTACTTCGAGGTGCTCATCGCGATGGAGCGAGGCGGACTGCTCGGCATGTTCGGTGAGGACGGAGCGGGGCGAATCGTCTTAGAGGTCGGAGCCGGCTGGGGCGGGTTCCCCTACACGGTCAAGACGCTGTTCCCAAAGGTCACGATCCTGATCATCGACCTGCCGGAGCTCTTCCTCTACTCAGGCACGTATCTCCAGACCGCTTTCCCGGACGCGCACATCCTCCTCCACGGCCGCGACGACCTCACGGATCCTCATGCGTGGGAGGGTGCCGACTTCGTCTTCGTACCCAACACGGCGCTGCCCGAGGTCGCGCCCCCACGGCTGGACCTGGGGCTGAACATGGTCTCGTTCCAGGAGATGACGGGCAGCCAGGTGGAGGCCTACGTCCGCCGCATCCACGAGATGGGGTCACCGTTCCTCTATAGCCTGAACCGCGAGCGCTCGCACTACAACGCCGAGCTCGACAGTGTGAGCGAGATCATCGGACGGTGGTTCTGGTCGCATGAGATCCCCATGCTCCCCGTCAACTACATGAAGATGCTGCGCGACGCGAAGAAGGACGTGAAGAGGGCTCGCCTGAAGTCCGCCGACGCGACGCCTGACGCGAACGAGTATCGACACATCGTCGGCAAGCGCCGGATCTTCACGTGACCTCGAAGCCTGGTCTCGGGGCGTCGTCCCCCCGGGTCATCCTCGGGATGCCCCTCTACAACAGCGCGGAGCACCTTCCGGAGGCCATCGAGTCGCTGCTCGGTCAGACGTTCCGCGATTTCAGGATCGTCTGCACCGACGACGGCACCGACGAGCAGTCAGCGGAGATCATCAATCGATACCAGCAGATCGACGCCCGGATCGACTACTACCGCAATCCCGAGCGCTTGGGGCTGACAAGCAACTGGCGGCGCTGCGTCGAGGTCGCTTTGTCGCGCTACCCCGACGCCGAGCTGTTCGCGTGGGTCAGCGACCACGACCATTGGCATCTGCTCTGGCTGGAGACGTTGGTGGCGGCCATCGACCGCGACCCAAACGTCGTCGGAGTCTTCGCGCGAAGCGCGGTCATGGGGGACGGACGTACCCTGAATCCTCGCTCTGCCACACCGAGCCTGTCCCATGTCGGGCTTTACACGACACGCCTGAGGCTGATCTCTCGGCGTTTGAGGGCGGGGCACTCGATCTACGGATTGTTTCGGATGGACACCGTCCGACGGGCCGGCATCTTCCGCGATGTGCTCTACGCCGATCGGCTCTTCCTGACCGAGGCGTCGCTGTACGGATCCGTGGAGCAGGTCGACGCGATCCTCTATTACAAGCGGCCCACGGGCGCCTTCTCGATCGATCGCCAGCGGAAGTCCTGCTTTCCGAATGGCGTCCCGCTGTATGCGCGGCTGCCCTGGTGGCTCCAGCATGCCCGGGTTCTCGCGCTGGAACTTGGTATCCGTGGGGCCGGCATGCCCCGCGTCTCGCGGGGGGCAGGCATGCGCGTCGCGCTGCTCTCGGGCATCTACAACGGCCGGATGGTCGCGGATGGGCACTGGCGCTGGTACCGCAAGGATCGAGCGAACCGCATCGAGCGGCTGCCCACGCACGTGCGCAAGGGCGCCGCCGAGTCCTCCTGCAGCCGCCTGGATGACCTCCGGGCCAGGACCGCGGCTGAGATCGTCTCGCTCCGGCGCTTGGCAGGCAAATGACGGCGACGCCAGCCAGGATCGTCTTCGTTTTCCGCGACCTGGGCCGCATTCGCAGCTTCCAGGGTCCGCTGGAGTTGATGGCACGCCGGGGCCACGAGGTGCACGTGGCGCTCGAGAAGGATCGCGAGCGCATCCCCGGCCAGCTCGACTTCATCCGCGACCTCGCGTCACGCTTCGAGAACGTCACCTACGCCCGGACCCCGAAGCGCGAGAGCGATCCTTTGGCGGCCCTCAGCCGCGATCTTCGTCTCGGGCTCGACGCGCTCCACTTCCTGCGCCCGGAGTTCGACGCCGCCAACCCCTTCCGGGAGCGCTCGCTGCGCGATGCCCCCGCTGCCATTCGTCGGCTCGCGCTCACACCCGGGCTACGGAGCCGGTCGGGTCGTGCGGCATTACAGGGGTTGGTTGCCCGACTCGAGCGCGCGCTCCCGCCCAGCGAGCGCTATGTCGAGTATCTGCGCGGGAAGGACCCCGACGTTGTCGCCGTTACTCCGTTTGTATGGTTCGGCGCGGCCCAAACCGACTGGATCCGTGCGGCGCGAGCGCTTGGGGTCCCGAGCGTCGCCTGCATCTTCAGCTGGGACAACCTCACCAGCAAGGGCTCCATCCGCGAGTACCCCGACCGCATGACGGTGTGGAACGCTGCCCAGCGCGATGAGGCCACGCGTCTGCACGGCGTGCCGGCAGCGCGCATCGTCGCGACCGGGGCGCAGACCTGGGACCGGTGGTTCACGTGGCGGCCCAGCCGCGACCGTGCCATGTTCTGCCGGGAGGTTGGGATTCCGGAGGACCAGCCCTACGTGCTCTACGTCGAGTCGAGCGGCTACACGCAAGGTGAAGGGCCGCACGTGCGCCGCTGGGTGGAGGATGTGCGACGTCTCGCCCGCGGGCCACTCCGCACCGCGTCGATCGTTGTCCGGCCGCATCCACAGACCTCGGCCGACGAGTGGCGCGCAGCCGGCGTGACCGGACTTGACGGGGTACGAGTCTGGCCCGAAGCGGGCACGATGCCCCTCGAACGCCAGTCGCTCAACGACTTCTTCGACTCCATCCACCACGCCCACGCCGTGGTGGGGATCAACACGACAGCATTTATTGACAGCGCGATCGTCGGCCGGCCGTGCTTGGCCTACGCGCCGCCGGAGTACGCCTCCAGCCAGGACGAGACGGTCCACTTCCACCACCTGCGTCCCGAGAACGGTGGGCACCTAATTATCTCGAACGCGATCGAGGCCCACGTCTCGCAACTCGAGCAGGCGCTCACGTTGAAAGGCGATGGTGGGCTCCGCGCTCGACCGTTCGTCGAGCGCTTTGTGCGCCCGGCCGGCATCGACGTCGAGGCTGCGCCGCGCGTCGTCGCGGCGCTCGAGGATGCCGCGCAGATGCCTCGGCGGCGGCCCCACGGCGCCAGCGGAACGGACCGGGTGTTGGCGGCGGCGGCGAGTCTGCTGGTCCGGCGACCCGTTCTTCCCGCCCGTCGGCTCGCGCCGAGCTCCTAGCTCCCGTTTTGTCCGCGAACCGCGTCCGCCAGTTCCAGCAGGGCCAGCACGTTGGCCGACTTGAGCAAGAAACCCGCGCGCTCGTCGGGCTGGCCGTCGTTCGCCTTGGTTGCCTTGCGAGCCTGGTTCACGTACCGGAAAGCCAGATCGCCGGGGGTCGGGGCACTCGCTTCGGGAGCGGCTGGAGCGGTGGTCTTTGCGTCGGGCACGGTCAGTCTCCTGTCAGTTCTCGGTTTCGTGAGCCGCTGCATCGTAGACGGCCCGTCACGACGTTGCGAGGCAGGGGGGGGGCATGACAAGCCAAACGGCCGCGCCGCGGGAGAGCGAGCAGTCCAATGTCCTTGTAATCGGCCCGCGAGCAGCCGGACCTCGCGCCAGGGTCTCGGAGCTCTGGCAGCGCCGGACGCTGATCGTCTTCTTCGGGCGGCGGATGCTCGAGAAGCGCTATGCGCGCACGATCCTCGGCTGGATCTGGCTTCCCCTGCGGCCGGTCCTCGCGGTCGGCTCCGCGGCCTTCTTGTTTGGCGGGGTGCTGCGGGTCCCGTCGGACGGCGTGCCCTACATCCTGTTCCTGCTCGTCGGACTGAGCTCCTGGCTCCTGTTCTCGAACACCGCCTACTGGTCCACACGCTCGCTGGAGCTGTCGCGCTCGCTGTTGCGCCGGATGTACGTCCCGCGCCTGACGGTGCTGATCGCGTCGGCGGCGCCGCCGGTGGTGGACTTCGTGATCTACGTGATCATCGCGGGCATCGCCTTTGCGTGCTACGCCGTAGCTGACGGGCGCCTTTATCTCGAGCTGGGACCCGCCACGCCACTCGCGCTGCTGGGCTTGGTGCTGCTCCTGCTCATGGCGTTCTCGATTGGGGTCTGGACCTCGGTGGTGGCCACCCACGCCCGCGACGTGCGCTTCACGTTGCGCTACATCCTGGGCTTCTGGCAGTTTGTGACGCCGGTGGTGTTTCCTCTGAGCGCGGTCCCTCCGGGCTACCGGACGGTCGTCGTCCTCAACCCGGCCACCGCGCCGATGCAGATGGTAAGACGTGGCCTGCTCGGCATCGGGGAGATCCCGACCACGTCCCTGCTGGTCACGGCCGGCACCCTGATCCTGTTCGGCGCGATGGGGCTTCGGTTCTTCCTGAGGTCTGAGGCTCTTGCTTTGGACAACCTCTAGGCTCCAAAACGTGCGCGTCTTGTTCTTCATGTCCCATCCTGGGCACGCCCGGAACTTCGAATCGGTCCTGCGGGAGCTTGCCGAGCGTGGCCACGACGTGCACGTCGCGGTTGACCGTGTGCGCAAGAAGAACCTGCCCGGTTCCTCGCGTCCGCTGGAAATGCTCGCCGCGGACCATCCGGGCCTCACCTGGGGCTCCATCCCTACGCGGGAGAAGGCGGAATGGGGTGAGGTGGGCGTCCGGTACCGGGCCGCTCTCGACTACCTGCGCTTCCTCGACCCGGAGCTCGGTCAGCCGGACAAGGTTCGCGATCGTGCCGGCCGGCACGTGCCCGCCCAAGTGCGGCGCTTCACGTCTTCGCGCGTCGGGCGGTCGCCCGCAGCCCTGAACGCCATGCGCGACGCGTTGCGCGCTGCCGAGCGTGCGGTGCCGGTCGGCCGCAACGTGCGTGGGTACCTCAAGAGCCAGGCGCCGGATGTCGTCCTCGTCACGCCGCTCGTCGAGCTCGGCTCCCAGCAGGTCGAGTACCTGCGCGCTGCGCGCGCGCTGCAGGTCCCGAGCGCCCTCCTCGTCGCCAGCTGGGATAACCTGACGATGAAGGGCCTCATCCACGAGGTCCCGGACATGGTTGCTGTGTGGAACGCCATTCAGCAGCGCGAGGCCGTCGAACTGCACGGCATCCCGTCGGATCGCATCGCAGTGACGGGCGCGTTCCCTTACGACCACTGGTTCGACTGGGCGCCAAGCCGCTCCCGCGACGACTACTGCAGCGACGTCGGCCTCGACCCGGCGCGTCCCTACCTGCTGTATGTGGGGTCCTCCGAGTTCATCGCACGCGACGAGGCAGGCTTCGTGCTCGATTGGACGCGCTCCGTGCTGCAGCGTAACGGCGATCTCGATGGCGCTCAGGTGCTAGTCCGGCCTCATCCGACCAACCCGTTCGTCGACGAGGAGATTCGCCGCCGCCTCGAAGCGCTTCCGGGCGTGTCGGTCGTCGGAGTCCGCACCGCGAACCCGTCGGACCAGCAGGCCCGCCGCGCCTACTACGACTCCATCTTCCACAGCGCGGCCGTGGTTGGCGTCAACACGAGCGCGCTCATCGAGAGCGCCATCATCGGCCGGCCGGTGCACACGATCCTTTCCGCGCGCTACGAGGACTCCCAGCTTGGCTTGCGGCATTTCAACTACCTCGTCGAGGAGAACGGCGGGATGGTGCGGGTGGCCGAATCCTTCGACCAGCATGCGGAGCAACTCGCGGCGTCGATGGCCGAGAGCGGACGTTCGTCCAAGCGCAACCGCCGGTTCATCGAGTCGTTCATCCGGCCGTTCGGCCTCGCCGAGCCAGCGACACCACGGCTTGTCGCGGCGGTTGAACGGCTCGGGGAGGAGACAGTCGCGCACGACCGTGATCGCGGCGCCGGCGTCGGCCGCTCGGTCGCCGGGCGGGTCTTGGCGGTCGGGGGGCGGTCGCTGATCCGGCGGCGACTGCGCCGTGACCGCGCGGAGAAGCATCTTGTAGAGGCTGAGCCCGTGTCCAAGGTGACGAAGCGCAGAGCAGCCGCGCAGCCGGAGAACGGCGACGCGCCCCGGTCTGGGCCGGCGAATGATCGTGTAGAGGCTGAGCCCGTGGCCAAGGCGACGAAGCGCAAGGCAGGCGCGCGGCCGGAGAAGGGCGACCAGCCAAACGCCGGGCCGACGAAGGCCGAGCGGCTCGTCCGGAAGCAAACCGCGGCGAGGGAGATGCATGCGGCCGTCGCCGACGTGCGCCCGCGACGCCGGGCTGCCGAGCTCGGCGCTCCGCCGAGTGTGGCCGAGCACGAGGAGCGTCTCACCGGCCCGCTGCGGCTTCTGCATGGCGAGATTGACCGGCTCGCCCGGCGCGAGAACCCGATCATCCTCGGGCCGTTCCTGGCCGAAGTGGGGTTCGAGCTTCTGTACTGGGTGCCAATGCTTCGGTGGGCGGTCGATGAGTTCCCTGAGCTCCGCGGGCGGTTGATCGGCGTTTCCCGCGGTGGTACGGAGGGGTGGCTGGACGATGTCGCGGCCACCTATATCGACGTCTTGGACCTGTACTCGCCCGCCGAGCTGGGGGCTCGGCGGGCCTCGCTCAAGCAGCGGACGATCTCCCCGTTCGAGCTCGAGATATACCAGCGCGTCAAGGGCGCGACCGGGCTCCCGTTCGCCGACGTGTTGCACCCTGCGCTCCTCTTCACGTTCTACTACCGCGCGATCAAGGCCGACAACGCTGCGTTTTCGGCGGGAGTGTGGAGCTCGGAGACGGCGCAGCGCGGGTACGGCGCACGCTACGACCGCCTGTCGGCCGTCGACGAGGACAACGTGCTCGCGCAGCTCCCGCGGGACTACGTCGCGATGCGTTTCTACTTCCGGCCGTCGTTCCCGGATACGCCCGAGAACCGCGCGTTCGCCGCGGAGATGATCCGAGCGGTGTCACGCGAGGTGCCCGTCGTGCTGCTCAACAACCGACTCGAGCTCGACGACCACTATGACTTCGAGGCCGACCAAGGCGAGGGCGTCTTCACGGTCCATGAGCACATGACGCCGGGGCGCAACCTGGCGGTGCAGACAGCCGTTGCCGGCAACGCGCGCGCGTTCATGGGCACCTACGGCGGCCTCGCGTATCTCGCCCCGTTCCTTGGCGTTCCTTCGCTCAGCTTCTCCTCAGATTCTCGGCTCGTCCACGGACGGCATCACCACTTGGCCTCGGCGGTGTTTCAGCCGCCCGGCTGGGGCCGGTTCGCGTCCCTGGACGTGGCCGACGTGCCGCTGGACGACATCCGCCGCAACGGGTTCGACCTCACGGTGCTGGACGACCTCGGATGACCATCTCCCTGGAGCTCGATGACGGTCTCGCGATTGGCTTGCGTGATGTGTCGAAGACGTTCCGTGTCGCCGGAGCCGGGGGGGGCGCGTTTCCCATCCCGTGGCGGGGCAGAGGCGTCGGACGAGCAACCGGGCCGGGCAGCGCCGGGACCGACGCGGACGACGAGGAGGACGACGACCTCGACGAGGTCGCGCCCGCCGAGCCGCCGGCCGGCGCGAAGGTGCGCGCCCTCAAGGGTGTCACGCTCGACGTTGCCCGGGGGACGGCGCTCGGTGTGATCGGCGCCAACGCCTCGGGCAAGTCGACGCTGCTCAAGCTCGTGGCCCGCGTCACGCCTCCGACCGGCGGCCACGTGCTTGTGCGCGGCCGCGTCGCACCGCTCTTCGCGCTGGCGACATCGATGATGCGCGACGACTCGACCGGGCGCGAGAACGTGTTCGACCTCGCGCGGCTCTACAACGTGCCGCATGACGTCGCCGAGCGCCAGATGGACACGATCATCCGCTTTGCGGGGCTCCGGGGCAAGGAGGACGAGCCCGCCAAGCGTTACTCGAGCGGCATGTACCAGCGGCTTGCGATCTCGGTCGTCTTCAACCTCGAACCTGACATTCTGCTCTCCGACGGGCAACTGGCGACCGGTGACCGCGATTTTCGTCAGCGGTGTGTCCGCCGGGTAATACAGGCCCTCGATGAGGGACTGACGCTCGTGCTTGCCTCGCACGAGATGGCACAGATCCAGCGGTTCTGCACGGATGCGGTCTGGCTACGCGACGGCCGGGTGGCAGAGCGAGGGAGCCCGGCCGAGGTTATTGCGGCCTACGAGGCGGTAGAGCATGCCCGGCGCCGGCCCGTGCTCGCCGCGGAATCGCGTAGCCGAGACCACGCCGAGCAGGCGCCTGCACCAATCGCTCCTGCGCCGCAGAGCGACGGGCCGGTCATCCATGACATCGGGCTCTTCACGATGCAAGGTTTGCCAACCGCGGTCCTCGAGGTCTGCGAGCCAACGCTGGTGGAGGTGGGGATCGAGGTGCACGCGGCGCTCGTTTCGCTGCAGTGCGTGGTAGTGCTCACCCACGCCGAGGCCGGGCGGGTGCGTCTCGTGCAGCCCGAGCCATTCGCCGTACAGAGCGCCGGACGCTACGCGGTCAGCGTGCTCCTCCCGGCCGGCAGCGTGTGCGACGGCGCCTGGCGCGCACGCGCGGGCATGTGGTGGTATCGCGATGGGGAACGCATCGCGATCCGCGGCGCCTCCACGACCAGCTTCGAGGCGCACGACCCGCGCGACGCGGACGACGCTGACGAGGAGGAGGAGCACACCGCGACCGATGACGACCGTGGGCGCATCGCGCTGTCCGACCTCGCTTGGGACATCACGCCCACCGCCCGGGTGCGCCAATGAGTAACCGAGAGCGCGCCGAGATCTTCGACGTGGCTCACGGGTACACACCGCTGCTGCTGGGCGAACTGGCCGACGAGCGGTACCTGGTGTCCACGAGCGACCAGCGCATCGGGCGTGCCATGTTCGTGCGTGGTCGCCGCGGGGAGCGTCAGCACGTCGGCTTGGCGATCCAAGTCCTCGACGACCACGGGGTAGGTCCGGCCTCGGGACGTGATCTCTTCGTCGATGTGGGGGCGAACATCGGTACGACCACCATCCCGGCGGTGGGGACGTTCGGCTTCGCGCGGGGGGTCGCGCTGGAGCCGGAGCGCGAGAACGCGACGTTGCTGCGGGCGAACTTGCTGCTCAACGGGCTCCAGGATCGGGTGCGGGTGCTCCCGGTCGCCGGGTCGAGCGCCCCGGGGCCGCTCACTCTCGCTCTGCACCCCAGCAACTCTGGCGGGCATCGTGTAGTGGAGGCCCCTATCTCCGGCACGGTCAGCGAGGCGTGCGAGGCGGTCACGCTGAACGAGCTCGTGGAGCGCGGGGTGATCCAGCTCGACCGGCTCGGCCTGGTGTGGATCGACGCACAGGGCCACGAGCCGGACATCCTCGCCGGAGCGAGCCAGATCCTCGAATCCGGCATCCCGCTTGTGCTCGAATACCAGCCCAGCGCGCTCGAGCGCAGTTCGGCCGCGGACGCGACCGAGGCGCTGATCGAGCACTATGACGCCATGGTCGACGTGCGGCTCGCCGCCGAGCCGGGCGGCAGCCGGGCCCCGCGTGCGCTCTCGGACCTTCCGGCTCTCGTCGACGAGCTGTCAGGGCCGAAGGGCGGACGCAGGCTGACAGACCTCCTTCTGCTGCGGCTGTCCCCGCGCTAACCTCGGGACTTCCATGGTCCAGATCCAGATCAAAGACGCTGTGCCGCCGTTGGTGGGCGCGGAGGCCGAACCCGATCCGCTCGCCAAGCGCGACGCGAAGGTGATCGAAGTCAATGACGCCGCGCCGCCGTTGGCGAGCCCCGAGGCCGAGGCCGACCCGCTCGCCAAGCGCGACGGGAAGGTGATCGAAGGCAAGGACGGGTGGCTCTACCTGGGCCGCGATCGCAACGACGTGATCTCGCAGGTCACGGGCAAGTTCCGCCTGTCCGGCCAGGCTCTGCTGCGGTGGCAGCTCGTCTTGGAGATGCGCGCGGCATGGATCGAGCGTCTCGGCGGGCGCTACGTCATGCTCGTCCCGCCGAACTCGCACGCGGCTTATCCCGAGCATCTTCCCGACGAGGTCGTGATGAGCGAGGACCGCCCCGTCCGGCAGATCGAGAAGGCGCTGCGCGAACGCGATTCATACGCGCGCATGGTCTATCCGCTCGAGCAGCTGCGCGCCGGGCACGCCGTGCGTCACACCTATTCGCTGACCGACAGCCACTGGAACGCGTGGGGCGCTTTCCTCGCCTACCGTGAGGCGATGGCTGCCATTGACGACGGTTCGGGGCGCCGCGTCCTGGACGCCAACGACGTGGAGTTCACCGAACGCGTGGTGGTGGGCGACCTGGGCAACAAGGTTGAACCGCGCCGCGAGGCCGTGCAGATTGGCGCCAAGGTCCGGGACGCCAAGGCGCGGCTGGTTTCAGACAACCGGGTCCGCAACAACGGCCGGGTCGTCGTCTACGAGTGCGAGGAGGCGTCCGAGGGCACGTGCGTGGTCTTCGGCGACTCCTTCAGCTACGCAACGCTGCGGTTCTTCGCGGAGTCGTTCCGCCGCCTCGTATTCGGGCACACCGTGCAGGTCGACGCCGACACCGTGTTTCAGGAGCGGCCGCTCGCGGCGATCAACATCATGAACGAGCGGTTCCTGCGCCAGGTGCCGGATGACATGGCGGGTCGGTCGCTGCGCAAGCGCGCGGGCCTGAAGAAGGCAGCGGGGGATGTCCTGACGCAGAAGTCGGTGGACGCTCTGGCGGTGAAGCTGGCATGGCCGTGAGTCCCGAGGAAGCTAGCAACGCCGGGGGTCCTGAGGAACCTAGCGTGGCCATAAGTCCCGGTGAAGCTGGCAATACCGTGGGTCTTGAGGAACCTGGCGACGTCGTGAGTCCTGAGGAACCTGGCGTGGCCGTAAGTGCCGGTGAAGCCGGTGTCGCCCTGAATCCCGGTGAAGCTGGGATCGCCCTAAGTCCCGTCGACGGTGCTCCGCTTCCGGTGGAGGTCCAGCGCGATCCCATCCCGCAGTTCGACTCGGGGCCGTACGGTGGCGCGTCAATGCGCCGACTGCGGACGGACGGCGAGCAGGTGGACTTGTGGTTCGCGCGCAAGCCTATGCCGGCCGGCACGCCGATTCTCCTGTTCCAGCACATCCGCAAGACGGCGGGGACGGCGGTCCGCCACTTGCTGGCCGAGAACCTTTCCGGGACCGTCGCCTGCTACCAGTACTCGCCGGTCGTCGACACCCCGGAAGCGCCGATCGGCGAGTGGTACCGGAAGTACTGGGATGCGCTGACAGAGTCGGAGCGGGCGCGGCTTGTATGCATCGCCTCGCACACGGCAGGCTACGCATTCGGGGTCTTGGAGCGCCCGATCCGTGCGTTTACCGTGCTCCGCGACCCCGTCGACAGACTCCTGTCGCGATACCACTTTTTCAAGGGCGAGCGGGCCTGGACGCTTGGGGGTATCTTTGAGATCGCTGGTCCCGATGGCAAGCCGGAGTTCTTCAATGGCCAAGCGCGCGTGCTGCTGCAGGGCCACTACGACGTGAGGGCTCTCGCTACGGGCCTTGGCCCCGGTCCGGACGCCAACCTCTGGCGCGCGCGGCTTTTCGGGCTAGTAGGGCGTAGCTATTCCGTAGGTATCCAAGAGTACCTGGACACCTCGCTGGTCCGGCTGGGCGCTGAGTTCGGATGGGGGGTCACCGTGCCGACGGCCGAGCCGCGCGCGGTGCGCATCAATGATCGCCGCCCGGACCGGATCGTGCTATCCGCCAACGAGTACGCGCAGATCCGCGCGGGCAACTGGCTGGATCTCGAGCTTTACGAGCACTATTCCGAATTGGCTCGGGCGCTCGACCCCCCGAGCAAGGTCTCGCAAGCCCGCGAGGGGGGCGGGTATCTCGTCGAGCCGGCACCCGAAGCAGGCGAGCGCGACCTCGAGGAGCGGGTGGCCGCGCTAGAGAGCCGGCTCCAGGTCTCCGAGCTGATCGCGAGGATCCGCCTGGTCGCGCTCGAGGAGCGTGCTCGCGCGGCGGAGCGATCGTTCGAGTTCCACATCCCCCGCGTTCGCCGCCCGCGCCGAGCGCTGCCTGACGACGAGCGCGGACGCGCCCTCGCCCAACTCGCCGAGGACATCAGCGTCCGGCCTCGTCCCGCGCCCAGCCAGGCACCGCCCGAGGCTGGACGTGAGCGTGCGCTGGGGCAACTCCAGGACGAGATTGAAGTGGCCGACGAGCCTCGCCCGGCGACCAAGCCGGCTCGGCCTGCGGACTCCCGCGGGGGTGCTCCCAAGCAGCTAGACGAGGGCGCCACGACATGAGCGCGACCCCGCAGATCGTGCAGCGCCGTCTGCTGTTCTTCATGCGGAGCACGAACTACGACCGACACTTCGAAGGCGTCCTGCGCGAGCTGGGCCGCCGCGGTCACCACGTGCATGTCGTCTTCGATCACGTCAAGAAGGACGCCGGCGACCAGACAGCGCTCTTCAAGGCGCTGCAGGCGGAGTTCCCGAACATCACCCACGGGGTGATGATCGCCCGCCAGTATCCGCATCGTGCGCATTTTGCCGAGAGCCTGCGCTTGTCGATCGACTACCTGCGCTACCTCGAGGCGGACTTCACCGAGGCATGGGCGTTGCGGGACCGCGCGGAGCGGCGAGCGCCCGCGCTGCTGATCACTGGGCTGCGCCTGTTCGGTGGGTCGATCGCGCCCACGCGGCACGCGCTGGTCCGCACGCTGCGCGCCATCGAGGGCGCGGCGGCGGTCGACCCCGCGGTGCTGGACTTCGTCCATAGGCGTCAGCCCGACGCGATCCTGGTGACCCCGCTCGTCGGGCTGGGCTCACCCCAGGGGGACTACATCCGCGCGGGGCGTCGTTTCGGGATGCCCACCGCGCTGCTCGTGGCGAGCTGGGACAACCTGACGAACAAGGGCGTTATCCGGGACCTGCCCGACCTGACGATGGTGTGGAACGAGCCACAGATCGACGAGGCCGTCGAGCTGCACGGGATCCCGCGGGAAACCGTCGTGGCCAGCGGTGCGCATACGTACGACCACTGGTTCGACTGGCGGCCGAGCACCTCTCGTGAGGAGTTCTGTGCCAAAGTCGGGCTCGACCCGTCACGCCCCTTCGTTCTCTACGTCGGCTCGTCGAGCTTCATTGCGCCCCAGGAGGGCGCGTCGGTCCGCCGCTGGATCGATGAGCTACAAACCAGCGGTCACGCCGAGCTCGCGGACGTCAACATCCTGATCAGGCCGCATCCGGCGAACGCCCGTGCGTGGCGCGGGGTGGAGCTGGAGGAGCCCGGGCGTGTCGCGGTGTGGCCGCGTGACGGCGCGTCCCCGACGACCGCGGAGCACAAGGCTGACTACTACGACTCGATCCATCACTGCGCGGCTGTCGTAGGCATCAACACAAGCGCCATGATCGAGAGCGCCATCGTGCAACGGCCGGTGTTCACCTTCCTCGCTCCAGAGTATCAGGCGACACAGACCGGCACGCTGCACTTCGACCATCTCGCCGGCGGTGGCGAGAGCATTCTCGTGGTGGGGCGGACCTTGGAGCAGCATCATCGCCAGCTCGCCGAGGTGCTTGGTTCACCGGGGTTGCACGATGCGCGCATCGAGACGTTTCTGCGTCGCTTTGTTCGGCCGCGCGGCCTTGATATGGCCGCGGCACCCGTCCTCGCCGACGCCGTTGAGCAGATGGCTTCGATCCGGCATGAGCCGAGCGAGCGCGCCCTCGCGCAGACGCTGTTGCATGTGCTCACCGAGCCGGTCGCCCTGCTACATGAGGAGATCGCCCGGCGCCTGCGCTGGGCCGGGCTGCGGATCGTCCGTCCCGCCCCGCTCAACCGTGGCGCTGGAGTGATTGGCCGCCGCCTCCTCATCGTCCTCGACCACCCCGGGTTGCTAATCCACTTCGACGGGACCGTGCGTGCCCTGCTGGAGCGGGGGCACAGTGTGAATCTCGTCTTCGGCCGACCGTCCAAGTGGGAGGACAGCCTCGCCGTTCTCGACCTCTCCTCGGACAACCTGCGGCTCGAGAAGCGTGTGCCCCGGCGCAAGGACCTCTACGAGCTGGTCAGCCGCAAGATCCGCGCGGCCGGCGACTACGTCCACTACCTCGACCCCACCATGGAAGCAGCCGGAGCCGCCCGAGAGAAGTGGCGCGCCGTGCCGCATGTACCGGCGCGGATCGCCGCACTCGAGCCGGGCGGCGAGCGCCGGGCGCGCGCGCTCAGGCGGCTGGCCCAGTCGGCGGAGCGGGCGATCCCGGGCTGTGCCGACGTCGAAAAGTTCGTCGAGCGCATCCAGCCCGACGCGGTACTTGTTTCGCCCTATGTCTCGCGCGAGACGTACCAGGCCGATGTCGTCAAGGCCGCACGCCGGTTGCGAGTGCCCTCCGCCGTTCTCGTGGCGAGTTGGGACAACCTGACGTCAAAGGGGCACATCGGCGGCGACCCCGACCGCGTGCTGGTGTGGAACGAGACTCAGCGCAAGGAGGCGACTGAGCTCCACGGCGTCCCGGCCGACCGCGTGGTCGTCACGGGCGCGCAGCAGTTCGACCGCTGGTTCGACCGTGTGCCCTCGGTGGAGCGGACGGTCTTCTGCGCGTCGCACGGGATCCCCTCAGACCGCCGATACGTGCTGTTCGCCGGATCGACGCGACAGAGCCTCGCCCCGGGCGCCGAGGCGGCGTTCGTCAGAGAGCTCGTTGAGGCCCTTCGCGCGTCCGACGATCCGCACTTGCGTGACGTCGCCGTGCTCGTGCGCCCGCACCCGACGACGCAGGCGGATTGGGAGGGCGCCGGACTTGAAACGCTACCTTTCGTCCGGGTCTGGCGGCGCGTCCGGCCGCTGCCCGTCGGGGATGAGGAGCGCGACGAATACTTCGATGGCATCTTCCACGCGGCGGCGGTGACTGCCATCAATTCCAGCGCGATGATCGAGGCTGCCATCGTAGGTCGGCCTGTGCACACGGTGGCGCTGCCCGAGTTTCGTGCACTGCAGCGCGCGTTGCGGCACTACCACTATCTGCTGCCGATCAACGGCGGGTTTCTGCGCGAGGCGCTGTCTATCGAGGAGCATCTGCGGTTACTTGCAAACGACCTGCGAGATCCCGAGCCCACGCTTGAGCGTCAACGTGCCTTCGTCGAGGCGTTCGTTCGCCCGCCGCATGGGGGCAACGCCACGGATCGGATGTTGGCCGAGCTTGAGAGCCTGGCCGAGGCCGAGCCGGAACCGGCTTCGAGCGACCGTCTCGCGACGCTGCTGCGGCCTCTCATCGTCGGGTGGGCGGTTCAGCACAGACTGGATGAACGTTGGTCGCGGTTTGCCGCTACCCTGGTCCCCGTGACACGGTCTTTAACCCCTGCGGTCGGCGGACGCGCACGCCGATTCGCTTCACGTCGCGCTGTGAAGGCGCTCGACCGGCTAAGGGATCGCATCGCCATCGAGGGGCTTCCGGATGGCGTCGGCGATTCGGTCAAGGCGCCCAAGGCCTCCACGGTCAAGCCGGTCAAGCCGGCGAAGCCGGGCAAGCCTGAGCCGGGCAAGCAGCCGAAGGTCGCGGCTGTCGGGGCGGATGAGCCTGTGAAGGCGGCGAAGCCGGGTAAGCAGCCGAAGGTCGCGGCTGTCGGGGCGGATGAGCCTGTGAAGGCGGTGAAGCCGGGTAAGCAGCCGAAGGTCGCGGCTGTCGGGGCGGATGAGCCTGTGAAGGCGGTGAA
>Ga0136633_1001075_pt1 | contig 20310 bp, 23 predicted proteins | sample AntDrymeUQ832206_2_FD_105494 | JGI IMG/M metagenome (GOLD analysis project Ga0136633, IMG submission 105494) | Polar desert sand microbial communities from Dry Valleys, Antarctica - metaG UQ83 (22.06) | ecosystem: Environmental > Terrestrial > Soil > Desert | place: Antarctica: Dry Valley...
GCGTACTACGCCGAGCGCTACCTTCCGGCACTGCGCCGGCACGTCGAACCGGTGGACCCGTGGACGCTCTCGCTGGCTGAGGAGTTCGAGGCAGCGGCGGCAGCCGGCCGTAAGCGCGAGTTCGGCTTGGAGGTCGGCATGCGCAACGCCGAGGCGATCCGCGGCGCGCAGCTGCTGATCGCCCATCTCGACGGCCAGGAGGTCGACGCCGGCACGGCGTCCGAGGTCGGCTTCGCCGCCGCCTGCGGGGTGCCGTGCCTGGCCGTGCGCAGCGACCTGCGCTCCAGCGGCGAGCCGGGGATGAGCGTCAACCTGCAGGTCGAGGCGTTCGTCGAGATGTCAGGCGGGTTCGTCGTCCGCTCGCTCGACGAGCTCGTCAGCGAGCTTGCGGCGCTGCGCGGCCGGCCCAACGGCGCCACCTGAAGATGGCGACGCTGCCGGTCATCTCCGGCCTGAGCTCGCTGACCGCGGACGAGTGGCGGCACATTCGCGAGGAGCTGCGCTCGCTGGGCATCGGCGGACCATCGGCGCGCGACCTCGGGCATGCCGGCGCAAGCACGGTCTCCGGCGGCCGCCGGCCGCTTCGGATGTGGCACCTGCGGCGCAGCGACGACCTGCCTGGCGACCCGCCTCGACGCGGACACGCTGGCGATCCCCACGCTGTGCTCGGAGGCGCCGGACGGCGCGGGTGCCACGCGTGAGCTGGCGCGGCGCGGGGTGACGTCACAGAGCGCTCTCGACGTGATCCGCGCGGCGCTGCTGCGCGGGGTGCTGGAGCTGGAGCTGCCCTAGCCACGCGGGCAACGCGGGCAACGCGGGGCGTCTGGCTGCCTCAGCCGTCGCCCTCGGTCCACGACCACAACGTGGCCGCGGGCTTCTCGTCGGCGCCCGGGGTGCGCTCGATGCGGTGGCGGCCGGAAACGAACGGCTCGCCTTCGAGCGGGTCCGCGGGCGACTCGACGTAGACCGCCTTCGGCGGATCCTCGGGCTCTGACTCCTCGCCGGGGCCGACCGAGATGTGGGTGATCTTCTTCACCCTCAACGTGTTACCGCTTGGCGAGGCCGCTAACCATGGGTTGCGCTGCGCAGCAGGTACGCGCGGACGAACCCGTCCAGGTCGCCGTCGAGCACGCGGCCGGTGTCGCCGACCTCGTGATCGGTGCGGTGGTCCTTGACCATCGAATATGGATGAAGAACATAGGAGCGGATCTGCGATCCGAAGTTCACGTCCTGCGCCTCGCCGCGCTCGCGGGCGATCTCCTCCAGGCGCCGGCGCTCCTCGCGCTCGACGAGCTTGGAGCGCAGCATCTTCATCGCGGTCTCGCGGTTCTGCGTCTGCGAGCGCTCGTTCTGGCACTGCACGACGATCCCGCTCGGGCGGTGCGTGATGCGCACCGCGGAGTCGGTCTTGTTGACGTGCTGGCCGCCGGCGCCCGAGGCGCGGTACGTGTCGACCTGCAGGTCGTCGGCGTCGATCTGCACCTCGGCGGCGTCCTCGATGACCGGCGCGACCTCGACGCCCGCGAACGACGTCTGCCGGCGGTTGGCGGAGTCGAACGGCGACAGGCGCACGAGCCGGTGCACGCCCTTCTCGGCGGCGTACAGGCCGTAGGCGTTGTCGCCCTCGACGCGGAACGTCGCCGACTTGATGCCGGCCTCCTCCCCCGCGCTGACCTCGAGCAGCTCGGCCTTGAAGCCACGCTTCTCGGCCCACTTCATCTGCATGCGCAGGACCATCTCCGCCCAGTCCTGTGCGTCGGTCCCGCCGGCGCCGGCGTTGACGGTGACCAGCGCGTCGTTGTTGTCGTAATGGCCCGAGAACAGGCGCTGTTCCTCGAGCACCTCCAGGCGCCGCTCGACCGGAGCGAGCTGGCCTTCGAGCTCGGACTCGATGTCGGGATCCTCGCGCGCCATCTCGGCGAGGCTGTCGAGGTCCTCGACGTCGGCCTGCAGCGCGGCGAACTCCTCCAGGCGGCGTGCGGCGCGCGAGTGCTCGGCCGAGACCTTCGCGGCGTGCTCCTGGTCATCCCAGAAGCCGCTCTCCGACATCCGGCCCTCGAGCTCGGCGACCCGCTCGCTCAGCGCAGTCGGGTCAAAGGTAGTCCGCGAGCAACGACATCTGCGCACGGATCGCAGCCAGACGCTGCGGGATGCCCTCGGGGGTGGGGGTTGTGGCCATGGGCCCAGGATAGAGCGGGGCCGTACATCCGCTCATGACGACACGCCCGCCGGCTCGAGCACCCCAGATGTGCCGATCGGGACCGGAAGGTGGCCGTCAAGAAGACAACCGAGAAGAAGAAGGTCGTCAAGTAGAAGGCGGCTGCGAAGGGGAAGGTCGTCCTGCCGGCCCCCAAGCCGCCGCCGTCCGTCATCACGCTCCCGCCGACGGTGAACGGCCTGCCGATCGCTCCCGACGACGCGTGGGGTCACGACCACCTCAGGTGGCTGGACCGGATGATCCGCTCCGACCAGCCGCTGGTCGAGCGCATGGCGCTCATCTGGCACGACTGGCTGGCGACGACGAACGCCGACGTCAACAACCGCCCGCTCATGCGCGAGCAGAACGAGCTGTTCCGCCGCCGGGGGCTGGGCTCGTTCACCGACCTGATCGCCGACGTGACGGTCGACCCGGCGATGCTCCTCTTCCTCAGCGGGATCCAAAACCACAAATGGGCGCCCGATGAGACCCACGCCCGCGAGCTGATGGAGCTGTTCACGCTCGGCGCAACGGCTCCACCGAGACGGGCGCGCAGGCGCTGGCCACGGCGATCGACGCCGCCGGCCGTCCCGCGCTGACGGCCGAGACCTACGCCGCGCTGCTCGCGTTCGCCGAGCAGCCCAAGCCCATCGGCCTGGGCGACAACGACTTCCGCGCGCTGCGCCAGAGCGCCCTGCGCCAGCTGGCCGCCGCCTCCCCCGACGCCCAGGTGTCCTGACATGAGCGACTGCTGCGACGACTTCACCCGATCGCACCTGTTGCGCGCTTCGGTCGCGCGCGGCTGCCGGGCTGCCGGTGACCGATCCGGGCATGCCGACGCCCGCCGGGCGGGCCGGGTCCCGGGCGGCGTCGCGCCGCCGGCCGCCGGCGCAGCCCCCGGCCCGGTCGGCGCGGGGGCGGGCGTGCCAACGGGCACCGGCGCCCCGCCGGCGGTGCCGGGTGGCCCGTCGCCCGGCGTGGCCAGCAGCGTCGGCGCGGAGGCCTTCGACTTCGCGATGTTCGTCCTGCGCCTCACCCGCACCGCGGTGCCGGCCGGCGACCTCACGATCTACTTTCGCAACCACGATGTGGGCGAGCACGACCTCTGGCTCGGCGCGCCGCCGTCCGTGGGCGCCGCGCCGCTGATGATCAGCGAGGCGGTCGGTGAGAACGGCGGGGCCACGAAGACCGTCGCGGGACGCCCGGCACCTGGCGGCTGTACTGCTCGCTGCTGGGTCACGACGCGATGACGCGCGACCTCGCCGTTCAGTAGCGCTCACGGCACAGCGCGCCACAATGGGCGGATGGACCCGTATGCCGTGCTCGGGCTCTCCCCCGGCGCATCGCTCGACGAGGCGGCGCGCGCGTATCGCCGGCTCGCGAAGGAGTGGCATCCCGACCGTGCGGGCGACGCCGGCATGGCGCGCATGATCGGGCTGAACGTCGCCTACGAGCTGCTGCGCGCCGAGCAGCGCCCCGGTGCGCGGGTGATGGTGAAGGCGGCCTCGCGCCACGGTGGCGCACGCGGGCCGGGCCACTGGCTGCCGGAGGCCATGCGACGCGCGCTCGGCCGCGAGCTGCTCGCCGCGCTCGAGCCCGACGAGCACGTCGAGCTGGTCACGCCGACCGCGACCTGGGCGAGCCCGAGCACGCTGCTGGCCGTCACCGACCGGCGACTGCTGTGGCTGCTCGACGATGCCGTCGAAACCGCGTGCGCTCGCTGCGCTTCCGCGACACCGCCTACGCCGAGCAGGGCCTGGTCTGGCCGCGACGCACCCGCGCGCGGCTGAGCGTCGAGCCACGCTACGGGGGCAAGCGCTGGACGTTCTCCGACCTGCGCCCGGCGACGGCCGAGGCGATCGCCGGGCACGTGCGGGCGGCGTTGCCCGCGGGATCCACGGGCCATTAGAATTAGACCGGCGGGCGCCCACGTGACACGATGAGCGGATATGCGCCAACTCGTGCCGAGGGTCAAGCGCGACCGGACGTCGCCGGCAAGCCGGGAGGCCGCGTCGCGCGACGACGCTCCCCAGGGCAGGAGCGCCGCTCGACCCGCCGCCGTCGTGACGTTCCTGCAGCGCGCGCTGGCCGTCCTCCTCGTCATCCTGACCCACGCGTTCGCGTTGAACGTGCCGCATCCCCCCAGCACCGCCCTGGGCGTCGCGTACGCGGTCAGCGCGCTGTGCCTCGCGATCGCGGCGTGGCGGCTGTGGCGGCCGACGATGCACTGACGGTCGCACCACCCGAGCGCGGGTCGACGTGGTCCACCGTGCCGGCGGCGCCGTGCGCGCCGCAGTACGAGCACGGGTCGCGGCGCAGCAGCGCCTGCCACGCCTCGTAGTGCGACTGGCCGTCGGCGCGCAGCGGCCCGCCGCTGGGCATGCCCACGCCGAGCGGGGTGCCGGCGTCGTCTCTGAGAAAGTCTCCGGTCTGGCGGAGGGTCAAGCGGTGCACCGGGGGTCGCATCGGAGGGGGTGTGGCGAATCGTGCACGCGGAGCGGCACCCATTCGCCACACCCCCGGCGGATCACAGAGCCGGCGGCGGGAGCGGACCGCTCTAGATCCGCTCCTGCCACATGACGGCTGCCTGGGCGACGCGCCGCAGGGCCTCCTGCATGCGCACCGGGTTGTTGGTCTGGCGGGCTGCCGTGAGCGACTGCAGCGCCACCGCCATCACGGCGGGACCGCTGGGTCCGCTCACCCGCAGCTCGGCGAGCTCGGCGGGCGTGAGCCGCCGCACCTCACCCCGCAGCGCCGCGACCGTCTCGCGCAGCTCGCGCTCGGCACGGGCGGCGCGCAGCTCGGCGTCGGCCGCCGCCCGGCGGTCACGCGCCGCCGCGACACGCGCGGCGTGCAGGTCGGCCGCCTCGGGCGTCCGCTCGTGCACGGTGACGACCTCGGGCTCGCGCTCGGCATCCGCATGCGCCCGCGAGAGCAGCCGCTCGGCCACCACGAGCTCGTCGGCCAGCCGGTCACCGGCTGCCTTGAGCTCGCGGCGCTCGCCGCGCAACGTCCCGATCGTCGCCTCCGCGCGCTCGAGCTTCGCCGCCATCCGCTTGGCCGCCGTGCGCGCCTCGGCCGCGTCCATCCGGGCCTCCGCGCACTTCGCGCGGACGTCACGGATGGTCGTATCGGCCTTCGCCTCCGCGGCGACCGCCCGGCGCTGGACGCGGGCGAGCGCCGCGTCGTCGACGACGCGCTCACGAACGACCTTCGGCTTGGCGGTGACGGCCCGAGAGCCGGCACGCCGTGCGGCGTCGCGCTCCGCGGCAGCCCGCGACGCGCGCTCACCGGCACGATCCAGCCGTGCCTCGAGCAACGCCACGCGCCGCTCGGCGTCACGCGCCTGGGCCAGCGCCGCCGCGACCATCGCGCGACCCTCCGGGCTGATGACCGCCCGGTGCGCCTGCTGCGGATCGACGTCGACACGCCGTCTCGGACCCGGCCGCGCCGGCTCGAAGCCGGCCGCCCGGATCGCCTCGTTCAGCGACCCGCCGAACGGGCGCTTGGCCGAGTTCAGCGCGGGCCAGGGCGACCCGTCGGCACGGCCGTCGCGGTAGCGCTCGACGCGCCACAGCTGGCCGGCCCACTTCGCCGAGGAGGGGTTCCAGTCGGCCGCACGAGGCGGCTCGCCGTATGTGGCCACCCATTCACGGATGGCGATGATGATGGAGTCGCGGTCCCACCCCGCCCCGCGCCCGTTCCGGGCACGAAGCGCAGCTCCCGCGATCGTCGCGGGAGCCATGTGAGAGGTCTCCCGCTAAGCCGCGTCGGCCGCGTCGTTGATGCGCTGCGACGGCACGTCAACCGGCCGGCACGAAGCGAACCCGGCGCTGAGGGCGCCGTGGGTGAGCAGCATCTTCGTGTGAGCCTGGGAGATCATGACCGGATTCACCGTAAAGCACGCGCCGCCGGGCCGCAAGACGAAATTTCGGGCCGCCGGCACGCCCGCGCCGGGGGAACCGTACGTGGGTTCGAACCCACGTCCATCGCGCTGCGATCGCGCACGCCGCTGCCCCGCGCCGGTTAGCCTTGACCGCATGGCGATCCCCCGACCACCCGACCGGGCGACGAAGGCCGCGTTCAACGCGAAGACGCGGCTGCTGGCGCGCGCACGCCGCCGCTAGTGCACTAGCACCCGCGGCCGCACCCATGCGCTGGATCATCGACGGCATGAACGTCATCGGCACCCGCCCCGACGGCTGGTGGCGCGACCGCCACGCCGCCATGGTCCACCTGGTCGACCGGCTGGAGCGCTGGGCGGCCGCCGAAGGCGAAGACGTCATGGTCGTCTTCGAGCAGCCGCCGCGCCCGCCGATCAGGTCGAGCGTCATCGACGTCGCGCACGCCAAGCGGCCGCGGGCCAACTCCGCCGACGACGAGATCGTGCGCCGGGTGCGCGCCGCGCCCGACCCCGCATCGGTGCGAGTCGTCACCTCTGACGGCGTGCTGTCCCAGCAGGTCCATGCGGCGGGCGCGAGCGTCTATCCCTCGGCGACGTTTCGCGCCGAGATCGACCCCTGACTCACGGCGCTCTAGCCGAAGACGTCGATCCAGGTGAGCACCTGGCCGCCCGTGCCCAGCGCGACCGGCACCGCGCGCGTGCGCCGGCGCTGGCTGGGGTGGCGCATGAGCGCGTCGCGCACGATCTCGGAGATCTCCTCCAGCTCGCCCGCCGGCGGGCTCTCGTCGACGCGCAGGACGATCCCCGTCGAGACGACGTGCACCGCCGTGTCGAACATCGACGCGGGCTCCGGATCGAGGACCTCGACGGTGTGACCGCGCTCGCGCAGCCCGGTCGTCACGCTCGCGGCGAGCTGGAGGTCGCCCCCGCTCGAGTTGTCGACGACCACGTGCACCCCGACGGACTGCCCGCGAAGACCCTCGCCGTAACCGGGGGGACGCCTCAGTCGTCCTCGAACTGACGCGGACCGGCGAGGATCTCGTACTCGCCGCGCTTCTGGTAGTTCGCGAGTGCGTCGTCGAGATCGTCCTCCATCTCGTGAGGATCTCGAGCCACTTCTGGCCCGAGTCCGTCTGCACCTTGTTGAGGTCGACGAGACGCTGGTTGGTGGCGAGCTTGCCGCCGCGCCATCCGGGCGCACGACCGGGCAGATCGCTACACGGACATCAACTGCTGCATGCGCTCGCGCTCGAACGTCTCCGTCGGCCCGGCGGACACGATCCGGCCCACGTCCATCACCGCGTACGTGTCGGCGAGGCGCATCGCGAAGTCGACGTACTGCTCGACGAGCAGGATCGACATGCCGTCGTTCTTCAGGTCGGCGATCGCGTCCTCGATCTCGAGGATGATCGACGGCTGGATGCCCTCGGTCGGCTCGTCGAGCAGCAGCAGCCGCGGGCGCGTCACGAGGGCCCGCGCGATCGCCAGCTGCTGCGCCTCGCCGCCGCTGAGAAATCCCGCCGGCCGGTCGAGGATCTTGCGCAGCCGGGGAAAGCGCCGCAGCGCACGTTCGATGTCCTGCGGCCCGGACTTCTCCGACGCCTCGGACACCACCCGCAGGTTCTCGAACACCGTGAGGTACGGGAACGCCTCGCGCCCCTGCGGCACGTAGGCGATCCCAGCCTTCGTGCGGTTGTACGGAGCGGCCTTCGTGATCTCCTTCCAACCCAGGGAGATCGAGCCGCGCCTGGCCGGCTGCAGCCCGACGATCGTCTGCAGCAGCGTGCTCTTGCCCACGCCGTTGCGGCCCATGAGGCAGCACAGGCCGCCCTCGGCCACCTCCAGCGAGATGCCGAAGATCACCTGCGTCGGGCCATAGGCGACCTCGAGGTCCTTCACGGTGAGGATCGGCGGCGCCTGCACGTGGGGAACGTCCGTGTGCTGCACCGGCTGATGGACCTCGGTCACGCCGGCACCTCCGCGGCCGCGCCGCGCGCGTCGCGCGGGCGCCCGAGGTAGACCTCGCGGACCGTCTCGTCCATCTGCACCTCGGCGACGGTCCCCTCCGTGAGGATCTTGCCCTCGTGCATGACGGTGACCTTGTGCGCGAACCGGCGCACGAAGTCCATGTCGTGCTCGATGACCAGCACGGTCGTGCCCTGCTCTGCGATCCTCGTGACCAGCTCGCCGGTGTGCAACCGCTCCGTCTGCGTCATGCCGGCGACGGGCTCGTCCAGCAGCAGCAGCCGGGGCCGCTGGACGAGCACCATCGCCACCTCGAGCCACTGCTTCTGGCCATGTGAGAGCGAGCCGGCGAGGTGGTCCTGCTGCTCTGTGAGGTTGACCGAGCCGAGGATCGCGGCGACCTCGTCGGACATGCCCTTGCGGCGGCGCAGCAGCGCGCGAAACGGGAGCCGGAACGACGCTGCGATGTCGACGTTCTCCACCACCGTGAGCTCGTCGAACACCGATGGCTTCTGAAACGTGCGGCCGATGCCCGACCGCACGATGGCGTGCTCGGAGCGGCCGACGAGCTCCTCGCCGGCGAACATGATCGAGCCGCTCGTCGGGCGCACGAGGTTCGTGATCGAATCGATCAGCGTCGTCTTGCCGGCGCCGTTGGGGCCGATGACGAAGCGCACCTCCTGCTCGCGCAGCGTGAGGTCCAGGCCGTCGATCGCGTGAAAGGCGTCGAAGGCGACGACGAGGTTGCGGATCTCCAGCAGCGCCGGGGGGCTCATGCGACCTCCTCGCCGGCGGGGCCGGCCGGCGCCGGCGCGGGCGAGCCGCGCCGCGGGACCTTCGGGCGGGTGCCGCCGCGCAGCGTCGGCATGCGGCCGGAGGCCAGCTCGCGGAGGTTGTCGATCGCTCCGCCGATGCCCTTGGGGAGAAAGAGGATCACGACGACGAACAGCAGCCCCTGCAGGTACAGCCAGCCCGACGGGAACTGCTCGGAGATGCTCGTCTTCGCCCAGTTGACGATGACGGCGCCGGCCGCCGCCCACGCGAGCGCCGTGCGCCCGCCGAGCGCGACCCAGATGACCATCTCGATCGAGGGCACGATCCCGAGCAGCGCCGGCGAGATGATGCCCACCACGGGCACGAACAGCGCCCCGGCCAGCCCCGCCATGCCCGCCGCGAGCACGTAGGCGATGAGCTTGATGCGGGCGGGGTCGTAGCCGAGGAAGCGCACGCGGTCCTCGTCGTCGCGCGCGGCGATCAGCAGGCGCCCGTAGCGCCCGAGCACGAGCTGGCGCGTTCCCAGGAAGACGAGCAGCAGCACGACCACGACGATGAAGTAGAGGATCCGCTGGTCGGCGGCGTCGATCACCGACAGGCCGAAGAAGCTCTGGAAGTTCGTCAGGCCGTTCGTGCCGCCGGTCAGCGCGTTGTTGCCGATGATGACGATCACGAACGCTCCGGCCAGCGCCTGGCTGAGGATCGCGAAGTAGGCGCCGCGGATGCGTTGGCGAAAGACGGCGGCGCCGAGCAGCCCCGCGATCGCCATCGGCAGCAGGATCGCCATCGGCAGCGCGAACCACGCCGAGCTGAACGGCTTCCAGAGGGCGGGCAGCGAGTCGTACCTGCCGCTGTAGGTGAGGATGTCGGGCAGGTTGCCCGGGCCCGCGTCGACGATCTTCATGTGCATGCCCATGCAGTAGCCGCCGAGGCCGAAGAAGAGCCCCTGGCCGAGGACGAGCATGCCGCCCTGCCCCCACGCGAGGCCGATGCCGATCGCGATGATCGCGAAGCACAGGAACTTCGCCAGCAGCGACAGCCGGAAGTCCGACAGGGCCGCCGGGGCGATGAGCAGCAGCGTCACGGCCATGAGCGCGAAGCGCACGAGGAACCCCGACGGCGTCGGGGTGCGCGACGGCAGCAGCTTGGCGAAGGTGGCCATCACCGTCACGCCAGCCCGCGGCGCTGCTGGACGATCATGCCCTGCGGCCGCCACTGCAGGAAGAGCACGATGAGCAGGAAGACGCCGGCCTTGGCGATGCTCGTCGACGTGTTGTACTCGATGAAGGAGTTCGCCATCCCGAGCGCGAGCGCCGCGAGGATCGCGCCGCGCAGCTGGCCGAGGCCGCCGACGATGACGACGAGGAAGGCGTCGATGATGTAGGCCAGCCCGAGCGTCGGGCCGACCGGGCCGAGCAGGGTGATGCCCACGCCGGCCAGGCCGGCGAGGCCCGACCCGATGAAGAACGTGGTGCGGTCCACGCGCGTCGTGCGCACGCCGCTGACCGACGCCAGGGGGCGGTTCTGCATGACCGCGCGCATCCGTCGCCCGGCCGGGGTGCGGCCCATGTAGATCGCGATCGCGGTCACGACGACGAGGACGACCGTGATGATGAACAGCCGCGGAAAGGACAGGTCGGCCCCGAAGATCGTGACGCCGCCGTCGAGGAAGGCGGGCGCGCTGACGTTGACGTTCTGCGCGCCGAACAGGTCACGGGCGAGCTGCTGGAGCATGAGGCCGACGCCCCAGGTGACCAGCAGCGTGTCCAGCGGCCGGCCGTAGAGCCGGCGGATGACGAGGAACTCGAGGATCAGGCCCAGCGTCCCGGCGACGAGGAACGCCGCCGGCAGCGCGAGACCGAAGGCGAGGGTGATCGCCCCGGTCCCGAGCGCCGTCTGCAGCACGTAGGTCGTGTAGGCGCCGGCCATGATGAACTCGCCGTGCGCCATGTTGATCACGTTCATCTGGCCGAACGTGAACGTCAGCCCGAGGGCGACGAGCAGCAGGATCGACGCGATGCTCAGCCCGACGAAGAGCTGATTGAGGATGACGTCCATCGTGTCGTCCGGCTGCTCGCCGCGGGTCCCTAGAGGCCCTTGGCCCAGGGGTAGGTCTTCAGGAACGGATCGGGCTTGATCGGCCCGTCGCTCTCGAACACGGTGTCGATCAGCCCATCCGGCCGCAGCTTGCCGATCCGCGCCGTCTTGTAGATGTGCTGGTTCTCGCCGTCGATCGTGACCTTGCCCTCCGGCGCGTCGAAGACGAGGCCCTTGGAGGCCGCCTTGACCTTCTCGACGTCGGTGCTGCCGGCCTTCTCGGCCGCCATCGCCCACAGGTGGACGCCGACGTAGCCGGCCTCGATCGGGTCGTCGGTGACGCGGTCCTCGCCGTACTTCGCCTTGAACGCCTTGACGAATGCCTCGTTCTTGGCGCCCGGCGTGGTCTGGTAGTAGTTCCACGCGACGTACTGGCCGACGATGTTGTCGATGCCGACGCCCTTGACCTCGTCCTCCGCCGTCGAGACGGAGGTGACCGGCAGCGACTTGGCATCCAGGCCGGAGTCCTTGAACTGCTTCCAGAACGCGACGTTGGAGTCGCCGTTGATCGTCTGGAAGACCGCGTCGGGCTTGGCCTGCTTGATCTTGTTGACCGTTGTGGCGTAGTCGGTGTTGCCCAGCGGCGAGTACTCCTCGCCGACGATGTTCATGGCGTTGGCCTTCGCCCAGGCCTTGATCTCCTTGTTGGCCGTGCGCGGGAACACGTAGTCCGAGCCGACGAGGAAGAGGTCCTTGACCTTCAGCTCCTCCTTGAGGAACTCCAGGCCGGGGATGATCTGCTGGTTGGTCGTGGCGCCGGTGTAGAAGATGTACGGCGACGCCTCGAGGCCCTCGTACTGGACGGGGTAGTACAGCAGCGCCTTGTTGCGCTCGAAGACGGGCAGCATCGCCTTGCGGCTCGCCGAGGTCCAGCCGCCGAACGTCGCGGCGACCTTGTCGGTCGAGATCAGCTTCTGCGCCTTCTCGGCGAAGGTCGGCCAGTCCGACGCGCCGTCCTCGATGACGGGCTTGAGCTTCTTGCCCAGGACGCCGCCGGCGGCGTTGATCTCCTCGATCGCGAGCAGCTCGGCGTCGCGCACGGAGACCTCGCTGATCGCCATCGTCCCGCTCAGCGAGTGCAGGATGCCGACGGGGATCGTGTCACCGGAGGCGGTTGCCGCGCCGGACGAGCTGGACGTGCTGCCGGAGTCGTCGCTGCTTCCGCAGCCCATGGCGACTGCGGCGAGCACGGCTGCCGTGACGGCGAGCGCGCCCCGCCCAGCTCGGCGGTGCCCGCGAATGGGACGATGCATGAAAACCCCCTCAGGTTTGGGCGCACGCCCACAGCGGGCGAGCGACGATGGGGCAAACCTACGGGCGGTCCCCGGGGCCTCGATATGGCCCGCGTGACCAAGATCCGGCCGCCGGCTTCGACGTTATGGAGACAGCTCGAGCGCCCCCACGGCCAAGCGCCGCGCGTCCCAGCCGGTGATCGCCGGCTCGATCCCGGCGGCCTCCATCGGCGGCGCGAACAGGTAGCCCTGACCGAACTCGCAGCCGATCGAGAGCAGCAGCGCCAGCTGCTCGGGGTGCTCGATGCCCTCGGCCACGACGTGCATCTGCAGGTTGTGGGCCAGCGCGACGATGCCGCGGACGATCGCGCGGTGGCCGTCGTGCTCGTGCATCGTGCCTATGAAGGAGCGGTCGATCTTCAGCGTGTCGCCGACGAAGGACTGCAGCACGGTCAGCGAGGCGTAGCCGGTGCCGAAGTCGTCGATCTCGGCGCGGACGCCGAGCCGTGCGAGCTCGTCGAGCGCGATGCGCGCGCGCTCGGGCCGGCTGATCACCGTGCTCTCGGTGATCTCCAGCCGCAGGCAGGCCGGCGGCAGCCCGCTGCTGCCGAGCGCGGCCTGCACGTCGTCAACGAGCCGCCGCGGGTCGCTGAGCTGGCGGCCCGAGACGTTGACGCTCATCGTCATATCCGGACCGGCGATCCCGCGCAGGCGCCAGTCGGCGAGGCGCTCGCAGGCCTCGTGCATGACGAGCCGCCCGAGGTCGGCGATCTGGCCGGTCTCCTCGGCGACTGCGATGAAGCGCTCGGGCGCGACCAGCTCGGAGTCCTCGGGCCAGCGGGCCAGCGCCTCGAAGCCCGCGAGCTCGCCGCTGACGAGGTTGACGACGGGCTGGTAGAAGACGCGCAGGCGGCGCTCCTCGATGATCGCCCGCAGCTCGGTCTCGAGCTCGATCTGGTCGAGGACCTGGCTGTGCATCGCGGCGGTGAACACCGAGCAGCGCCCGGTGCCCTGGCGCTTGGCGTCGTACATCGCGATGTCGGCGTTGCGCATGAGGTCAAGCGCGGTCGCGCCCGGCGTGCTGATCGCGATGCCGATGCTCGAGCTGACGAGGAGCTCACGGTCCCGGATCCGGAACGGCAACCCGAGGGCCGCCTGGACACGCTCGGCGATCTGCTGGGTGCGCTCGGGCGTGTCGAGGTGCTCGAGCAGGATCGTGAACTCGTCGCCACCGAGGCGGGCGATGAAGCCGTCGGGCCCGCCGCGGGCGACGGTGTCGTCCGGGCGCAGGATGTCGCTCAGGCGATGGCCCAGGGCGACGAGCAGCTCGTCGCCGACGGCGTGGCTGAAGCTGTCGTTGATCCGCTTGAAGCGGTCGAGATCGAGGAACATCACCGCGCAGCGGTGGTCGGGGTCGCGCGCCGAGCGCCGCAGTGAGTCGCCCAGCCGATCGAGGAACAGCGCACGGTTGGGCAGCCCGGTGAGGGCGTCGTGCAGGGCGCTGCGGCGCAGCAGCTCGTCCGCCGCCTTGCGCTCGGTGATGTCCGACATCGAGCCGGCGATCCGTGTCGGCATGCCGTGCCGATCGCGGATCGCCACGCCGCGGGTGAGAAACCAGCGAAACGCGCCGTCGCTGTGGCGCATGCGGTGCTCGATCTCGAAGTGCCCGGCCACCCCGCTCAGGTACTCGCCGAGCGCGGCCTGCATCGCCGGGATGTCGTCGGGGTGCATGCGATCGGCCCACTCGCGCGCGTCGTCGGCGACCTCGCGCACCGTATGGCCGAGCATCGCCTTCCAGCGCGGCGAGAGGTACACGGCCTCGGTCGCGAAGTCGCGGTCCCAGATCCCGTCGTTGGCTCCCTCCACCGCGAGCGCGTAGCGCTCCTGGCTGACGCGCAGCTGCGCGGCGCCCCGCACGACGCGAGCCACGAGCAGCAACGCGGCGCCGGCCACGAGCCCGAGGCCGGTGAGCAGGAGCCACGGGACCCACTTGCCCTCGCCCTTGACCGACGCGAACAGGGCCTCTGCGCGGGCCGTGAGGACGATGCTCCAGCGCGAGCTCTTGACGGTGTTGGCGGCGAAGTACCGGCCGCTGCCGAAGGCACCCTGCGTCGAGCGCTCGAGCGCCGCGGGCAGGCCGCGGTCGTCCTGCGGCAGGCCCGGCCGCCCGCCGATGGCGGGGCCGGCCACGACGACGCCACGGCCGTCGAGCAGGTAGGCGCCGCCGTCGCTGCGATCGGCGATCTCGGCGAGGTACCCGCCGATGAAACCGTGCAGCACCCGTGGGGCAAGCCCGCTGACGAGGACGCGGCGAGCACCGGTTCGTGTCGCGAACGGCTGCGCGAACTGGATCGTGTCCGGCGTGCTCGGCAAGCGCAGGACGTCAGACAGGGCCAGGCCCTCTCCGTCGAGCGCCGCCTCGACGAACGCCGGCTTCGCGGCGAGGGCGGTGGCGATGGCCCTCGGCGTGCGTGGCGACCGGGCGATGACCGTGCCATCGGCGCGCAGCAGGACGAGGCTGACCATACGGCTGCGGGCGGCTTCCTTTGCCAGCGCGGCCGGGCTGACCTGCGCCGTGCCGAAGCGCTGCGCGTTGCGCGCCCGCGAGGCGTTGGCCGACGAGACGAACAGTGACTCCATCAGCGACGCGCTCAGCCGGGCGCGCTCGGCGAAGCGGCTTTCGATCGCCTGACGCGCCTCGGTCTGGGAGCTGTGCAGCGAGGTCCCCAGGCCAGCGAGCGCGGCAAGGGTCAGCAAGGCGGCGAGCGACAGCAGCAGGGCGCCGCGCGGCCCCGTGGCGATGGCGCGCAACCGCGCACCGGCCCGCGCCAGCGGGCGTGTGGCAGCCCGGCCGGCGGGTGGTTGGGAGATCACGTCGGACCGCGCTTGGACGCGACGGCGCGGCGCGCGTCACGGTCCTGGCCGCCGGAGGGCACGCAGATGTATCGGCAGCCTCCTGTGGGGCCTGAAGCGCCCTGGCCGATCAGGCGCGGCTCAGGCGCCGTGGCACTTCTTGAACTTCTTGCCCGACCCGCACCAGCAGGGATCGTTGCGCCCGACCGTCTGCTCCTCGGAGAGCACGCGCTGCTCGACCGGTGGCGGCAGCTCCTCGCCCTCGTAGAGCTCGTCCTCGGCCAGCGCGCCGCCCGCGGCGGCCAGCGCCAGCGCGCTGGGCGCGCCCGTGCCGCCCGAGTAGGACACGCGCCCGGGCCGGGTCGTGGAGCCGGAGGTCTGGTAGCGCTGCTCGGGTTCCTCGCCCTCGGCCGCCTCGAACTCGAGGTTGAAGACCATGCGCGTGAAGTCCGACCAGATCGTGTTCATGAGGTCGGCGAAGAGGACGTACGCCTCGTTCTTGTACGCCACGATCGGTTCGATCTGGGCGAAGCCGCGCAGGTGGATGCCCTCGCGCAGGTAGTCCATGTCGTAGAGGTGCTCGCGCCAGCGCGTGTCGATGAATTGCAGCAGCAGGAAGCGCTCGACCGCGCGCATGATCTCGTCGCCGAGCTCGGCCTCGCGCTCGTCGTAGAGCGCGACGGCGCCGTCGGTGATGCGCTTGATGAGCAGCTCGCGATCGGTCGCCTCGGGCGAGAGGTCCTCGGTGTCGATGAGCGCGACGGGGAAGATGTCGTCCAGCGCCGTGAACAGGCCCTCGAGATCCCAGTCCTCGATGAAGTCGCCGGGGGTGAACTCGCCGACGGTCCGCTCGATGACGTTGGCGATCTCGCCGCGGACCTGACCGCCCATGTCCTTGCCCTCGAGGATCTCGTTGCGGAACTTGTAGACGACCCGCCGCTGCTCGTTCATGACGTCGTCGTACTCGAGCACGCGCTTGCGCTGCAGGAAGTTCTGCTCCTCGACCTTCTTCTGCGCCTTCTCGATCTGCTTGGAGAGCATGCCGGCCTCGATCGGCTCCTCGCGGCCCTCTTCGTCGGTCGTGCCGAGCCGGTCGAGGATGCGGTAGATCCGGTCGCCGGCGAACAGGCGCACGAGGTCGTCCTCGGCGGAGAGGAAGAAGCGCGATTCGCCCGGGTCGCCCTGGCGGCCGGCGCGGCCGCGCAGCTGGTTGTCGATGCGCCGCGACTCGTGGCGCTCGGTGCCCACGATGTACAGGCCACCGGAAGCGATGACCTTCTCCTTGTCGTCCACGACGCGCTCCTCGATCTTCGGGAGGATGTCGTGGAAGCGCTCGGCGTAGTCCGGATCGCCCGGCTGCAGCCCCAGCCGCGCGAGCTCGCGCTGGGTGAGGTGCTCGGGGTTGCCGCCGAGCTTGATGTCGACGCCGCGGCCCGCCATGTTCGTCGCGATCGTCACGGCGCCGGGCTGGCCGGCCTCAGCGACGATCTCGGCCTCGCGCTCGGCGTACTCGGGCTTGGCGTTGAGCACCGTGTGCTTGACACCGTGCTGGTCGAGGATGCCCGACAGCAGCTCGGAGACCTCGACGGAGACCGTGCCGACGAGCACGGGCTGGCCGTGCTCGTGGCGCTCCATGATCTCGCGGCTGACCGCGTCCCACTTGCCGTCGCGCGTCTTGTAGACCTGATCGTTCTGGTCCTTGCGGATCATCGCCTGGTTCGTCGGGATCTCGACGACGGCGAGCTTGTAGATCTTCATGAACTCGGTGGCCTCGGTGAGGGCCGTGCCGGTCATGCCCGCGAGCTTGTCGTACTGACGGAAGTAGTTCTGCAGCGTGATCGTCGCGAGGGTCTGGTTCTCCTCCTGGACGTGCACGCCCTCCTTGGCCTCGATCGCCTGGTGCAGCCCCTCTGACCAGCGCCGCCCCTCGAGGATGCGGCCGGTGAACTCGTCGATGATCATGACCTGGCCGTCGACGACGGCGTAGTCGACATCGCGCTTGTACAGCGACTCGGCCTTCAGCGCCTGCTGCAGGTGGTTGACGAGCGGGCCGTTCTCGGCGCGGTAGAGGTGGTCGATGCCGAGGAACTTCTCGGACTTGGCCACGCCGCGCTCGGTCACCGAGACGGTCTTGTGCTTCTCCTCGAACTCGAAGTCGAAGTCGGCGACGAAGTCCTTCTTCAGCCGCGGGTCCATGCCCTCGGGCTTCTTGCCGGACTCCATCCGCTTGGCGAGCTGGGCGAACTTCTCGTAGAGGTCCGCGGCGGCCTCGGGCTGGCCGGAGATGATCAGCGGCGTGCGCGCCTCGTCGATGAGGATGTTGTCGACCTCGTCGACGATCGCGTACGGATGGCCGCGCTGCACCTTCTCCTCCAGCGAGGAGGCCATGTTGTCGCGCAGGTAGTCGAAGCCGAACTCGGAGTTTGTGCCGTAGGTCACGTCGGCGCCATAGGAGCCGTGCTTCTCGCCGACGGGCTGCATGTTCTGCAGGACGCCGACGTTGAGGCCCAGCGCGTGGTAGATCGGGCTCATCCACTCGGCGTCGCGGCGGGCGAGGTAGTCGTTGACCGTCACGACGTGCACGCCGCGGCCGGGCAGGGCGTTGAGCACCACGGCGAGCGTCGCCGTCAGCGTCTTGCCCTCGCCGGTCTTCATCTCGGCGATCGCGCCGCTGTGCAGGACCATCCCGCCGATCATCTGCACGTCGAAGTGGCGCATCCCCATCTCGCGCTTGCCGACCTCGCGCACGAGCGCGAACGTCTCGGGCAGCAGGTCGTCGAGCTTCGCGCCTTCGCGCGCCTGCTCACGCAGGACGTCGATCCGGGCGCGCAGCTCCTCCATCGATTCGAGCTCGAGCTCCGGCTCGAAATCGTTGATGCGGGCGACGCGCTTCTCGAACTGCTTGAACTGCTTGGCTTCGCCCATCCGAAGGGCACGATCGAGGAGCGCCATAGGGCGTTGAGGATACCGACGCGGCGGGCCTCGCCCGCCGCGTCCGCACCGAAGGGCTACGTCGCCGCGTGTGGCTGCGCGCCGCGGGCCTCGCGGCGGCGCCGGCGCTTCTCGCGATGGCGCTTGACCTGGCGCGCAAGCTCGTCGGAGCAGAGGCGGATCGAGTGCTCCATCACGCGCGACGTGCCCTCGGCGTGCAGCGTGATGCCCTTGAGGTACAGCGTCACGCCGGCGACCTGCGACTCGGCGATCGAGGGGTTGCGCTCCTCGTGCAACTCGACCTCCATGCGCGCGAGATCGGAGACCTGTGCGGCGACCTTGCGGAACTTGCGTTCCACGAGCTCGCGCAGCTCGTCGTTGACGGGGACGTTACGGCCCTTGACCTCGATTTGCATCTCGAAGTCCTCTCTGTCGAACGGACGTGCGAGCCATCGATGGTACGCCTCGGTCTCGTCGGAATCAACGGGTTCGTTCGTCCAGGGTCCGCGCCCATGTGATAGCGCCGATGCGCTCGGCGCCCGCCTCCCGCAGCGCGTGCGCGCAGGCGTCCAGCGTCGCCCCGGTGGTGTGGACGTCGTCGACGAGGACGACAAGGCGCGGCGCTTCGCCGCGGGCGCAGAAATGCAGGTTGGCGGCGTCGCGGCGAGCGTCACGCGTGGCGCCGAGCTGATTCGACGGCGCCCGGCCGCGGCGCAGCGCGCGGTGCAGGGGCAGGCCGGTGCGGCGCGCGAGCGCGGCCGCGATGAGCTCGGCGGGGTCGAAGCCGCGGGCGCGCCGGCGGCGCGGGTGCGGCGGGACGGCGACGAGCGCGAGACCGCCCCGCCCGCCCTGGGTCAGCAGTCGCGGCGGGGCATTGGCGGCGATCTGGGCGGCCATGACGCGCGCGAGCGGGCGGACGCCGGCGAACTTCAGCGCGTGCATCGCGTCGCGGGCGGCGCCGTCGTAGGAGACCGCGGCCCAGGCGCTGTCGAAGGCGGCATCGCGGGCCGGGCAGCGACCGCGGGTGTGGGGCAGCGGCAGCGCACAGCGTGGGCAACACGGCCCGGCCAGCCAGGGCAGCGCCCGGCGACAGCCCGAGCAGACGATGTCGCCGGCCCGCCGGCCCGGTGCGCCGCAGGCGGCACACCGAGGCGGGACGACGAGCGCGACGACCGCGGAGAGCATCCCGCGATCGTCGCGTGTGTCGTGTGCCGGCGGGCGCGCGGATCGTGACGATTGCGCGCACCCGCTCATGGGTTTTCGCGCGCCGGCTGCCTCCATCGCTTGATTGCTGCCGAGCAGAGCGCTGGGGCCGCGCAGAAATCCGTGTGTGCGCTCCCTCACAGCGGGATGGCACAATCGCGGGCATCCTCGCCGTGCCCCTCGCCGCTTCACCCGACGCCGGCTGGTCCTTTGTGCCGGGCGCGATCGTCCTCGTCGCGGCGCTGACGTTCCTCTACGTTCGCCGGTGGCGCCAGGTCGATGCCTCCGCCGGGCGCCTGATCAGCTTCCTCGGCGGGATGGCGCTCGTGCTGATCGCGCTGTGCTCCCCGGTCGACCGCCTCGGCGAGCAGTTGTTTGCAATGCACATGGTCCAGCACCTGCTGCTGCTGGACCTCGCCCCGATCCTCGCGCTCCTGGGGCTCACGAAGGTGCTGCTGCGCCCGCTCACCCGGCGACTCGTGCGCATCGAGCGCCGCGCGGGCATCCTCGGCCATCCGGTCTTCGCGGTCGTGCTGTACGTCGCGACCATGGCGATCTGGCACATCCCCGCGATGTACGACGCCGCGCTCGAGCACCCCGTGCTGCACGTCCTCGAGCACGTGAGCTTCGGCATCGCCGGCGGGCTGTACTGGTGGCATCTGCTCTCGCCGATCCGCGCGCGCCAGCGCCTCGGCGGGATGGGCCCGGTCGTCTACATGCTCGCGACGAAGGTGTTCGTCGGGCTGCTCGGGATCCTGCTGGCCTTCGCGCCCGACACGATCTACGACTTCTACGACCGCCAGCCCGGTTACTGGGGCCTGTCCCCCGGCACCGACCAGGCGGTCGGCGGCCTGATCATGGCGCTCGAGCAGTCGATCGTGATGGGCGTCGCGCTCGTGTTCCTCTTCACCCGCGCGCTGAGCGAGAGCGAGCGCGAGGCCCAGCGCGAGGAGCGCCTGGAGGACGATGCCGAGGCGGCGGCGGACGCCGCGCGCCGGGCGGCCACCGCCGCTCGGCGGGAGGGCTAGTGTCGTGAGGCGGAAGTTCGTGTGCAGCTGAGGGATGCCGGAGCGTGTCTGCCGGTGACCGGCATCCACCGTCGTACCGGTGGTACGGCCGTGGATGCCGGGTGCCGGCAGACGCGTTCCGGCGCC
>Ga0136633_1001076_pt1 | contig 20290 bp, 20 predicted proteins | sample AntDrymeUQ832206_2_FD_105494 | JGI IMG/M metagenome (GOLD analysis project Ga0136633, IMG submission 105494) | Polar desert sand microbial communities from Dry Valleys, Antarctica - metaG UQ83 (22.06) | ecosystem: Environmental > Terrestrial > Soil > Desert | place: Antarctica: Dry Valley...
ACCGACGAGGCGCGCGCCGGCAGGAACACGCGACACGCCAGGCCGCGCCGAGCCGCGACGTGCGCCACCGCGCGGCCGTGGTTGCCGGCGCTCGCCGCGACGAGCGTGTGCACGTCGCGGCGCGAGCGCAGCGCCCGCTCGATCGCCCACGACGCCCCGAGGATCTTGAACGCCGGCAGCCCGAGGCGATCGGACTCGTCCTTCAACCACACCTCGCCGACCCCGAACTCCGCCGCGAAGTCCGGCAGCGGGCGCAGCGGCGTGGCCCCGTAGCCCGCCAGCCCGCGATGGAAGGCCAGCGCCTCGTTCCCGGCCACCTCCGGTACGGCTTCGAGCCGGACCGAGGGGTTGACCAGCGCCCTCAGATCAGTCGCCCCCGCTGGCGAGTCCCTCCGACGCGCGTCCGTCGGTCATCTCCTGGTCGCGCTCCCCGCCGGTCCCGGCGGCATCTCCGGCGATCGGGCCGCCCTCCGGGCCTGGGACGGTCTGCGCGACTCCGACGTCGATCAGCCCTTCGAGCTCCGCGCGCCGCGCCGGCGACAGCGCCCGGCAGCCGTCGTAGCCGAAGACCTCGCCGAGGGTCTGCGACTGGAAGCGCTCGGAGACGATCTCGATGTCTTCCGTGCTCACCAATCCCGGGTGGGGGACGCCCGCCGCGCGCGAGAGGGCGAGCAGTTCGCCGCGCAGGGCGCGCACGTAGTTGGCCGCGCGCGCGGACTTCAGCTCGGGATCGAGCCCGCGCATCAGCCACTTCGACTGCGTGGCGACGCCGGTCGGGCAGGAGCCCGTGTGGCAGCGCTGGGCCTGGATGCAGCCGATCGCCATCATCGCCTCGCGCCCGACGTTGACCATGTCGCACCCGAGCGCGAACGCGAACAGGGCGCGGTCGGGGAAGCCGAGCCGCCCGGACCCGATGAAGACGACGTCGTCAGTCAACCCGGCTGAGGCAAACGACTTGAACACGCGCGAGAAGCCGATCTTGAACGGCAGTGAGACGTGATCGGAGAACGCCAGCGGCGCCGCGCCCGTCCCGCCTTCGCCGCCGTCGATCGTGACGAAGTCCGGTCCTCCACCGGTCGCCGCCATGCGCGCCGCGAGCTGGTCCCAGAAGCCCTGGTCGCCCACGGCAGACTTCACCCCGACCGGTAGCCCCGTCGCGGCGCCGAGCAGCTCCACGAACCCGATCAGCGAGTCGACGTCGTGGAACGCCGAGTGCCGCGGCGGGGAGACGCAGTCCTTGCCCTCCTCGACCCCGCGGATCTTCGCGATCTCCGGCGTCACCTTGATGCCGGGCAGCATCCCGCCCAGCCCGGGCTTGGCGCCCTGGGAGAGCTTGATCTCCAGGGCACGCACCGGCGCCTCGGCGATGCGGGCCTGCAGCCGCTCGAGCGAGAAGTGGCCATCGAGCTCGCGGCAGCCGAAGTAGCCCGTGCCGATCTGGAACGTGATCTCCCCACCGTGCAGGTGGGCCGGGGCCAGCGCTCCCTCGCCGGTGTTGTGCAGGCAGGGCGCAGCGGCCGCGCCGCGATTGAGCGCCTCGACCGCGGGAGGCGACAGCGACCCGTAGCTCATCCCGGAGAAGTTCACGACCGACATCGGGCGGAAGGCCAGGCGCCGCCCGGTCCGCGCGCCGAGCACCTTCCCGGCGGGCAGCAGGTACTCCGGGTGCGACCCCGTCTCGCCGGCCCCCGGGGCGGGCAGCGGGAACGGGCGGTGCTTGAGGATCATCAGCGCCTCGACGTCCTCCATCTCGTCGTCGGTGCCGAACCCGAACGTGTTCAGCTCGCGCTTGGAGGACGCGTAGACCCAGCTGCGCTGGTCGCGCGAGAACGGCCGCTCCTCGTTGTTGGAGGTGACGATGTACTGGCGCAGCTCCGGCCCGACCTTCTCGAGCAGGAAGCGGAAGTGCCCGATCACCGGGAAGTTGCGCAGGATGGCGTGCCGCTTCTGGATCACGTCGTGCGCGACGATCGCGCCCAGCGCCGCGCCCGCGGCCAGGCCCGCCCCGGCCACTCCGCGCCGGTCAGCCATGCGCGACGACCCCGCCCTGGTCGGCGACCCACAGCCCCAGCAGGCCCCGGAAGTGCGCGAGGAAGCGCTCGTGCTCGTGCTCGGGATACGTCTCCCGGACGGTCCGGACGAGCAGTTCGTCGAAGTGCGCCGAAGCCACCCAGTCGAGCACGATCTCGTCGAGCGGGCCGAGGTGCTCGTCGCAGAACGCGTCGTAGGCCTCGCGCTCGAAGTACTCGTCGGTCAGCCGCGTGTAGGCGGCGAGCTTGGCGCCGTAATCGAGATCGTCGCGGTCCCCGATCTCGAAGTACCGGCGCGTGTCCAGGTCCAGCCGCGGCTGGCGGTCGGTCACCGTGCAGAACACGCTCCACTTGATCAGGGCCTTGATCGCCCACGGGAAGTAGTAGTGCAGCGAGGTGATGGCGACGTCGGGCGACGCGTTGGCGTAGTCGATCGGATGCACCTCGCCGTCGCGCACCAGGCACTCGCACGAGTTGAACTCCCAGCGGAAGAAGGCGTTGACGAGCTGGGAGATCGCCACGACCTCCGAGCCGGCCTGTTCGTCGAGAAAGTCGTGTTCGACGGCGTAGCGGTCGTGCATCGGCTCGTCGGGCCGGAAGCGCATGACCATCGTCTCGGGGCCGATGGTCAGCGAGCGCGCGAACGCATCGAAGCCCTCGACTGAGGCCTGCAGGTGCATCAGTCGCTGGCCGGAGGAGTCGTAGGCGACCTTCAGCTCCTGCGCGTCGCGGATGCGGCTGACCCCGACCCACTGGCCGCCGTCGAAGGGCTTCATGAACAGCGGGTAGCCGACGGCCTCGGCGACCTCGTCGAGGTCGAAGGCCTTGTTGTACTTCGCCGCCGTGGCCTCGAACCGCGCGGTCCGCGGCGGGTTCTTGTGCGGCACCAGCACCGTCGCGGGGACCTTGATCCCGAGCCGCATGAACGCGCAGTAGGCGGCGTGCTTCTCCATCGACTGGAACGTGAACGGCGAGTTGAGCAGGTACACGTCGTCCATCAGCGCGATCTTCTTCAGCCATTCGCGCGGGAGGTCGTACCACCACGCCAGCCGGTCCACCACGAGGTGGTAGCGCGGCTTGTAGCGCAGGTCGAACGGCTCGATCGTGATGCGCTCGGAGGTCAGCCGGTGCGTCGTGCCGTCGACGGTCTTGATCGGGCCAAGCCGCTTGAGCAGCGTCTCGAAGGCGAACGGCCAGTCCTCCTCGGTTCCGAGCAGCAGGCCGATCAGGTGGTTCCTAGAAGGCATTGGTCAGTTGTCTCGTTTCATCATCAGCAGAAGCGGGGCAGGTGGTGGGCGAGCTGGGCCCGCCAGGAGGGCCAGTCGTGCGGGACGTCGTGGCCCCACAGGTCGAGCTCGCAGCGCAGACCTTTCCCGTTGAGCAGCCCCGCGAACCTCTTCGTGGAATCCAGCGACCCGGTGGAGTCCTCCCACTGGCCCTGCCCGCAGACCAGGACGACCGACAGGCGCGAGCGCAGCCAGTCGAGGTGGTCGCCCTCGAGGTGGGCGACGTAGTCGAGCGGGTTGTTGAAGTAGGCCGCCTCGCCGCGTTCCCCCCAGCCTTCCCAGGCCGACGGGTCGTAGTTGCCGCTGAGGCAGATCGCCAGCGGGAACAGGTCGGCGCGCTTGAACGCGAAATTCGCGGCGTGGAAGGCGCCCATCGAGCAGCCGGTCACCGCGATCTCGTCGGCGCATCCGCACTCGTGGCGGATGTACGGGACGACGTGCTCGAGGACCCAGTCCTCGTAGCCGGCATGGCGGCGGGCGCGCTCCTCGAGCGGGATCGTCGGGTTCGACCACGAGTGCTGGTCGCCCGAGTCGATGCAGAACAGCTTCACGCGGCCGCCGTCGACGAGGTCGCGCACGGCGTCGACCATGCCGTTGGACTCCCAGTCGGTCGAACGATCCTGCTCGGAGGGGAACACCAGCACCGGGCGGCCCCAGTGGCCATAGGTCGAGACGCCGTTCATGAGCCGGGAAACCTACTCCGAGACCGCGGCGGGCTCCGCCCAGGCGTCCAGCATCAGGTCGGTGAGCAGGGGGTCGAACGCGTCACGCCAGGCGGTGTAGTTGTGCGTGTCGCCGAGTTCGTGCAGCGAGACGTCGTAGCCCTGCGTGCCGAGCGCGGTGCACATGAGCCGGTTGTTGCGGATGTTCTCCTCCTCGGCGCCGCAGGTGATGACGACCGGCACCGTCTCCCCGTGCGAGGTCGCCCGCAGGACCGCGCGCGAGAAGCGCACGACCCGCTGGTAGTGCGGGAACTCGCGCTCGTGGGCGTCGAAGCGCGGGACGAAGAAGGAGCCCGACTGCAGGAGCAGCCCGGCGAACGTGCCGGGCTGGCGGCGCTGGGCGTGCAGCATGGCGAGCGCCCCGAGCGAGGCGCCGATCCCCACCGCGCCGCCCTTGGTCGCGAACGAGTTCGTCACGTGGGGAACGATCTCCGTCCCGAGCGCGCGGGCGTACTGGGGCGATGCGGAGTACCACCCGTTGCGTGGTCCGGGAGCGACGAGCGCGATCCGGAACGGCGGCAGCTCCCCGTCGCCGATCAGCACCGCGGCGTAGTGCGTCAGCAGCGCCAGCTCCGCATACTCCGGGCCGTCGTTGGCCACGATCAGCGGCAGGGGGTCTTCCGGCGCGCAACTCGCGGGGCTCCAGACCTGGACGCCGACGACCTCCTTGAGCGCGCGGCTCTTCAGCGGTTCGTCGCTGACGACGGCCTCGGTGCCGGTTCGGCCCACCCACCACGGTTCCGCGTAGCCCGGGTCGAGCCCGACGGACTTGTCGCCGAAGACGCCCGTGGCCGTCGCGTCGGCCGCGGGGTTGACCACCGTGTCCCACTCGCCGCTCTCATCGAGCTGCACACCGAGCATGTACTCGAGGCGCGTGACCTGCAGGTCCCCGGGGAGCGCGAGCACCCAGCCGCCGTTCTCGCGCGCGAACCGGCGGCGCTCGTCGGGCAGCGGCAGATCGGTCTGCAACCACACCGCCCGGAACAGGCCGTCCTCGTCGGGAACGGTGATGGTCAGCGGCACCGCGGGCACGCTAGGGGGTGCCGGCAGCCACGATGCCCGCCTCGTAGGCGAAGATCACCGCCTGCACGCGGTCGCGCAGATCGAGCTTGTCGAGCACGCGGGCGACCACGTGGATCGCGGCCAGTAGGTCCTCCGGAGGGGCGTCCTTGAGCAGGAACGCGCTGGCCCCGGCGCGCAGGGCCTCGAAGACGTACTCGTCGAGGTCGAACGTGGTCAGGACGAGCACGCGCGGCGGTTCCTCATGCTCGGCCAGCAGGCGCCGTGTCGCGTTGAGGCCGTCCAATCTCGGCATCCGGATGTCCATGAGCACGACGTCGGGTGCACGCCGGCGCGCGAGCTCCAGCGCGGCGAGCCCATCGGGGGCATCGCCGACGACCTCGATTCCCGCATCGGATTCGAGGATCTTGCGCAGGCCGACCCGCACGAGCGGCTGGTCGTCGACGATCAGCACGCGGATCGTCATCCGGCCCCGATCGGGATCCGGGTGCTGAGGACGAATCCTCCGCCGGGAGCGGGCCCGGCGCTCAGCTCGCCCCCGTAGAGCGCGACGCGCTCGCGCATGCCGATGAGTCCGTGGCCGGCGCCGGCGTGATCGGGCCGGCCGCCACGGCCGTCGTCGCTGACCTCGATCTCGAGGTCGTGCGCGAGGTAGCGCAGCACGACGTTCGCGTGGGCGGGGCCGGCGTGCCGCAGGGCGTTGGTCAGCGCCTCCTGGACGATCCGGTAGCCGGAGACGTCGAGGCCCGGCGGCAGGTCCACGGGATCGCCCTCGATCCGCACGGCCACGGGCAGGCCTGCGCGGCTCATCGACTCGACCAGGGAATCGAGCCGGGCGAGCGTCGGCTGCGGCGCCAGGGCGAGCTCGTCCTCGTCACGGCGCAGCAGGCCGACCAGCCGGCGCATCTCGCCCATCGCCTCGCGGCCGGAGTGCTCGATCTGGGCGAGGACGGCGCGGGTCTCGGGACGCTGGTCGCCGAGCGCGAGGCGCTCTGCACCCGCCTGGACGACCATCGTGGAGAGGCCGTGAGCGACCACGTCGTGCAGCTCGCGCGCGATCCGGGTCCGTTCCTCGGCCACCGCCGCCCGGGCGTCGGACTCCCGCCTGCGCTCGAGCTCAACGGCGCGTCGCTCGGCCGCGCTCGCATCGGCGCCCCGGCCGGCCAGCGCGCGGCCCACCGCCCATGTCCCGATCGCGAGCGGGCCGAGCACGATGAAGTTGTCAGGCTCGGAGGCGATGATGCCCCCGCAGACGATCGCGAGGGCGGCGAGCGCGCCACGGCCGTGCGCGTGTGCGCCGGCGGTGTGGGCGGCCGCGAGCATCCCGAGCAGCGCGGTCTGGGGCGGCAGGTTGCGCTCGGCGGTCACCGCGATTCGCCACGAAGGCCACCATCATCACCGCCGCCACCGGGATCGCGACGGCGCGGCGTGCGAGCAGCGGGAGTGCGAGGGCGAGACCGAGTGGCGCGAGCACGGGGCGGGACCCCGTGACGTCCGCGTTCCAGACTTCGGCCTCGTAGAGCGCGAGCAGTCCGAGGGCGAGCGCGATGTCGGTGCGGGTCGGGCGGGGCACGATCCGACGGTACCGGCCGTGCGGCGAGCGTGAATCGGCCGCGCGGGGGATGCGAGATCGGCCGGGCAGCCGATGATGCCGGCGCCGGGGCCCGCGACGATCACAGCATGACCACGACACCACTCCTGGCGGCCTCGGCCGCCCCCTCCGATCGCCGCCCACTCGGGGCCCTCCTGCTTGCCGCCGGCGGCGCGGCCTGGCTCGCCAAGCTCGCCGTGATCGTCGCCACCGGCGGCGAGGTGACGTCCACCGGTGCGGCCGCCGTGTTCTTCGTGCTCGGCGCCGTCGCGCTGGTCGCGGGCGGCGCCGGTATCGGCTGGCGGCTCTCCGCCGGTCGTCACGCGGCCCTGCGCGTCGGCTCCACCGCCCTCGCGGCCGTCTGCGTCCTGGCGGCCTTCTCCGTGCTCGATTCGGCCGTCCCGCGCGTCGGGCCCGAGTGGTTCGAGCCCGAGAGCGGCATCCTCGCGACGGCGCTGGTGGCGCTGGCGGTCGCCGCGCTGACGCTCAGAAGCGAAGGTCGTAGAAGCTGACCGTGCCGCCCAGACCGACGTCGTGGCGGGAGGCCCGGCCCGCCACGGCGTCGAGGAACTCCGGAGTGAACGCGCGGCCCGGATCGGCCACCCAGGCCCGCGGGGCGAGTTCTGGAAGCAGCGCGGCGAGCGGCGCGACGTTGCGGCGCTCGTAGAGCACGTCGGCCGCGACGACGAGGTCGAAGGGGCCGGCCGGCATCGAGTCGGCCCGGAACCAGTCGGCGACCGCGCCCTCAAGCGCGACGTCGTTGCGCACGGCGTTGTCGAGCGTCAGCGCGACGGCGTCGGCCGACCAGTCGGTCGCGTGGACGTGCGCGCCCGCGCGCGCGAGCGAGATGGCGACGAGCCCGACCCCGCAGCCGAGCTCGAGCACGCGGGTGCCGGAAAGCTCGACGGTCCGGGTGGCCACTTCCGCGGCCAGCGCCAGGGCGCTCGGCCACAGTTCGGCCCAGTAGGGGATGAACTCGGCGTCGCCGAGCGCGCGCTCGTCGAGCAGGGCCTCAGGGTCGAGCGGGACGAGCAGCTCGACCGGGCCTGACGGCAGGGTGACGGTCTCGCGGCGCACCTGGTGGCCGATCCCTAGAAGACGGTCTGGCGAGCCCGGCTCAGCTGGAAGCCGTGTCCGCGAGCGTTCGTGCAGCGCAGGTACGTCGTGCGTGAGCGGCACACGTAGCCGCCGCGCTTGAACGACTGGTCGTAGCCCAGGACCGGGGAGGAGGGGTTCGCCGCCGTGTCGCTGACGCAGAGTCGGCGTCCGGCGCCGCGCGTGGTCAGCCCGAAGTACTGGCCGTAGTCGAACTCACACGAGCTCGGCTTCGGCGGGGGCGAGTTCTCGATCCGCAGCATGTCGCAGCGCAGGAAGCGCGGCTCGGAGATGTACTGGCAGTGGATGTTCCCCGACGGCGTCCTGAACCCCGACGCGGCAGCGGGCGCGCGCGCCGGGGCGACCGCCGGAGCGGCCGCGGCGAGGGCGACCAGGACGAGCAGACGACGCATCGCCGCCGAGGTTACGGAGCAGGCAGGATCGAGTCGACCGTGCCCGTCACGTCATCGACGGTCCTGCCGACGTCGGCCGGCGGGAGCCCTTGGACGGCGACGGTCGGGACGGCGCCCGTGACGTCCTTGACGGCCTTCTTGACCGTGTCCGTGGTCTGCTTGAGGGTGCCGCCGATGTCGGGCTTGCGCGTGTTCGCGATCGCCGGGCTGGTGCCCGTCGATCCGCCGGACGTCGTGGGAGCGCCAGCCGGAGGCGTGATCGCCGCGGTGGTGCCGTTCGCGGCATCGGTCTTTTTCCCGGAACTGCGCTTGGAAGCCGCACGGTCGGCGGCGCGCCGGCTCGCGGGCGAGCTGGTCTTCGACCCGGGCTTGGTGGTCTTCGCCGGGGCGGCGGAGGTCTTCGCGACGTTCGAGCTCGGAGCCGTTCGGCGCGGATCGTCCGAGCCGGCGATGGCAGCCGTGCCGCCGCCGGCGGCGGCGAGTGCGAGGACGGTGGCGACGGCCTTCGCCCCGCCGAACGAGGAGGCGCCGATGGAGGTGCCTGAGCCGGAGCTGCTGAGGCTCGTAGCGGCAGCGCCCTTGCCCTTCAGCACGGCGCCGACGGCACCGAGCTTGGCGATCAACAGGCCGGCCGGCTTGATGGCCAGCGGCCACGGCGCGAAGGCGAGGCGCTCGTTGAGCAGGCGGCGAAGGGCCGTGGCTTCACGCGCACACGAGCGGCAGCGCCCGGGGCCGGTGGCCAGCGAGTCGGCGGCCCAGGTGTCTCCGGTGGCCGCGAGCACGACGGCGTCGGTGTGCTGCTCGCAGACCTTGCCGCCGAGCTGGTCGGCGATCGCGCCGCGCAGCTTGGCGAGCCCGCCTTCGCGGTAGCGCGTGTACTGGCGCGGCCCGAGGCGAAGGGCAGCACGGACGACGCTGGTGTCGCGGCCGGCGCCGAGCTCGAGTTGAAGGACGGCGCGCTCGAGGCCGCCGAGGTCGCGCTCGACGAACGCGGCGAGCTTCGGGCTCGGCGTCGCGGTGCGGCGCGCGGCAGGGACGGCTTCAACGGTGTCGGCGGCCAGTCCGGCTTTGGAGGAGTTCAGGCACCAACCGACGTGCAGGCGCCGGAGCGCGTCGTCGAGGTGGGAGGCGAGCTGCCCGTACATCGCTCGACGGTCGGCGGTGTCGGAGCATCCGTCGATCAGCGCGATCGAGGCGACCTCGTAGGCCTGGTCGTGCATCTCGACCGGAAGGTGGCGGTAGGAGCGGCGCGCCTGGCGCAGGGCCCAGGGCTTGGCCTCCTCCACAAAGGCGGCGACCAGGGCCCGCTGCGGCGCGTTGAGCGGCGAGAAGCGACGCCCCTGCGGGGCGTCGGCGGGCCGCGGTGCGAGACCACGGGGCATGACCAGTTGGGGTGAGGCGGTTTCCTTCATTGGCGGCTCCCTCCGACCTCCCATCGGCATCCCTTGGCTCGTCCTTGAGCCCTGCCGAAAGGGTTTGATCAAGTCAACGGATGGTGCCCCCCGAAGTTGGCTCTCGGGTCAAGCCGGGGCCTCCATCATTCGTCCATGTCCGGCGAGCGCGAGCAGGATGCCGCCGATGATCGCGGTCGCCCCGACGGCCTGCACTGACCCGAAGGGCTCATGGAAGAGCATGGCTCCGATCGCCGCACCGACGAGCGGCTCGAGGTTGACGAAGGCGCCCGCCACCTCGGCGCTCACGCGCGACTGCCCGTAGGCGTAGAGCGCGAACGGCAGCAGCGACCCCACCAGCACGAGCGCGCCGAAGGCCACCAGAGCGACGGTTGAAGGACCGGCCGCGGGCACGGCTTCGAGTGCCGCGGCGGGCATCGCCGCGATGGTCGCCGCGGCCATTTGCACCGCGGTCACGGCGACCGGGTTGCGGCCCGCGAGCAACTGGGACTGCGCGACGATGGTGGCGGCCGCCAGGACGGCCGAAACCAGGACGAGGCCATCGCCGAGCGCCGACGATGCGCCACCGGCGCCGGCCACAAGCGCGACCCCTGCGAGCGCGATGGCGAACCCGGCCCAGGCCACGGGGCCAGAAGAGCCGCGGCCGGAAGCGGCCGCGAAGACGGCGACGAGCGCGGGAACCGCGCCGACGATCAGCGCGGCGTGCGAGACGGAAGTCCGCTGGATGCCCAACGTGGACCTCGCGCGGACGGTCGGTCTGTCGCCCGCGGCGACGCTGAACCGCGTCCGCCGGCTGAAGGAGTCGGGAGCGATCGACACCATCACCGCGCGCGTGGATCCCGGCCAGGCCGGCTTCCCGTTGCAGGTCTACATATCCGCCACGCTCGGGCGCCACGACGACGCGGCGCACCTGCGCTTCGAGTCCGCGGTGCGCGACATGGCGGCGGTCGTGCAGGCCGACTGGGTCTCCGGAGAGACCGACGCGCTGCTGACCGTCGTGGCGCGCGACATCGCCGAGCTTCAGCGCGTGCTGCTCGCACTGTCCTCGAAGGCGGGCGCCCAACGCCTGCTCACGCTCCTGCGCCTGCAGGAGATCAAGCCGCGCTCGCCGCTGCCGCTGCGCCTGGCGGGCTAGCCTCACGACGCGATGCGCGAGCCCACCCACACCGCCCTCGGCGCCTGGTCGGGCGGGCGCTTCATGCACTTCGGGGAGGCACTAGACGAGGACCGGCTGACGGCGCTGCTGCGCCCCGGCGGGGGCGTCGACACCGTCCTGACGGCCGACACCTACGGGGCGGGGGAGGCCGACCGGCTCGTCGGACGCGCCCTGTCGGGACTCGCGCGCGAGGACTACGTGCTCGTCGGCGCGATCGGTCATGACTTCTACGAGGGTGAACGTCAGGGCGCGAAAGGGTTCCCGCGCTTCACCGATCCCGCCCTGCGCGGCGCCGACGGGTACGCGGACTACGTCCGCATGGCCACCGAGCGCTCGCTCGAACGCTGCGGAGTCGACGCGTTCGACCTCCTGCTGCTGCACAACCCCGACCGCAGGGGCTTCACCGACGAGCGTGTCTGGGACGCGCTGGCCGCGGTGCGCGACGAGGGTCTCGCCGGCCGCATCGGCGTCGCGCCCGGCCCGGCCAACGGCTTCACCGTCGACCTGATCGACTGCTTCGAGCGCTTCGGCGACCGCATCGACTGGGCGATGGTAATCCTCAACCCGCTCGAGCCGTGGCCCGGCGAGCTCGTGCTCGCCGCCGCCGCGCGCCACGACGTGGACCTGATCACGCGCGTCGTCGACTACGGCGGCCTCTTCCACGACGACGTCCTCCCGGGTCACGAGTTCCCGCGGACCGACCATCGCGGCTTCCGCCCGGCCGGCTGGGTCGAGGCCGGCCGCGAGCGCATGCAGCGCCTGCGCCCGTACGCCGAGCGTCACGGGCTGACGATGCTCCAGCTCGCGTGTGCCTGGAACCTCGCTCACGCGCCGGTCAAGACCGTGGTCCCGACGCTCATCCAGGAGGGTGGGGAGGGCGCGAAGGCGGTCGAAGCCAAGCGCGCGGAGCTCGCGGGCGTGCCCGAGCAGCCAGTGCTCAGCGACGAGGAAGTCGCGGAGATCCGGGCGATCGGCGACAACACGGGGTCGATGGTGCTCAAGGGCGGGGCGCCGGACTACGACGGCGAGGAGCGCCCGGACCGCTGGGCGTTCGGCTCCTCCCTGGCGGACGTCGCAGCGCGCTGGGGGATCGATCCGGTGCGGGATCTTCTTGGCGCTCCGCCCCTGCGGCGGTCGTCTACCCCACCGGCGTGAACGGCCCGCAGGCCTGCACGTTCTCGAACAGCGCGTGGGCGCGCTCGTCCATCCAGCGGCCCGAGTCGACGAGCGCCTCGACGAGGTCCTCGACGTCTTCGAGCGCCGCACGGGCGCCCGGGGCGCCGATCGTCTCGCTGAACAGCAGGGTGTCGGCGGCGCTGCGCAGGCGTTCGCATTCGGCCGGCTGCAACTTGCTCGCGCCGAGGTCGGAAATGGTGGTCATGACCCGCCCGTAGGCGGCGGCGCGTTCACTGGTCATCGGCGTCAGTGTAGGTCCGAAAGCACTTCTGCCAGCGCGCGTGCATCAGCGAAGAGGGTCGGGCGCAGGCCCGGATTGTAGAGCGCGGCCGCCGGGTGGTACCAGGGAAACAACCGTCGCCCGTCGCGCTCGATGACGGTTCCGTGGACGTCGGCGATCGTCGCGTCCGGCGCGAAGTGCCTCAGTGCGTGGCGTCCGAGCGGCACCACGAGGCGGGGCCCGATCACGTCGAGTTGAGCGCTGAGCCAGGGCCGGTGGTGCTCGATCTCGGCAGGTCGCGGATCGCGGTTGCCGGGCGGCCGCGCCTTGACGACGTTCGTGATGAAGACGTCCTCGCGCCGCAGCCCTGCCTCCCCGAGCAACTGGTCGAGCAGCTTCCCGGCGGCCCCCACGAAGGGGCGTCCGCTTGCGTCCTCGTTGGCTCCTGGGGCCTCACCGACGATCACGACGGCGGCTTCGGAATGGCCCTCGCCGGGCACGAGTCGCGTCGCCGTCTCGCATGGCTCCTGGCCGCACCCCGTGTGGCGGGTGATCTCGCCGGCGATCGCCTCGAGTCGGGAGGCGCTGTCATCGAACACCCGTCCACACCTACCAGTTGCAGCAAGTAAACGCCCGCGTTCACGTTGTTGGCGCCATGGGTCGTCTCCACCTCGCACTCCCCCTCGCAGCGGCGCTGGCCATCGGCGTCGCCCTCCCCGCAGCAGCTCAAGTCCCCGGCGTCGTGAATCCCACGGTGCCGGCCGCGCGTGACGCGGATCCGGTGATCCTCACCGGCAAGGACCTCGGCTCCTGGGCCACCCCGTCCAACCAGACCGCGCGCCTGCCGCTGCAGGACGTGCTGTGCAACGAGGTCGATCCCTCGGCCGGCGACCCGACGAGCGGCGGGGCGAGCGGCGTCACCGACTCCTTCGACACCTCCGGGTGCGAGCACAACGACTACGAGCAGCCCGACGTGGACAGCGCCGATGCGGCCGCTCCGGCCGGCACGGACGTCGACAAGCTCTACGGCTACAAGTGGGACCGCTTCGAGCGCGAGTTCCTCCAGATCCCGTTCCAGGTCGACGAGGTCTTCACCCGCTACCTGGCCAACAACGCCTCGGGCTTCGCCGTCTACTCCGGTGAAGACCAGCACACGACCTACGCCTATGACCGCGAGGGCTTCCGCTGGTACGGACAGGACGAGTCCAACCCGTGCCTGGCCACGCCGGCGAGCGCGGTGGCGAAGGACCCGATCCGCGGCCTCGACCACAACGACGAGCTCGCCTTCATGGCCCGTGACGCCGACATCCAGGCCCCCTTGGGTGCCGTCAAGCCGGCCGGCATCGAAGCGATGCAAGAAGTCAAGGTCGCCGACCCGACCAACCCGACCGCGCCGGTCAAGTACGTCTACATCGCCCGCGCCGGGACCGGTCCCGCCCCGTCCCAGAAGTTCAACTCCGCGAACGGGTACGTGAAGTACCAGCGTGACGCGAACGCCGACACCTACGAGTTCTCGCAGTCCTCCTACTCCGGATACGGCAACGCGCGTGTCGGCACGTACTGCGACGCGAACGGCAACCTGGTCATGAAGGACGGCGCACCGGCCGAGGGGCGCCGCCGTCCGCGCGACCACGCCACGATCACCACCAACCGCTACCGCTACCGCTACGACGGCCGCTGGCTGATGACCAAGGTCGAGATCTCGCCCGACGGTGGCAAGACCTACGGCAAGGACCTGGTGGACCGCTGGAAGGCCCGCGCGTTCGCCCAGGACCCGGGCTCGGAGACCCCGTGCTGCGGCTACGAGGAAGAGGACACCAACTGGGGCGGCTCGTCAACGCTGCTCGGCGAGCGTGTCGGCGCGGTCCGCGCGATCCGCGAGACCTGGGGCGCGGACTCGGGTACCAACGTCATCCGTCGCGAGACCTTCTACCGCGACACGATGCGCCAGAAGACGTGGCTGCGCGTGCACGTGATCCCGCCGCTGGACGGCATCTACGCCCAGTGGGACTTCAACGCCGGCGTCGTCGACACGTTCTACAACTCGAGAAACAACACGACCGGCGTGCCGATCGACGGCCGCAACGACGAGAAGATCTTCGGCGGCAACTTCGACGACCCGTGCAATGACAACTACGACGGCAACGACACCAGCAAGTCCGACCAGGCCTACCGGACCTTCTACGAGTCGATGCAGCTCTGCCGGTTCCCGTACCACCAGTCGGTCGACACGAGCGACCCGACGTTCTCGGATGCCAACGCGGCACTCGGCTGGGCGCAGGTCACCGGTGACCACGGGACGATCGTCGACCGCATCCAGACCGTGGTCGACAACTCTGCCGGCGGCGCGGTCCAGGGGCTGGTCGCCGTCCCGTACTACCGCGACGACTCCTGCTTCGACGACGGCACGGGGTCCAACCCGGGCCCGAAGCGCAACCTGCGCTCCGGCAACGAGCCCTCGACGACGGAGATCGGCAACCTTCCCCGCAAGTGCTGGCATCCCGAGGACGGGACCGCCGCGCTCGGCACCGACACCTATTACCAGGGCTCCATCGCCACCCACGGCCTGCACCTGCTGTTCCTGGCCGACTCCGACAACGCCCGCCAGACGGTCCCGGTCAACGAGATCGTCAGCGAGTGGTCGATGGTCATGCTGCCGGGACGCCGTGACGCGTCGGCCGGTGAGAAGTACGGCCGCGGCTTCGAGAAGCCGCTGGTCGCTGCCGTGACTCCCCTGGTCGGGTGAGTGCTGCTGTATGTTCGCGCCGATGCGGATCCTGGCGGGCCTGTTCGTGATCTCGTGTCTGGCGGTGATGTCGCCGGAAGCGCTGGCCGCACCCCCCGGCAACGACCTCCGCACGCGGCCCACGGAGATCAACTCGCTGCCCGCGCGCGTCACCGGGACGACGGTGGACGCCGGCGTGGAGGCCGACGATCCAGGCTCGCGCTGCTCGGGCGCCAGCAAGAACTCCGTCTTCTACGAGTACCGGGCCGATCGCGATGCCCGTGTGGTCGTCCGTCTGGACGCCGGCGGCGACCTCGACGGGGTCGTGGACGTCTACCGGCGTACGCGCTCGCAGTTGTTCGGCCTGCAGTGCTACGCCACAGATTCCCAGGGCAACGCCCAGCTCGCCTACCGCGCGACGAAGGGCGAGATCTACCTGATCCGCGTGGCCGCCGTGTCGAACTCGGTGGCGGGTCCCTTCATCCTCTCCCTCGGCGAGGCCCAGCCCGAGGCCCGCCCGCCCGGGACACCGCTTCCCGCCGGCGGTCGTCGCGACACCGTGGATCGCGTGCTGAACCCTTCGGACGCGTGGTCGGTGCGCCTGCGGGCCGGCGTCACGTACCGCGTGAACCTGTCGGCGCCCGTCGACGAGGACCGCGTCCGCTGCATCCGCGTCTCGTTGTTCGAGCCGGGTACGCGCGACTTCGACGATTCGCCGCGCCGCTCGTTGCGCTGCGGCGGATATTTCCTCTTCACGCCTGGCCCTGACGACGGTGGCCGCTACTCGATCCTCGTCCAGGCGGTGCGTGGACGCAACGCGCTGCCGTACAACATCGAAGTCGCTCCCGCCGGCCCTGACGACACCGCGCCCGGCGTGTTCATCCGCAACGACCAGACACTCGCGGGAGCGCTGAGCGGGAGCCGCATCGACGCGATCGACCTCTATCGCTTCGACGTCACGAAGCGCTCCACGCTGAATCTGCGACTGGCCACGCAGGGCCGCTTCGACCTCGTGCTGCTCAACGACAACGGGCGCCGGCTGGAGTGCTCCTGCTTCGGTGACGGCGAGCAGGAGATCTCCCGGCGCATCTCGCCCGGCCGGTACTTCGCGGCCGTCCGCGCACAGTCGTCGGCCAACGGTTCGTATCGCCTGACGCGCATCTCGCGCGCGCTGACCTCGACCCGCATCCTGATCAACGGAGCGAGCGGGGCGCAGGTCTCGCCGGGCACGACGGTCCGCCTCGGCGTCCGCGTGTCACCGGGGATCAGTGGCCCCGTGACGATCCTGGTGGAGCGCTTCGACCCGCTCTCGGGCTACCAGTTCTACTCGCGCTACCAGACGCGTTCCGGAGGCGGAACGGCCAGCGTCGGCTTCACCCCGCCCTCCGTCGGCCGCTGGCGGGCGCGGGCGGTCTTCAAGGGCACCCGGATCGCGGCGACCAGCGAGTCCGGGTACGCCCGTCTGCTCGTCGCCGGGCCACTGCGCGACTCCTAAGCCTCAATCCACCGATTCTCGCGGCGAGACGACCCAGCGCCCGGGGTCCTCGACCTTGGCGTCGGCGCCGCAGGAGACCGGGCGGTCCTCGCCGGTCGGCTCGCGCCGGACGTCCATCGTATGGGTGGCTGACGCCGCTCTCAGCGTCACGCGGTGGCCGTCGATCCCGACCAGTTCGACCGCGTCGACCTCGGCGATGCCGTGCTCGTGGCGCACCGCGATGTCGGCGACCTGGTGTGCGGGAGTGCAGCCGGCCCGTCCGCGCAGCAGATCGGGGTCCGCACGTCCCGCGCGGGCGTCCTGAGCGATCGAGAGGGCCCGCGCCACCGGGACGCGCCCGAGCCAGACACCGAGGGGCAGGACGGCCATCGTCGCGGCGAAGCGGTGTCCTCCGAGATGCGAGCACTGCCACACCCGGCCGGGAGCCGCGGCACCGAGCGCGCGCCAGAGCGGACGGCCGAGGCGGGCGCAGCAGGCGTCGCGCCGGCCATGGGTGCACACGAGGTGCAGGGGCTCGTCCTCGAGCGTCCCGGTACCGGTCGGGCGGCCGTCGGCAACGCCGGACAGGTCGAGGCCGAGAATCTCCTCCGGCGCGCCCAGGGTCAGCGCTTCCAGAAAGCGCTCCCGGGGAGTCACGCACGCGAGCCAGGCGTGGTGGGGAGCCGGCGTGTAGCGAGCCTGGCTGCGCCGGACGAGGATCACCTTCAGGCCCGCGAGGGCGGCCGCCCGCTCGATCGCGGCGGCGGCGCCGGGCTCCAGCGGGCCATCGCGCAGGGCGTCGCGACCCCACGGACCCGGCTCCTCGAGGACCAGGAACCCCCGCTCGAACGGGGCCGTGCCGGCAAGGCGCTCACCCAGGTCCAGCGACCGCGCCGAGCAGTCAGTCATGCGTGCCGCGGCGCGGCGCCCGCGCCGGCACCCCCGCGGCCACGGCGCCGGGCGGGACGTTGCTCGTGACGACCGAATGGGCACCGATCGATCCACCGGACCCGACGTGGACCCCACGCAGGACCACCGCACCGTGGCCGGCACGGACGTCGTCGCCGAGCGCGACGGCGGACGCCTGCATCCCCTGCTCGCGGATCGGGCGGTCGACGTCGGCGAAGGCCGGGTCGGCGTCGACGATCACGACGCCGTCGCCGAGCCGGCAGCGCCGCCCGATCTCGACGGCCGCGTGCGCGACGAGCAGGCAGCGCTCGCCGAGCACCGTCTCCCCCCCGATCGTGATCGCGCCGCCGCGGACCAGGATCCGGCATCCATCGCCGATCACGAGCCCTTGGCCGAGTTCGAGCGTCGCGTCACCGGAGATCTCGACGCGCACGTCGCGTCCGACGAACACACCGTCGGAGACGGTGACGCCGAGGCGCCGCAGCCGGAGCACCCGCAGGCGATGGCGCAAGGTCCGGCGGGCGGGCGGGAGTGCCGAGGGCGCCGCTGCGGCCGACGCGGCCGCGCGCGCTGCGGCTTCGGCTGGAACGGTCGGCGGGGACGAGGCGGGCACGGTCCCCAGAGCGTACGACCGGGCCGAGACGACGGCGGCTACGGCCGTTCTGTCCGCCCGGACGGGCGAGCACGGCGACGCTCGCGGGTCTGGCGGGCCCGGTCGCGCAGCCACTGACGGCCCCACCACGCGCCGTAGCGAGCACGGTCGCGGCGGCTGGTGCGGGCTTGACACAGATCGTGCGGGCGGGTGACGACGCGCACGCCGGTCTCGCCCAGCGCAGCCGCCGCGCGATCGGCGATGGCGACCATCCCCGGTGCCGTGGGGTGGACGGCGTCGGGCAGGACGACGCGGCGACCGCCGAAGTCACGTAGTTCGACGAGCACCGCACCGGCTCCGCGCGCCAGCGCCCGGATCGTCTCGTTGACGGCGAGCACGTCGGCGCCGGCACGCGGGCGGCCGAGATCCTCGGGAATCGTCAGGACGACGAGGCGGTCGGCCGCGCGCCGCAACCGGTCGACGGCGGTGCGGACGTCCTGCGCGAAGGCGCTCCCGTCGAAGTCGGTGGCCCGCGCGTCGTTGGCGCCGATGTAGAGGCACGCCACGTCATAGCCGTCGCCGACCCGTGGGAGTTGATCGCGGACGAGGTCGGCGGAACGCGCGCCGTCGGTCGCCAGGATCCGGACCGGGAGCTCGATCGCCTCGCCCAGCCAGAGCGCCCAGGACTGCGGGTGAACCCCGAGCAACGGCGAGCCTCCGCGACCGCGCGTGATCGAGTCCCCGAGCGCGATCAGGCCCCGGCCACTCAGGGCGCGAGGTCGAGGACGAGCTCGGGCACGTAGGCGCCCTGGCGAGATGAGAAATCGGCTCCGTCGGGCGACGGGCTGCTGATCCGCAGGGCGTAGGCGCCGTCGCTCGATACCGAAGTCCCGAGGTCGACCTCGTACCAGGCATCGACGGCCACGGGTCCGAGGGTCCCCACCAGCGGTCCGGGCGGCGGGGCGGTGTCCCAGGTCACCGTCTCGGTCCAGGTGGTCGCGGTCTCCCGGAAGTCACCGCCGCGGTCTGAGGGGTTGATGCAGCGAAGCCGAAGACGTGCTCGCGTGATGGTTCTCCCGGCCGTGCCGCTGACGTCGAAGCGAATCAGGAACTCCTGCAGGGGCGAGGCGTCGACTTCGAGCGAGGTCCAGCCGCCGACCGTGGTGGTGGGGGTGTCGCGGTTGATCGTGGAGTCGTGGGTGGGGGTGAAGCGCAGGACGACCGGCTCCCCGGGCGCGGGCGTCGGAGTGGGCGTCGGTGTGGGCGTGGGCGCCGGCACGACCGCGACCACGGCAGCCGTCTCACCGGACCGGTTGCCTGCCGCGTCGACGGCAGCCACGCGGTAGGAGTACGAAGCCCCGGAAGTCGCGGTGGCGTCGACGTACCCCGCCACGGGGGGCGTCGCGATGCTGACGCCGTCGCGTATCACCTCGTAGTGGGACACGCCGTCGTCGTCGGTGCTCGCCTGCCACGTCAGCGCCACGTTCTCGGCGGTCGCCGTCGCCGTGAGCTGGGTGGGAATCGAGGGGGCGACGGCGTCGGGCAGGGCGGCGTCGCAGACGTCGCGACCCGCATCGGTGTATGTCCCGCCGGCCACGGGCTGGAAGCGCCAGTCATAGCCGCCGGATGAGAGTGTCAGCAAGAGCACGCCGAAACTCGACGCGTCGCGCGCTCCGCTGTTGCGGCGAACGCTGGTGAATCCGGTGCGGTCCTTGCCGCCCGTGCCGACCACGAACTCGCGCAGGCCGCGCGTCCGATCCGGCACGCCCTGCGGCGTCTGGCGTCCGAAGCGCTCGTAGACGTGCTCGTGGCCGCTGAGGACCACGTCCGCCCGGCCGTCGTAGAGGGCCTGCCAGAGCGGCTGGATCTCTGGCGTGGAGCGGGTCACCGACGCGAACATGGGGTGGTGCATGGCGGCGAGGGTGCAGGACGTCGGGTTGGCCGCGAGGTCGGCCCGCAGCCACTGCTCCTGCGCCGACCCGGACCCGCATCCGCCGACCTGCGCGCAGTTGGTGTTCAGCACGACGACGTGCCAGGCCCCGATGTCGAACGAGTAGTAGCCGCGGTCACGCGCACCGGCGACGCCACCGGCGGTACCGGCCCCGTTGAAGTAGTCGAAATAGCCGACGGCACCCGCGGTCTGGTACTCGTGGTTGCCGATCACCGGGCGGGTGATCGACCGCAGCCGGCCCCAGCTCGGGTCATAGGACGCGTTGAATTCGCCCAGCGTGGCGTTTTCGTACTGGAGGTCGCCGAGCGGCAGCACCGCCGAGACCCCGGCGGCCAGGAGGGCGTCGGAGCTCGCCAGCTGGCTGCATGACGTGGCCGTTCCCAGTCCGCTGTTGAAGTTCGCCGACAGGGGATCGCAGGCGATGTCGCCGGCGGCGCCGACCGTGACCGTGGTGGGGGTCGGGGTGGGCGTCGGCGTCGGTGTCGGGGTGGGCGTCGGGGTGGGCGTCGGTGTCGGGG
>Ga0136633_1001077_pt1 | contig 20283 bp, 21 predicted proteins | sample AntDrymeUQ832206_2_FD_105494 | JGI IMG/M metagenome (GOLD analysis project Ga0136633, IMG submission 105494) | Polar desert sand microbial communities from Dry Valleys, Antarctica - metaG UQ83 (22.06) | ecosystem: Environmental > Terrestrial > Soil > Desert | place: Antarctica: Dry Valley...
ATGAACGCGACGGACAGCAGCGAGATGAAGACGATTGTCTCGATCAGCGCGAAGGTCCCGAACGCTCGCAACTGCACGGCGATCGGGTACAGGAAGAGGACCTCGATGTCGAAGAGGATGAACAGCATCGCGACGAGGTAGAAGCTGATGCCGAAACGGAAGCCCGACTTGACCTCAGAGGGCAGGCCACACTCGTACGGGTCGGACTTGGACTTCTCGTTGGCGCGACCCTTCGGCCCGATCACCGAGTTGAGTACCGCGAACGCGCCACCCACTCCCGCGCCGAGCAGGACGAACACGATCGCCGGAAGGTAGGTTCGAAGCATTCCGGCCCGGTGTTCTATCAGCGTTTGTGCCAACTTGATACTTAGTGGCAGAGGGCTCTTTTGGAGGGCGTGATCGAGGCGCTCGCGACGCTGCTTGCGGCGCTGTCGGCTGTAACCGCTCTGCTCGGCGCGTGGGCGTGGTGGCAGGTGCGCTCGGTCCGGTCCTTCTGGGTGCTCGTACGGGCCTCGCAAGCGGCGGCGATCGCCCTCGCGGTGGGCGGCGGCGCTGCCGCTGCTCTGGGCGAGCGCCCGGACGACGGCCTGTTCTGGGTCTACGCGCTCGTCCCGGTCGGCGTCAACGTCGTGGCCGAGCAACTGCGGATCCTCTCGGCGCAATCCGTGCTCGATGCGCGGGGTATCGAGAGCGCCCGCGCGCTGGGCGGCCACAGCGACGCGGAGCAGCAGTCGGTCGTCGTGGCGATCCTGCGCCGCGAGACCGGGGTCATGACCCTGAGCGCGGGTGTCGTGTGCTTCATGGCGCTCCGCGCGCTGGGGACGGCCGCAGGTTTCTGAACGGCCGCGGGTCAGCGAACGTCGGTGAGATCGTGCTGGGCCACTACCTGGCCGACGTTCGGCGGACGCGGTCAGCGCAGGTCGCGGTAGCGCCCGGCGTGGAAGACGAGCGGCTCGCCCGCCGGGTCGTGGCCCAGGACCGTGACCGCGCCGACGCCGATTTCGTGATCGCCGCCCGGGTGCATCGCCTCGAGGTCGCACACCAGCCAGGCGAGCGCGTCGTCGAGGACCGGCACGCCGTGCTCGGCGGTGTGGGTGACCGCGGCGAACTTCTCCGGGTGCGGCGCCTTGCCCGCGAACAGCCGCGCGAGGTCCTCCTGCCCGGTGCGCAGCACGTTGACGGCGAAGCGGCGCGTCTCGCGCACCACCTCCAGCGTCCGCGAGCCGTGGTCGAAGCAGACGAGCACCAGCGGCGGGTCGAGCGACAGTGACGTGAACGCGTTCGTGGTCAGCCCTGCCGGCCCGCCCCGCCCGCTCCCCGTGACGACGGCGACACCGGTGGGAAAGCTTCCCAACGTGTCACGAAACGCGCGCGCATCCACCCGCCCAACATTAAGGGGTCAGACCCCCTTGAGGGTGGTCGAGGGTTGGGGAAGGGGTGGGACGATCGGTGGCGAAGTCCACCGCGATCCCGGCGCCGGCCACGTTGACGGCCGCACGCGTACCTTCCGCGTCCGTCTTCACTACGGCGGCAACCGAACGGTCGGCGCCGGGTTTCCTACTCCACCACGAGGGTGCCGACCTGGCCGAGGTCGTCGTGGTTGGCGATCGTGCAGACCAGGTCGTACGTACCGGGTTCGATGAGGAACGTCACCTCGGAGCGTTGACCGGCATGGACGGTCGCCGTGCGCGCCAGCTCCTCAGCCGGTTCGTCGCTGCCGATCTCCGGGATGGTCTCCACCGCGACGTTGTGAGGGTGCAGCCCGAGGTTGCGGATGATCATCCGCAGCTGACCGGCGGGAGCGCTGACCGCCTGGGGCAAGACCCGGTACTCGTCGAGCCGCAAGCCGATCGTCCGGTTCTCGACCGGGACCGGCGTCGTGTCCCCGCACCCGGCGCTCCACGCGGCAGCGGTCAGGAGCACCGGCAGGAGGCGGGCCGTGCGCGACATCGCGGGAAGGGTATGGGACGAGCCCGGGCGCGCCTGCCCGCGGGCCCTTCTCGTATAGTGCCGCCGGCATGAAGCCCGGTCGTCTGCTGTGTCTCGCCGCCCTCGCTCTCGCGCCGTTCGCCGCGGGCTGCGGCAGCCAGGGCGTCTCCATCGCCGAGGGCGACCGCAACCGCGAGGGCGCTGTCCTGTTCTCCCAGAACTGCGCCGGGTGCCACACGCTCGACGTGGCCGGCGCGCAGGGCTCAGCCACGAAGATCGCCGATCGCGAGCGCGTCGACGGGCCGAACTTCAACACCCGCAAGGAAGAGGTCGACCAGGTCCTCTACGCGATCCGCAACGGAGGCTTCTCCGGGGCGATCATGCCCGAGAACATCGTCGTCGGCGAGGACGCGCAGAAGGTCGCCGAGTTCCTTGCGGAGTTCTCCGGCCGCTCCGTTGGCGAGGCGCGCAGCGGCGAGGCCGAGAACGACGCCGGCCAGCAGCAGTCGGGCGGCTAGCGCTCCCACGCGCCGCGGGTGCTCGACCTCAGAGAGATCCGCCGCGACCCTGACGGGGTCCGGGCCGCCCTCGCCCGGCGCGGCGGCGCCGTCGCCGAGGCGATCGACCGTGTGCTCGCGCTCGACGAGCGCTGGCGCGGCGAGACGCACGCCGCCGAAGAGCTGCGCGCGCGCCAGAAGGAGGCCTCGCAGGAGATCGGTGCCGCCAAACAGCGTGGTGAAGACGCCGCCGAGGCCATGGCGGCCGTCAAGACGATGTCCGACGAGGTCAAGTCTCGCTCCGCGGCCGCCCAGGCCGCCCAGGATGAGCTCGACGCGGAGCTCGCGCAGCTGCCCAACCTCCCCGATCCTGACGCGCCTGCCCAGGACACGATTCTCAAGGAAGTGGGCGACGCCTCACGCGAAGGCCGCGACCACCTCGAGCTGGCCGGCGAGCGCATCGACATGGAGCGCGGCGCGCGCCTGAGCGGCTCGCGCTTCGCCTACCTCAAGGGCGATCTCGTGCTGCTCGAGTTCGCGCTGATCCAATGGGCGCTGCACAAGCTGCGCGGCCACGGCTTCGAGCCGGTGATCCCGCCCGTTCTGGTCCGCGAGGACGCGCTCTACGGCACCGGCTTCCTGCCCGACACCGAGCAGCAGATCTACCACCTCCCCGAGGACGACCTTTACCTCGTCGGAACCAGCGAGGTCGCGCTCGCCTCGCTGCACGCCGGGGAGATCCTCGACGCCGTCCCCCAGCGCTACGCCGGCTTCTCGAGCTGCTTTCGCCGCGAGGCCGGCGCCGCCGGCCGCGACACGCGCGGCATCTTCCGCGTGCACCAGTTCGACAAGGTCGAGATGTTCAGCTTCGTCGCCCCTGAGGAGTCGTTCGCCGAGCACCGCCGGCTGTTGGCCATCGAGGAGGAGATCCTTGCCGAGCTGGATATCCCCTACCGCGTGGTCGACATCGCCATCGACGACCTGGGCGCCAGCGCCGCCCGCAAGTTCGACTGCGAAGCGTGGATGCCCGGGCAGGGCCGTTACCGCGAGGTCACCTCGACGTCGAACACGACCGACTACCAGGCGCGCCGTCTCGATATCCGGCTGCGCTCCGAGTCAGGCAAGCCGGTCATCGCCCACACCCTCAACGGCACCGCGGTCACGTGGCGGCACATGATCGCGCTGCTCGAGAACGGCCAGCGCGAGGACGGATCGGTGGAGCTGCCCGCTTGTCTGACGGCCTACGGCGCGCCGCCGGCGCTGCCCGCGGCCGACTGAACCCGCTCGATCGCCGCCTCGCGCGTCGGCTGGATGTCGAACGTCGAGTCGAGCTTGGTGATCTCGAACAGCCGCAAGACCGTCGGGTTGGAGACGACGAGCGCCATGCGCCCATTGGCCCGCGTCACGCGGCGCAGCCCGTTGAGCAGCACGCTCAACCCGGTCGAGTCGATGAACGCGACGCCGGACATGTCGAGCACCAGGCCGCGGGTGCCGGCGGTGACGGCGTCGTTGAGGCGCGAGCTGAACTCAGGAGCAGTCGTGACGTGAACCTCGCCGCTGACCGAGATCAGCCGCGTGACGTCGTCCAACTGCTCCTCGGACAGCTCGAGCTGGGCTGATCCGAAGGACATTGACACCGTGTCTACCCGGTCTGAGGAGCTCAAGTCAAGAGATCGCGTTAACGAATATGCATGCCCGAGATGGCGCGGGCGATCACCAACTGCTGGATCTCGGCCGTTCCCTCGAAGATGTCGTAGATCTTGGCGTCGCGATGCCAGCGCTCGACGGGGAACTCCCGCGCGTAGCCGTTGCCGCCGAGGATCTGCATCGCCCGCTCGGTGGCCCACACGGCGACCTCGCCGGACTTGAGCTTGCTCATCGAGCCCTCGGCGTTCTTGAACGTCTGCCCGGTGCGGCCCATCCACGATGCGCGCCAGACCAGCAGCCGGGCGGCGTCGATCTCCATCTTCATCCTGGCCAGCGTGAAGGCGATCGACTGGTTCTCGATGATCTTGCGGCCGAACTGCTCGCGGTCCTTGGCGTACTCCAGCGAGTACTCGAACGCGGCGCGGGCGATACCCAGAGCCTGGGCGCCGACGGTCGGACGGCTGGCCTCGAAGGTCTGCATAGCCGCCTGCGACGAGGACTTCTTGCCCTCGCGGACGCGAGCGAGGCGCTCGTCGAGCTTCTCCTTGCCGCCGAGCAGTTGGCTGCCGGGGATGCGGCAGTCGTCGAGGAACACGTCAGCCGTGTGCGAGGCGCGCAGACCGTGCTTCTTGACCTTTGAGCCCTGCGTGAGCCCCTTGTTCTCGTCCTTGGAGATGACGAACGCGGCGTGACCGCGCGATCCGAGCTCGCGGTCGACCGTGGCGATGACGACGTGGACGTCGGCGATGCCGCCGTTGGTAGCCCAGGCCTTCTGGCCGTTGAGGACCCACTCGTCGGTGGCCTCGTCGTACTTGGCGTTGGTGCGGATGCCCGAGACGTCGGACCCCGCGTTGGGCTCAGACGAGCAGAACGCTCCGACCTTGGGCTCATCGACCGTGCCGAAGCAGCGGGGGATCCATTCGCCGATCTGCTCGCCCGTGGCCTGCCCGAAGATCGCGGCGACCGGCAGCGCGGTGCCCATGATGGCCATGCCGATCCCGGCGTCGCCCCAGGTGAGCTCCTCGTTGACGATCGGGAGCATCAGGCCGGAGGGATCGGCGAAGAACTGCGCCAGCGACTCATAGCCGTAGAGGCCGATCTTGGCGGCCTCCTTGATGATGTCCCAGGGCGTCTCCTCGCGCTCGTCGTACTCCTCGCCCGCGGGGCGGATGACGTTCTCGGCAAAGCCATGGGCCCAGTCGCGGATGTCCTTCTGGTCCTGGCTGAGCTCAAGCGTGAACGGCGGGGCTTCTTCGGCGGCATCGCCGGCGGCGGCTTCGAGGGCTTCGGTCTGTGACGTGTCGGTGGCCATGGGTAACAGTGTGTCACACCGTGCGTCAGCGTTGCGTCAACCCGTGGATCGGCGGTACTTGCCCGACCTCTCGTGCAACACCCTGTCACACTGACTGTCATGCCTCTCGAGACCACGGTCGAGGAAGTCCTGATCCACGGCCACCGGGTGCGCTACCGGACGGCGACCAGCGATCCGGCCAACCCCGTGATGGTGCTCGTCCACGGCATCGCCGGCTGCTCGCAGACCTGGGAGGACGTCATCCCGGCGCTCGCTCGCGACTACACGGTCATAGCGCCCGACCTCCTCGGCCACGGCGAGTCGGCCAAGCCCCGGGGGGACTACTCGCTCGGCGCGTACGCGAGCGGCCTGCGCGACCTGCTCGCCGTGCTCGGCCATGATCGCGCGACGATCGTCGGGCACTCGCTCGGCGGCGGGATCGCCATGGTCTTCGCCTATCAGTTCCCCGAGCGGACCGAGCGCATGGTCCTCGTCGACAGCGGCGGCCTCGGCCGCGACGTGAGCATCGCGCTGCGCGCGGCCTCGCTTCCCGGCTCGGAGTTCGTCCTGCCGTTGTTGTTCAGCACGCCGCTGCTGCGCGTGGGCGGGGCCATCGCCGGCGCGCTGGGCAAGCTCGGGCTGCGCGGTGGCCCGGACGCCGAGGAGGTCGCGCGCGGCATCTCCCGCTTCAACGACCTGCACACGCGCACCGCTTTCGTCCACACCGTTCGCGCCGTCATCGACCCGCTCGGCCAGCGGGTCAGCGCCCGCGACCGGCTCTACCTCGCCGACGGCATGCCGACGTTGCTCGTCTGGGGCGACTGTGACCGGATCATCCCGGTCGAGCACGGCCGCGCGGCCCACGAGCTCATCGAGGGCAGCCGGCTGGAGATCTTCCCCGGCGCCGGGCACTTCCCGCACCGCCACGATCCGCTGCGGTTCGTCGACACGCTTCGCGACTTCATGGAGTCCACCGAGCCGGCCTGGATCGACGACACCGTCGCGCGCCGCCTGCTGCAGGAGCGGGCGGCCGCATGACAGTCCGCCAGCGCGAGTCCGACATCGTCGACGCCACCCGCACGCTCTTCGACGAGCGCGGGATGCAGGAGGTGCCGATCGACGACATCGCCCGGGCCGTCGGTCTCAGCCGTGCGTTGATCTACCGCCACTTCTCTTCCAAGGAAGAGCTGTTCATCCTCACGGTGACCCGCTACCTCGCCGAGCTGGCCGGTCGCCTCGACGAGGCGGCGGCCGCCTCCGAGGATCCGGTGGAGCGGCTCGAGGCCGTCACGGGCTCGTTCGCCGACTTCGCGCTCGAGTACCCCGCGTTCCTCGACTGCGCGATCTCCTTGCTGCGCCGTCCTCACGAGGTGCTTCGCGAGCAGGTCTCCGACGCGGTGTGGATCCGTCTGGGCCAGGGAATGGCCTCGTGCCTGGGGGTGTGCGCCGACGTGCTGCGCGACGGTCGCGAGGCCGGGGTGTTCACCATCGACGATCCCGACTTCACCGCCAACCACCTGTGGGCCACCGCGCTCGGCACCATGCACCTGGCCCGTAGCGGCGTCGGCGTAAGCCGCAGCCTCAGCGGGACGCCCGACGCTTTTATCGTGGAACCCGCCCGCGTGCGCGAAGCGGCGGTGCACGCGGCGCGCGCGATCGCCACGGCGTAGCGACGTCGAACACCGCACATTCCGTCGATAGGCGACGGAAACGTCGAACTCGTCGCCTCGATAGCGGAGGGGGAGGGATTCGAACCCTCGAAGGACTTGCGCCCTTACCGGTTTTCAAGACCGGCGCATTCAACCGCTCTGCCACCCCTCCGAGGGCGCCGATGCTACTTCCGCATCGGGCTCCAACGCGGACAGCAGCGCGTCGACGACCCGGGGGTCGAACTGGCTTCCGGCGCCCGCGCGCAGCTCGTCTCGGGCCTGCGCCTCGGATCGGCCGCCGCGGTGGGGGCGCTCGCTGAGCATCGCGCTGTAGGCGTCGCAGGCGAAGATGACGCGAGCGGCCAGCGGGATCGCATCGCCGCGCAGCCCGGCGGGGTACCCGGCGCCATCCCAGCGCTCGTGAGCGTGGCGGACGAGCCGGGCGACGCCGTCGAGGTAGTGGACCGGGCTGAGGATCTGCTCGCCGACCAGCGGGTGGCGCTCCATGACCGCTCGCTCCTGAGGGTCGAGCGGGCCGGGCTTGTCGAGGATCTCGTGGGGAACGGCGATCGTGCCGATGTCGTGAAGCGCCGCGGCGTAGCGCAGGTCGCGCAACTCGGGCTCCGCCATGCCGAGCCGCTCGGCGACCTGGGTGCACAGGCTCACGATCGACGAGAACGGCCCGCCGATCATCGCGTCCCGCGCCTCCAGGGCCGCGGCTAGGACCTCGGCCGTCCCGAGGTAGGCGCCCTCGAGCTGCTCGTAGAGCTGCGCGGACCGCAGCGCGGCGCCGACCTGGTCGGCCACCATCTGGACCAGCCGCGCATCGTCGTCGTCGAACGCGTCGACGTGGTCTTCCTCGATGTTCACGCAGCCCCACAGCCGGCCGCCGACCCAGATCGGGGCGACGAGCTCGGCCCGGGTCGCCGCGGTCTCCGAAGTCGACTCGAACGCGGGCTCTGCGGAAACGTCGTTGACCATCACCACACGTCGCTCGCGTAGGCACCGGCCGATGACGCCGGCATGGCGGGGCTGCGACCACGACTGCTCGCCGAGGCGGACGAACGCTGCGCCGCGCAGCGAGGCCCCCTCGACGAAATCGTCCTCGCGAAGGCGAATCACCGCGCACAGGAAGTAGCCGAAGGCGCGGTGCAGCTCGTCGACCGCGGCGGTGACGATGCCGTTCACGTCCTGCATCCCGGCCAACCGGGCCCCCAGGGCGTTGGCGAGCACGAGCTGGCGCGTGCGCTTCTGCAGGCGCTCGGCCTGGCGTTGGGCGTGGAGTGTGTCGGAGCCCAGCGACGCGCGAACGGTGTCGTGCAGCGCGGCGCTCGCCTCGGCGCGCTTGAACCGTCCGGGACGAAAACCGGCGGGGACGTCGGAGGACAAGATCGTCTCGCCGCGGCGCTGCTGCTGCTTGCCGTAGAGCAGCGCCCGGTCGGCCTCCTCGAGCAGGCCTGTCGCTGTCTGACCCGGGATCCAGCGAGCGATGCCGGCGGTCGCTCCCGCGCCCTCGGCGTCGTCGAGCTCGGAAAGCATGGCGGTCAGCTTGCTGATCGCGCGGCCGGCCACCAGCGCCGCATCGTGCTCGTCGGTGTCGGCGCAGACGATGGCGAACTCGTCGCCGCCGTAGCGCGCGCAGAGGTCGTAGGGCCGCACGCTCGAGCGCAGCGAATGGCCCACACGGCGCAGCACCTCGTCGCCGACCAGGTGGCCGTGCTCCTCGTTGACCTGCTTGAAGTGGTCGAGGTCGACGAGGATCAGCGAGAGGTTCTGGGCGCTGCGCGTGCTGCGCTCGATCTCCCCGCGCAGGCCATCCTGGAGGGCGGCATGGTTCAGGCAGCCGGTCAGCGCGTCGGTGCGAGCGGCGAGCGCCAGCCCGGTCGCCGCGTTGGCGTTGCGGCATGCGGCGGCGGCCAGCTCGGCGAACGTCTCGAGCAGCCGCAGCTCGTCGCTGCCGGCGGCGTGGGGGCGGCGGTAACCGACCGAGAGCACGCCACGCAGCTCGCCGTCCCAGACCATCGGCACGGCGATGGCCGAGCGGACGTCGGTGAACGGCGAGTCGGGTCCCGGGTCGGCGGTGGCCTGGTAGTCGTTGGTCAGCTGCGAGGCGCCGGTCTCAGCCACCTGTCCTGCGAGCCCCTTGCCGGACGGCAACCGGTAGCCCAGCACGCGGCGATCATGGTCGAACACGGCTTCCGCCACGAGCCCGGTCTCCTTGTCGCCGAGGTAGATGCCCGAGTTGTCCGCGCCGATGATGGCCTGGGCCTCTGCGCAGATCGCCGTCAGCAGCTGGTTGATGTCGAGGCTGTCGTTGAGGGTCTTCGCCGCGCGCGCGAGCGCGGACTGCTGAGCCATGTTCGTCGCGTGCTCGTCGGCGAGCCGTACCTGGGCAAGGGCGCCGGACGCGGCGGCCGCGAACGCGATCGCCAGCTCCTGCTCGGCGGGCGAGAAGGGCTGCACGAGGCTGCGGGCCAGTGCGAGGACGTGGCCGATGCGCTCGCGGTCGCGCACGGGGACGAACAGCACCGTCGGGCTGGGCGCACGCCAGCCGATCGCGGCAGCAAGAGGTGTGTCCTCCAGCGAGCCGTGAGCGACGCTCAGCCGCAGCTCGAGGAGATCTCGGACGGCGGGAACGGTCACGAGCGCATGACCGGCGCGGGCCTGCGAGTCGGGGCCCGCCGGGTCGGCAGCGAGCACGCTGAGCGATCGCTGCCGCTCGTCGACGGCGAGCAGCAGGGCGCCATCGACGCCGAAGAGCTCGCGAGCCTCGCGCGCCAAGGAGGCGCGAACGGCGTCCGGACCGCTCGAGGCAGCGGTTTCGCCCAGCAGTCGCGAGACGGCCAGGATGGCTTCGCTAGGGGTAGCGGTTCGGCGTTCGGGCATGGCGACGGGCGGCTCCCGCACGGCCCACCTCACCCATCGGCCGATAGCGGTCAAGCCTTTACACTGGGCTCGCCCACGGAGAGGTGGCCGAGTGGCTGAAGGCACTCGCCTGCTAAGCGAGTAAGGGGCTGAAAGCTCCTTCGCGGGTTCGAATCCCGCCCTCTCCGCTGAAATACCTGCCTGCTCACGGCGGTTGCAACGTCCCGTTCTGAGCGACGCCCACGGCTACACTGCCTCGGCGCTGCGCCCGTAGCTCAGATGGATAGAGCGCGTGTCTACGGAACACGAGGTCAGAGGTTCGAGTCCTCTCGGGCGCGTCACGAAAGCCCCGCTACGGCGGGGTTCTCAGGACACGTCTTCCGCGTCGAGCGCAGCGCTCGAGGACGTCACGCCCCGCATGATCGATCAGTGGCGCGCAGGAGTGATCGATCACAAGCGCGCCCGTCCTCTCACCGCCCGAACCAAGAACCGCTCCCTCATGGTGCTCAACGGCATCTTCAAGCGAGCCCAGCTCGACCTCCCGTGAGGGGCGGCAACGCGCCAACCCCGAGCGCTGGCGTGCCAGCTGCGGTTCGAATGCGGAACTTCGGGAAGCGCACGGGTCATGCGCATCCCTCTCCTCGCCGTGACTCTCGCCGCGCTGCTCGCCGCCGCCGCTTCCGCCCACACCCCGCCGCTCCAGCACGACGACCAGCGGCTTGCCGTCACCGCGACGCAGCTGAAGGCGACGATCGGCACGCCGCTGCCCTCGGCCTCGTTCGAGTGCGTGGACGGGATGGCCGGTCCCTACCCGTGCGAGAACATCGACCTCGAGAGCTTCGTCCCGCTGCCGGCGCTCGGGGGCGCCACCGGCAACGACATCTGGGGCTGGACGGATCCCGAGACCGGGCGCGAGTACGCGATCATGGGGACGAGCAACAGCACGGGCTTCGTCGACGTGACCGATCCCCGGCAGCCCGAGCTGATCGGGACGCTGCCGACGCAGGGCATCCCCGACTTCGTGCTGTGGCGCGACGTCAAGGTCGCCAACGACCACGCGTTCATCGTGTCGGAGGTCAGCGGCTCGGGCCTGCAGGTCTTCGACCTGACGCGCCTGCGCGACGCCGGCGACACGCCGCAGTTGTTCACGGCCGACGCCAGCTACTACGAGTTCGGCTCCGCGCACAACATCTCGATCAACGAGGAGACCGACTACGCCTACGTGGTGGGCAGCGACACCTGCGGCGAGAACCGGGAGAACGGCGGTCTGCACATGGTCGACATCTCCAACCCGGTCGAGCCGGCGTTCGCCGGCTGTGCGACCGTCGGCGACTTCGCCCCCGCCGAGCAGGGCGGCGACTCCAACAACTACGTCCATGACGTCGAGTGCGTGATCTACCGCGGACCCGACGCCGACTACACCGGGCGCGAGATCTGCTTCGGCTCCAACGAGAACGTCGTGGCCATCTACGACGTCACCGACAAGGACGACCCGCGCGTGATCTCCACGACGGGCTATCCGACGGCCGCCTACACGCACCAGGGCACGCTGACTCCCGACCAGAGCTACTTCCTGTTCGGCGACGAGCTCGACGAGCAGGAGCACGGCCTGCCCACGACCACCTACATCCTCGACGTGCGTGACCTCGACGCCCCGCCGACGCCGGTGGGCCACGAGGCCGCGACCAACTCGATCGACCACAACATGTACACCCATGGCAACCGGGTCTTCCAGTCCAACTACACCGCGGGCCTGCGGATCCTCGGCTTTGACAAGAAGTCGCTGCGCTCCGGCGAGCTGCGCGAGGAGGCCTACTTCGACGTGGTGCCGGGCGTTGACATCGCCGAGTTCGCGGGCACGTGGAGCAACTACCGCTTCCCCGGCAGCGGCAACGTGGTCGTGAGCACCATCGAGAACCAGGTCAGCGGGCTGTTCGTGCTGCGCCCCCAGCTCGACGACGACAAGAAGAAGGGCGGCCGGCCCGACCGCGCGAGCACGCGCGGGCGCTGACGGGCCAGCGGCGCGCGACGCCGAAAGCCCGTGTCCCCGCTCCTCTTGACGAGGGGCCCGCGCCGGCGCGATATTTCGCCTCCTCGGGCAACCGGTGGTTGCCGGGTCAGGGGGGAACCATGTCGAGCACCGCAGGAGGACAGGTCGTCACGCCGGCCAACGCCGAGAGCTCTCGCCGCTCTTCTCCGACGCCCAGGTCATCGAGCTGTGTCTGACCGCAGGCTGGTACCACGCGATCTCCTACGTCGTCAACGTCGCCCGGGTCCCGCTGGAGGCGTGGGCGGCGCGGTTCCCCGTCGCGGCTGGGGTTCGGTGAAACGCGCTCGACGGCATGCGGGTCTCGGACCTCAGCCGGCTGCGTGCCGGCCCCGGTCGCGGGACCGGTGGACTCACGTCGGCGCAGCCGGTAGGGTCGGCCATGTCGCGTCGGTATGACGCGCGGTCCAGACCAGAGGAGCGGATTATGCGGCGAGCGTGTGTTGTCGGTGCAGTGGCGGGGCTACTCGTTCTCGCCCCGGGCGCCGGAGCGGAGTCGGCGACCGTCAACGGGTCGGGCGATCTGACCAAGTTGACGGCGAGCAACGCCACGAAGGCCCTGACGGTGAAGGTCTTCGGGCTCAAGCCCCCCTGCGCTGCTCAGCATCTGAAGATCACGGTCCTCTGGGGGACCAAGTCCGCGTATCTGGCCGAAGCCGGGTGCTTTCCCGGCGCGACCTGGGACACCGGCCTGTTCTACCTGCCCACCCGTGCGACGCCGGAGTCTGCGAGAGCCGTCAGCTGCGCCGGGTTCCGCCTCCGCTACGACGCGGCGGGCAAGTTCTACCGCCTCGTCCTGCCTCGCTCGTGCATGGGCAAGGCGCCCGATCGAATCAGGGTGCGCAGCGAGGGCAACAACTACGGCTCGATGACCGGCGGCACTGCGGGCCCGACGCGCTTGCTGCGGCGCGGCTGACCTTCTAGACCGCAGGGACGGCCGATTTCCCGTGTCGTTCGAGAGACGCCCCGCATCCCGGGGCCCCTGTCGTTTGGGGTGCGGGGGTTACCAGCCGGCGATGGCATGCCGGTAGCCTCCTGATCAGTGCTTGCCGCTGCTGTCTTCGTCGCCTTTGTCGTCGTCGTGGTCCTCTTGGCCTGGCGCCTGCGTGGCTCGCCCCACGCTCCCAGGAGCTGCTGCTCGTTGGGACAGTGGCCGCCGGACGATCTCGCCCCTGATCTCGCCGACGACCAACGGTGAAGCGCGTCGCTTGCTTGCTGGTCGCGGCGACCGTCGCCAGCGGCTGCGGTGGCGCCGACGAGCCGGCCGGACCCGCATCGCGGCCGTTCGTCGCCCCCGATCCCGGCGCCGTGCACGTCCACGGCCTGGGGGTCAACCCCGCCGACGGAGCGCTGTTCGTCGCCACCCACACGGGCCTCTTCCGCGCCGGCCCCGGTGAGGACGTCGCGCGGCGTGTCGCTGGGCGCTATCAGGACACCATGGGCTTCACGGTGGTCGGGCCCGACCGCTTCCTCGGGTCGGGTCATCCCGACCTCCGCGAGCGTAAGCCGCCCTACCTCGGGCTGATCGTCTCGGGCGACGCCGGCAGCACCTGGAAACCCGTCTCGCTCTACGGCAAGGCCGACTTCCACGTCCTGGAGTCGGCCGGCGACCGCGTCGTCGGCTACGGCTCGGACTTCGCGTCGCGGCGCCAGCAGCTTCTCGTCTCCGACGACGCGGGGCGATCGTGGGAGAAGCGGAGGCCGCCCGGGCCGCTGATCGATCTCGCGCTCTCGCCGGCGAACCCCGACGTGTGGGTGGCCTCGACCGCCCGCGCCCTGTTCCGCACCGCCGACGGCGGGCGTACATGGCAACCCCTGATCGGCGCCGGCGGTCTGCTCGCCTGGCGCGCCCCGACCGAGCTCGTAAGGGCCGGCGGGCGCGGGCAGGTCAGCGTCAGCAGCGACGGCGGCTCGTCTTGGCGCGAAGTCGGTGACATCGGCGGGCAGCCCGCGGCGCTCGAGGGCGCGGACGATGCCCTCTACGCCGCACTGCACGACGGCGTGATCAAACGCTCGCGCGACGGCGGCCGGACCTGGGCGGTCCGCTCGCGCCCTCAGCCGACCGAAGGCTGACGGGTTCGTTGGACGCCGAGCAGGCTGCGGCGTTGCGCCAGGCGATCGACGGGGAGCGCCACGGTTGACCTGCCGGGCTACTTAAGCTCGCGGGCCGGCCGGTCCCGGCGTAGCGTTCCCGGCGAGACGTCCTCGCCCAGCAGGTCGGTGATGATCGTCCGGGCCTCCTCGAGCGTCCTCGTCAGCGCGGCCTCGACCTCGACGTCGCGACCCTGCTCCTGGGCTGCGCGCGCGACGACGAGCCCCTGCAGGATCGAGTCGTTGATCTGCAGCGCCTGGCGGCGGCTGTCCTCCTCCCGTTGGGCGGCGTGGTCGGCCAGCCTCTGTACCAGGGCGCGCACCACCAGCCCGACGCAGATCAGCGCCGAGACGGCCATGAGCCAGTAGGTCGCCGCCGATCCGGCGCCGGCGCCGTCGGGGCGCTGGTCGCTGAGCAGCGCGAGCACGATGCCGTAGACGACGGCCGAGTAGGCGAGCTGCGCAAGCGCGCGGTGAAACGGGAAGAACACCACCGCGAACGGGATCGGCCACACGTAGAAGAACGCGTACTCGCTGGCGACGTCGCCGTCGAACCAGATGACCAGCGACGCGAGGGTTGCCGCGAAAGCGACGAGCACCTCGAACGCCCAGACGGGCAACCGTTGCGAGGAGCCGAACAGCAGCGGCACGACCGCGTACGCGATGGCGATCAGGATCCAGATCGCGGTGTCGTCGGTCCGCTCGGAGTGCGGCAGCAACATGGTCAGCGCGGCCACCGTCGGGCCGCCGATGTACATCAGGCCGAGGACCCGGCCCATCGTCGCGGGAGAGGCGCCCATCGCCCGAGCGTATGGGTTCGCTGTGCGAGCTCGCGAGCGGAGAGCGCCGACGAGCTCGCACAGCGGCCGACTCGAAACGGTCTCGGGCTACGCCGCGCCACGCTTGCGGCCGGCGGCGGAGATCGGCGCCTTCGCCCGCAGCTCGGCGAGCAGCCTTGCCCCCAGCGCGGCGGCGTCCTCGTCCGGCCGGCGACCGCCGCCGGAGGGCGTGAAGAACTCGACGGTCACCCGGGGCCTGTGGGGGAAGCGAATGATGTCGGTGGTACCGGTGATCGCGACGCAGGCGATCTGCGCTTCGGGCACCGCTTCGGCGAGCCGGCCGAAGCCGCTGCGCGCGCGCAGCTCCCGACCCTGCGATCGCGTGCCCTCGGGAAAGATCCCGATGCAGGCGCCGGCGCGCAGCTCGGCGATCGCCCGGTCCATCGCGTGCGCGTCCCCCTTGCCGCGCTCGATGGGGATCTGGCCCATGCCGTCGAGGATCGGGCCGAGCCCGGGTTTCCACAGCGAGGACTTCGACAGCGCCTGAACCTGGCGGCGGGGGCGCCCGGCGACGCCGACCGCGATCGGGTCCCAGTAGCTGTCGTGGTTGCCGGCCAGCAGCACCGGGCCGTCGGCCGGAAGATGTTCGAGACCCGAGACCTCCAGGCGTCCCCACCCCCGAACGATGGGGCTGCAGACGGCCATAGCGAAGCGATAGGTGCGGGTCATGCTCAGCGGCCGCTGGCCACCGGATCGGCGGTCAGGCGGTGAGCGAGGTATACGGGAATCATCGACAGGAGGATTACGACGACGCCGGCCACGTTGACGATCGGCAGGTTCCGCGGCCGGGAGAGGTTGTTGAGGATCCAGATCGGCAGCGTCTCGCCGTCCCCCGCCGTGAACGTCGTCACGATCACCTCGTCGAAGCTGAGGGCGAAGGCAAGTAGCGCGCCGGCGATCAGCGCGGAGCGCAGTTGGGGGAAGGTCACGAGCCAGAACGTGCGCAGGCCGCTCGCGCCAAGGTCGGCCGACGCCTCCTCGAAGGAGACCGACGTGCGGCGCAGCCGCGCCACGACGTTGTTGTAGACGACGACGATGCAGAACGTGGCGTGGCCGACGATGATCGTGAACAGCGTCAGGTCGATGCCGAGCACCTGGGTGAAGGTCGAGTTCAGCGCCATGCCCGTGACGATCCCCGGCAGGGCGATCGGCAGGATGACCAAGAACGAGATCGTCTCGCGCCCGAAGAACCTGTAGCGCGCGACCGCGTAGGCGGCGAGGCTGCCGAGGACCATGGCGATCGCCGTCGCGCCGAGGGCGGCCTGGGTCGACGTCCACAGCGCGTCGCGCAGTCCCGGGTTGTTCGCCGCCTTCTCGAACCAGTCGAGCGTCAGCCCCGGGATCGGCCAGGTCTGGATCCTCGACGAGTTGAACGCGTAGAGGACGATCACCGCGATCGGGAAGTAGATGAACAGCAGCGTGAACGCCGTGCCGAGGCGCAGGAACCAGCGTGATCCGTTCGAGAGGTGCATCAGAGGCTGTCGAACGCGCCGAGCCGGCGCGCGCCGATGAGGTAGCCGATCATCACGATGACCGGCACGGTTGCGAACGCGGCGGCGAGCGGGAGGTTGTTCGCCACGCCGACGTTGGAGTAGACGACGTTGCCGATGAACTGGCTGCTGGAGACCAGCGACGGGGTGATGTAGTCGCCCAGCGTGAGCGAGAAGGTGAAGATCGAGCCCGCAACCACCGACGGGAAGACCAGCGGCAGGATCACCGTGCGGAACGTCCTCCAGGCAGAGGCGCCGAGATCGCCTGACGCGTCGAGCAACGAGTTGGGGATCCGCTCAAAGCCGGCGTAGACCGGCAGGATCATGAACGGCAGCCACAGATAGGTGAAAACGAGCCAGGTGGCCACCAGCCCGAAGCCCGGGCCCGACAGGCCGAAGGGGTCGAGCAGCCAGTTGAGGATCCCGTTCTCGTTGAGGATCGTGCGCCAGGCGTAGACCTTGACCAGGTAGCTCGACCACAGCGGCAGCAGCACGGCGACGACAAGGACGTTGCGCACCCGCGGCGTCGCCACCTTCGCCATGTAGAACGCGATCGGGAACGACAGCAGCGCGCAGGTCACCGTAACCGCCGCCGCGATGCCCACGGTGCGAAAGACGATCGTCCGGTAGACGTCGCCGTTGATCAGCGTCTCGAAGTTCGACGTCGTCCACGAATGGACGATCTGGCCGCTGAAGCTATCGAGCTGCCAAAAGGCGGCGACGAACAGCACGGCCAGGGAGCCGAGGTACGCGACGACGAGCCAGCCGACCGGCGCCGACAGCAGCAATCCGAGCTGCAGCCGGCGCCGGCCGTGTGTGGCGGCTGTGCTCAGCCCTTCACCTCGGTCCAGGCCTGGACCCACTCGGAGTAGTCCTTGCAGACCGCTCCGCGATCGTCACCGCAATCCTTCGTCGGCGTGGTCCAGTAGGCGACCTTGTCGAAGTACTCCTCGTCATCGGCGTGGAAGATCTCGCAGTGGTTCTTGACCGCGGTCTCCGCGCACGACTTGGGGTTCGACGGGGCTTCCCCGAACCACTCAGCCACGGCCGCATTGGCCTTCGGGCTGATGATGTGGTCCATCCACATGTACATGCAGTTGGGGTTCTTGGCCTTCGACGAGACCATCCAGGTGTCCGACCAACCCGTCGCGCCCTCTTCGGGGAGCGTCGTCTTGACCTTGACCTTCTCGCCGTCGAGCAGGTTGGCGATCACCTGCCAGGTGGTGCCCACGACGCTGTCGCCGTTGGCGAACGCCGCCTGCTCCTTGGTGTAGTCCGACCAGTACTCGCCGATGTGCTCGCGCTGCTCCTTGAGCAGGTCGATCGCCGCCTGGAACTGCTTGTCATCGAGCTCGTAGGGGTTCTCGATGCCCAGGTCGGGCTGGTGGTGCTTGAGGTACAGCGCCGCGTCGGCGATGTAGATCGGGTTGTCGTAGGCCGTGACCTTGCCGCTGTTCTCGGCGGCGTCGTCGAAGACCACCGACCAGCTCGTCGGCGCTTTCTTGAGCTTGTCGGTGCGCCACATCAGCAGGTTCGCCCCGCGGCCATGCGGCGCGCCGTAGGACTGCCCGTCGACTGAGTTGTGCTTCTGGTTCTTCAGCGACTCATAGACGTCGGCGTAGTTGGGCACCAGGTCGGTGTTGACCGGCGCCACGTCGCCGCCGGCGATCAGCCGCAGCGTCGCGTCACCCGACGCCGAGACGCCGTCGTAGCGCCCCGTGCGCATCAGCGTGACCATCTCGTCTGAGGTGTTGCCGGTCTTGACGTTGACCTTGCAGCCCGTCTCCTTCTCGAAACCGGTGACCCAGTCGACCGCAGGGTCGGTGGACCCGTCCTCGACATAGCCGGCCCAGGCGACCAGGTTGACCTGGCCCTCGCCCTCGCCGAGCGTGTCGAGCATCGGGACGTCGGGGACCTTGAAGCCTCCGCTCTGCTCGGCGCCGCCGGAGCCACCGCCGCTGTCGCTCTCATCGTCGCCGCCACAGGCGGCCACGCCAAACATCGCCGCGCACAGAAGCGCGGTAACCCACATAGACCTGTTCATGCACCCTCCTCGTTGATGACGTACTCGTGCGTCGGCGCCCAGCCGACCTGCACGTTGCGACCGGCGGCCTCCAGCGCGTCAGCGCTAGAGGTCTCCAGGTTCTGCCGGACCACCTGCAGCTCGCCGCCCGCGTCGAGAGCGACGCGGTAGCGGGTGATCATTCCCGCGTAGGCGACGTCCGCTACGCGGCCCGCCTCCACGCGAAGCCCGTCCGCTGGGGCGGCGGGCTCGAGCAGCCGGATCTTCTCCGGACGGACGGTGAAACGACGGCCCTCGCGCTCGAGGACGTTGGAGACGCCGACGAACCCGGCGACGAACGCCGTCGCGGGCTGCTCGTAGATCTCGGCCGGCGCGCCGACCTGCACGATCTTGCCGGCGTCGAACACGGCCAGGCGGTCGCTCATCGTCAGCGCCTCCTCCTGGTCGTGCGTCACGTAGACGAAGGTGATGCCGACCTCGCGCTGGATGCGCTTGAGCTCGGTCTGCATCTCCTGGCGCAGCTTGAGGTCCAGGGCGCCGAGCGGCTCGTCGAGCAGCAGGACGCGCGGGCGGTTGACGATCGCGCGAGCCAGTGCGACACGCTGGCGCTGGCCGCCGGACAGCTGCGCGGGCTTGCGCTCGCCGTAGCCCGGCAGCCGGACCATCTCCAGCGCCTCCTCGGCGCGGCGCTTCCGATCCTCGCGCTGCACCTTGCGCACGCGCAGGCCGTAGGCGACGTTGGCGAGCACGGTCATGTGCGGGAAGAGGGCGTAGTCCTGAAAGACCGTGTTGACGTCTCGCGCGTTCGGCGCGCGGCGCGTGACGTCCTCGCCGCCGAGGCGAACGGCGCCCGAGTCGGGCAGCTCGAATCCGGCGATGAGTCGCAGCGTCGTCGTCTTGCCCGAGCCCGAGGGGCCGAGCATCGTGAAGAACTCTCCGTGCGCGACGTCGAGCGTGACGCCGTCGACCGCGGCGACATCGCCGTAGCTCTTGTGAAGGTCCGCGAGGGAGACGTCGGGGGTCTGGGACGCCGTCATGGTCTGGTGAGCCGACCTTATCCGGGATCAGGACGGAAAAGCCAGTGCGAGTTACGATTTGCCGATGGCCTACGACGAGCACCTCGCGGACCGTGTGGGCGACGTCCTTCTCGCACGTCCCGGGGTGGCCGAGCGCGAGATGTTCGGCGGCGTCGCGTGGATGGTCGGCGGCAACATGGCCTGCGGCGTCATGGGCGACGACCTGGTGGTGCGGCTGGCGCCCGACGAGGTCGAGAAGGCCATTGAGGAGGAGGGCGCGGCCCCGTTCGGTCGCGAGGGCATCAAGCCGATGAAGGGCTTCGTGGTGGTCGACGCCGAGAGCGTCGCAGGTGACGTGGGGCTGGCCGGATGGGTCGACCGGGGCATGGCCTGGGCGGCGTCGCTGCCGGCGAAGTAGCGGGCTACCTGACGGCCGGCTCGCTGAGCTCCGCCACCGCGAGCCTCGCGGCGACGGGCAGGCTCACGCGGCCGCCGCTCGGTCCGCGATCACGTGGGGCACGAGCAGGCAGACTCCGACACCGGTGTCGACCCGGGCCGGGCGTCCGGGGGCCAGATTGCCGTCGAGCAACTGCACGCGCTCAGGTCGCAGCGCCCGCACGCCCTGGAGCTCGTGCATCCGGCGTGAGGCTGCGCGCAGCAGCGCCCGCTCGGTCGCGGCCGGCGCGGTGCACCAGCCCGCAGCGAGCATCCACGCTCCCTGCCAGAGCTCCCAGCGCCAGCGATGGAAGGGCAGCCGCCCCGGCGGCAGCGCCTGCAGCGCGTAGCTGAACTCATGCACCACTCCGAATCTAGCCGGGCCGCCGGCGCGCATCGTGCCCCCGGCCGCGAACGTCGGGCATGCCCCCTCTAAGCGGTGGCCGCAGCGACGTTCGCGGTGG
>Ga0136633_1001078_pt1 | contig 20276 bp, 21 predicted proteins | sample AntDrymeUQ832206_2_FD_105494 | JGI IMG/M metagenome (GOLD analysis project Ga0136633, IMG submission 105494) | Polar desert sand microbial communities from Dry Valleys, Antarctica - metaG UQ83 (22.06) | ecosystem: Environmental > Terrestrial > Soil > Desert | place: Antarctica: Dry Valley...
GAGCTCTCAACGGGACCCGGGTGATCCTGCTCGTGGCGGGTCTAGAGATAAGAGCCCTGAACGAGGACGGTGAGCTGCTGAGGCACCTGACGCTGGATCCGAGTCGCGACTACCAGCCTCGCGGAGCGGCTTAGGTGTCCACTATGCTCCGCGACATCTGTCCGGGATGTCCCGCGACATCACATTTGTGCCCCCGGTGGGACTCGAACCCACACTGTGAGCATTTTAAGTGCCCTTCCTCTACCGGTTGGGATACGGGGGCCCTCGCCAATGGTCTCAGAGCAGGGGCCAGGGGAGGTGATGCTGGGTCGGGTCCGGCTCCGGGAAGCGGCCACTGCGCAACAGTGTCTCCAAGCGTTTCACTGTGGCGGACAGCTCGGCCCGGCTCAACATTCGCGCAAGCTGCGGACCCACTCCACCGGGCTGCTGCATGCGATCCCGCAGGCATTGAAGACGCGCCTTCAGCGCCACATCGAGGCGCTCGCCTGCGAACGCCCACAGCACCGTGCGCAGCTTGTCCTCGGCGTTGAAAGAAAGCCCATGGTCTACCCCCCACAGCCTGCCGTCTGAGTCTTCGACGACATGGCCCCCCTTGCGGTCCGCATTGTTGATCACGGCATCGAATGCAGCAAAGGGGCGAAGGTCGTCGAGACGCTCTTCGGCGAGCACGAAACAATGGCGTTCCGGATCGTGTTCGATGAAGAGTTGGAGCGAGCCGGCCCCCATTGGTGCGTCCGAGCGCAACACCGTTGGTGGTACGAGACCCCAGCCCGCAGCCTCGCTCAATATGAAGGCAGCGACCTCGCGCGCGGCCAACGTGCCGGTGGCGAAGTCCCACAGTTGCCGCTCGCCACGCGTCGGCTTGTAGACAGCGAGCGCTTCTCTACCCTCGCCCGTGATCCGAGTGAGAAAGACATAGTTCGACGAGTACGGGAGCAGGCCCAAGACTTCGACCTCTCCTGTGTTGAGCAGCTCGACGGTGTCGTCCAGAGCGGACATGGTGTCTGGGCTAATCGCTGAGCCGGTGTCCGTTCGAGGCCGGGCATTTGTGGCCCGCGGGGTCCATGGGGAGCCCGCACAGTTGGCATATCGCCCGGCCCTCGTTTACGACCGCGATCGCGTGCAGCACGAAGGCTCTCACCTGATCCCGGCGCAGCTCCAGATGGACGCCGGATGCGTCGTCGACCTCTGCCTCGTCTTCGTCGCTCTCCTCCGGCATAGGCTGGAGCAGGACAACGACGCGATCGGAGTCCTCTTCGTAGGCCAGTCCGATAGTGCCGACTTGCACCTCGTCAGACACCGGCTCTGAGAACGCGAGCGCGGGATCGCGTCCCGCCGAGGCAGAGGTCACGGTGTCGGCGCCATCGACCAACAACAGGAGTTCGCGCAGTTTTTCGGCCAGAACGACGACTTGCTGCTTCTCGATCGGGAAGCTGAGCAGGCCATCTGGCCCTCGCGCCTGCAGATAGAACGACCGTCGACCCGGTTCGCCGACGTAATCGGCCGTAAAGACGTCTGGGATCACTATGACTTGTCCTTCGCTGGATTCGTGGGGGTTGAGTTGAGGCTGATGACCAAGGGCCTCCCGTCGTTCAGCGCAATGACGCTAACCGATGCGGGCGCCACCGTAAGCCGCTGGAACAGGTCGATATGAACACCCAGGTAGTGAGCCGCCAGTAACCGAATCACATCCGCGTGGGACACGCAGCACACGATTTGTTTGCGATGCCGCGCCGCGATGCTCTCTACTTCTTCGACCGCGCGCGTCTGCACCTCTCGCAATGTCTCGCCTTCGGGGAACCGGACACCCGATGGATAGCGTTGCACCTTCTCCCACAGCTTGGTCTTGACCAATGTCTTGAACGTTCGGTTGGACCACTTGCCGTATTCGACCTCGCCGAGATTTGGTGTTTGCACGATCTCGAGCCCGTGCAGACGAGCGATGGGAGTCGCTGTTTCCATCGTGCGATCAATGGGACTCGAGTAGATGGCCTTGAACGGCACGGATGCGAGCATCTCTGCCGCTGCCTCCGCTTGACCGCGCCCTTCATCTGTCAAGTGAATGCCCGGCATCCACCCGGACAGCTTGTGGCCTGTGTGCGCGGTTACACCGTGGCGCACGAGATAGAAGACGGTCACGGTTCGCTGCGCTCCAACAACTCGATCACGAGTCCGTCGAGGATGTCCCTCTCCGAGACCATGATCTCCGCGACATCGAACAACTCCATGACGCAGAGAAGTATCTCCACGCCTGCAACGATCACATCGGCGCGCCCCGGCTCGAGCGCCGTGATTCGCCGGCGTTGAGCCAGCGGCAGCCTTTCGAGTCTCTTGGCCATCAAGCGCACATCGCCGTGAGATAGAACCATCTGGTGGGTGACATCGGGATCGTAGAGGGGCAGGCCACTCTTGAGCGTCGCCAATTGGGCAAGAGTTCCGGCCACTCCCACGAAACGCGTTCCGGGCGGCACCGGACACACCGCCTTGAAGCTCTGCAACTCGGCCGAGACCTCGGTGCGCAGCGCGTGAAGCTCGGACTCTGCCGGAGGGTCGGAATGCAAATGCTTCTCGAACATTCGCACGCAACCCACGTCGAGCGACGTGAGCTTCTCCGGAGACCCGTGTCCATAGATGAGCTCGGTCGAGCCTCCCCCGATGTCGACCACCACCATCGGCCCGGTTTCGGCCAGATCCGAGAGAACCCCGGCAAAGGTGACGCGCGCTTCCTGCTCGCCGCTGAGCAGCTCTGGTTCTTGTCCCGTCAGCTCTCTCACAGCCCTCAAGAAATCGTCCCGATTTCCTGCGTCCCTGACAGCCGAGGTACCGGTGACCCTCAGGCGGCGCACGTCGTACTCACCGCAGGTGGCGGCGTAGTCGGCGATCGTCTCCAAGGTCCTCGTAACCGCGTCCGGGGCCAACCGGTGATTTCGATCGACGCCCTCACCGAGGCGCGTAATCACCATGCGGCGGTCGAGGGTTCGCATCCCTCCCGCATGGTCCTCGGCCACCAACAGGCGCACTGAGTTCGTCCCCGCGTCGATTGCCGCCACTCTCACCTCTGCTCCTCAGCGCCGAGTGGTCGTCAGATGCTCTATAGCGACATTTGACGACCACTCGGCACGGATGCCCCACTCGTTCATTCGGGGGATGCTACACACGGCGCCACGCAATCCGGCCAACCCGTGGCCGCCAGCGTGCTTCCCCCCACCGCGTTGGGAGGATCGGCAAGCTCGTGCGCGAGATGAGCGTGCAGGCACTTGATTCTGTCCGGCCCCCCGCCCGCGGGTGAGCTCGGCGGAAGCACCTCGAGAGCGTCGCGGCGGGCTACGTAGCGGGCGACCCCGGCCTCCACCCGTGCGTGCAGACTGGAATCGGCAGCTAGCCGTTCCGTGAGCTCTCGCATGAAGCCCGCCGCTTCGAGTTTGCCGGCGCGCTTCACCAGCAGGGGGCAGGTGAGCCAGAACAAAGTGGGGAAGGGCGAGCCCTCGTCGAGGCGCGGGTAACTCTCGATGACCATGGGGATCCCCAGATGACAGCGGCGAGCGACCGCCCAGCGTCCCCGGGGGGGACGGCCGAGCTGGGAGCGGACGAGGGCCGCGTCCTCATCGGAGTGGTCGAGCGAGCGTGACACAGCAGGGTTCTAGCCGACGCCGACGAAGTGCAGGGCCTGTTCCAGCCAGTTCGCCGGTTCTGGTTGGCTGCTCCTCTGCTCGGCCCGCATCGCCCTGCGCTGCAGCACCTTGCGGCTCGGTGGAAGCACCACGTAAAGCTTCTCCCCGTGCCGCACCAATCCCATCTCGCGCGCCTTCTGCTCCAGAAAGTCGCGATCGCCCAGCCGCGTGATTCGTTTCTCGAGGGCGAGGTTGGCGTCGTCGAGCGCCACGAGGTCCTGGCTCATGAGTGCGATGCGATCCCGCTGCTCGATGAGCCTCCGAGTGGGCTCGATCGCCATCGCCCCAGCCAGTCCCAGCATGAGGATGACGGCGACGATCTGCGGCCCCACGCCGAGCCTTTGTCGCGCCGTTCGCAACAGAGTGCTCACGCCTGTGGCCGCGCCCGGAATGCGCGCCGGCCCGGATAGCGAGCCGACTCGCCCAGGCCGTCCTCGATGCGCAGGAGCTGGTTGTACTTGGCGGTGCGCTCCCCTCGTGCCGGCGCCCCGGTCTTGATCTGGCCGGCGTTGACCGCCACAGAAAGATCCGAGATCGTCGCGTCCTCGGTCTCGCCCGACCGATGCGAGATGACCGTGGCGTAGGCGGCTCGCTGAGCCACCCGCACGCACTCGAGCGTCTCGGTGAGGCTTCCTATCTGGTTCGGCTTGATGAGGATGGCGTTGGCCGCACTCTCCCGGATGCCGCGTTCGAGCACCTCGGTGTTGGTGACGAAGAGGTCGTCGCCGACGAGCTGAACCCTGTCGCCGAGCCGCTCGGTGAGACCTGCCCAGCCGTCCCAGTCGTCCTCGGCCATGGCGTCCTCGATCGAAACGATCGGATAATGCTCGACCCACTGAGCCCACATCTCGATCATCTCGTCGCTGGAGAGCCGGCGATCCTCGGCGGCCAGAACGTAGTCATCGCCGTCTCTCAGCTCGGAGGTGGCGGGGTCGAGCGCCAGCGCAATGTCGGCACCGGGCTCGTAACCTGCCGCCTCGATCGCCTCGACGAGCAGGTCGAGCGCCGCAGAGTTGCCGGCTAGGTCGGGCGCAAAGCCACCCTCATCGCCGACTCCGGTGTCGAGGTTCTTTTCGTCGAGGGTCTTCTTGAGCGTCCTGTAGACGTCGGTCCCCCATTCCAGCGCTTCCGAGAACGACGCCGCCCCCAGAGGCACCAGCATGAACTCCTGCAGGTCCAGGGCGTTGTCGGCATGGGCGCCGCCGTTGATGACGTTCATCAGCGGCACCGGCAAGATGTGGGCGTCGGGCCCGCCGAGGTAGCGATAGAGGGGGAGGTCGAGCTCCTCGGCGGCCGCCTTCGCCACCGCCAACGACACGCCGAGAATGGCGTTGGCGCCCAGGGAGGCCTTGTTGTCGGTGTCGTCGAGATCGACCATGAAGGCGTCGATCCCACGCTGATCGAGGGCGTCTCGGCCCACCAGGTGCGGGCCCAGGATGCCGTTTACGTTGTCGACCGCCCGGCTAACTCCCTTGCCGCCGTAGCGCTCGCCGCCATCGCGCAGCTCGAGGGCCTCTCCGGCCCCCGTCGAAGCGCCGGACGGAACGGCGGCTCGTCCCAGCGCTCCCGAGTCGAGCACGACCTCGGCCTCCACGGTGGGGTTGCCGCGAGAGTCCAGAATGGCGCGCGCATGTACGTCCACAATCTCGCTCATCAGTCACTCCTTATAACTTGAGTAACAGTATCAGGGGGCCGGGAGGGAGGCGCGGAACTCCTCCAGGTGGCTCGACAGCGCCCCTTCCGGGTCAACACCGCGGGCACGCGCCAGCGCAACCAGCCAGAACAAGGCCTCCCCCAGGGACTCCCTGCTGACCTCGCCCGCCAGCGCGTCGGTGAGCTGGGCGCGCGCGTCTCCCTCTCGCGCGCTGAAGCCCAGGGGGGCCGCGCGCTTCTGCATCTTGGCCGTCTTGAGCAGCGCCGGCAAGGTAGCAGGGATGCCGTCGAAGGGGTGCGACCTCCCCTTTTCGGTAGTCTTGATCGTCTCCCAGTTCTTCAGAACCTCGGCCGCCCCGCTCACGCCAACGTCCGAGAACACATGGGGATGACGCAGCACGAGCTTGGCCTCGAGGGCCGAGGCGACGCCCGCAACGTTGAAGCGCCCCTCCTGCTCGGCCAGCCGAGAGTGGAACACGACCTGCAGCAGGAGGTCGCCGAGCTCCTCGGCCAGGTCCTCGGTGTCGGGCGAGTCGATGGCCTCGATGACCTCATGCGCCTCCTCGAGAAGGTGGATCTTGAGCGACTCGTGGGTCTGTTCCTGGTCCCAGGGGCAACCGTCCTCGCTGCGCAGCCGCGCCATGATCGCGACCACACCGGCCAGGGCGGCCCCTGCCCGGCGCAAGATGGGGGCCGCGTGAGCGGCGGTGAGATCGTCGGGCGGAGGGACGGCGCCGCCCGAGACCCGGGCACCACGTCGGGCGAGCTCGAGCACGCGCCGGGAGCCGGGGCCTACCACCAGAGCCCAATTTGTCGCTCCCGGCTCCGGGTCGTAGTCGAGATCCACACAGTCCACCCCGGCCGCCTCCAGCCGCGCTCTCAGGGGGTGCTGGCCATGCTCGAAAAGGACTCTCTCGCAGGAGAGCAATTCGTCGAGCTCGCCGAGGGTGAGCAGGTGCGACTCCTCGGGGGCCAACGGCACGAGCAGGAGCGACATCGAAATCCCTTATCCCGGGGTTTTAGGGGACTCAGCGCTGAGAAAACTTGACGCTGGGACGCTCAAAATGCAGCCCCCGATTTTTTTAGGGGACTCAGGGTGCTCAAAACGCGGAGAGGGTCACTTCGCCGGGCTCTCCTCGGCCCCCGGTACGTCCTCGGCCGTGGCGTCGACTATCTGCTGGGTCTTCAGGTCCAGCTCGCCGTAGCGGGGGTTGACCTCGATCTCGGCGTCCTTGTAGGCGTCGATAATCCAGTCCTGCCACACCTGCTCCGGCGACACTCCGCCGACCTCGGCCGCGATCTGCTCCTTGACCGCTTCATAGGGCTGGGCTCGGCGGCCCTCGACCTTGATGATGTGGAAGCCGAACTCGGTCTCGACCGGACGGGAGACCTTGCCGATGTCAAGCGATTTGATCGCCTCGGCGAAGGGCGCGACGTATCCGGCCGGGTCGGCCCACCCGAGGTCACCACCCTGGGCCGCCGAGCCGTCCTGAGAGAAGTCCTTGGCCAGGGAGGCGAAGAGGGCGTCAACCTTCGCGGCAGGGGCGTCCTGGAGCTGAGAGTAGAGCTTGTCCGCTTGCTTCTTGGCCCCCGCCTGCTCAACCTTGAGGAGAATGTGGGAGGCGCGCACCTCCTGGTAGTCGCCCTTGTGCTCGTCGTAGTAGGCCCGCAGCTCATCTTCGGGCGGCCCCTCGTCCTCGGCCACCTTGGTCCTGAGCTCCATCTCGAGCACCTGGTCCTCCACAAACCTCTTCAGCAGTGAGGCGGTGAGGCCTTGTTGCTCGAGCGCATCCTGGAACTTCTGCTCATCGGCACCGAATTGAGCCTTGATCTGCTCCAGTTGATCGGCCACGTTGGCGGCGGGAACCGCCACACCCAGGTCGTCGGCCCGGGTCTGGAGCACCTCACGGCGGATGAGGCGGGAGAGATAGCCCTGCTCGAACAGGCGCCGAGCCTTTCCCTTACCATTCTGCTGGCTGAGCTGGTCGAAGGCCTGCGTGTCCTCGAACGTGCCGAGCGCGTCGGTGATGGTTCCGGCGGAGATGTCGTCGGCACCCACCGAGGCGGCGGTCGAGCCCGAGGCGTTGCCCGGCCCCCCTCCGCCGCCCCCGCAGGCTGCGGCGAGAAGGGTGACGGTCACAAGCGTACAGAGTTGTCTTTTCATGGCTACGAGATTAGCTGCTCAAGAATCTTTGTGACCCACGCCAACACACCCGTCTTGGGCAAAAACCTCTCGGGCACGAGCAGGGTCCGGGTCTCAGGCTTGAAGCGGGCCTCGGGAAGAAGGCGCTCGAGCCGGACCTGCCGGGAATCCTCCAACTCCACAGGCCTGATGCGCAGGTTGCCCGCCACTGTGGCCGCCTCGGTGATGCCCGCGTCCGACATCAGCCGCCTGAGCCCGGCGACTTCGAAGAGCGACTCGACCGGTGTCGGCACGGGAGCGCCGTAGCGGTCCTCGAGCTCGTTTCTGACCTCATCCAGGTCCTCGGCCGTGCGTGCCGAGGCCACCTTCCGATAGGCCTCGAGCCTCAAGTTCTCATCGGCCACATAAGTCTTGGGGATGAACGCCTGCAGCGGGAGATCGATCCTGACCTCGAGCTCCTCCCGCCACGGCTGCCCCTTGGCCTCGTCCACCGCCTGAGCCACGAGCTTGACGTAGAGATCGAAGCCCACCTCCGAGATGTGACCGTGCTGCTCGGCCCCCAGCAGGTTGCCGGCGCCCCTGATCTCCAGGTCGCGCATGGCGATGCGAAAGCCGGACCCGAGCCCCGAGTGCTCGGCGATCGTCTTGAGCCGCTCGTGCGCCCCCTCGGTGAGCGAGAGGGTGGGGGGAAAGAAGAGATAGGCATAGGCGCGCTCGTGGGCCCTGCCCACGCGGCCCCGGAGCTGATACATCTGGGACAAGCCCAGCAGGTCGGCCCTCTCCACGATGAGCGTGTTGACGGTGGGGATGTCGAGTCCCGACTCGATGATCGTGGTGCACACCAGCACGTTCGTCTTCGACTCACCGAAGTCGAGCATGGCCTGCTCCAGCGCGCGCTCGTCCATCTGACCGTGGGCGATACCGATACGGGCTTCGGGCACGAGCTCGCGCAGGTTCCGGGCCGCCGTCTCGATCGTCGCGACGCGGTGGTGGACGTAGAAGACCTGCCCGTCGCGCAAGAGCTCGCGACGGACGGCCGAGGACATGATCTCGTCGTCGTGGTCGCCGACGTAGGTCATCACCGGGTGCCGGTTCTCGGGCGGGGTGTCGACGATCGACATGTCTCTGATGCCCGACATCGCCATCTCGAGCGTGCGCGGGATCGGCGTGGCGGTGAGTGTGAGGATGTCGACACTCGCCCGCAGCTCCTTGAGCCTCTCCTTCTGCTGCACACCGAAGCGCTGCTCCTCATCGACCACCACGAGGCCGAGTTCGCTGAAGGCCACGCCCTCCTGCAGCAGCTTGTGAGTGCCGACCACGACATCGATCTTTCCTGCGGCCAGGTCTTGGAGCACCTGGCGCGACTCCGCCTGGGACAGAAAGCGCGACAGCATCGCAACTCGCACGGGGAACTCTCTGAAACGCTCGACGAAGGTGGCGTGATGCTGCTGCGCCAGGATCGTCGTCGGCACCAGCACCGCCACCTGCTTGCCGGCCGCGACTGCTTTGAACGCCGCCCGGACGGCGATCTCGGTCTTGCCGTAGCCGACGTCGCCGCACACGAGCCGGTCCATGGGCCCGGACCGCTCCATGTCGTCCTTGACCTCGTCCACGGCCCGGAGCTGATCCGGAGTCTCTTCATAGGGAAAGGAGTCCTCGAGCTCGCGCTGCCACGGCGTGTCGGGCCCGAACGCGAATCCCGCAGCCCTGATCCTGCGTGCGTAGAGCGCCACCAGCTCCTGCGCGATCTCACGCGCTCTGCGCCTGACCCGCGACTTGGTGCGGGCCCAGTCGCCCGAGCCGAGGCGATTGATCTTCGGCGACTCGCCCCCGACGTACTTGGAGATGAGGTCAATCTGATCGCTGGGCACGTAGAGCTTGTCGCCCTTGGCGTAGGAGATCACCAGGTACTCGCGGTGGACGCCCAAGAGGTCCCGATCCACCATCCCCACGAAAGTCCCTATTCCGTGCACCTCGTGCACGACGTGATCGCCCTCTGAGAGATCGAGGGGGCCGGCCATCTGACGACGGCGCGCCTGGATGCGCTTCCGGGCCGCTCCCGAGCGGCGGCCGGTGATGTCGGACTCGGCGACCAGCGCGAGCCGGGCGCTTGGAAGCACGAACCCGCGCTGCAGCTCTGCCACTACGATCGAGCCGCCGGGAGCCGAGTCGGCCTCGGGAGCGGACTGGGCCGCGGCCAGCTCGAGCCCGGCCGCCTTGAAGTTCGCCTGAAGCCTCTGCGCCGTTTCCGGCAACGACGCCGCAACCACCGCCCGGTAACCGTCGCGGACGAGTCCCGACAGCCGTTCGACGAGGACCTCGGGCTTGCCCGCCGCCTGTGTCCAGGTGTCGACCTCGAGGCTGTCCGAGTCCGGCTCGGAGAAGCTCGACAAGAGCGTCACCGACGAGGCTTGCGCCAGCACTCGCTCCAGCGGGGCGAAGTGCTCGCCCTCGAGGCCGGAGATCTCGCTCCACTCCCCGACCTGCTCGAGCACCTCCTCGGCCCGGTCCCTGACCCGCTTCGGCTCGAGGATGAGAACGGGGGTCCCCGGGGGCAGAAAGGTGGTCAGTGGCCGGAGCGAGACGAGCCTCTGGAGCAACCGTTCGGCCCCCGGCACCAGAACTCCCTCTGCGAGCTGAGCCAGCGCTTCTTCGGGCGCCTCTCGATTCAAGCGGGCGGCCTGCTCCCTCGTCGCCTCGTCGGTCAACAGCTCTCGGCAGGCAACCACCTCGGCCCCCTCGATTTCATCCAGGGAGCGTTGCGAGGCGAGGGCGAACTGGCGCAGAGAGGTGATCTCGTCGCCCCACAACTCGGCCCGCAAGGGTCGCTCCTGGGCGGGCGGAAAGACGTCGAGGACGCCGCCCCGTACGGCGAACTCTCCACGGCGTTCGACGATGTAATTGCGCTCGTAGCCGAGCTCGACGAGCCGGGCCGTCACCTCGTCCAGCGAGATCTCGGCGCCGCGGCACAGGACCAGGGCGGCGAGGTCTCTCCGTGGCGGCGCCACCAACTGAGTCGCGCCCTGAGCGGTCGCCACCGTGACGTAGGCGCCTCCTCGCCTCAAGCGGTTGAGGACATCGAGACGGCGGCCCATGGTCTCGACCGAGGGCGACACCGGCTCGCCGGGGAGCACCTCCCAGCCGGGGAAAACCTGCGCGCCGCTGCGGCCCAAAAACGCCTGGACGTCGCGTGCGAGTTGATCCGCCTCCTCCGTGCGCGCCGCCACCGCCAGCACGGGGGCGTCGAGATGCCGGGCGATCGACGCGAGCAGGAAGGGCCGAGCGGCCTCGGCAACGGTCACGGCTCCGGGCGCGTCGAGCAGAGCCCGGACGCGCTCGTCGGGCAGATGGTCGAGCAGGGGAGCCAGCGATGCCACTACGGAAGGGAGTCTAAACGTGGATTCACGGCGAAAATGCTCACTCGCCGAGGTACTCCACCGCCCGCAGGTGGACCTCGTGGGCGACCGGCACGATCGCCTCCTGCTCCTCTTTGTCGAGCTGCTCGACGAGCTCGAGCATGCGGGCGTCGGCCTGTTGCACTTCCTCAGGTGAACGTTCTTCGCCGAGGGCCACTCCGAGATCGTGAAGCACCGCGCGCGCCTCGATCAGCTCGGGCGACTCGACCGGGAGCCCGGCGGAATGGAGCGTAGCTCGAACCGGGGCAGGGATATCCGTGGCGAAAACCACTCCCGAGGCAAAGGCGAGCAGGCACACAAGGGCGGCGGCCAGCAACACCACCCGCTGAGCGCGGCTACGTCGCCGTTCTAGCTCGACGAGTCGCTTACCCGCTTCTGCTCGGGCTCGCACACGCTGTATGCCCTCGTCCGGCGGCTCCACTGAGCTCGAAGCCAGGGCATTTCGCAGCTCCTCCAAAAGACGCTCGTCGCCCCGGCTCACGAGCTTTCCTCCGCCATCAGAGTGCGTAGGCGGCCCAGCGCCCGCGACTGAGCCATGCGCACCGCTCCGGCTCTGCGTCCCAGAACCGCCCCAGCATCCTTGGCGTCGAGCCCACCGACAACCCTGAGCTCCAGCAGCTCACGGTCACCCTCGGACAGCCGCCCGAAGGCGGCCCTCACATGACCCTTCTCCTCGAGTGCGACGACCTCCTCGGCAGGCCCCGGGTTGGGATCGGCCTGATCGTAATCGCCGAGGGCAATCTGGCGCGCCGACGCTCTGTGCGTTTCAAGCACCACGTTTCTCAGAATGCCGTAGAACCACGCGTGGATGCCCCCGCCCCGCCAGGTGAACCGGTCGATGCGCTCGTAGGCGCGGGCGAAGACCTCGCCGACGGCGTCGTCGGCCGCCTCGCGGCTGTCGAGACGGCGTGCGGCGTAGTTGAGGAGGGGTCCGTAGGCGTCCCTGTAGAGGGTCTCCCAGGCATCAGGATCGCTGCGTTTAGCTCGCTCCACGAGACCCCTCAGCTCTTTCTCGTCCGTCGGTTTCCGTCCTTTCTGCTCACATCAGCCTTCTATGACCGCGAGTGGATGTTCATCACGCTTCCAAGTGGAGCCGCGGCCCAAGTGATGTGCAGCTCGACCCGATGGATCGTGAATCTATCTCCTCAAGATTCCCGGTGACACGCGCCGGTGGCCCCGCATAAGCGGGATGAGAGCTCTTGCAAGATGCCAGCGCAGTACAACCAGACGAACCTACGAAAGGGGAATCACAACGTGACCAAGTCACTGTTACGGATAGTGATGCTCATGACTCTGCTCATGGGCCTTGCCGGCGCCGGAAGCGCTTATGCGCACGGAGACGGCGACGGAGACTTGCCCAGGGGGAGCAAGATCCGAGCCCTCTCCTACATCGACCCCGACCCCGGGCTGCCCACCGCGAACCCCAGTGTCAACGACAACTCCTCGTGTGAGGACCCCGACCGCTACGACCGCCAGCGGCTAAGCACCGGTAGCAAGGACCGCAACGTTCACAATGACGCCTGCCTGGTAAAGAACCGCGAGAGGGTGAGCCGCCCGGTATCGTGGAGAACGGAAGGCGTGGGCTACATCAGCGCCTGCCCCGACCCCGACCTTGCGGGTCCAGAAACCGCCAGGACCGAGGACACGGACGGCGATGGTTTCGCGGATGAGTGCTACCAGAGCGCTTACGAGGAAGCCAATGAAGAGTTCCACCTGCGACTGAACAACTTCGACGACCCCGGCCTCCAGAAGGTCACATTCTGCTTCGACTCTGACCAAGACGGTTGTGACGATGCGAGCGACCGTGCAACGGACCGGATCACGATCAAGTGGCTCGACAACTAGCAGCGAGATCGCGCTAGCGGACAACCGCAGGGCCCGGGGCCGGCTTTCCAATCAAGGGAGGCCGGCCTCGGCGCGCAACGACCGACCGGGCCGCGGTGGCTGGTGTGCGACAGTCTTCGCGTTAACCACGCCGCTCCGTTCCCCGCCCGGCTCTGGCTAGCGGCGCTCGTTGACCTCGTTCATCGCCCGCTCGGCCCCCACCTCGACCACACGCTCCACCGCATCGGCCGCGGCCGAGATCAGCAGAGGCACCTCCTTGCGCTCCGCCGCCGAGAAGCGCGCCAGCACGAAATCGACGGGGTCCTGCCGGCCCTGAGGGCGGCCGATGCCGACCCGCACACGCACGAAGTCCTTGGAGGAGAGGTGGGACGCAACGGAGCGCAGACCGTTGTGCCCGGCTGTGCCACCACCCGACTTGATGCGAACGACCCCGAAGGGGAGGTCGAGCTCGTCGTGAACGACGATGACCTGCTCGGCAGAGACGCGATAGAAGCGAGCCAGCCGGCCCACCTGACCGCCCGACTCATTCATGAACGAGGTCGGTCGCGCCAGTACTACCGTTGCCGAGCCGAGCCGCGTCTCTGCAACGAGACAGCCGCTCTTGTGGCTCTTGAGCTTCGCTCTCGAGCGCGCGGCCAGCTCGCCCAGCACCACGGCCCCGGCGTTGTGGCGGGTCGCGGCATAGCGCTCGCCGGGGTTGCCGAGCCCGGTGATGACAAGCCTGTCGCCGTCGGGGCGCACCCGCCACAACGGTGACATGAAGGCTCTGGACTGAAGCGGGGCTTAGGAGTGTTCGGGCTGAGATTCGCCCTGAGGGTCGCCGGCTTCCTCGCCGTCGGCAGCCTCCTCGTCCGAGGGCTCTTCCTCGGCCGCTTCGGCCATTGCCTCCACGCCCCCGGCGGCCTCGATGGCGGCCGCAGCCTCCATCGCCTCGAGTTGCTCCTCGGAAACCGGCGCAAGGACGGACGCAACTACAGCCTCGGGGTCGGAGAGAATCTCGAAGCCCGCCTGAGCCGCAATGTCCGAGACGCGCAGGGAGTCTCCGATGGCAAGCCCCGAGACGTCCGCCGCAACGAATTCCGGCACCTCGGTGGGCAGGCACTTGACGTGCACGGTGAACAGGGGGTTCTCGAGCACTCCGCCCTCATTGACGCCGGGTGAGCTGCCGACGACGTGAATGGGCACTTCGACCTCGACGGCCTGAGTGCGGTCGACCCTGACGAAGTCGGCGTGCAGCAGTGTTCCCTTGACGGGATCTCTCTGCAACTCGCGGGTCAAGGCCAGCGTGCTCCTGCCTTCGATCTGCAGGTCCAGCAGAACGTTCATGCCTGCGTCCGAGTTGAGGGCGGTGGCGAGTTCGCGCCGGTTGACATGAATGGCGGTGGTCTCTATTCCCCGGCCGTAGATCACCGCCGGCACCTTTCCCTGGGCGCGCAACTTGCGCGCCACTCCCGTGCCGCTTAGCTGCTTGAGCTCTGCATCGATCCTTACCTCAGCCATTTGGTTGCTCCATGTTCAAGAGTGGGAAATCTCTCCAACGATCCAGTACGGGCCCTCACACGACTCGACACGCTCCATCAGGTCCGGGGTAAGGGCGCCTCGCCCTCTCCGCGTAAGCCGCCACTCATAGAAACCGGGCTACCAGTTTCCGCCACTTTAGTGCCTTCGTCGTCAAGTACCCGGATACTCCCATCTTTGGACTCATAGGAAAAGCCCTCCGGCCAGATCGGCAAGGCCAACTCGTGGGACGCTTGCGAGGATACATAGAGACAGCGTCCTCGCTGAGTCAGCGTCCCTCTTAGGAGAGCCTGCATCACCGAATTGACGGGCTCCTGCACGGGAAAAACAATCGGCTCAGAGCTTGGCTGCTCAAGGGGTGGACTATTGCCCGCGGAGTTGACGCAAGCACCCCCTGCGATGAGAAACAGCACGCCGAGACAACTCCTGATAGATCGCCTGATAATCACGTACACCGCCCGGGGAAACTAGGCCTGGTTCTCTCCGTGGAACAGCTCGGAGACCGAGTCCTCCTCGAACACCGCCTTGATCGTCGATGCGATCGTGGGCGCGATCGACAGCACCACGAGCTTGTCGAGCATTTTCTCGGAAGGAATCGGAAGGGTGTTGGTCACCACTACCTGGCGAATCGGCGAGTTCTTGAGCCTGTCGGTGGCGGGGTCGGACAGCACCGCATGAGTGGCCGCGGCGTAGACCTCGGTGGCCCCCGCTTCAAGCAGCGTCTCCGCCCCCCTGACCAGAGTTCCCGCAGTGTCGATCATGTCGTCCACCACCACGCACACCCGGTCGCGGACGTCTCCGACGACGGCGCGCGTCTCGCTGACGTTACGGACATCGTGCCGACGCTGCTTATGAAGGAACGCAAGCTGGCAGGCTCGCCCGGCGAACTCGCTCATGTGCTGCGTCCACTTCTCTGCCAGTCGCACCCGTCCCGCGTCGGGAGTCACCACCACGAAGTCATCGTCGATCAACTCGGCGAAGTAGTCGGCCAGCAACGGCAACGCAGTCAGGTGATCGAAGGGAACATTGAAGAACCCCTGAATCTGGCCGGTGTGCAGATCGACCGACAGAACACGGTCAACCCCGGCCACCTCGTAGAAATCCGCCACCAATCTCGCCGTTATCGGCTCGCGCCCAAGCGTCTTCTTGTCCTGACGCGCGTAGGGAAAGAACGGAACGACTGCGGTTATTCGCTTGGCAGAGGCCCGTTGCAGCGCGTCGATCATGATGAGGTGCTGCATGAGGTGGAGGTCCACCGGATCGCTTGCGCTCTGGATAACGAAGGCATCTTTGCCCCTCACCGACTCTGCGAAGCGAACATAGGTCTCGGAGCTGGCGAAGCTAGAGACCTCGACCTCGCCCAGTTTCATGCCGAGATGGGTGGCGATCTCCTCGGCGAGCCCACAGTTGGCGGGCCCGCTGAAGAGCATCAGCCTCTTATAGGTGGGGACTTGCATTCACGCCTCCCGGCTGGCTCGACTGGAGTCTATTGTCGCGGTTCCTCGGGCTCCTCGGTGCGCGCCTTGCGCCCCATACGATCGCCGCGCCCCAAAAGCAGCCGGGCCGGGGCGCCGACCGCGAGCGCATCCTCGGGCACGTCCTTCGTCACCACCGCCCCCGCACCGGTGGCGGCACGATCTCCCAGGGTCACCGGCGCCACCAGCATCGTGTCCGAGCCTATGTAGGCGTCGTCCCCGATAACGGTCTCCTGCTTGGTGTGACCGTCCCAATTGCAGGTAACCGTGCCCGCTCCGACGTTGACCCCCGCGCCCAGGCGCGCGTCTCCAACATAAGAGAGGTGGTTGACCTTGCTGCCGGGGCCGAGCACCGAGTTCTTGAGTTCGACGAACGATCCCGCTTTGGCGCCCTGTTCGAGGCGCGTTCCGGGCCGGAGCGAGGTGAAGGGTCCGACCGAGGTCTCCGAGCCCACGTTTGAGGACAAGACCACCGAATAACAGATAGTCGCGCCGGCACCCACGCTCGAGTCGACGATGCGAGTGTGCGGGCCGATCTCGGCGTGCTCGTCTATGTGAGTTGCACCCTCTAAGAAAGTAAAGGGGTGGACGATCGTGTCCCTCCCGATCGTGACCGTCGAATCGATATAGGTCACATCAGGGTCGACCACGGTCACGCCTTCGAGCATCCAGTGCTCGCAAGCTCTGCGCCTCACCACCTTGGACACCAGCGCCAGATGGGCGCGCGTCTTGACCCCCACGATCTCGCCGGGATCGGTGCGCTCGGCGTGAACGCTGTGTCCCTGTGAACGAAGAAGCTCGACAACGTCGGGAAGGTAGTACTCGCCCTGAGAGTTCTCCCGGTCGACCTGTGAGAGGACCGATCCCAGCGCGGCCGCATCGAACGCATAGACGCCTGCATTCACCTCCCGCACCTCACGCTCTTCGGGGCTCGCATCGCGCTCTTCGACGATCCTTGTGGGATATTCTCCGGCCCTGATCACCCGCCCGTAACCGGTGGGGTCCTGCATCAAAGCGGTCAGGACGGTGACCCCTGCAGAGCGCTCGGCGTGCGCCTCGAGCAGCGCGGCGAGAGTCTGCGTCGACAGCAGGGGTGTGGCGCCCTGCACGACGAGAAGCACGGCGCTGTGAGGTGACGCGGCCTCGAGCGCGACCCGGACGGCATCGGCGGTGCCCCGGGGGGTCTCCTGAACGACGTAGGAGACATCCCCAATCAGGTCCTCGGGTGCGATGGCCGCCTTGATCTCCTCGATCCTGCGGGAGCAGACCACGATCCGGTCGTCGAGGGCGAGGGGGTCGAGCGCTGAGAGAACGTGAGCCAGCAGCGGCCGGCCGGCCGCCATCTGGAGGACCTTGGGGACACTCGACTTCATGCGCTTGCCGTCGCCGGCGGCGAGCACAACCGCAGTCACTCGAGCTTGTCCCACGATCACCTCCTCGACACCGGACGCTGCCCCGCCTGGACTCGAACCAGAACTTAGGGATCCAAAATCCCTCGGGCTGCCACTTACCCCACGGGGCATTGCAGGTCGAAAACTAGCCTACGCCGACGCCCGCCCACGGCAGCCCTGGGTCGGCATGGGTCGGGCGGTGGCAGGTTTGGTACAAAACGCGCCGATGGCCAGCGTTTCGTACCAAAGTTGGTCTCACCCTGGAAGCCGGAGACGAGTGGGGCCGGTTTGACTACCCTGGTTCGACGCACGCCGGTCGCGATGAGACCACCGCTACTTTCTCGAAGACCCCCTCTAACCCATCTGCCACCTCGTGGGCATGGGCCTCGCTCGCTGCGAGGGCGAACAGTGTGGGGCCAGAGCCGGACAGGCAGGCGCCCAGGGCGCCTTCGTCGAGCAGCGCGGCCTTGGCTCGGGCGAGCTCCGGGCGGAGCTCGAATGCAACCGGCTCGAGGTCATTGTGCAGCAGCCTGGAGAGGCGGGCCGGGTTTCCTGCGGCCAGGGCGGCCAAGAGCGGCTCCTGCTCGGGAGCGGCGGCTCCTGGAGACCACGCCCCATAGACCTCTGCGGTGGACAGGGGCTCGGACGACATCCCCAGCACGAACCACAACGACTGCGGCGCCTCCACCTTTCTCACGACCTCACCGCGCCCTGTCGCCAGCGCGGTGCCGCCGACGAGGCAGTAGGGGACGTCGCTTCCGAGCTCGGCGCCCAGGCGGCCCAGCTCGGCTTCGCCGAGCCCGGCCGCCCACAGCCGATTGAGCGCGATCAGTGCACCGGCGGCGTTGGCGCTGCCGCCCCCGAGCCCGGCCCCGAGCGGGATTCGCTTGCGCAGCGCCACCTCGAGGGCGCCCTTCTGGCCGACACGCGCGCGCACGAGGAGCGCGGCGCGCCCGACGAGGTTCTGCTCCTCGGGAATGGCCACCTCCCTCAGCCACGGCTCGAACTCGACGTCGATGTGATCACGCGGCCCGGCCCCCTCTGTCACGACGAGATCGTCGGCCAGGGACACGTTCTGCAACACGGTGGCGATCTCGTGATAGCCGTCCTCTCGGCGGCCCCGCACCGCCAGGAAAAGGTTGATCTTGGCGTTCGTTACAAGCCTGATGGGAGCGGGAGCGACTGGAGTGAGTGGGGCCGCGCTCAGCGCCGTTCCTCGAGCGCGCGGCCGACGCTCACGAACTCCGCGAGGCCGAGCTCCTCGGCCCTCGCTTGCGGTGCCACCCCTGCGGCCGTCAGCGCCGCGGCCGCCGCGTCGGCACTGCCCGCGACAGACGCCAAGGAGTTGCGCAGGGACTTGCGCCGCTGGGAAAACGCTGCCTTGACCACGTCGGCGAGATTCCCGGCTCCCTCCGGAGCCGGCCGGCGGCCGAACCTCACGACAACCGAATCGACGTTGGGAACGGGATAGAACGCCCGGCGGGAAACCCCCCCGAGGATCGTGGCATGGGCGTGGGCGGCGACCAGGACGCTCGAGGCTCCGTAGACCTTGCTCCCGGGACTCGCTGCCAGCCGCTCGCCGACCTCCTTTTGCACCATCACGGTCAGCTCCTCGATCCGGGGCGCCTCTTCAAGGACCTTGAGCACCACTCGGGCGGCGACGCTGTAGGGGAGGTTCGAAACGCTCTTGGTCGCGCCAAAGGCTCCGAGATCGACCTTGAGGGCGTCGCCTAAGACGACCTCGACCGCGGCCCCCTCGACCACCTCTCGCAACAGCGCGACGAGACGGTCATCCTTCTCGAGCGCCACCACCCGTTCCGCGGCTCCCGCCAAGCCGAGCGTGAGTGAACCCACACCCGCCCCGATCTCGAGAATCTCCTCGCTCGGCGCGATCTCGGCCAGCCGCACGATTTTGGCAACGGTGTTGGGGTCGACTACGAAGCTCTGCCCCAGGGCCTTGCTCGGCCTGATAGCGCGACTCGCCAGAAGCTCTCTCACTCTCGCTCTGCCGAGCAGAGAGCTCATTCCAGGCCGAACAGGCGGCGGGCGTTGGCGGATGTGAGAGCGGCCAGGTCTTCTGCCTCAGTGCCGCGAGCGTCCGCCAGCGCGGCCCCTACGTGAGGCAACAGAGACGGGCGATTGGGCTTGCCCCGGTGAGGGACCGGGGTCAGAAAGGGAGAATCCGTTTCAACCAGGATTCTTTCTTCGGGGACCGACGCAGCCACCTCTCGGAGCGGCTCGGCACTCGGAAACGAGATGTTTCCGGCGAAGGAAATGAAGGCCCCCAAGCTCAGAGCCCTCCTCAGCTCGTCCGAGTTCCCCGACCAACAGTGGAACACGAGTCGATCAGGCGCTCCGAGGTCCTCGAGCAGGTCGAGAGCGCGCCCCGCCGAGGCGCGCGTGTGGATGACGAGAGCTAGGTGGTGCGCCTTGGCGAGCCGGATTTGGGCGGTGAAGGCCTCGAGCTGCAGCCCTTCGGGGCAGGCGTCTCGATAGAAGTCGAGCCCGGTCTCGCCCACCGCCACGACCTGATCGAAGGCGAGCAGCTCCGCCACGGCGCCGGCGGCGACATCGTCGAACTCCCCGGCCGAGTTGGGATGGACGCCGACCGCGGCCACCACCCCCTGCTGCTCCGCCAGCGCAGCAGCGCGCCGGGAGGACTCGACGTCGATTCCTACGGTCAGCATGTTCGCCACCCCCGCGGCCCGCGCCTCCGCAACCACCTTGGAGGCGTCCTCCAACTCCTCGCACAGATGCAGGTGGCAGTGGGAGTCGAACCAGGTGCTCACGCCACGGGCTCCGCCGAGGTCGGAATTGGGATTCAATCGATGCGGGGAAACAGTGGAGGGCCTGAGATGACCTGCGTCCCCTCGGCGCATAGGCCCCAGCGGGCATCCTCTTTGTGGGTGCGATCGTGAACCGAGCCCTGCTCGCCGAGCCGGCGCCACAGCTCCTGCGCGGCTTGAGGAACGATGGGAGCGACCATCACGGCAAGCAGACGCAGCGAGTCGGCGAGCTGATAGAGAACCACCTCGAGCCTCCGGCGCCGGGACTCGTCTTTGGCCAGTGCCCACGGAGTGACCGCTTCCACGTAGGCGTTGGAGGCGCGTACGAAGCCCCAGCAGCTCCGCAGCGCCTCGTGCAGCAGATAGTCGTCGATGGCC
>Ga0136633_1001079_pt1 | contig 20274 bp, 23 predicted proteins | sample AntDrymeUQ832206_2_FD_105494 | JGI IMG/M metagenome (GOLD analysis project Ga0136633, IMG submission 105494) | Polar desert sand microbial communities from Dry Valleys, Antarctica - metaG UQ83 (22.06) | ecosystem: Environmental > Terrestrial > Soil > Desert | place: Antarctica: Dry Valley...
ACCTCCGAGGCACCCCAGGTGGCGTGTCCGTACGGGGTGAGCTTCTGTGGGTTACGCACGTCGATGAACTGGGTGCCGCCGCCGTAGAAACCGATCGCGACGATGCCCGACGGGTGGTAGTCGAACCAGTGAGCGGAGCAGAACGCATCCTGGGGCAGGGGGAAGTTGCCGAGATCGGCCAGCTCCACCTTGTCCAACGGGACGATCGCGTCGGGCGTGCCATCGAGGCGCTTGACGTGCCAGGTCTGGAACGAGCCCGCCTTGGCGCAGTCGGTCTGCTCGTAGTCCTCCTCGGTGACGAGAAGGATGTTGCCGTTCGCGAGTGACGGAGCAGCATCCGGCCTGAACGCGGAGGCGTTCGGGCGGAACGAGTTGTGGTGGATGAAGTCGTTGTAGCCGTTCGCGGTGCCGTCCGGGTTCTCACCGCGACCTGCAGCACCGGTCGTCGTCACGAGCTCAGGTGCACGCGGGTTGGTGACGTCGAAGATCGAGGAGCCGTCGAAGCCGGTGTGCGTTCCGAAGCCGGCGTTGTCGAAGTTCCACTTGTGCGCAGCGGTCGGCGACGAGAACGGCTGTACGCCGGCCACAGCGGGGTCGCTGTCCACCTCGACCGGCTTGTCGAGATCCGTGAGGTCGAAGATCGAGAACTTCTTCTTGGTGCTGCTGCCGGCCGAGTAGGCGTACTGACAGTCGGTCTCGGCAATGCAAGAAACCGTGTGCGTGCTCGTCGTACCCGCCGCGCGGGACCGGATGTGCGGGTTGGCCGGATCGGTCACGTCGACCACGATCAGCTCATACCCATCGAGCGGTCGGACGTTGCTGTGCTCGATGTCGTCGGGTGACAACTGGTAGAGGTCCACGCCGATCAGCGCGAAACGCTTGGTGCCGTTCTTGGTCTTGCGCTCACCACAGTTCATCGCCTCGTTCTCGAACTGCGCGCTCGGCAGCGTCCCAGTCAGCGTGGGCTTGAGCGGGTCGCTGACGTCGTACACCTTGATCGAGTCGAGGCTCGACATGACGAACAACGGAGCGGTCTTAGTGAAGCACCCCGAGATGCCAGCCGAACCGGGCTCGCTGGCGACAAAGTTGACGTTCGGGCTGTTGATTAACGGGATGTTCGTGCCGGCGGAGTACTCCGAGCGCGTCACTGCGGCGCGATCCCGGTCGCCGTGCGCGGATGCGGGCGTCGCGAAGCCAAGGCTGAGTGCTGCGGTAACAGCGATTGCCATGACGAGACGTGCAGCGACTCGGGTGCGAGTCAAGAGCATGCGGTCCTCCAGCAGACGGGCCGCCTCGAGTGAGCGACCTCACGTGCTTAACGAACCAACCCGCAGATGAGTCACGCAAGAAACTCAGGCAGGCTGCATGCTCTCGTCGAGAGCGAGCAGAGCAGAGTCGTGTGCGGCGGCAGCCAAGGAGTCGTTCTCGGCCTGAATGCGCAGGATATGCGCCTCAAGGTCGGCCACCCGCTGGCGCAACCGCCGGTTCTCTGCGGTGATGTGAGCGAGGGCTCGTGGGTCGGTGCTGCTCATGTAGCCGAGGAGGGCTTTGGCCATGTATTCCTCCGGAGGGAAGCGATGACGTGTCAGATTGCACCACGAAACCGGCTTCAGGTAAGCCGGGCGAAATGGGGATGCACTGGTTCAAGAATCCCACTCCGGGGGCTTCCGGTCAACAGATACGCGGGGTTCGGCGCCTGCAGCCAGCAGGTTGTTGAAAATGTGGACTGTGGGGCGGCGCCGCCCCACAGGTCGGTACATTTTGTCCATGCCACGCCCACTCCGGATCGCTGCCTGCCGTTCGCTCTGCAGGTGGGATGAGGCAGGCGAGTGGCTCGGCGACGAACAGGTGTTCGCCTGCCAGGGTTGCGGCAGCGAGTGGGTTGCCTCCGAGGCATGGACGCCGATCGACTCGAGCGGGGTGATCCCGCAAGCCGTTCACGAGGAACGGCGGCGCGGACGCGGTTGACACGTCGGACAGAAGTACGACGAGCGGTTCATGAACTTCGCGCGCACGATCGGGGTGTCGCATCGCGAGCAGGGCTCATTCTCGCGCCCGTAGACCTCTAGCAACCGGTCAAAGTAGCCGCGCTCGCCGTTCACGTTGACATACAAGGCGTCGAATGAAGTGCCACCTTGAGCAAGCGCCTGCGCCAACACCCTCCGGACACCGGCAAGCAGGGTCATCGCGTCCGCCCGGCGCAGCTTGTTCCCTGGCCGGTCGCCGTGAATCCCCGCGAGCCACAGCGCCTCATCCGCGTAGATGTTGCCGACCCCGGAGATGAGGGATTGGTCGAGCAGGAGCCGTTTCACCCCCGAAGTGCGCTTACGCAGCCTGGTAAGGAACACCGTTTCATTGAACAGTGGGTCCATCGGGTCCCGGGCGATATGCGCGATCTCGGAGGGCAGTTCCGCACCTCCGGCTGAGATGGCGAGTCCGCCAAACATCCGCTGGTCGACGAAGCGAAGCTCCTGCGGGCTGTTCAGCGCGAACCGGACCCGTAGGTGCCGCTCGGCGGGGGCACCTGCGGGCTGCACGAGCATCTGCCCACTCATCCCGAGGTGCCCGAGGATCGCATCACCGTTGTCGAGCGGCAGCCACAGGTATTTGCCGCGACGGTTGGCAGCAAGGATGCGTCGCCCGATGAGCTGGGCGGCGAAGTCTGCAGGGCCGGCAGCATGCCGGCGTACCGGACGAGCATGGAGTACGTCGACCCCGGTGATCGTTCGGCCGACGACATGCTGCTGCAGGCCGAGCCGGACAACCTCTACTTCGGGAAGCTCGGGCAACTCAGGCGTCGTGGTCGGGCGCGAGCGGATCCGGTGTCTGGTCCTCGCCGTGCTCCGCCGCGATCGTGCGGTGTGCGGTCTCTGCAGCCTGCTGCTCGGCTTCCTTCTTCGACCTGCCAGTGCCGTGGCCGTAGAGCTGCCCCCCCACCTGGACCTGTGCCGTGAACGTCTTCTCGTGGTCCGGACCGGTGTCCTCGATGACGTACTCCGGGACTCCGAGGGAGTGCTCGGCCGAGAGTTCTTGAAGACTTGTCTTCCAGTCCAGTCCCGCGCCGAGACCTGCGGCGGCCTCCATCAGCGGGTCGAAGAGCAGGTGCACCACGTCGCTCGCGGCGTTGAAGCCACCGCTGATATAGACCGCGCCAATGAGCGCCTCGACCGTGTCAGAAAGGATCGAGGACTTGTTACGACCGCCCGTGGCCACTTCACCGCGACCGAGTTTGATGTGCTCCCCGAGACCGATCGTGCGCCCGACCTCGGCCAGGGCACGCGCGTTGACTACGGCCGCCCGCAGCTTGGCGAGTCGACCTTCGGACAGATCCGGATGGGCGCGATAAAGCGTGTCTGTCACCACGACGCCCAACACGGAGTCCCCCAAGAACTCCAGTCGCTCGTTCGTGGGCAGCCCACCGTTCTCGTACGCGAAGGAACGGTGGGTCAGGGCACGCTCAAGAATCTCGGCACCAAGTTCTGGGCTGCCGAGCGCTTCGCACAAGTCGTCGTACGACGGCTCGCCCACAGTCGTTACCGTCAGATCACCTGGCGTAGTGCCGCGCGGGCACCGTACTGACCGCAGTCAGGGCAGGCGCGGTGCGGAAGGTGCTTGGCACCGCAGGCCGGGTTGGCGCAGTTCACCAGCGAGGGCGCAACGGCCTTCCACTGCGAGCGACGGTGACGCGTGTTGCTGCGCGACATCTTCCGCTTCGGGACAGCCACAATCTACTCCTCTGTCGTGCCGGAAGGGCTCCGGCCGGTTGCTTCTTCGGTCTGTTCTGCCAATTCGGTTTTATCTGCCAGCCCACGCAGCGATGACCACCGTGGGTCGATCGCCTCGTCGTGCTGGTGGTCGGGATCGTCTGCGAGCCTGGCGCCACATTCGACGCACAATCCCGGACAGTCGCCTCGACACAGCGGCTGGAACGGCAGTGAGAGCACCACCGCATCCCGCAGCAATGGCTCAAGGTCGAGCAAGTCGCCCTCAAGCCGGCTGACTTCGTCCTGCTCAGCGTCGCTTCCGTCATAAACGAACAGCTCCTGGAAGTCGGCGACGATCTCGTCACTGATGACCTCCAGGCACCGCGCGCATTCGCCTGCAAGCATGGCTCGCGCCGTACCTGTGACGAGGACTCCCTCCATGACCGCTTCGAGTCGAATTTCGAACTCGACGGACGACCCTTCGGGAACGCTGAGAACTTCGATGCCAAGATCTGCCGGAGCCGGTGCTGAGAGCGACATCAGACGTTGCGACCCCGGGCGGCGGCCGAGCTCGCGAGTGTCGAGCACGAGCGGCGCTCTCGGGTCGAGACGCACTGGTAAGTCACTTCCGTTATCGGGCACGACAGGTCACAACCCACTTCTGTTCGACATGGTTACAAGCCAACGAGGAACAGAGTGAATCGCCGTCAAGCGTACCGGCAGGTGCCACCTTCATCCAAAACGAGGGACTCAGCCCTCAAGGTGCTCGGGGAGCTTGATCTGGTCGACTTCGTCCTCGCTCAGCGCGTCGAACGCAGATCGACCGGCAAGCCGGTCACGGCCACGTTTCACGGCCTCCATCGTGCGCTCGAGCGTGATCTCGAATGTGGCGAGCTTGCCGTCGACGTAGTCGTCGGTCTCCTTGCGCAGCGCCTCGGACTCGGAGTTGGCGTGCTCAAGCACCTCCTCCGCACGACGCTTGGCGACACGGAACACTTCCGTGTCAGACACGATGCGATCCCGCTCGTTGCCAGCGTCCTCGAGAATGTGCGCCGCTTCCGTGCGTCCCTCGGCCACGAGCGAGTCGCGGTCGGAAACTACCTGCTGAGCATCGGTAAAGGCTGCGGTCAGCGCGTGCGTCAACTCGTCGAGCAGCCCAAGGACATCGGCGCGGTTGACCACCGCAGAGGCAGACATCGGCATTGACCGAGCCCCCTCGACCATCCGCCTTATCTCGGCAAGCTTGGCGTGCACGTCCACGTTGACCATCCTTAAGATCGGGGCCGCCCGGCTCACGCTTACGGCAAGGACGTGGGCATGCCCGCCCTATGACGATACGGCGTGGACCGCAAAGACCGCTATTCGCTGTGGTGCTGTTCCTTCAGGCGAGCGGTCAGCCGGTCTAACACGAGAGGCGGGACCAGTGAGGAGACATCCCCTCCGAACGTGGCAACTTCCTTGACCAAACTCGAGGCCAGGAAAGAGTACTCAGGACTGGTTGGCACGAACACGGTCTCCACGTCAGCGAGGCTGGAGTTCATCTGAGCCATCTGTAACTCGTAGTCAAAGTCGGTGACCGCTCGCAGGCCTTTGACGATCGCGTGGATCTCTCGCTCCTTGCAGAAGTCGACGAGCAGTCCGTGGAAGGAACCGATCTTCACGTTGTCGTAGTCCGAGCACACCTCGTTGAGCATGTCGATGCGCTCGTCGACGGTGAACAGACTCTTCTTGGTCTTGTTGACCAGGACCGCAACAGTCACCTCGTCGAACAGTGCCGAGGCACGGGAGATGATGTCGGTGTGACCATTGGTGACCGGGTCAAACGATCCGGGGCACACGGCTCTACGCACTTTTTCTCCTTGAGCGGCGGTCAGGTGTTCTGCGTCGGACTGGCTGCGCGACCGTACCAAAGTGTGGTCTCGCCGTACTTCTTCGAGCGCTCCGCGATGAGCCCCTCAGGCCAGCCGAGACCGCGACCCCTGGTGGACCGTTCCACCACCACGAGCGCATCGCCTGCAAGCCAATAGTTGCTACGAAGTGTAGCGAGCGCGTTCACTACATCCTCGAGTTCCATGGCGTACGGCGGATCGAGAAAGACCACGTCGTACGGCGCGCGTGGTGCCTGCGCGAGGGCCCGGGCGACCGTGGATGTGATGACCTCGACCGTGGAGAACCCGAGTGTCTTCGCGTTCTCTCGGATCAGCGATGCGGTTCTCCGGTCGTGCTCGACGAGCGTGACGAGTCCCGCCCCGCGCGAGATCGCCTCCAGACCGACAGCCCCCGAGCCGGCGTACAGGTCGAGGAAACGCAACCCGGAGATCGACCCGTAACCGGCGTCGATGGCGGAGAACATCGCCTCGCGGACCCGGTCGGACGTCGGCCGTGTGTTCTCTCCGGTAGGGGTCTTCAGCCTCCGTCCCCCTGCGGACCCACCGATGATGCGTGTCATGCCTTTTCCAGGTAGTCGGCCTGCTCGGACTCGTTGAGCCGGCGCACAGCCTCAGCGAGTGCCGGCTGCCCGGACAGGTCCGGGTCCAGCGTGATGGCGGCGGTAGCCGCCGCACGTGCCTCAACGATGACGTCCTCGTGCTTGATCACCGACAGCAGACGCAACCCCGACCTGCGGCCGGACTGTGCAGCACCGAGCACGTCACCCTCACGTCGCTGCTCGAGATCCAACCGCGAGAGCTCGAAGCCGTCGAGGATCGCCGACACCGCCTCGAGACGCGCCCGGGCCGGTGAGTCCTCCTCGGACTTGGTCACCAGGAGACAGAGTCCCGGCAGACCGCCGCGTCCGACACGTCCGCGCAACTGATGCAGCTGCGAGACACCGAATCGGTCCGCGTCGAGGATCACCATCACCGTCGCGTTCGGAACGTCGACGCCGACCTCGATCACCGTGGTCGAGACGAGGACGTCGATCTCACCGCCCGCGAAGGAGCGCATGACTTGCTCCTTGCGATCGGGGGCTAGCCGACCGTGCAGAGCTTCCACACGTAGTCCTGCGAAGACGCCATCGGCGAGCGAGGGCGTGATCTCCTCTACGGCTGCCAGTTGCTGGGGGGTGCCGGTTGTTTGTTCATCGTCGGGCGGGGCGTCATCGACTTCCTCGTCGTCGAACGTGCTGGCTCGGGGCCTGGGTTCGCCTCCGATACGAGGGCAGACGATGTAGGCCTGGTGCCCGTCAACGACCTCCTCGCGGACCCGGGTCCAGGCACGCCCGAGCCAGTCCGGCCTGTCCAGCATGGGCACGACGCTGCTCTTGATCGGTGACCGCCCGACCGGCAGCTCCGTCAGCGTGGAGATCTCGAGGTCACCGAACACGGTCATCGCAACCGTGCGCGGGATGGGGGTCGCAGTCATCACCAGCACATGTGGCGGCTGTTCCCCTGCCTTGCTGGTGAGCGCAGCTCGTTGCTCCACACCGAAACGGTGCTGTTCGTCCACGACGACCAGCCCGAGCTCGGCGAACTGCACCTTCTCCTCGAGCAGCGCGTGTGTCCCCACCAGAATCCCCGCGGCACCCGATGCGGCGTCGAGCATCGCTGACCTGCGGGCGGCGGTACCGAGCGAACCGGTGAGCAGGGCCACCTGAGTGCCATCCTGCGCACCACCGAGCATCCCACCGGCTGCCAGGTCACCGAGCATGGCTGTGATGGAACGGTGGTGTTGCTGGGCCAGGACCTCGGTGGGGGCGAGTAGTGCGGCCTGGCCGCCGGAGTCGATGACCCTGAGCATCGCACGAAGGGCAACGACCGTCTTCCCAGAGCCGACCTCGCCCTGGAGCAGACGGTGCATCGGATGGCCGGTCGCGAGGTCGTCGAGGATCTGCTTGCTGACCTCCACCTGCCCATTGGTCAGCTCGAAAGGAAGGCGTTCATCGAACCGGTCGAGCAGCCCGCCGACAACCCCTTTGCGCGGCTGCGCGGGCACGGCCATGAGCTCGGCGCGTCGTTGCGCCAGCACCGCCTGGGTGACGAACGCCTCGCGAAAGCGCAGCGCCTTCCTGGCCGCCTCGGCTTGACCCCAGCCTTCTGGCCGGTGGATCCAGTCGATGGCAAGCGCGGAGCTGATCACATCCTGCTTCTCGCGGACCTCCTGCGGCAGGACCTCCGGAATATCGTCGATCATGTCCAGCACGATCTTGACCGACTCTTCGATGTCCCAGGTCTGGACCTTCACGCTCGCCGCGTAAATCGGGCGGAATTTCTTGAGTTTGCTGAGCTTCTCCGCGGCGATCTCCGCCGCAGTCTCGTACACATCGTTCTTGAAAACCTCATACTTCGGATGCACCAGCTGGAGTCGGTCCCGGAACCGGTCGATCTTTCCCGAGAACAACCCATGGTCCCCGGCCGCAAGGACGCCGTTGCGCCAGGTGGCGGTGTGGCGGTGCTTGTCGAAAAACGTCAAAGCCAGCTCACGATCTCCGGTGGACAGCACGGCCTCGACCCGGTAGGCGGTCTGGCCTGTGCGCTTGTCGCGATACTCCGCGAGCCGCGAAGAGATGATCCTTGCGCTCAACGTGACGTGCTCACCTCGCGGCAACTGCTCGAGGTCGGTGGTCTCCCCTTCCTTGAAGTAGGTGCGGGGGTAGTGCAGCAACAGGTCCTCGACGGTCTCGAAGCCGAACGAGTCCTTGAGCTTCTTCGCAGAGGTGCCCCCTATGGCAGCGGAGAGCTTCGACTGCATGGTGATCGCGGGCATGGGTCAACGGTCCCTACTCGACCGCGACGAGGAGGGGGTAGCGCTGCTGGCCGCCGTCATAGACCTGGACGTCGACACTGGGATATTCGGCTGCGAGGTACGACGCGCAGCGGTCGGCGAGGTCGCTGGAGTCGGCCCCACGCACCACCGTGACGAGCTCACCACCACCACCTAACAACCGCTCGAGAACACTGATCGCAACAGTAAACAGGTCTGCGCCCACGAGAACGAAGTCACCTTCGATGACCCCGAGGACGTCACCTGCCTCACACGGTCCAGCTGTGGTCATCGCCTGCTTGGCAGCCACGGTCACTGCGCCCGAGCGAGCATGCCGCGCCGCCGCCGTCATCTGCAGGACGTCCTCTTCGAAAGAGCGGCCGGGCTCGTGCACCGCCAGGGCGGCCAGACCTTGCACCTGCGCAATGGTGGGGATCACTGCCACCCGCACGTCACCTTCGTCGCGTGCGGTCTGCGCAGCCGCTTCAGCAACGGCTATCGAGTCACCGTCGTTGGGCAAGACGATGACCTCTGCCGCGACGGAGGCTGTGATTGCCTCGAGGATCTCGCCGGTCGACGGCCGATGGCCGAGCCCAGCACGCACGACGGCAGCACCGGCCTCGGCAAAGAGCGCTTCCAAGCCCGCGCCAGCAGCAACAACCACGACCTTGCGGCCCCTGCGTTCGGAAGGGACCTTGTTGACACCGCGCCGGTCGAGTTGCTCGGCAAAATGGGTGACCCGGATCCGGTAGGGGCGCCCGGCCCCGATGCCGGCTTCAACTGCGGCCCCGACATCATCGACATGGACATGCACGTTCCACAAACCATCACCACCTACCACGACCAGAGAGTCGCCGAGGGGGGCGAGATCTCTGCGCAGTCGAGGAACTTGCTCGTCAGCGGCGTCGAGGAGGTACATCACCTCATAGGCAGGGCCGTCCGCGGTCAGGTCCCCCGACGGAAGTGGCACAGGGATGGCGTGTGTCCCGAAGGGCAGCTGGCTAGGGACCGGCCGTTTGCCGGTGACCGCTGTCTCGGCGGCGTCGAGGATCACGCAAAGCCCACGTCCACCTGCATCGACGACCCCCGCGTCTTTGAGCAGCTGCATTTGTTCGGGAGTTTTGGCAAGAGCATCTCGCGCTGCTGTGGCAGCCGCGCGGATCACGTTTCCGACCCGGTGGCTCTCCACTGTCGAGGACTCCTGCGCCGCCAGCGAGGCTGCCTTCGCGACGGAGAGGATCGTGCCCTCGACCGGTTCGCCGACGGCGGCGTAGCTGGCAGCCGAGGCAAGGACCATGCCATCGGCGAAGACCACTGCCGACCGCTCGCCGGGCCTGGCCTCGGCCAACCGTTTGGCGAACGCCCCGATGAGCTGCGACAAGATGACCCCGGAGCTGCCACGTGCGCCGATCAACGCCCCCCTGGCAAAGGCGACGAGTGCTAGTCGCAAGTCGCCGTCCTCGTCGCCGCCGATCTTCTCGACCATGGCGTTGCGGGCAGACTCGAAGGTCAAGAACATGTTGGTGCCGGTGTCGCCATCAGGTACGGGGTACACGTTCAGCGCGTCGATCTCCTCGCGCGCCGCGCCGAGTGCGGACAGGGCGATCTCGGAGAACCGTAGAATCGTGGGCAGGTCGAACGTGGCCACAGCGTTTTCTCGCATGTGCTCGTTCGACCCCCTTCACGGTGATGGCGGGCTGCCCTACGGAGGTTTCAGGCGCAACGGAGGTGTCGGGCCCGTGGAGGTGCCAGGCTAGTGCTTTGCGCTCGATTGGCGTGGGAGCGGGGCGGTCAGATACTCTTGTGCGGTTGCCTGGAACCACATGCAGGCACCCATCATTCGTAGCACCAAGCAATCTAGTTTCTCAGGAGTTCACGGTGGCTGCCGTCTGTGACATCTGCGCCAAAGGCCCGGGGTTCGGTAACAACCGACCATGGTCGCGCAAGATTACGAAGCGTCGCTTCAACCCAAACATCCAGCGCGTGCGCGCGACCGTGAACGGCACTCCGAAGCGCCTGAACGTCTGCACGGGTTGCTTGAAAGCCGGCAAAGTCTCCCGCTGACCCACGCTCCATCATCAGGACCGTCTCCACCTCCCGGGAGGCGGTCTTTTCGTTGAGCAACTGGGCGCCGCTCGCGAGCCGCCCGGTTGCTCAACGGAAGTGTTGGTGGCCGGCGGGTCCGTCATACTCCGCGCCGTCGACCGTGACGCCAGACCCCTCGCGGACCTCACCGATCTGGTACCACTCGGCGGGAAGTTTCACGCCGGGCGGGAACGTGGCGACCAGTGCGTAGTCGTCTCCGCCGGTCAAGATGAACTGCATCGGGTCCGCGCCCAGGGCAGCTCCCACCGCGCGCAGCGGCTCTGCCACGTCGAAGCTCGAGGTTGTGATGTCGATGGCGACCCCGCTGTCCTCGGCGATATGGCCGGCGTCGCCGAGCAGGCCGTCCGACAGGTCGATCATCGCGGTTGCTCCGAGCGAAGCGGCCTGAGGACCGGCTTCGTACGGCGGCTCCGGTCGGCGATGGGCTTCGACGAGCACCCGGGGTGAACGGAACCCTCGCGCGAGCACAGCGAGTCCGGCTGCTGCCCAGCCCTGTCGTCCGGCGAGCGCGACGATGTCTCCGGGACGAGCACCTGACCGTCGTACCGGCTCTCCTTCGCACACCCCCAGAACCGTTATCGCGATCACTACCGCGTCGGACCGGGTGAGGTCGCCGCCCACCACGGACGCGCCGATGAGTGCGGCCTCCTCGGCGATACCGTCCGCGAGCTCGAGCACCCAGGACGCGGCGAGGTCCGGCGGCACGGCCAGCCCGACAGTGAGCGCGGTCGCCCGTCCACCCATGGCATTGATGTCGGAGAGGTTCTGCGCAGCGGCCTTGTGACCGATGTCCAGGGCCGAGGCCCAGTCGCGGCGAAAGTGCCGCGTGTCGACGAGCAGGTCGGTGGAGACGAGCACCCTTCCATCGGGTACGGCGACCATGGCCGAGTCGTCTCCGGGGCCCAGCAGCACATGCTCACCCTGGGTGAACCGGGTCTTGAGTGCGGAGACCAAACCGAACTCGCCGAGGTCAGCCAGGGTTGCGTTCGCTGAAGAGTTCGTCGAAGTCATGGTGATATCTAATCCGATGCTGGGACATTGTTCCGGGCGGGGCTGTCGACACGGTAGGTTGAGCCAGGATCTACGCACGGAAGGATCTGTTGTCCCTACAAAACCGCAGGAGTTCAACATGGTGGTTCAGGCCTACATCTTGATCCAGACCGACGTCGGCAAGGCCGCTGAGGTCGCTCACGCGATTGCGGATGTCAAGGGCGTCACGCTGGCAGAGGATGTGACCGGTCCCTACGACGTGATCGTTCGCGCTGAGGCTCGCAACGTCGACGAGCTCGGCAAGCTCGTGGTCGCGCGCGTGCAGAACATCCCCGGTATTACCCGCACGTTGACGTGTCCCGTCGTACACATCTGAAACGGTTCCAGAACCGATCCGCATGCTTCGACAGCGCCCCGCTCCTCACCGGAACGTGGGCGCTGTCGCATGTCTGGCCCTGCTCGTCGTGGTCACCTCCGGCTGCGGTTCCGGCGACGTACAGATCGACTCCCCCGCCTTGAAGGGAGCCGATGCCGCGGCCTGCGCGAGCCTGGTCAACTCCCTGCCCGAGGCCGTCTCGGACCAGCAGCGACGCGCGGTCGAGCCCGAGGATGCGTACGGCGCCAGCTGGGGCGATCCGGCTATCGTGCTTCGCTGCGGTGTCTCGATGCCCACGGGTTTCGACAAGTTCGCCACCTGCCAGGTCACCAATGACGTCGGCTGGTTCGTTCCCGAGGAGCAGATCGAAGACCAGGGCGCCGACGTGGTGATGACCACGGTCGGCTTCGAGCAGAACGTCGAGGTCACCGTGCCCGCGGTCTACCGGCCACCCGCGGCAGCCATGGTGGATCTGGCCGATGCGATCAAGGACTCGATCCGCGAACGCAGGCCCTGTCTTTAGGTCTGCACTGGCTAGTCGTACGGACTAGCGAAGGCCGACACCCCTGTTCAGCGCGAGCTGGATCAGTCGGTCGACGAGAGCGGGGTAGTCCAACCCGCTCGCAGCCCACATGCGAGGGAACATCGATGACGGCGTGAACCCGGGCATCGTGTTGATCTCGTTGATCACCACCGTCTCGTCGGGGAGCACGAAGAAGTCGACCCTTGCGAGACCTTCACACGACAGCGCATCGAAAGCCTCGACCGACAACTGCTGGACCCGCTCGGCGATATGGTCAGGCAGGTTGGCCGGGACGTCGAGCCGTGTGTGCTCCTCGGGCAGGTACTTGGCCGCGAAGTCGTAGAACTCATGCGCGTCGTCGATGCTGATCTCCGCCACCACACTCGCGTCCGGACGATTCCCGTCCAAACCCTCGATCACGCCGCACTCAACCTCACGACCGCTCTCGGCGGACACCTCGACGAGCACCTTCGGGTCGTGCTGGCGCGCGGCCTCGACGGCGTCCTTCAGCTGCGACGGCTCGTGCACCTTGGTGATGCCGATGCTGGAACCCCCACGGCACGGCTTGACGAACACCGGGTAGCCCAGTGAGTTCACCGACTCCTGGCACAACGCCTTATCGCGCTCCCAGTCGCGCGGCGTGATCACGACGTACGGAAGGACCGGCAGGCCTTGGGCCTGGAAGACGATCTTCATGTAGTGCTTGTCCATGCCGACCGCGGAGGCGAGCACCCCGGCACCGACGTACCGGACGCCCGCCATCTCGAGCATGCCCTGGATCGTTCCGTCCTCACCCCACGGCCCGTGCAGCAGCGGGAAGACGACGTCGACCTCGCCGAGGACACGTGGCACCGCGCCGGGCTCGGTCACCACCAGCTGACTCGAGGTCGAGTCGTTGGCCAGGCTGACCGTGGACCGAGTGGGATCCACCTCGGGCAGTTTGTCGGCCGACGTGATCGCGAGACGTTCGGGGTCGCCGGACTCCAGAACCCAGCGCCCGTCGGTGGTGATGCCGACGGGCACCACGTCGTACCGCTCGGGGTCGATCGCCTTCAAGACGCTGCCTGCCGTCACACACGAGATCGCATGCTCGCTCGAGCGTCCGCCGAAGACAACTGCGATCCGAGGGTTGCGCTGCTTGGCTGCGTCAGGTGTGTCGGGTGTGTCATCGGGCGGATTCGAGGAGCTCAGCGAAGTGTTCATTGGGCATCGACCCTACCTGCCCCTTCTGCAGCGGCTCATTCAGTGCTCCTCCGCTCTGTCAACCTTGCGTACGACCTAGTGTGGTGCGCATGTCTTCTGCCTCAACTGGTCCTTCCGAGCCGAGCAGTTACCGGCCCGCGACCCGGGCCGTCCACGCGGGGCGCCCCCCGCACGAGCCGGACAACCCGCTGAACGTGCCAATCACGATGGCCTCGACGTACGTCGGCGGCGGCGACGTCGAGTACGGCCGTTACGGTAATCCGACCTGGTCGGCATTCGAGGAGACGCTCGGCGACCTCGAAGGAGGACGAGCCCTTGCCTTCTCCTCCGGTCTGGCTGCAGTGGCGACGGTTTTTGACCTGGTCGGACACGGCAAGAAAGTTGTCGCTCCGCGGCACGCCTACAACGGCAGCATCATGCAGTTGGCCGATCTGGAGTCACGTGGCCGGGTCACCGCTTCGCTGGTCGACATCACCGACCTCGACGCGGTCATCGCCGAGTGCGCGGACGCCTCTTTGGTGTGGCTGGAGTCGCCGACCAACCCCGCCCTTGAGATCGCGAACGTCCCAGCGATCGTGGAGGCAGCGCATGCTGCGGGAGCGTACGTCGCGGTCGACAACACCTTCGCAACTCCCCTGCTGCAGCAGCCGCTGTCCATGGACGCCGACATCGTCGTCCACTCTGCGACGAAGTTTCTCGCGGGGCACAGCGACGTCCTTCTCGGAGCACTGGTCACCAACGACGATGACCTGTTCGACGTACTGAAGAAGCGCCGGGACATGATCGGCGCAGTGCCCGGCACGTTCGAGACCTGGCTTGCCCTGCGCGGCATGCGCACCCTCGACGTGCGCATGGAGCGGGCCCAGTCGAACGCACACGAGCTTGTGAGCCGTTTGTCGGAGCATCCGGCCGTGGCCGAGGTTCGCTACCCCGGCTTCGGCGCGATCATCTCGATCGTGTTGGCGCAAGGTGCTCTCGCAGCCGACCTCCTCACGCATAAGACGAAGCTGTGGGTGCACGCCACCAGCCTTGGCGGCGTCGAGTCGACGTTCGAACGTCGACGCCGGTGGAAGTCGGAGCCGGCTACGATCCCCGATGGACTGGTGCGCATGTCGGTCGGAATCGAGGACGTCCGCGACCTGTGGGACGACCTGGCTACGGCGCTCGACAAATTGGGTCCGGAGCGAAGCTAGACCCGGTGAGGGGTCAGTCGCGCTCGTGCTTGGTGTCGCGGCTGATCAGGCTGTTGAGCATCTCCGCCGCGGTCGACTTGCCTTCAACGACGTCGTACACGTGGTTCACGATCGGTGCGTAGACCCCGGACCGCTCGGCTAGGTCCTTCAACGAGGCACACGACTTCACGCCCTCGGCAACCTGCCGGGTCGAAGCGGTGATTTCGTCGGTGGTCATCCCCTGGCCGAGCTTCTCGCCGAAGGTGCGGTTCCGCGACAGCGGTGAGGAACAGGTGGCCACCAGGTCACCGAGCCCGGCCAGCCCCATCAACGTCATCGGATCGGCGTCCAGGGCCATCGCCAGCCGCGCGGTCTCGGCAAGGCCGCGGGTGATGACCGAGGCTGTCGTGTTGTCACCGAAACCCAGCCCGATGGCCATCCCCACACTCAGGGCGATCACGTTTTTGTAGGCGCCGCCAAGCTCGCAACCGACCACATCGGTGCTCGAGTAGGGGCGGAAGGCCGCCGAGTGGCACAGGTCGCGCAGCCGTTTGGCGACCTGTTCGTCCTCGCACGCAACCACGCTCGCTGCCGGTTCACGACGAGCGATCTCCTTGGCGAGGTTGGGACCGCTGACCACGCCGATCCGGTTCGGGGCGGCCCCGGTCACCTCGGCGATCACCTCGCTCATCCGCTTCGCGGTGCCGATCTCGACCCCCTTCATCAATGACACGAACACCGCGTTCTTCGGGATAGCTGGAGCCCACTCGGTCAGGTTCGCGCGGAGGGTCTGCGAAGGTACTGCGAGCACCACGAACTCGGCCCCGGCGAGCGTTCGTTGGGGGTCAGGGGTAGCCGAGATCGTCTCCGGAACCTCGATGCCAGGGAGGTACTCGGTGTTCTCGCGGCTTTCATTGATCGTGGCGCAGACATCCTCGCGACGTCCCCAGATGGTGACGTCGTTCCCTGCGTCGGCGAGCACGATCGAGAACGCCGTACCCCACGACCCTGCTCCGAACACAGCGACCTTGGTCATTTGTCAGTGCCCGTCCCGTTCCTGTTGCGACGCCTTCTGGCATCTTCGTTGGGGTTGCCGATCTGTGCGACCCCCGCGGTCCTCGGATCGAACCGAACCTCCGGCGGGTGCCCGTCACGGATGTCGGCGAGCAGCCCCGTAACAGCGTCCATGATCCGGGTGGTGGCCTCTCGCAGCACCTCGGGGGTGAGCGGCTTGCCGCGCAGGTCGTCGAGGTCGACCGGATCGCCGGCCTTCATGGTGACCAGCTTGCGGGGAAACAACCGGGGTTTCTTCGCATAGGGCGCCAAGATGTTGTGGGCTCCCCACTGCGCGATCGGGATCACCGGGCAACCCGTGGTCAACGCGATCCGCGCGGCGCCGGTCTTTCCCGTCATCGGCCACAGGTCCTGTTCGCGGGTGATGGTTCCCTCGGGGTAGACCACCACGCACTCGCCGTTCTTGACCGCGTCGACCGCGGCGCTGAACGCGTCGGCTGCGTCGATGGTGAGTCGGTTCACCGGGATCTGGCCCGCCTTCCTGGCGAGTTTTCCACCTATCGGTACGTCAAAGACCTCGCGTTTGGCGAGGTACCGCGGCATCCGTCCATGGTCATAGATGAAGTGCGCGAAGGTGAAGGGGTCGAGGTGCGAGATGTGGTTTCCCACGACGACGCAACCGCCCTCGGCAGGCACCTTGTGGCCGTCGATCCAGCGTCGTCTCGTCACCGCCAGGAGGGGTGGTTTGACGATCGCGACGCACGTGGCAAACGCCCATCCGCGCCTCTGCTTCAGCTTGCGGGGCTTCGCCACCGGCACTCTCCTCGTCCAAGCCCATTCTTCGACCGACATGACCGCTCGCGCAAGCATGCCTCATTCGATGCCCGTTGCGGGGTACTGGCAAGATCATCGCTGATGTCGACACCTTCGCCCCAGCACCGTTACGGGATCGTCGTGCCGGTCAAACCGCCGGCTGTCGCCAAGTCACGGCTTCTCGACATGGGCGACTCGATGCGCCGGGAGCTCGTCGTCGCTTTCGCCGTCGACACGATCGACGCCGCCATGGCCTCACCACCCGTGGACGTCATGCTCGCAGTCACCGACGACCATCAGTTCGCGCGGGAACTGAGGCACCTCGGCGCCCACGTCATCCCCGACGGAACCGCTGATGACCTGAACGCTTCGCTAGCTCAGGCCGCCGCCGAGATTCAGCGCCGGTGGCCGGGGCTGCGCGTCGGCGCGCTGTGCGCCGACCTGCCGGCGCTGCGTTCCGATGAGCTCACCCGCGCCCTTGGCGAGGTGCCGGCCGATCGCGCGATATTCGTCGCGGACACAGAAGGGGTCGGTACGACGCTCCTGGTCGCTCCCACGCTTGAGCTGTTCTTGCCGCACTTCGGTACGAGGTCTCGCCAAGCACATCTCGATGCCGATGCCATGGAGCTCGAGCTGGCCGACGTACCCACTTTGCGCCGTGACGTGGACACGCCCGCTGACCTGACCGCGGCCCTGAAGCTCGGGGTCGGAACACGCACCTCGCTGCTCACTGCTGGGCTTAGGCTCTGAGCATGCAAGCGACAGTTTCTTCCTTTGATCCGGAGACCTGGACCGGTGTGGTGCTGCTCGACGACGGCGTCGAGCTGCCTTTCCCTTCCGGGGCCGTCGCAGGCAGCGGGCTCCGACTGCTCCGTCCGGGACAACGGGTGCGGCTTGAGACGACCGGGGAGAGCGACTCCCTGCAGGTGGAGCACCTGCAGATCATCACGCTGACCTGAGGTCGCCTGCCTCGCCATTGCCCGCGCTATTGCCCGCGCCGCAACGGGTCACTGTGACCTGTTGCGGCGACCCCGCGGCAGTAGTGTCCGTGGCCATGAAAAAGTCCCCACTGGTGGCCAAGTCTGAGTACCCGGTTTTGGCCAGATAGAAGTCCCCACTCTTCGTTCGTCGTGTCGTACGAGCCGTGAGGCCCTGCGTGGTGACGGTGGCGGTACCAACCAGCCACATCACCACGCAGGGGACTCCATTGAAGAACGCGAGGGAACGAATGGACGTAATTTCCGCCTACCGAGACGTAGGCAGTTATCGGGGAGCGGCCGCGATCTGCGGGACCACGCACAAGACCGTCAAACGGATCATCGAGGCCCATGAGGCCGGCATGGTGCCGGTCGAGAAGCCGCAGCAGGCCCGGAACTATGACGAGGTCGCGGGCCTGGTCGCTGCGCGGGTCAAGGACACCTCGGGTCGGATCTCGGCCAAACGGTTGCTGCCCGCAGCGCGGGCTGCTGGGTATGTCGGGTCGGCACGGAACTTCCGCCGCTTGGTCGCCGAGGCCAAGCACGAGTGGCGAGCAGACCATCCCCGCGGTCGTCGCCCGGGGGTCTGGGCGCCCGGAGAGACGCTGATCATCGACTGGGGGGTCCTGGACGGGGTGCATGTGTTCTGCGCGGTGCTGGCCTGGTCGAGGTTCCGGTTCGTCCGGTTCGCCGCGGACGAGAAATCGGCTACGACGCTGGCCATGTTGGCCGAGTGCTTCGAGGTCCTCGGCGGAGTCCCGAAGGTCGTACTCGCTGACCGGATGGGCTGCCTGAAGGGCGGTGTGGTCGCCAACGTGGTGGTCCCGACTCCGGACTACGTCAGGTTCGCGACCCACTACCGGTTCCGCCCGGATTTCTGCGAGGCTGCGGACCCCGAATCCAAGGGGATGGTGGAGAACCTGGTCGGCTACGCCAAGGACGACCTGATGGTCCCGCAAGCACCATTGACCGACCTGGCCGGTGGCTTGGCCGCAGCCAACCAGGCGGCCGCGGCGTGGTGCGTCGAAGTCAACGCTGCAACGCATTCGGAGATCTGCGCGATCCCAGCCGTCCGGTTGGAAACCGAACGTGGGCTGCTCGCGGTGTTGCCGTCGCTGCGCCCCGATTTCGGTGCGAGGCCGACGACCAGGAAGGTCGACAAGCTCTCCTGCATCCGGTTCGCCTCGGGTCGCTACTCAGTCCCGAACCGGCTGATCGGCAAGACGGTCACGGTGTTGGTCGATGACCGGACGCTGCGGGTGGTCGAACCGGTCACCGGGGAGATCTTCGCCGAGCACACCCTGGTCGCACCGGGTGAGACCAGCATCGTTGATGGCCATTACGGCGGCCCACGCCCCGACAAGCCACGACGGGCGGCACGGCCCAGAACCCAAACAGAGAAGGCGTTCCTCGGGTTGGGACCGGTCGCAGAGGCGTTCCTGACCGGTGCCGCCGCGGCCGGGGTCACCAAACTGCCGACCGAGATCAGCGAGATCCTGACCCTGCAGGCAGCCCACGGCACCGACCCCCTGCTGGCCGCGTTGGAACGGTCGGTCGCGTTCAGCCGGTGGCGAGCCGCCGACGTCCGGTCCATCCTCGCCACCAACGGCCAGGCACCCAGCCCCCGACCCGCCGGGCAGTCCCTGGGACAAGCCGTGGTGTTGACGTTGCCGTGTGTCCCGACCAGGTCGCTGGAGGCCTACCGGATCGACGGGGGTGACCCCGCATGACAGCGCCCACCCCGCCACCGTTGGCGGCCGACCTGACCGAGGGGCTGAAGCGGTTGAAGATGGCCGCGATGCGGGTACTGGCACCCGAACTGCTGGTCACCGCGAAGACCCAACGGTGGAACCCCGAGGAGTTCCTCCGCACCCTGGTCGAGGCCGAGATCACCGCCCGCGATGAGTCCAACGCACGGACCCGGCTGCGCCAAGCCGCGTTCCCGGTCACCAAGACCCTCGAGGACTTCGACGTCGCCGCATCCTCGATCCCCAGGGCAACCTTCGACTACCTGAGCTCCCTGGAGTGGGTCCGGGCTGCCGAGAACGTCTGCCTGATCGGGCCGGCCGGGACCGGGAAGAGTCACATGCTCGTCTCGCTCGGGATCGCCGCCGTCGCGGCCGGGCACCGGGTCCGGTACTTCACCGCCGCCGAACTCGTCGAGACCCTCTACCGCGGGCTCGCCGACAACTCCGTCGGACGCGTGATCGACACCCTGCTCCGCAACGACGTCGTGCTGGTCGACGAGCTCGGCTTCGCACCGCTTGACGACACCGGAGCGCAGTTGTTGTTCCGGTTCGTCGCCGCCGCCTACGAGAGACGCTCCCTCGGGATCGGGTCGCACTGGCCCTTCGAGTCCTGGGGACGGTTCCTGCCCGAACACACCACCGCGGTCAGCATGCTCGACCGGCTCCTGCACCACTGCCACACCGTGGTCACCGACGGCGACTCCTACCGGATGAAACAAGCCCGAGTGAACGGAGGAACCAGAATCAAAACCAGCTGAACAAACCACGAAGAGTGGGGACTTTCAGTTGGCCACCAGCGGGGACCACGAACTGGCCATTGACAGGGGCTACGGGAGTCCAGCTAGTACTCTTGCACTGGGAAGCTTGGGGCGGTTACCTGTGGAAAGACACGGTGAGAGCCCAAGCTTACTATAGACGCATCTATCGCTAGCAATCTCTCGTCTCGT
>Ga0136633_1001080_pt1 | contig 20259 bp, 15 predicted proteins | sample AntDrymeUQ832206_2_FD_105494 | JGI IMG/M metagenome (GOLD analysis project Ga0136633, IMG submission 105494) | Polar desert sand microbial communities from Dry Valleys, Antarctica - metaG UQ83 (22.06) | ecosystem: Environmental > Terrestrial > Soil > Desert | place: Antarctica: Dry Valley...
TCTAGTCGATCGGTGACGACAGGTCGTTGCTCGGGCGATGATGGTGTTCAAGCATGTGTCGCCGGCACGGATGGCAGCGGTCATGACCGCGACCTAATTCGTCCCCTTCTCGGGCGTGCTGGCATGAAGAATTCTGACGAGAGTCAGTCATTTGGCCCAGGTCGTGGCTGGCCTCGGTTTCGTTGGCGGCAGCCGCCGAAGCGCTCCTGCGAATACGCAATGACTGAGCGTGTCCAACGTCGCCATCGTCCAATATTCTCTCGGCCCTCGTTGCATTCCATTCGACTTGCGTGGCGAACGTAGCATTGGTGGCCAGGCGAGTCGCGGCGTGTGTCGTGATCATGCCCGGCCGGTGAACGGCGGGCTGTGGGTGGTGGGGAGCAGCAATCATGCTGCTTGCCCAAGAAGGACCATCACCATGGCACGTACCCGCAAGGTCTCCGCCCTATCCGTAAGGCGACATCGAGCGCCTGATTGCCGACCCCGCTCCCGTGTGGCTGCACTCGTGTAAAAAGAATTTCGCGCCAGTCTCAACCTTTTTTTAACCCTTCAACAATCCGGCAAGCGGTCGGCAGCCATAAGCTGGGAGTCCTGATTCGCGCCCCGGCCCGGTGAGGACGATCGGAACGTCTTCCAGGAGGCTCAAATGGCTGCTCAACCGTTACCCCGGATCAACGGGCTCACCGTTACTTATCTTCAGCGTAGGTCGCTTAAGCCTCATCCGCAGAACCCCAACACCCATCGCGCCAAGCAGATCGAGCGCATCGCGCGCAGCATCCGGGATTTCGGCTGGACCAACCCGATCATCATCGACGAGGATGACAAGGTCCTGGCCGGCCACGGCCGCCTGCTTGCCGCAGCCAAGCTGGGCATCGATATGGTGCCTACAATCTGCCTTTCGCACCTCAGCGCTGCTCAACGTCGCGCTTACATCATCCTCGATAATCGATTGTCCGAGGTCGGCGGCACCTGGGACAAGAAGCTGCTGGCGCTCGAGCATGAGGCGATCCGGCTGCTCGACCCCGAGTTCGACCTCACGTCGACCGGGTTCGAGCTCGACGACATCGAGATCATGTTCGACAGCCTCATCGAGGTGTCCGAAGACGAGCCACCCGAACCAGATCGGACGCGTCCATCCCCGTCAAGCGAACCGACGTCGGTTATAAACGGCCGCCTCTCGAGCACCGGTTCAAGAAGGGCGAGAAGCCTCCGCCGCGCAAGAAGAAGGAGGTAATCGGGCAAGCGCCGATGAGCGAGATCTTCCGCAAAATCCTCGATGAGCCGCGGCGCGTGATCTTGGGCGACAAGGTCCGCTGGCTGACCGTCGCCGACCTGGTGATGATGCGCGCGTGGCAGGAAGCCGAGAAAGGAAGCGCGACTCTGCGGCGCCTGATCCTTCGCCTCATGCTGAGCTCCGAAGGGCCGGGACCCGAGCAGGCCCCTCTGGTCGTCACCGATCTTACGGCGCCGGCCAGTACGACCGAACTCCGGCTCACGCTGACCGACGAGGCCAAATCCTGATGGTTGCCGAGCTCACCCCGAAACAGCTCGAGGCCGGCGCTCTCCTTGCCAGACCCGCCTCGAACATCATGCTTCGCGGCGGCTCGCGCTCGGGCAAGACGTTCGTGCTGGTCCGCGCGATCATCATCCGAGCGATGAAGGCGCCGGGCAGCCGCCACGCAATCTTCCGATTACGCCGCAACCAAGTTCGCGCGACGATTTGGCAGGACACGCTGCCCAAGGTGCTGAGCCTCTGTTTCTCGGGGCTTCGGGTTCAGCTGAACCAGGCGGACCTTATCGCGACGCTGCCCAACGGCTCCACAATTGTCCTCGCCGGGCTTGATGACAAAGAGCGGGTCGAGAAGATCCTCGGCACCGAATACTCGACGCTCTATTTTAATGAAGCCTCGCAGATCCCCTGGCGGTCGATCGAGATGGCACGAACGCATCTGGCGCAAAACTCGGGCTTGACGCTCAAGACCTACTACGACTGCAACCCGCCATCGAAGCTCCATTGGTCGTACCAACTGTTCCGCGCCAAGCTGAAACCGAACACGCGCGAGCCGCTGCCAAACCCCGATGATTACGCCGAAATGCTCATGAACCCGGCCGACAACCGAGCGAACCTGCCGTCAGAATATTTCGCTATTCTGGCAAGTTTTTCTGAGGCGCAGCGGCTGCGATTCGAGCGCGGCGAGTGGGCGAGTGATGTAGACAATGCGCTATGGACCCTCGAACAGTTTGACGCGGAGCGGGCAGGCTTTATCGCCGGCGCGGTCGTCTACAAGGGACTTCCAGTCGCGATGCGCCGCGTGGTGGTCGCAGTTGATCCTTCGGGCACCGCGGGGAATGGCGTCGGCGACGGCATCGGTATTGTTGTGGCCGGGCTGGGCATCGATGGTCGGTGTTACGTGCTCGAAGATGCAAGCTGCGATTTGTCGCCCAAGCAATGGGCGCGGCGCGCAGTTGCGGCTTATCACAAACATCAGGCTGACCGTATCGTTGCCGAAGCCAATTTCGGAGGAGCGATGGTGGAGGCCGTCATCCGCACTGCCGATCCGCGGGTGCCGTACCGTGCGGTACATGCGAGCCGAGGTAAGATCGTGCGTGCGGAGCCAATCGCTGCCCTCTACGAAAAAGGGACAGTGAGCCACGCTGGCACGTTCCCCGAACTGGAGGACCAGCTCGCGAACATGACCAGCGCTGGTTATGTGGGAGAAGGATCGCCCGACCGAGCGGACGCCCTCGTGTGGGCGCTCACTGAGCTGGCGCTGCAACCCAGCCGCCGGGTAATCGTGGTCAAAAGGTAGAAGAATGTTCCGCTGATAGTGGCGTGAAAAGCGTTTGACCCTCAACGCGCTCAGCGTTACCGCAAACGCCGAAGCGGCCCAATCCATCGAGTCCGTATTGCGCCCTTAGCTGCCGTTTTGAGTACAGTTATCGCTACCCAAAACCGGTAGTCCGTTCGTCAGGGCGATGACGCGCTCTCGCCCGGCGACCGTCGCGAATTATTTCTCAACGATAGGGCCGTAGGAAATTATCGCGAGACACATAGTCGATGTTGCGGTAGACCAGTGTTGGCCTACTGTGCGCGCCAAGGAGGCGGCGTGATATGGCTGAATTGAGCATCGAGCATGCAAGCAAGTCGTTCGGCGAGACCGACGTTCTCGGCGACGTGAGCCTCAGTGTCGCGGACGGAGAATTTTGCGTCATCGTTGGGCCGTCGGGATGCGGCAAGTCGACATTGTTGCGGGCCATCGCCGGGCTCGAGGAACTTGACACCGGCATCATAAGGATCGGTGGCCGGCCGGTCGATGGGTTATCTCCGGCGAAGCGCGGCATTGCGATGGTGTTCCAGAGTTATGCGCTCTATCCGCACCTCAGCCTGCGCGAGAATATGGCGTTCGCGCTCAAGCTCGCCAAGAAACCCAAGGCCGAGATTGACGAAGCGGTCGCTCGCGCCGCGGCGATTCTCGGGATCGAACAATTGCTGGATCGCAAGCCCGCGGCTTTGTCCGGGGGGCAGCGCCAGCGAGTCGCGATCGGCCGTGCGATCGTGCGCCAGCCCGACATTTTCCTGTTCGACGAGCCGCTTTCGAACCTCGATGCCGCGCTCAGAGTGCGGATGCGGTTCGAATTCGCCGCGCTCCATCGCCAACTGAAGACGACCACGATCTACGTCACCCACGACCAGGTCGAGGCAATGACGCTGGCCGACCGGATCGTGGTCATGCGCGGTGGCGCGATCGAGCAGATCGGCACGCCGGCCGAATTGTACGAAAAGCCCGCGAACATGTTCGTCGCGGGCTTCATCGGATCGCCTCAGATGAATTTCCTTGCCGGCGAGATTGTCGGCGACGCGGGCGATCGCCCGAGCGTCCGCCTTGACGACGGCGCGCTGATCGCGCTCCCTCAAAGGGCAACCGCGCTGACGAAAGGTGGCAAGGTCACGCTCGGCATCCGCCCCGAACATCTCGCGCCCTCGAATGGCAAGCCGGGGCTGAAGCGCACCGCACAGTTCATCGAGCGGTTGGGTGGAAGCGCCAATATCCACTTGATGGATGAGGCCGGTGCGGGCGAGATAGTGTGGCAGCAACGCGAACCCATCGGCGTTTCCGACGGCGAACAGGTCTCCCTGTCGCCCGAAATGGCGCACATCCATCTGTTTGACGCCGACGGCCTGTCGCTTCTTTCGCAATCGTGACAAAATAACGACATCTCCCGTCTTGCGGAACGTCAATGTAACCGGTTACACCAGACGCTGCGGGGTGATGTCTTGCCCGCCAAGATCTCCAACTGACGCCAGAGCGGAGGGGATCGCAAGGAGAAGCGCGATGGTGACCATCCGCGATGTTGCGCGTGAGGCGGGGGTGTCCGTCGCATCGGCTTCGCGCGCGCTCAACGGCCACACCAATGTCGCGATCGAAACGAGAAATCGGATTCACGACGCAGCGCGCCTGCTGCGCTACGTCCCCCACGAGGGCGCACGAAGCCTGACCCGCCGGCGCAGCGACGCGATCGGAGTGGTGCTTCCCGACCTGTTCGGCGAGTTTTTCAGCGAACTGATCCGCGGCATAGACAGGGTCGCTCATGCCAGCGGACTCCAGCTGTTGCTTGGCAGCATGCATGGCAGCCCGCACGAAACCGCGAGCGTGATCCGGGCGATGCGCGGACGGGTCGACGGGCTGCTGGTGATGTCCCCCGATGGCGGCGGCGATCATCTTTACGACGCGCTTCCCACTGGGCTGCCGGCTGTGCTGCTCGATTTCGACCGGCCCCATGCCGACGCTGACGTGGTCGGAATCGACAATTACGGCGGCGCATACGCGATGACGGAGCATCTTGTCGCAAGCGGCTATTGCCGGATCGCTCATATCGCAGGGCCGCGCAACAACCGCGACGCCCGCGAGCGCCAGCGCGGGTTCGTCGATGCAATGGCAAACCTGACCGGCGAGCGCAGCCCGGTAATCGTTCCGGGAGACTTCACCGAAGCCGGCGGTAGCGACGCAACGCGGCTGCTGATCATCGGGCGGGTGCCGTTCGATGCAATCTTCTGCGCCAATGACATGATGGCGCTTGGCTGCCTGTCCGTGCTGTCCGACGCCGGGCTGTCGGTTCCCGGCGATGCCGGCGTCGCCGGATTCGACGACATCCCGCTGGCGCATTACGCCGCCCCGCCGTTAACGACGATGAAGGTCCATATCGCGGAACTCGGCGAGCGGGCGATGACGCGCCTGCTCCAGCGAATGCGCGGAGTCGATTCCCCGCGCTCGACCGACATCATCGCACCGCTCCTGATTTCACGCGCGTCGATCGTGCGCGCGCCGCAAGCACCAGCTGAACATTCGAAAAACCTAGTTTCAACGGAGGGAAATTGAACATGGCTCGTACTCGCCACATGATGATCCGCGCGCTGATGTTTGGCGCATCTGGGCTGTCGCTGACCCTCGCCATGGCGCAGCCGGTGATGGCGCAGACCACCACCTCGATCGTCCGCGGCGTGGTCCGCGATGGGGCGGGGGCGCCCGTAGCCGGAACGGTCGTCACCGCGACCAACGAGGGCACCAACCAGGTGACCACCTCGACCACCGGACCCGATGGAAGTTACGCACTTACCGGGCTGCGCGCCGCGCCCTACAAAGTCACCGTCAGCGTCGGCGGCGCCACGATTGAACGCAATGTGGTGGTCGAGGTCGGCCAAAGCGCGACGCTCGATCTTGCTCCGGATGTCGCTCCGGTCGGGACTGCGGATACCACGGCCGATCCTGCCACCGGTACAGCATTAGAAGGTACGATCGTCGTCACCGGGACGCGTCTTGCCGAGACCAAGACGTCCGAGGTCGCCACCAACGTCAGCCGGCAACAGATCGAGAATTTGCCGCAGAACAACCGCAACTTCCTCAATTTCGCGGCGCTTGCGCCGGGGGTAAGTGTTGCCAACAATGAAACGCGCCGCACCTTTTCCGGGGGCGGCATCGGCGCCAATCCAAATGGCGAGTCTACCAGCAGCCCGCAGGTCAACGTGTTCATCGATGGCGTCAGCCTGAAGAGCAATATCCAGCAGGGCGGAATCGTCGGGCAGGATGCGAGCCGCGGCAATCCCTTCTCGCAGCTCGCGATCCAGGAATTCCGCGTCCTCACCTCCAACTTCAAGGCCGAGTATGAGGACGCCGGCACCTCGATCATTACAGCCGTCACCAAGTCGGGTACCAACCAGTTTCACGGCCAGGCGTTCGTCAATTATCAGGACCAGCGGCTGATCGCGAAGGACTTCTTCCAGAAGAAGTTCGACCAGGACAAAGTCGATATCAAGCGCAAGCAGTTCGGCGCGGCGCTCGGCGGCCCGATCATCAAGGACAAGGTCTTTTTCTTCGCCAATTATGAAGGCAATCTTCAGGGTCGCACGGTCAACGTCGCTCCGGGTGGCAGCCCCGAGCGCCAGGCGCAGGTTGGGTTCGACCTCGATGAATTTACCGGCACGTTCAGCACGCCGTTTCGCGAGCATCTCGGCTTCGCCAAGCTCAACTGGCAGATCGCCGACAATCAGGAAGTGGAGCTAAGCGGGAGCATTCGCAAGGAAAGCGACTTGCGCGATTTCGGTGGCGAGAACACCTTCGACCGCGCGACCGATATCAAGAACGACACCAAGACATTGAAGCTTCGCCATCAATATGACGCGACCAGTTTCTCCAATGAATTCATGATCGACTATCTTCGCTCCGATCTGCAGTTCGGTTCGGCTGCGGGCGATGAATTCGGGCGCAATTTTTTTGGGGTGATCCGCGTCGGCGGACGCTCCGGATTCCAAGAGATTAAGCAGCAGGGCCTGACCTTCAGGGACGTGGTTACGCTAAAGCCGTTCGATTGGAATGGCGACCATTTGATCAAGGTCGGCGCCAAGCTGTCTCTGCAGAAATATAATGTTCTCAACAGCCAGAATAGCAATCCGGAATTTAATTTCGACATTCGCGCCGACCAAAATATCGATTTCACCCAACCGTTCGAGGTCAACTTCGGCGACGGCGATCCGGAAATTACCGCCAGGACGACGCAGGTGGGATTGTTTGTCCAAGACGATTGGGCAGTGAACGATCACCTGCTGATCAACCTCGGCCTGCGCTGGGATTATGATTCCAATACGAAGAACAATGATTTCGTGACGTCGGATCGCGCGGCCGCAGCGCTCAGGAATCTTGCGCTCGACCCGCGCATCCAGCCGTCCTTCTTCGATGTCGAGGATTACATCTCGACCGGCGACAATCGCAAGGCGGACCTCAAGCAGTTCCAGCCGCGCGTCGGTTTCAGCTATGACCTCAACGCCGACCAGCGCACGGTCTTCTTCGCCGGCTATGGCCGCTATTACGACCGCGTCATCTTCCGCAATGCCGCCGAGGAAACACTGCTTGCGCAATTCCGCCGGGGCAACATTCAATTTTCTAAGGGCGGCCTGCCGCGCAACAACCAGCCGACGATCCAGTTCAACCCGGCGTTCCTTACGCCCGACGGATTCCAGGCGCTGCTCGACAGCCTCGCGGCCGACCCGACGTCACCGGGAACCGACGAATTGAGACTGATTCCGAACGACCTCAAGTCGCCTCGCACCGACCAGTTCAGCGTCGGCGTCCGTCAACGCTTTGGAATGTTCCGCACTTCACTGACGTACAACTATATCCGCGGCACGAACCAGCTCGGTTACGCGCCGCTAAACCGTTCGATCGCTACCGATGCCAATGGGTTCCGTTCCTTCATTCCCTTGATCAATGGCTTCGGCAATGCGATTGCCGCGTTCAATACACGCGCGTCGCGCTACCACGGTGTCTACGTCACGATCGATAAGCCCTACACCAGGGCGTCGCGTTGGGGCGGCGGCATTGCGTACACCAATGCGCGGTCGAAGAGCCGCGGCTTCGGCGAATTCAACTTCGACTTCCCGAACATCGGGGATCAGCCGTACGTCCCCAATTTCACCGAACGTCACCGTGCGGTCATCAACGGCATCGTCGATCTGCCCTTCGATTCGAAATTGTCGGGCCTTGTGACCTACGGTTCGGGAGTTCCGTTCAATGTCATTGATGCATCGGCCGGCTTTGGCCCGCGCGACATCCGCTTCCGCGGCAACATTGGCGACATTCCCCATTTCCTGCAGATCGATTTGCGTTTGCAAAAGGACTTCAAGCTGTTCGGAAAGGGCAGCGACCACGTCTTCACGCTGTCGGCGGAAGTCTTCAATCTGCTGAATCGAGCGAACTTCGGCGGTGCGGAAGGGTTCAAGCCCAAGCTTCCTGAAATCAACAGCAACTTTGGCAATCCAAACTCTCTCGCTGGACCGCCGCGCAGCTTCCAGTTTGGGGCTGCCTACCGCTTCTGACCTCCTCATCCGCGCTGCTCCTTCGATAGCAGCGCGGGCATTCATCCGGGGGCAGGACGGGCGTTGACCATGCAGTATACGAGACGGCAAGTGGGTGGTTTTGGTGCGGCGCTTGGTGCGGCCGCATTGTCGGGCTGCGCCAGGCCGTGGCTACCCACAGCGCCAGCGTTCGACCTGGGTGATCTCGAGCGGCGAACCTTCGATTGGTTCTGGGATACCGGCAATCCGCTCAACGGGCTCGTCCCCGACCGCTGGCCGACGAAAAGCTTCTGTTCGATCGCTGCAGTCGGGTTCGGGCTGACCGCTTATCCGATCGGAGTCGAGCGCGGCTGGATCACCCGTGCTCAGGCCCGCGCCCGCACGCTGGTCACCTTGGGCTTCTTCGCCAATGCGCCGCAGGGCCCGCACGCGAGCGGAACCACCGGCCACAAGGGCTTTTTCTATCACTTCATCGACATGGAGACGGGGAGGCGGTTCGAGACCACCGAATTGTCGTCGATCGATACGACATTGCTGCTCGGCGGGATGCTGTTCGCGGCGCAATATTTCAACCGGCCCGACGCCGACGAGACCGAGATTCGCCGGCTCGCGACACTGATCAACGACCGAGTCGATTGGCGCTGGATGCTTGGCAAAGGGCCCTATGTCTCGATGGGCTGGAACCCGGAAAAGGGTTTCATCGTCCATCAGTGGAACCGCTATAATGAAGCGACGTTGCTCTATTTGCTCGCGCTCGGCAGCCCGACCCACGCCATCGATGCCTCGGTCTGGACCCGCTATTCGGCCGAATTCGAAAAGAGCTGGGGGCTTCACTGGGGACAACAGCACCTCCATTTCCCGCCACTGTTCGGCCATCAGTACAGCCATGTCTGGGTCGACTTCAAAGGCATCGCCACACCCTGGCTGCGCGCCAAGGGCATCGACCTGCACGAAAACAGCCGCCGCGCGACCATCGCCCAGCGCAATTATGCGATCGCCAATCCGGGCGGGTGGAAGGGCTACGACGGCGAAGTGTGGGGGCTGACCGCGTGTGACGGGCCGGGTGATTTCCAGCGAATCATTAACGGCCGGGAGCGCGAGTTCTTCAGCTACTCGGCACGCGGTCCCGGTGATCGCGACGACGGCACTTTGGCGCCGACCGCGGCGGCTGGCTCGATCGCGTTCGCCCCCGACATCGTGCTGCCCGCGCTCGCCGCGATGAAGTCGCGTTACGGCGCCGCGATCTACGGGCGGTATGGCTTCTTCGACGCGTTCAACCCGACCTTGTCGGACCCGGCGTTGGCGGGACCCTTGCTTCACGGGCGCCTAGTGCCCGGGGTCGCATGGGTCGACGACGACTATCTCGGCATCGACCAGGGACCGATCGTGACGATGATCGCCAATTACCGCGACGGTCTCATCTGGAAAGCGATGCGCGGATCGCGGCCGCTGGTTGCGGGGCTGCGCAAGGCGGGCTTTTCCGGCGGCTGGCTCGGATGAGATTTTCGCGGCGCACCGTCGTCACCGGGCTCGCCGCCGTTCCGCTGGCGAGCGCCTGCTCGACGCGCTCGGACAGCCTGGAGTTCTGGGCGATGGGGGCAGAGGCGGAGAACCTGCCGGCGCTGCTCGCTTCGATTGCCGGCGCTCCGAAAGTGTCGATCCAGCCACTACCATGGAGCGCGGCGCACGAGAAATTGTTGACCAGTTTCGCGGGCAATTCGCTCCCCGACATGGGCCAGGTCGGCAATAGCTGGATTTCCGAACTGACCGCGATCGGCGCGATCCTGCCGGTGCCGGCGGCGCTGTCGTCGATCACCACAGGCCAATTCCCCGCGGTGGTCGATACCAACCGCATCGAGGGCCGGTTGATGGCGCTGCCCTGGTATGTCGACACGCGGTTGCAATATTATCGCCGCGACCTGTTCGAGCGCGCCGGGTTCGCCGCGCCGCCTCAGCGCTGGGACGCGTGGAAGGCGGCGCTGCACATGGTCAAGGCGGCGGCCGGGCCGGGCAATTATGCGATCCTGCTTCCGATCAACGAATTCGAACATCTCATTGGCATGGCTTTGTCCGCCGGAGCGAGCCTGCTCAACCAGAGCGGGACGCGCGGGGCATTTTCCGCGCCCGAGTTCCGCCAGGCCCTTGCCTTCTACAAATCGCTCTACGACGAACGCCTCGCGCCGCTCGCGTCGTCCACCCAGATCAGCAATGTCTGGAACGAGTTCGCGCGCGGCTATTTCGCGGTCTATCCGTCGGGCCCGTGGACGATCGGCGACATGAAGTCGCGGCTCCCGCCCGAAATGCAGGACAAATGGGCGACTGCGCCCTTCCCGGGGCCGCGCGGCACCGGCGCTAGCACGCCGGGGGGCTCGAGCCTGGTGGTCTATCGCAATGCGCGCGAGCCGGCCGCGGCCTGGGCTCTGGTCGCGAAGTTGCTTGCTCCCTCGACCCAGCAATCGCTCCAACAACTGACCGGGGACTTGCCGCCGACCCGCGCGGTATGGGGCGCAACCGGGCTGAATGCCGATCCGATCACTGCCGCGTTCGGGGTCCAGCTGGACCATGCGCGCTCACTGCCCAAGGTCCCCGAATGGGAACGTATCGTGTCTGAGATGCAGGGAGTCGCCGAACAGGTGGCGCGCGGCATGACGACGATTGACCGCGGCGTTCGCGAGATCGATCGCCGCGCCGACCGCTTGCTCGAAAAGCGGCGCTGGATGCTCGAGCGGCGCGCATGAGGGAGGCCGCGGTCCGCGCCGAAGCCCGCGCCGGTTGGGCGATGACGGCCCCCGCACTGATCGCGATCGGGCTGTTCTTTGTCTTCCCCGCACTCGCCTCGCTGGTGCTGAGCTTCACCGACTTCGATATTTACGCGCTCGCCAACCTCGACAATCTGCGCTTCATCGGATTCGACAATTATTCGCGGCTGCTGACCAATCCCTTGTTCTGGCAGGCGATGCGCAACACTTTGTGGTTCGTCGTTCTAGGCGTGCCGCTGATCGTTATCCTGTCGCTCGGCGCCGCGTTGCTGGTGCATGCCAAGACGCTCAAATGGCGGCCGCTGTGGCGGGTGCTATTGTTCGCTCCGTTCGTGACCACGCTGGTGGCGACCGCGGTGGTGTGGAATTATCTGCTCCACACGCGCTACGGGCTGATCAATTACGGGCTCGGATTTTTCGGCATCGCGCCGGTCGACTGGCTTGGCAACCCAAGCACCGCTTTGCCGGCGATCCTACTGTTCGTCGCGTGGAAAAGCTTCGGCTACAACATGATCATCTTCCTCGCCGCGCTGCAGACGGTCAACCAGGACCTGACCGACGCCGCTCGGGTCGACGGCGCGGGTGCGTGGATGCGGTTTCGCCACGTCACCTTGCCCGCGATCGCGCCGACCGTGCTGCTGGTCGGAATCCTGACGGTCGCGGGCATGTTCCAGCTGTTCGCCGAGCCGTATGTGATGACCCAGGGCGGCCCCGCCAAATCGACCGTGACCGTGCTCTATTTCATGTTCGAGGAGGGGTTCAAATGGTGGAACCTCGGCTCGGGCGCGGCGGTCGCGTTCATCCTGTTCCTGTGCATTTTCGCGACGACGCTGGTGCAGATGAAGCTGGCGCGGCGGAGCGGGGCGATCTGATGGCCTGGCTTCAGCGCAACGCCTTGACCTTCCTCGCCGCGATCATCGCGTTGCTGGTCGTCGCCCCATTGGTGTGGATGGTATCGGTCAGCTTCATGGCTCCGGGGGCGGCAGCCCAATTCCCTCCGCCATTGTGGCCCGACGACCCGACGCTGGAGAATTACACGACCCTGTTCGGCACTTACGGAATCGGTCGCTATTTCCTCAACAGCGTGCTCGTGTCGTGCCTCGCCACCGCGCTTGCGCTGCTGTTCACCGTCCCAGCCGGCTACGCTTTCGCCAAGCTGCGTTTTTCCGGACGCGACGCGGTGTTCCAGGCGCTCGTCGCCGCGCTTGTCGTCCCGGGCCAAATCGGAATGCTTCCCCTGTTCCTCGAGTTGAAGGCGATGGGGCTAGTCAACAGCTATGCCGGCGCGCTCGTGCCCTGGCTCGCGGGGATTTTCGGAATCTTCCTAGTCCGCCAATTCTGTTTGTCCATCCCGACCGAGATGCTCGAAGCGGCGCGGGTCGATGGCGCCGGCGAGACAATGATCCTGCGCAAGATCGTGCTTCCCACCCTGCACCCGATCCTGGTGACGCTCGCTTTGTTCGTGTTCCTTGGCAGCTGGAACGATTTCATGTGGCCGCTGATCATCCTCGCCGACCAGGACCTTTATACGCTGCCCGTCGCGCTTGCTGCACTGGCGCGCGAGCATGTTCAGGACAATGAGTTGATGATGGCGGGATCCGTTGTGACGGTATTGCCGGTGCTCCTCCTGTTCCTCGTTCTCCAGCGCCAATATCTCGAGGGACTGCTTGCGGGGAGCGTCAAGGGATGAGGGCAATGCTGATAGTGGCGGGCGTGGGGCTGATCGGCGCGGCCCCAGCGGGGCGACCCATCTTCGCCGATGCGATGGAGAGCGCCGCACGCTGGCACGCGGAAGGGTCCGACAGTGTTCGCGCAGCGAGCGCGGCGGTCACGGGCGTTTCGGGCAAAGCAGTTGAAATGCGCTACGATTACGGCCGCGTGTCGGGCTATGCGTTCATGCGCCGCGACGCCGCGCTAACGTTGCCGCGCAATTATGAGCTTCGGTTCTGGATGCGCGGAACAGGCGGGCGCAACGATCTGCAGTTGAAGCTCACCGACGGCGACAACGTTTGGTGGAAAGTATGGCGCAACCACCGTCCTCGGGCTGAGTGGCAGGAAGTCGTGGTTTCAGCGGGCGAGGTCGGCTTCGCCTGGGGGCCGGCCAGCGACAAGACCCTGCGGCGCGTCGGCGGAATTGAATTCGTCGTCGCGCGCAATCGCGATGGCGGCGCGGGGAGCATTGCGATCGACGATTTGCGGATCGTCTCCTTGCCTGGAGCCCCCGAGGTTGCGCCGCCCCTGGAAAACAGCGCCAATGACGCCATCGCGGCGTTGGCCCAGCGCAGCCCGCGCGGCACTTTCCCGCGCGCCTTCATCAGCGAACAGCCCTATTGGACTCTTGCCGGAAGCGATGGCGGAGCGGTCGGCGCGTTGATCAGCGAAGACGGCGCAATCGAGCCGGCCAAGGGCAGTTTCTCTATCGAACCGGTGGTCACCGACCGCGCAAAGCGGTTCGACTGGGCCAATGTCGCGCGGCGCCACTCCCTGGCGGCGCGCAAATTGCCGATCCCGAGCGTCACCTGGATTGCCCCCGGGTTCCGGCTCGACACGACCCTGCTTGCCGACAGCGCCGGCCGGGCAGTGCTCGCCCGCTATGTGCTGACCAACATCGGCAGCGACCGGCGTACAATTGAGCTGCGGCTCGGGGTGCGGCCGTGGCAAGTCAATCCGCCCGCGCAATTTCTCGCTCAGCAAGGCGGGCACAGCCCGATTTCGCGGATCGTCCGCAATGGCCCGCGATTATCGATCTACCAGCCGCAAACCGAGGGCGACCCCGGCAAGGTTCGGCTGCTGTTCTTGTCGCGCGACCCCGAGGTGACGATCGGAGCGGCGTCGGCGGGCAAGGAAATGGCGTCGGCCGACATCGTCTATCGCCTCGACCTCGCGCCGGGACAGCGCGAGCGGATTGTGCTGACGATGCCGGGGCCGAACGGCGCGGCGCCGGGCTGGGACGAAGCTTATCGAGCAACGGACCGGCATTGGCGCGACGTGCTGGGGCGCGTTTCGATCACTGTCCCGCCGGCCAAGCAAATGTTCGCCGACACAGTCGCGACCAGTTTCAGCCACATTCTCACCAGCCGCGACGGGCCCATGCTCAAGCCGGGCACACGTAGTTACGACCGGGCGTGGATTCGCGATGGCGCAATGATGTCCGAAGCCTTGTTGCGAATGGGCCGAGCCGACGTCGCGCGCGAGTTTTCCGATTGGTACCGCACCCATCTGTTCGACAGCGGCAAGGTGCCGTGCTGCGTCGATTTTCGCGGCGCCGATCCGGTGCCCGAGAATGACAGCCAAGGCGAATATGTCTTCATGGTGTCGCAATTGTACCGCTACACCGGCGACCGGGCCGCGCTGGAGCGCGACTGGCCCGCGATGCTTGGCGCGGTGCGCTATATGGACAAGCTGCGCCTGTCCGAGCGAACCGCGAAGAACCGCGCGCGAGGCAAGCGGATGCTGTTCGGGCTAATGCCGCCATCGATCAGCCACGAGGGCTATTCGGCCAAGCCGCAGTATAGTCTGTGGGACGATTTCTGGTCGCTGCGCGGCTATCGCGACGGTGCCGAAATTGCGAAGCTCTTGGGCAGCCCTGAGGCGTGGGCAATCGCGGCGTCGCGGGACCAGTTCGCCGCCGACGTCCATGCGGCGATCCTCGCCGCGCGCAATCATTGGAAGATCGCGTTCATTCCGGGAGCGACCAGCCTGGGCGACTTCGATGCGACCTCGACCACGGTCGCGCTCGATCCCGGTGACGAGCAGTCGCGGCTCGACCAGGCAATGCTGCAGGCGACCTTCGAGCGCTATTGGCACGAATTTCAGAACCGCGTGGCGGGGACGCGCGCTTGGAAGGATTATACGCCGTACGAGACCCGAACAATCGGCAGCTTTGTCCGGTTGGGCTGGCGCGAGCGGATCGATCCGCTGATCGACTTTTTCATGGCCGACCGGCGCCCCGCCGCGTGGAACCAGTGGGCCGAGGTGGTCGGGCGCGACGTTCGCGAAATCCGCTTCATCGGCGACATGCCGCATGCCTGGGTGGCGTCGGACTTCATTCGCTCGGCACTCGACATGTTCGCGTGGGAGCGGCGCGACGATCGCGCGATGGTGCTCGGCGGTGGGCTGTCGGGAGCCTGGCTGGCCGGAGACGGGTCGGCAATCCGCGGGCTCGTCACACCCTACGGCAAACTCGATTTCGCGATGCGCGGGGATGCGCGCCGCCTTAGCGCGACTATCGGCGGCGGCGCGCGGCCCCCCGGGGGCTTCGTCCTCGCCTGGCCGTTCGGCGGCGCCCTTCCGGCTGTACGGGTCGATGGCAGGCCGGTTACGTGGCAAGGCAGGGCCCTCCACATCCCGGCGACCGGGCGCAAGATTTCGATTGAGGCCGGGCGGTGATTCGCTCCCGCCAGCAACCTAGTCAAAGGCATCAAATGACGAACTTTCCCTCGAACTTCCTGTGGGGTGCGGCCACCGCCGCCTATCAGATCGAAGGCTCGCCGCTCGCCAACGGGGCAGGCCCGAGCATTTGGCAGCGGTTCAGCCACGATCCGCGCCTGATGGTGAACAAGGGCGATACCGGCGACATCGCGTGCGATCATTACAACCGGATGGAAAGCGATGTCGCGCTGATGAAGGAGATCGGGCTCCAGGCGTACCGCTTCTCGGTCGCTTGGGGACGAATTCTTCCGCAAGGGACCGGGCAAGTCAATGCGGCGGGCCTCGATTTTTACGAGCGGCTGGTGGATACACTGCTCGAGCAGGGTATCGAGCCGCTACTGACACTTTATCATTGGGATCTGCCGTCGGCACTTGACGATCGCGGGGGCTGGCTCAACCGGGACATTGCCGGCTGGTTTGCCGACTATGCGCGGATCCTGTTCGAGCGCCTCGACGGCCGGGTCAAGAAATGGGTTACTCTCAACGAACCGTGGGTGGTGACAGACGGGGGCTATCTTCACGGCGCGCTCGCGCCCGGCCACCGCAACATGTTCGAGACTCCGATCGCGAGCCATAATTTGATGCGCGCGCATGGTGCCGCGGTGGAAACCTATCGCGAAGTTGGCGCGCACGAGATTGGACTGGTGGTCAACGTGGAACCCAAATCTCCGGCCAGCGACAGCGCCGAGGACCAGGCCGCGACCCGCCGCGCGGACGCCTATATGAACCGCCAATATCTCGATCCCGCGCTGAAGGGCACATATCCCGAGGAACTCAGGGAAATTTTCGGCGAGGCATGGACCGACTGGCCGGGCGCGGAGCTCGACGCTATCGCCCAGCCGGTCGATTTCATCGGCATCAATTATTACACGCGCAATGTCGTGCGTCATGACGCGACCAACTGGCCGCTTCAGGCGAGCATGGTGATGCAAAAGGGCAAGACCTATACCGAAACCGGGTGGGAGGTTCACGCCCCCGCGCTCACCGACCTGCTGTTATGGTTCAAGGCGCGCTACGGCGATGTGCCGCTGTACATTACCGAGAATGGAGCTGCTTTCTACGATCCGCCCGTGGCCGGAGACGAGGGGATCAAAGATCCGCTCCGCGTTGCTTATTTGAAACAGCATATCGCGGCGGTTGGCGAGGCAATCGCGGCGGGAGTCGATGTCCGCGGTTACATGCTGTGGTCGCTGTTTGACAATCTCGAATGGTCGTTGGGCTATTCCAAACGGTTCGGCATCGTCCACGTCGATTTCGAATCCCAGAAGCGGACGCCCAAGGACAGCGCCAAACTCTATCGAAGAGTGATCGCCAGCAACGGGGCGCTGATCGAATAGATGATGGATAGTTCGGTCAAGCCGCCGGGCGGCATCAGGCAAATCGTCACGGCTGACATCGGTGGCACCCATGCCAGATTTGCGCTGGCGGCGATCGACGGGAAGCGGGTCGTGGCGCTCGACCAGTTGGTCACGCTGAGGACCGCCGACTACGCAAGCCTACACGAGGCGTGGGGCGAATTCGAACGCAATGTCGGCGCAAAATTACCGCGCGAGTTTGCCATGGCTTTCGCCGGGCCGATTGACGGCGGCCTGATCAAGCTGACCAACAACCCCTGGGTCATCCAGCCCGATCGTATCGACGCGGTTCTGGATCTGGATCGCCATCTCGTAATCAACGATTTTGGTGCGAACGCGCATGCGGTCGTCGACCTCGACGGAAGCGCCTTCAATCATGTGTGTGGCAAGAACGTGGATCTTCCCGTCGAGGGGGTGATTTCGATCATCGGCCCAGGGACGGGACTTGGGGTCGCGATGCTAGTAAAGCGTCCCGACGGTTACGAAGTCATAGAAACTGAGGGCGGGCACATTGACTTTGCGCCCCTAGATTTGGTCGAGGACCAAATTCTCACTTATTTGCGCGAAAGTTTTCGCCGGGTCTCAGTCGAGCGGCTGGTCGCCGGCGTCGGTCTCGTGAATATTTATGCCGCTCTTGCCACAATCGAAGATCAGCCGATGGTCCTTCGCGACGACAGGGAATTGTGGGCCGCCGCACTGGCCGGGAGCGACGTGTTGGCGACGGCCGCGCTTGACCGTTTCTTCCTCATTTTCGGGGCGGTGGCCGGCGACATCGCCTTGGCCCAGGGGTCGCGCGCCGTCGTTATCGCGGGTGGTGTGGGACTAAGGCTGAAGGATCGATTGTCTCACAGCGGCTTTTCAAGCCGATTTTGCGCCAAAGGTCGTTTCGAGCGGCGGATGAAATCATTGCCCGTCAAACTGGTCACTCACCCCCAGCCCGGACTTTGGGGCGCTGCTGCGGCATTCGCACGTCTCGGGAGCAATTCTTCGCCTGCGTGATGCGCAAATGTCCACAGCCAAAGCGCGCCAAGGCGAGCAGGAACACTCACTCTTCAATTTTGACCGAGTCTTCGCTCAAGTTCGAACCACTCGCGCCGCCGCTGGACGAACCGACGCCCCCGGATCCGCCGCCGCCGGACGCGCTCGCTCCTCCGATTTCTTCGTCGCCCGGCCCATCTGGACTGCTGCTCCGCCCATCATCATTATGCGAGCCCTCGCTGCTTCCATCGGATCCGCCAGCGCTCCCCACTGCAGAGCGCTCGTCGCCCGGACCCCTTGTGCCGTCCGAGCCGCTTGCGCCCCCGCTGGGAGTACCGCCGCCGCCCGACCCGGCCATGCTATTTGAACCACTCACACCACCCATCATATTTCCTCCGTGACTCCCTCCAACTCCCCGGGAAAAGGAATGGTTGCTGAAGTATGTGCGTCGGCATGACATTCGAGACGGTCAGGTGTGTAGACTAGCGGAGTGTCGGGCCCCATCTGGGGTCGATGCCCATGCGGGCGAGCTTGCGGTGCTGCCAGCGCCGATGTTCGGTAATGTGTCCTTTGATCCGAGAGCGCTGGTCGATGATGGCGGGACCACGGCCGAAGTAGCGTCCGCAGGGACCGGATTGTGGAGGCCCTCGTGAAATCGGCGTCGATTTTTCGGGAGTTGCGGTGAAGCGCAAGAAGGTTGGCCGGATGAAGCTGTTACCGTTCGTTGCTACTTAGCCGCCTTTCCAGGTGGTGATCGACGCGTGTCGGCGACGTCTTGACCCTCTGACCTGCTGTGTTTCTTGTAACGCTTACCATCGGGATGCCACTCACCTCCAGTGCATCGTTAACGGTAAGTCCAGCGACCTGTCTGCCGCGAGGGATTAGCCCAGAAAACACTAAATCGCGCTTGCCGGAGTTTTCCAGCTGTATCAGTCGAAGCGGACGATCGCTGCTGATCCAAACGAACGGCCGAATTCGCAGATTAACGTTTCAAACGCAGTCCGTCCGCTCTCGGCCAGCTGCAGACGATCATCAGCGTTTCAGGACGACTGCATTGGACCAGTTCGAGCTGTAAGCGGCGCCTGGAAGCAGGCAGGCGCCGCAGTGTTCAGACCTCGGTCCCTTCGGATAAGGCGAGGGCATCCTCAATATCCACGCCCAAATAGCGAACGGTGCTTTCAATCTTGGTATGGCCGAGTAAGATTTGGACTGCGCGCAGGTTTCCCGTTTGCTTGTAGATCAGCGCCGCTTTGGTTCGCCGACACAATGCTAATGTCAGCAATGGGTCGAAAGTAGAAAGTCCGCTCAGGGTGGAAAGCAGACATCCGACCCGGACCTGTAAACAGCGTCAAGTTTCGAGGTCGTTCAGTCCATCAAGCCGGGCCATATCCTCGTCGGCAATTTCGAAATCCACATTCGCATTTTGCCGGATCCGCTCCGCGTGCGTCGATTTGGGCAATGGAGCGACCCCTTTTTGCAGACAGTAGCGAATGCATACCTGCGCGACCGATTTGCCATATCGCTCCGCGACCGCGCCAATCTCGGAATTGGCCAATATCTTGCCTGTGGCCAAAGGAGAGTAGCCGGTGACCTGAATGCCCTCATTTTGGCAGAAATCGACAACCTCCGGCTGGGCGTGGCCGATAAAGAATCTGATCTGGTTGACCATTGGTTTGATGGCGCAGCCGTCGAGGATTACGCCGAGGTCGGCGACATTGAAATTGGACACGCCGATCGCCTTGGAGCGGCCCGACTGATGGATGGTCTCGAGGGCCTGCCACACGGCCTTGTTGCCGGCGGCGCAATCCTGGCCGATCGCGTGCCACGGCCAAGGGGCGTGGATCATATAGAGATCGACATAGTCGAGCCCGATCGCTTCCATCGTCGTTTCGAAGCTCGCCAGCGCCTCGTCATGATCCTTGATCTCCGCCGGCAGCTTAGTCGCGACAAAAAGATCGCTGCGTGAAATGCCACTGTCGCGGACGGCGCGGCCAACGCTTTCCTCATTATCGTAGACGCGCGCCGTGTCGATATGACGATAGCCGCTCGCCAGTGCGCTTGCCGTCGCGTCATAGGCTTCCTGAGGATCGGTGATCTGCCAGGTCCCAAAGCCCACCTTGGGCATCTGCGCCCCATTAGAGAGAAGGAACTGCTCTTGAAGCACGGTCATGCGACATCTCTTATGACTGAAGTGGTCCACGCCGTCAGGCGGACGCGGAAACAACGACGAATGGCAGCTTTGGGTCCGAAGCCGACTGTCCGCTAAGGGTCGATGCCGTTGAAAAAGTCGGATGTTAGGCGTGGGTCCGGGATGCGTCTGACGTAGGCGAGCGGGGTCTTTTCGCTCAGGCTGCCATTGCCGGTGTTGGCATCGGGATCAGCTTGGCCA
>Ga0136633_1001081_pt1 | contig 20247 bp, 19 predicted proteins | sample AntDrymeUQ832206_2_FD_105494 | JGI IMG/M metagenome (GOLD analysis project Ga0136633, IMG submission 105494) | Polar desert sand microbial communities from Dry Valleys, Antarctica - metaG UQ83 (22.06) | ecosystem: Environmental > Terrestrial > Soil > Desert | place: Antarctica: Dry Valley...
CCGCCGGTGATGTTCTCGGTCGCGATGACCAAGAGCAGGCCGCCGTCGACCGGTGTCGGCGCCGCCAGCTGGACGAAGCCCCAGTCGAAGGGCGGGATGACGAGGCCGGGCAACAGCCCGCGCCCGGACACGGCCAGCCACCAGAAGCCGAGGTTGGTGAGCATCTGCAGGATGCCGAAGACGAACAGAGAGCGCCACAGGCCCAGGCGCAGCATCAGCGCGCCGCCGAGCAGGGCGCCGCCGATCGTCAGCCACAGGCCGATCACCTTGTTGACGACGCCGACCTCGGCCGTGCTGAAGCCCATGCCCTGGAGCAGGAACGGCGTCAGCAGGGAGCCTGCGAAGGCGTCGCCGAGCTTGTAGAGGACGATGAAGGCCAGGAATGCGACGGCGCCCGGCGTGGCGAAATAGCTGCCCAGGCCGCCGAGCAAAGTCTCGAAGCGCACCCGCCGGGCCGCCCAGGTGGCGAGCGGCACGGTGAAGGCGATCCCGGCGAAGAGCGCTGCCAGGTCGGCCCAGCGAAGCTGCAGGGTGGTCGGCGGCACGGTCGCGCCGGACAGCTGCACCAGGAGGGCGCGGGCCAGCGGCGAGAAGACCTGCTCGGTGACGACGAAGCCCAGGCCGACCGCCGCAGCGACGGCGAGAAAGCCGAACAGGTCGCGGCGGGCGACGCTCGTCGGCCGCGCCGCGGTGCGCAGCGGCGGCAGGAGCAGCGCCGAGACGGCAGCGGCAACGACCATGACCACGGCCATGAAGCGGTAGACCTCGGGCCAGGTCCAGCCGCCCCCCTGCAGCGGATCGACCCAGATGAAGGCGATGCCGCCGGAGAGGATCATCGCCAGCCGGTAGCCGAGCACGGTGAGCGAGGAGCCGAGGCCGCGCTCCTCGGCCGGGAGGATGTCGGTGCGATAGGCGTCGATGACGACGTCCTGCGAGGCCGACAGAAAGGCCACCAGCCCGGCGAGCATCGCGAAGGCGCCGAGGGCGGCGGCCGGCGGCGTCGCCGCCATCCAGGCCAGCGCGCCGGCCAGGGCCAGCTGGGTGAGGACCAGCCAGCCGCGGCGCCGCCCCAGCCAGGGCAGCTCGAAGCGATCCATCAGTGGCGCCCACAGGAACTTGAAGGTGTATGGCAGCCCGACCAGGCTGAGAAAGCCGATGGTGGCGATGTCGATGCCGTCGGCGGTGAGCCAGGCCTGCATCGCCTGGCCGGTGAGCGCCAAGGGCAAGCCCGAGGCGAAGCCGAGCGCCGTGACGACGACGAGCCGATGCCAGGACGCCCAGGGGCTGCGCGCCACGCCGGGGGCGCGTTCCTCGGCTCCGCTCATCGCAGGGATTCTAGGCAGCGGGGGGCTGCATGCGGCCGCCGCGCGGCCACCGTCGCTGCGTCGACAATCCCCCCATGACCCGCCGACGCAGCGCTTCCTCGCCGAGCTTTTCGGGCACGGCCTTCCGGGCGGCGCTGGCGACCTTCGCCACCGGCGTGACCATCGTCACCGCCCGCAACGCCGAAGGCCAGCCGGTCGGGCTCACGGCCAATTCCTTCAATTCGGTCTCGCTCGATCCGCCGCTGGTGCTGTGGAGCCTGTCCCGCCAGGCCGGTTCGATGCCGGCGTTCGAACGCGGGTCGCACTACGCGATCAACGTGCTCGATGCCGAGCAGCATGCCCTGGCCGAGCGTTTCTCGAAGAAGCGGGCCGACCGCTTCTTGGGCGTCGCAATGCGCGAAGGCGCCAGCGGCACACCGATCCTCGAAGGAGCGGCGGCGGTCTTCGAGTGCTTCAACCGCAGCCGCTACGAGGAGGGCGACCACGTCATCTTCGTCGGCGAGGTCGAGCACTGCGCGCACCGGGCCGGCGCCAGGCCGCTGATCTTCCACGGCGGCCGCTACTTCACCGAGCTGCCGCTCTAGGCGAGTTCCAGGCACGCAGCCGACCGTCTCACGAGGCGTTCGACGACGGCGCCGGGTCGATGTCGACGAACTGCCAGAACTGGCTGCCGTAGAGCGGCGCGCGAAAGCCGAGCAGGCGCGGCTGCACCAGCCAGTTGGCGATGCGGTGCACGTTGAACTTCATCGGCGCATAGGCGGTGACGATGTCCTGCGCCTCGTGCAGCAGGGCCAGGCGCTCGGGGCCGTCGGGCAGGCTCTGCATGCGGCGGTAGAGCTCGTCGAAGCGGGCATGCCTGAAGCGGCCGAGATTCTGGCCGCCCGCAGCCGGCCCGTAGAGGATCTGCAGGCCGTCCTGGAAGTCGGGCGACGAGGCGCTGTAGCCGAGCTGCCAGACCATCAGCTGGCCGGCGCGCGCCGCCTTCAGCTGCTCGGGCCACTGCGCGGCCTTGATGCGAAGGCGGATGCCGAGGGCGTCCATGTTCTTCTTCCACAGCTCGTCGAACTGGCGCGAGATGGCGTCCGGCTGGGTCGCGTAATCGATGACCAGGGGCCGGCCGTCGGGCCGCTCGCGCCAGCCGTCGCCGTCGCGATCGACGTAGCCGAAGAGATCGAGCAGCGCCTTGGCACGGGCCACGTCGTAGACGCCGTTCTCGCTGCGGTAAGCCGGGTCGTAGCCGGTGCCGCCGGGGGCGACGACCGACTGGGCCGGGATCGCCTGGCCGCGGCGGACGCCGCGGATCTCCTGCCCGACGTCGGTGCCGAGGCTGATGGCCCGGCGCAGCGCCACCTTGTCGGGGGTCATGCCGCCGACCACCGGGTCCTCCATGTTGAAGTAGTAGAGCGTCCGGTCGGCGGCGGCGTAGCGCTCGAGCCCGATTCCACGCCTTTCGAGATACGGCGCGAGCTTGCCGCCCGGCACCGCCTGCGTCGAGAACTCGAGCGGCACCCCGATCAGGTCGAAGTCGCCGTTGAGGAACGAAAGCCAGCGCGGCTGGCTCTCCTCGATGATGGACACCTCGACGCGGTCGATCATCGGCAGGCGGCGCCCCTTGAAGCGGCGCAACAGCGCCTGCCCGCGCTCGTCGTCGGCGGCCGGCTCGCCGTCGTAGCGAACCTCCCGGTAGGTCGGGTTGCGCTCGAAGACGAGCAGCGAGCTGCGCCGCCACTGGGTGAGCCGGAACGGGCCGCTGCCCACCGGATGCTCGCCGATGCGGTCACCGTAGAAGTCGACGACCTCGCGCGCCATCGCCCCGAACACGCTGCTGTCGGCGAGCGTGTAGAGAAAGCGTGGCCGCGACCGCTCGAGCCTGAACTGCAGCGTGGTGCGGTCGAGCGCGCGCACGCCCTCGACCTCGCGGTCGTAGTCGAAAGGGCGATTGGCGGCGATCGCCTGCTCGCGCAGCGCCTCGACGCCGAGCGCGCCCTCCTCCTTGAAGCCGGCGTATGACGGGCTCTTGGTGGCGGGGTCGAAGAAGCGCTTCCAGGCATAGACGTAGTCGGCCGCGACCAGCTCGCGCGCCTTGCCCTTGAACGCCGGGTCGTCGGCGAAGTGGATGCCCGGCCTGATTCGGATCGTCCATGTTCGGTAGTCGTCGCTCACTTCCGGCATCGATGCGGCGGTGTGCGGCACCACCTTGGCCGGACGGGCGAGGTAGTCGAAGCGGTAGGGCGCTTCGAAGATGTGGGCGGTCGCGATGCGCGAATAGAGGTCGCTGATCTTCGCCGGGTCGAAGCTGGTCTCGGCCGCGACGAACGCGTAGCGCAGCACCTTGGCCGAGGTCGTCGCCGAGGGCCCGCTGGCCGCCGCGTCGGCGCGACCGACGCCGGCGGCGTGCGCCGCCGCGACGGCGCCGAGGGCGAGCGGCGAGGCGACGACGGTGCGCCGGCGAATCGTCATCGCGTCGCCTGCCGCTGCGCCGCCGCGTCGACGTCGACGAACTGCCACCAGTCGAGCCAGAACGGCGGTCGCCGGTAGCCGTTGAGCCAGGGGTAATGGAGGTCGGTGAGGATCCGGTGGACGCTGACCCGGTACGGCATGTAGGCGACCATCAATGCCGACGAGCGCTCGAACAGCGCCTGCCTCTCGGGGCCACTCGGCACGATCTTGAGCTGCTCGTACAACCGGTCGAAGGCGGCCAGCCGAAAGCGCGCGAGGTTGCCCTTGCCCACCGACGGACCATAGGCGCGCTCGAGGGCGCCCTGGCCGTCGGGCGAAGCCGCCGACGAGCCGACGCGCCAGATCGTGAACTTGCCGGAGCGGGCGGCCTTGAGGTTCTCGGGCCACTGGGCGATCTTCAGCACCAGGCGCAGGCCGAGCGCGTCCATGTTCTTCTTCCACAGGGTGTCGAGCTGGCGCGTCGCCTGGTCGGACTGCGACAGCAGCTCGAGGACCAGCGGCCGACCATCGGGCCGCTCGCGCCAGCCGTCGCCGTCGCGGTCGAGATAGCCGAAGGTGTCGAGCAGCGCGTTGGCGCGCGACAGGTCGAAGTCGCTCATCTCTGTTCGCAGGTCACCTCGATAGCCCTCGACCAGCGGCGGCAGGATGGACTGGGCCGGGATTGCCTGACCGTGCCGGGCGATCCGGATCTCGCGATCGACGTCGGTGCCGAGGGCCATGGCGCGGCGCAGGGCCACTTTCTCGGGCGTGTAGCCGCCGACCAGCGGGTCCTCCATGTTGAAGACCGTCAGCGTCACGTCGGCACCGGGCACGCGTGCCGCCCGGATGCCCCGCTTGGCGAGGTTGGGCGCCACCTTGCCGCCCGGCACCGCCTGGTCGACGAACTCGTTCGGCAGCCGTTCGAGAAGGTCCTGCTCGCCGTTGAGGAAGGAGAGCCAGCGCGGTTGGGCCTGCTCGATGATGGCGATCTCGACGCGATCGATCATCGGCAGCCGCCGTCCCTTGAATCGCTGCAGCAGGGCCTGGCCGTCGGCGTCGTCGGCATTCGGCTCGGCGTCGTAGACGTGCTCGCGGTAGCCGGGATTGCGCCGCAGGACGATGCGCGAGCTCCGCCGCCACTCGCCGAGCACGAACGGGCCGGTGCCGACCGGGTGGTCCATGATCCGGTCGCCGTAGAACTCGACCGCCTCGCGGGCCACCGCGCCGAGAACGTCGCGCGCCGCCCAGGCGTAGAGATGGCGCGGCCGCGACTCGCGCAGCTGGACGCGCAGGGTGGTGCGGTCGAGGGCGCGCAGGCCCTCGATCGGCCGGTCGTAGTCGAACGGCCGCTTCGACGCCAGGGCCGCCTCGCGCAGCTCGTTGAGTCCGACGATGCCCTCGTCCTCGAGGCTCGACTGGCTCGGGCTCTTCAGCTGCGGGTCGTAGAGCCGCTTGAGCGCGTAGACGAAGTCCTCGGCGACCAGCTCGCGCGGTCGGCCCTTGAACGCCGGGTCGGCGGCGAAGAAGATGCCCGGCCGCAGGCGGAAGGTGAAGGTGCGAAAGTCGGCCGAGACCTCGGGCATTCCGGCAGCGACCAGCGGCTTCAGCTTGAACGGCCGGGCGAGGTGGTCGTAGGTGAGCATCGCGTCGAAGATGTGCGCGGTGACGATGCGCGAATACAGATCGCTGATCTGGGCCGGATCGAATCCGGTCTCGGCGACCGGGAATGCGTAGCGGAGCACCTTCTCGCCCGCCGCCGCGTCGCCCGCGGACGCCGGCGCGGCGAGCGTCCGCACCGGCCCGGCCGCCCAGAGGGCAGCCAGGGACTGGGTGGCTCGACGGCGATCCATGGTCGGCGTGTCCTTTCGCTGTGCGACGTGTGCGCGACGTGTGCGCGACGCGGGGGCGACGCGGGCGCATTCGCGCGCGAAGTCTAGGCGCTAGACTTCGGCCGGCTGACGCCGGCCCGCGCTCCCTTCGAGGCGTTGTCGGACGCCGCGTTCCTCAGCCGCCGTCTCTTCCCGTCGCGGGCCTTCCCCTCGCGGGCCTTCCACGCAACGACGCTCGCACCGCATCGAGATGGCCGCCTACATCGTCCGCCGCCTGTGGCAGATGATTCCGACCTTGCTCGGGGTCGTGCTCCTCGTCTTCCTGCTGTTCAAGTTCTTCGGCGGCGACCCGGCCGAGATCCTCGGCGGCCTCAATGCCACGCCGGAGCAGGTGCAGCAGATCCGCGATCAGCTCGGCCTCAACAGTCCGTGGTATGTGCAGCTCGGGATCTACCTGAAGGGCGTCGTCACCCTCGACTGGGGTCGCAGCTGGGCCACCAACGAGGCGGTCGGCCACATCTTCGCGACCCGGCTGCCGGCGACGCTGACGGTGATGCTGCCCATCCTCGTCCTCGACACGCTGGTGGCGCTGCCGATCGCCATGGCGGTGGCCTACCGGCGCGGCTCGCTCGGCGATCGGGCCATCATGGTGATCAGCACCGTCGCCCTGTCGATCTCGTTCCTGGTCTACATCATCGTCGGCCAGTACGTCTTCGGCTTCCAGCTCGGCTGGTTCCCGGTCCAGGGCTGGAGCGACAGCACGCTCACCAACCTGGTCCGCTACGTGCCGCTGCCGGTGATGCTGGCGCTGATGGTCGGCGTCGCGCCGCAGACCCGCCTCTACCGCACGTTCTTCCTCGACGAGCTGGGCCACGACTACGTGCGGACGGCGCGCGCCAAGGGGATGACCGAGCGCACCGTGCTGTTCCGCCACGTCCTGCGCAACGCGATGATCCCGATCCTCACCAACATCGGGCTGGCCCTGCCGGGCGTCTTCGTCGGCTCGTTCCTGATCGAGGTCTTCTTCTCGATCCCCGGCCTCGGCCGCGAGGTGATCCTGGCCGTCAACCGCAGCGACTATCCGGTGATCCAGGCGCTCACCGTCTACCTCGCGATGCTGACCATGCTGATCAACCTGTCGGTCGACGTCCTCTACAAGCTGGTCGACCCGCGGGTGGTGCTGAAGTGAGCCGGCCATGAGCGAGCCGGCGACGAGCGCCGTCCTGCCGCCGATGACCGGTGCGGCCCGCGAGGCCCGCTCGGAAGGCGTCTGGCTCGCCGCCTGGCGGCGCCTGCGACGCGACCGCGTCGGCATGGTCTCGCTCGCCATCGTCCTGCTCTTCGTGCTGCTGATCGGGCTGGCCGCGACCGGCCTGGTGGCCCGCGACTGGCAGACGGAGGTGGCGGTGCCGAGCGCGCCGCCGACCCTGCTCGGCCCGGCGCCGGCCGTCGTACGCGCCGAGATCGCGGCGCCGGCCGGACCGCCGGTCGACATCTCGGCGGTCGACCCGCTCGCCCCCTACTACAAGCAGTGGGCGGAGCGGGCCGCGCAGTACAAGACGGTGGCCGTGCAGCGCGCGGAAACACTGACCTTCGGCGCCGACCGCCTGGGTCGCGACGTCCTCGCGAAGGCACTCAAGGGCACCCAGACCTCCGTCTTCGTCGGCCTGCTCGCGGCCCTCGTCGCCACCGTCATCGGCACGCTGCTCGGCGCGCTCGGCGGCTTCTTCGGCGGCAAGGTCGGCGACTTCCTCGAGTGGCTGTACAGCGTCTTCACGTCGATCCCCGACATCCTGCTGATCCTCTCGTTCGCGGTCATCTTCGGCCGGGGCATCGGCAGCGTCGCCATCATCCTGGCGCTGGTCGGCTGGACCGGCATCTACCGGCAGGTGCGGGCCGAGTTCATCAAGCATTCGACGCGCGACTACGTGCGGGCGGCCGAGGCGATCGGCGCCTCGACGACCTCGCGCATGTTCCGGCACATCCTGCCGAACGTCAGCCACGTGATCCTGGTGCGGACCTCGCTGCTGGTCGTCGGCTTCATCAAGTTCGAGGTCATCCTGTCCTACCTCGGCCTGGGTGTCGGCGTCGACGACGTGTCGTGGGGCACGATGCTCGCCGAGGCGCAGAGCGAGCTCATCCTCGGCTACTGGTGGCAACTCGCCGCCGCAACCCTCTTCATGGCCGTCTTCGTGACCGCCTTCTCGCTGATGACCGACGCCCTGCGCGACGCCCTCGACCCCAAGCTGCGGGGGCTGGAGTGAGCGACGGCAGGAGCCCGCTGCTCTCGATCGCCGACCTGCGGGTGGCCTTTCGCATGGGCACCGACGAGGGCGTCGTCCGCCGTATCGAGGCGGTTCGCGGCGTCTCCTTCGACGTGCCCGAGAACACCACCGTCGCCCTGGTCGGCGAGTCCGGCTCCGGCAAGAGCGTGACGGCGATGGCCATCGTCAACCTGCTGCCCGACAACGCCGAACGCTCGGGCCGGATCGTCTTCCAGGGGCGCGACATGCTGGCCGCCTCGCGGGCCGACCTGCAATCGCTGCGCGGCCGGGAGATCGCCTGCATCTTCCAGGACCCGATGAGCTCGCTCAATCCGGTCTTCACCGTCGGCCAGCAGATCCGCGAGCCGTTGGTCAAGCACCTCGGGCTCGGGCGACGCGCCGCTGCCGCGCGCGCCGAGGCCTTGCTCGCCGAAGTCGGCATGCCCGAGCCGAAGCGCCGGCTGGAGGCCTATCCGCACCAGCTCTCCGGCGGCCAGCAGCAGCGGGTGATGATCGCCATGGCACTCGCCTGCGAGCCCAGGCTGCTCATCGCCGACGAGCCGACCACCGCGCTCGACGTGACGATCCAGCGCCAGATCCTCGAGCTGCTGGCCGGTCTGAAGGACAGGCACCGGATGAGCATGCTCTTCATCAGCCACGACCTCGGGGTGGTCGGCGAGATCGCCGACCACGTCGTCGTCATGCGCCAGGGGACGGTGCGCGAGCGAGGGCCGGTGGCGCAGATCTTCGCCCGACCGAAGGACGCCTACACCCGGGCGCTGCTCGCCTGCCGGCCGAGCCTGGCCGAGCGGCCGACGCGCCTGCGGGTCCTCGACGACCACCTGGCCGACCGCCCGACACCGATGGCGACACGGATCGCGACACCGTTCGCGACGCCCGCGCTCCGTCGGGCCGGCCCCGACGGCCGCGTTGTCGTCGAGGCGACCGACGTCCGCAAGAGCTTCTGGATCCGGCGCGGCGTCTTCGGTCGCGAGGAGTTTCGCGCCGTCAAGGGCGCCACGTTCACCCTGCGGGCGGGCCGCACGCTGGGCATCGTCGGTGAGTCGGGCTCCGGCAAGACCACCCTCGGCCTCACCCTGCTGCGCCTGCACGAGGCTGGTTCGGGGCCGGTCGGCGGCCGGGTGATCTTCGACGGCCAGGACCTGCTCGCCCTGCCCCGAGCCGCCCTGCTGCCGATCAGAAAGCGGATCCAGGTCGTCTTCCAGAACCCCTATGCGTCGCTGAACCCGCGCTTCACCGTCAGCCAGACCCTGGTCGAGCCGATGACGATCCATGGCATCGGCGCCAGCGCTTCCGAGCGACAGGAGCGGGCGCGGGCGCTGCTGGCGCGCGTCGGGCTGGAGGCCGACGCCATGCATCGCTATCCGCACGAGTTTTCCGGCGGCCAGCGCCAGCGGGTGGCGATCGCCCGCTGCCTCGCCCTCGATCCCGAGGTCCTGGTGCTCGACGAAGCGGTCAGCGCCCTCGACGTCTCGGTGCAGGCCCAGGTGCTGAATCTGCTCAAGGACCTGCAGGACGAGCTGGGCCTCGCCTACATCTTCATCAGCCACGACCTCGCGGTCGTCCGCTTCATGGCCGACGAAGTGATCGTCATGAAGGATGGCGACGTCGTCGAGCAGGCCGACGTCGAGCAGATCCTCCAGCAGCCGCGTCAGGCGTACACCCGGCGCCTGCTGGAGGCGGTCCCGCGCGGCCACCGCGCCGGCGACGCGCCGTAACAGCTGCTTGCGAATCGGCCCGGCGCGGTCGCCCCTGTAACCGATTGCGGCCGGCGCCGGCCGCCCCGCGTCGCTGCCGATGCATCGGCGCGCCGGGCGCGTGCAGCGCTTCACGCCGGCGCCCGTGGCATGAAGGTTGCGCCCGTCTTCCCGCGCTAACCTTGCCGACCGACCCCGAGGTGGACCCGATGACGAATCGTCGCTTTCATGTTGCTTCCGCCGCGCCGCTGCGCCGCCTCGGCCCGCGCTGCCATGGCGGCGCCTCGTCGATGCTGCGTCTGGGCCTGGGCGCAGCCCCGCAACGCGCCGCCCCGGCCCGGATCGCCGGCTGGCTCGGTCGGCCGGCCGGCGGCGCCGACGGCACGCCCATCGAGCACGTGCTCGGGCGGGCGACGGCAACCGTCTTCGCCTGAGGGCGCGGCCGATGCCTCCGGTCCTTCGCTTCAGCAGTCCGCTGTCGCTCGCGCCGACGGGCGGCACCGGCCGCTCGGGCGTCCTGCCGCGGGCCAATCCGCGCCGTGCCTCGGTGCTGCCGCAGGGACGCGCCGAGCCACGCCAGCTGACGCTGTTCGGTCCCTCGCCCATCTGGGCCGCACCCAAGATCCTCTAGCCGGCACGAGCCGCCTGGCTCCGCGTCAGTCGGTCTTCGAGCGCTCCACCGCCATCTCGATCTGCTCCTGGACCTTGCGCGCGCCGCGCTGGGCGAGCATCGGATCGAGGCCGGCCTGCGGCGCCACCTTGCGAGCCACCTCGTCGAGCGTGTCCGGATCGGTCATCAAGGCGTGGGCCAGCGCCGAGATCGCGCAGATCGAACGCCGCTGGATGTGCATCGGCAACTCCAGCGTGCTGTTGACGAGCACGTGGTAGCGCACGCTGTCGACCGCCGCCGGCGCCAGGCCCCAGCTCTCGCAGAGGGCGGCGCCCAGGGCGTCGTGGCTGATGCCGAAGGCCTCCTGTTCGGCCATCAGCAGGTCCTCGTCGCTGCCCGCGCTTGCGAGCATCGGTCCGTAGCGCTCGGTGAGGTGGCGGTACATCACGGCCTTGCCGCATTCCTCGAACAGCCCCGCCGAGTGCGAGGCCCAGGGGTCGACCGCCAGCTCGTTGCCGATCCGGCCCATCAGGAGGCCGCGCACGCGTGAGCGCTGCCAGAGCGGCTCGAGTTCGGGCGCCGGCGGGAAGACGGCGCGCAGGCCCATCTCGAAGGTGACCGAGGCCACCTCGCGGGTGCCGAGGTAGGTGATCGCCTGCTGGACGCTCTGCACCCGCCCGCGCAGCCCGTACATCGCCGAGTTGACGACCTTCAGCACGGCGGCGGCGAGCGCCATGTCCGAGCTGATCAGCAGGCTCACTTCGCCCAGGTCGACGCTGTCCTCGGCGAGCAGCAGCGACAGGCGCACGAGGACATCGGGCTGGGTCGGGATGTCGACGTCGAGAAGGCGGCGGCTGGTCTCAGGCATTCGGGTCCTCGCGAGCGGTCCGGCGTGTCCCTCGATGGTAGGCGAGCGGCCCGGCTCCCGGCAGCCATTCGGTGCTGCTTCCTGCACCCGCACCGCCGGTCGACGCTAGTCGGCGCCGGTCCGTGCGGCGATCGTCACCGGCGTCGCCGCCGGCAGCGCGATGACCACGCGGGTGCCTTCGCCGGGCGCGCTGTGAACGGCCACGGTGCCGCCGTGCAGTTCGACGATCCGCTTGACGATCGCCAGGCCGAGCCCGCGGCCGCCCTCGCCGGTGGCCGGAGCAACGCTCTGCCGGCTTTGGTAGAAGCGGTCGAAGAGCCGCGGCAGGTCGGTGGCGGCGATGCCCGGCCCGTCGTCGGCAACCGTCACCTCGACGCCGGCGTCGCAGCGTCGGGCCGCGAGGGTGACCCGGCACCCGGCCGGGCAGTACTTGAGGGCGTTGTCGACGAGGTTGGCGACGGCCCGCTCGAACAGCTCGACGTCGAGGCGGGCGAACGCCGGCGCGGCACCGGGGTCGGTGGGGTGGACGGCGCGCAGCGCCACCCCCTGGCGCGTCGCTCGCTCGGCGAAGCGCAGCGCGATGTCGTCGAGCAGCTCGCCCGCATCGACGCTCTCGCTGCGCAGCCCGAACTCGGGCTCGTCGAGCTCGGCCAGGTCGCCGAGCGACTGCACCAGGCGTGCCGCGTTGCGGGTATTGCGCAGCGCGACCTCGACGAGGCGGCGATCGTCGGCCTGCGCCGCCTGCCCGGCCCAGCGGCCGTCGAGCGTCTCCAGGCAGGCGACCGTGGCGGTGAGCGGCGAGCGCAGGTCGTGCGACAGGTTGCTGACGCCCTGGCGGCGGTCGTGATCGGTGCGGCGCAGGGCGTCCCACTGGCGGCGGCAGACGTCGAGCAGCATCTCGAAGGCGCTGGTGAGCTGCCCGAACTCGTCGCGTGTCGGCGCCGGCAACGGACTGGTCGGGGCCACCGCCAGCCCCTCGGCCAGGCCCCGCTGGGACAGCGTCGCGACCGCCCGCGTCAGCTGGCGCAACGGCCGGGTCACCGCGGCGATGATGAGCAGGGTCAGCAGGGTGGTGAAGGCGACGACGGCGGCGATCAGGCCCAGCACCGGCCGCGCGAAGCTGCTGCGCAGCACGTCCCATCGGTCGGCGGGCAGCTGCTGCGTGTGCAGCACGAGGTAGAGGTAGCCAGCGTCGCGCGACGCCCCTTGCGCGACCGCCCGCTGCACCGGCTTGGCGACGATCACGGCGCCGGCGTCCATGCGCTCGGGGTCGTCGCCCATCACGTAGGCCGCGTCCATGCGCTGGATCGACTCGTGCACGGGCGCCAGGGCAACGCGCGAGCCGGGCGCCAGCCGGGCCGGGCCGGTCTTGGCGAGCACCGTGCCGTCGAGGGCGAGCAGATAGAGCTCGATGTCGGGCTCGTAGAGGACAAGGCCGCGCAGCCAGCGCTGGAAGGCCACCGGATCCTGCTCGTGCATGTCGAAGATGTTGTCGTACATGCTGACGACGCGGGCCAGGAAGACCATGCCGCGACGGTAGGCCGTCTCGTTCTCGAAACGCTGGAACGAATAGACGACGGTGGCCACCACCAGCAGCGCGGTCACCAGCCCGGTGGCGAAAACCGTCATCGCCAGCTTGAAACGGACCGTCATCTCAGCGATTCACTAGGCGGCGCGCTACCCGCGACGCCTGAAACAGAAGCACAGGCAAGGTGAACGGTGCGACGAGATGCTCCGAGGCGGCGCGTGCCGCGGACACCGGGCAGCCGCCTCCGCTCATGTCCCCCGAAACGGGGCTGCGCCCCGTTTCGGAGCCGGCGGCCGCAGGCCGACGGCGGGGGACATGAGCGCAGCAGAATGCCCCGCCGACCTGATCACCCTCCAACACAGAACGCTCCGACACAGAAGCGCAGCAGCGCGTCCCACCGTCCCCCTGACTCGACGAATGCGCCAGAGCGAGTTTCATCTCAAGCCGGTTCGTCGCGGATCTTGTAGCCGGCGCCGCGCACGGTGAGGATGAGCTCGGGCCGCATCGGATCGGCCTCGAGCTTGGCGCGCAGGCGGTTGATGTGCGTCGTCACGGTGTGCTCGTAGCCGTCATGGGTGTAGCCCCAGACGGCGTCGAGCAGCTGGGCGCGCGAGAACACGTGTCCGGGGTGCGAGGCGAAGTGGAGGAGGAGGTCGAACTCGAGCGCCGTGAAGTCGATCGAGGCGCCGCGAAAATGCACCTGCCGTTTCGCCGGCAGGATCTCGAGATTGCCGTTGCGGATCGTCCGGGCATCGGCGCCGGCGCCGGCCTGGGCGGCGCGCAGGAGGTCGGCGCGCCGCAGCAAGGCCTTGACGCGGGCCAGCAGTTCGGCGAGCGAGAACGGCTTGGTCAGGTAATCGTCGGCGCCGAGCTCGAGGCCGAGCACCCGATCGAGCTCGGTCGACTTCGCGGTCAGCATCAGGATCGGCGTGCTGCGGCCGCGCGCGCGCAGGGCCTTGCAGACCTCGAGCCCGTCGAGGCCCGGCATCATGAGGTCGAGCACCAGCAGGTCGCTCGGCCGTTCCTCCTGGCTGGCGAGGGCGGCGCGGCCGTCGGCGACCGCTTCGACGTCGTAGCCGGCGGCGCGCAGGTTCAGCACCAGCAGGTCGCGAATGTCGGTCTGGTCCTCGGCGACGAGGATGGCGGCGGGCGGCATGACCGATTGTCTCGCCCGCTGGTCTTCGTCTTACAGCGATGTGACCGTCCTGTGATCCGGCGCGAGCCTGGCGCGAGGCCGGCCCGCGACAGTGGTGTCCTGGCCCACTCGCTGAAACCGCCCATGCACGCCACCACGCTCCCGTCTCCGTCCAGCGCACCGGTCACCGGCTTTCCCGGAGTAACGATCGGCGAGGTCGTCGGCCACCGCGCCTACCTCGTCCGCTTCGCGATGCGCCGCCTGCGCGACCCCGGCCTGGCCGAGGACGTCGTCCACGACGTCTTCGAGGCGGTGCTTTCGGGCCGCGCCTCGTTCGGCGGCCGGGCGGCGCTGCGCTCCTGGCTGACGGCGGTGCTCAAGAACAAGATCGTCGACGCGCTGCGCCGCGCCGATCACCATGAATCGCTCGACGACGATCACGACGATGGCGCCGACGCGCGCCGCGGCGCGCTCGCAGTCGCCTGCCCGCGGCCCCGTCCCGAGGAGATGGCCGAGCACCGGCAGCGCCTGGCGCGCGCCCTGGCGGGCATCGACGCGCTGCCCCCGACCTTGCGCGAAACGATGCGGCTGCGCGTCCTCCAGGATCAGCCGACGGCGGCGATCTGCCGCCAACTCGGCATCAGCGAGGAAAACCTCTTCGTCCGCGTCCACCGGGCGCGACAGCAACTGCTGTCGTGATCAGCCGTTGCGGTTTGCGATCCGCAACGTCTGCGGTGATCCGAAGCCGCTGTCGCGAGGCGGCGCCGCTCAGGCCGGTCCGGGCTCGCCGCCCCGTGACCGCAGCAAAGCGCGCACCCGCGCCAGGAGGCCGGCGTCCGCGTCCGCGGCCGGCAGCGCGCCGGCCTGGGCGCTGCGCAGCAGCCGCTCGGCGGTCTGCGCCTGGGGCGTGACCGGGCCGAGGAATCGCACGACCTCGTCGTCGGCGATCAGGAGGGTCGGGAAGTTCTCGACGTCCAGATCTCCCAGCGCGTCGGCCTCGTCCTCGATGTCGATCCAGGCGAACTCGGCCTCGCCGGCCAGCGAGGCGGCGAGCGACTCGAAGGTCGACCGGTAGTCGCGGCAGCTGTCGCACCAGGCGGCGCACAGGCAGGCCACCAGCATCGGCGGCGCGGCGCTTTCCCTCACGCCTCGACGTGCAGCATGTCGTGGATCTCGTGCGCGTGGGTCGCAATGCCCTCGAGCGCCACCGTTTCCCAGCCGCTGCCGTAGGTGACGACGCGAAAGCGGCGTGCCGGTTCGAGGCCGTGCGGGCCAGGGAAGAGGGCGAAGACGTCCTCGCCGCGATGGAGTGCCGCGACCACCTCCGACACGTCGGTGACCACCGGCTCGGTGCGCCACTCGTTGGTCTCGGTGTTCACCGGGCCCCATTCGACGCCCGTGATGCGACCGTCGGCATCGAGCCGGACCCTGGCAACGGCATGCACTTTCATCGCGTTCTCACGTGCTCTCGAAGGCGGCGAGGTGCCCAGTATGCCAACGCCGCGTTCAGGCGCCGGCGCGGATCCATTCGGCCGCCCGCTCGGCGATCATGAGCGTCGGCGTGTTGGTGTTGCCGCTGGTGATGGTCGGCATGACGCTGGCGTCGACGACGCGAAGGCCGGGGACGCCGTGCACGCGCAGGCGCGCGTCGACCACCGCCATCGGGTCGCTCGCCGGGCCCATCTTCGCCGTCCCCACCGGGTGGAAGATGGTGGTGCCGATGTCGCCGGCAAGCTGGGCCAGCTCGGCGTCGCTCTCGAAGGCCGCACCGGGCTTGATCTCGCGCGGCCGAAAGCGCGCCAACGCCGGCTGGGCGACGATCCGCCGGGTCACCCGCAGGCTCTCGGCCGCCACCCGCCGATCCTCGTCGCTCGACAGGTAGTCGGGGGCGATGCGCGGCGCGTCGGCCGCCTCCGCCGACCGGATGCGGACATGGCCGCGACTGGTCGGATTGAGGTTGCAGACGCTCGCGGTGAAGGCGTCGTAGGCGTGCAGCGGCTCGCCGAAGGCATCGAGCGACAGCGGCTGGACGTGGTACTCCAGGTTGGGATGGGCAAGGTCGGGCCGGCTGCGGGTGAAGGCGCCGAGCTGCGACGGCGCCATGCTCATCGGCCCGGACCGCTTCCACGCGTAGTGCAGGCCGATCCAAGCCTTGCCCCACAGCGTGCTGGCCAGCGTGTTGAGGGTGCGAACGCCCTCGACGCCGAAGACGGCGCGGATCTGCAGGTGGTCCTGGAGGTTCTCGCCGACCCCGGGCAGGGGCCGGTGCACCGTGATGCCCCGGCTCTGCAGCAGGTCCGGCGCGCCGATGCCCGAGAGCTGGAGGATCTGCGGCGTGCCGATCGAGCCCGCCGCGAGGATGATCTCGCCCCCGGCCTGCAGCGAGGCGACGAGGCGCTCGCCGCCGCCGCTCCGGATGACGTGGACGGCGGCGGCGCGACCGGCGGCGTCGAGCCCGACGCGCTCGATGTGAGCGCCGGTCCACACCTGCAGGTTGTCGCGCCCCTTGACGGGTCGCAGGAAGGCCTTGGTCGCGTTCCAGCGGATGCCCGAGCGCTGGTTGACGTCGAAGTAGCCGACGCCCTCGTTGTCGCCCCGGTTGAAGTCGCTGATGGCCGGAATGCCGGCTTCGACGGCGGCGGCGGCGAAGGCGTCGAGGATGGGCCAGCGCAGCCGCTGCTTCTCGACCCGCCACTCGCCACCGGCGCGCCGGCCGCTCGGGTCGAACCCCGGCGCGGCATGGAACTCGTCGGCACCGCGGTGGAAGTCCTCGTGCGCAAGGAAGTAGGGCAAACACTCGTCCCAGCTCCAGCCGGCGTTGGCGCCGTGGCCGTCGCCCTGCCCCCAGCCGTCGTAGTCGCGCGCCTGGCCGCGCATGTAGATCATGCCGTTGATGCTGCTGCAGCCGCCGAGCAACTTGCCGCGCGGGTAGCGGAGGCTGCGGCCGTTCAGCCCGGCCGCCGGCTCGGTGGCGTAGAGCCAGTCGGTGCGCGGGTTGCCGATGCAGTACAGGTACCCGACCGGAATGTGCACCCAGATGTAGTTGTCGTTGCGGCCCGCCTCGATGAGGAGAACCCGCTTCGAGCGGTCGGCGCTCAGCCGGTTGGCAAGCAGGCAGCCGGCGGTGCCGGCGCCGCCGACGATGTAGTCGTAGGGGCCGGCGTCCATCAGCGGGGCAGCCCGGCGAGACCGGGAAAGAGCTTGACCAGGCCGTCCGACATCACCTCGACGGCCAGGGCCGCCAGGAGCAGGCCCATCAACCGGGTCATGACGTTGATGCCGGTCTTGCCGAGGACGCGGGCGATCCGGCCCGACAGGCTGAAGGCGAGCCAGACCGCCAGGCCGATGACGATGCCGTAGCCGACCAGGACGGCCAGCTCCCACCAGCGCTGCGTCTTCTCGGCATAGATCACCATGGTGGAGATGGTGGCCGGACCGGTGAGCAGCGGAATGGTCAGCGGCACGACGGCGATCGAGTCGCCGGCATCGGCCTTGTCGCCGCCCTCGGTGATGTCCTCGCGGCGGCTTTCGGCGGGCTGGGCATTGAGCATCTGCAGCGAGGAGATCAGCAGCAGCATGCCGCCGCCGACCTGGAAGGAAGCCAGCGAAATGCCGAAGAACTCGATGATGCGAAGGCCCGCCAGGGCGCTGAGGGCGATGACGACAAAGGCACCGACCGCGGCGACATGGATCGTCCGCCGCCGCTGCTGGTCGCCGAAGTCGCGCGTGAAATGGATGAAGAACGGAACGACGCCGATCGGATTGACGATCGCCAGGAGCGCGAGCAGCGGCTTGAGGATGTCCATGCGGGCGTCGGAAGGAGCGCGGAGCGGTGGCGCGCTGTCCGACCGGAGCCGGTTCGGCGCGCCTCAGCGATTGTCGCCGGCGAGGCCGCGCAGGTAGCGCAGTCCGGGCACGGCGCGAGCGCCGTACCAGCTCAGCAGTTCACCGTCGACGCGCTCGACGCGCGCGCCCGGGCACAGGCGGGCCGCCTCGGCGGCGTGGCCGTCGTCGAACGCGAACGGCTCCGAGCTGAGGAGCACCGCCTCCACCTCGGCCAGCCAGGGTTCGTCGCCGGCCAGGGCCGGGTAGCGCGACCGGCCGGCCGGGCCGCCCTCGACGGCCGGCCAGGTCGACCAGCCGATCCGCGCCAGCATGCGCGACAGGTAGGTGTCGCGGACGATGGTCATCCACGGCTCGTGCCAGATCAGGTAGAGGACGCGCCGGCCCGGTCGGCCGTCGGGCCGCGTCGCGGCGAGCTCGCAGCGGAGTGCGGCGACGAGCGCGCCGGCCCGGTCGGCCAGCCCGGGCGCACCACCGAAGACCGTCGCCAGCTGCTCGACCAGGACGATGTTGTCGGTCGGATCGACCGGGTGGGTGACGACGATCTCCGGCGCGTCGACGCCCCAGCCACGAATCGCCTCGACCGTCTCGAGGCGGTTCTCGTCGACGTTGACGAGAACATGGGTCGGCGCCAACCGGCGCAGCTTGGCCAGATTGACGTCCTTGGTGCCGCCGACCTTGGCGATCCCGGCGACCCGGTCGGCCGGGTGAATGCAGTAGCCGGTGCGCGCCACCAGGTAGTCGCCCAGGCCCAGCGCGATGGCGAGCTCGGTCAGGCTCGGCACCAGGCTGGCGATCCGCCATTTCCCCTCGGGCGTCGGCTTCAAACCGCGGCGCTCATGGAAAACCCGGGAAGCGTCGCGACGCCGGGCGGCCCCAAAACAACAAAATGGGAGCGTTCCGTATCTTGTTCCGAGGCGCTTTCATTTATATTCGCCATTCTGTGTTTGGTAGCAGCGCCTTCGCTTGAATGGTTCACGGTGGGTAGACGCTCCACATCTCGGCAAAGAACAGGAAGGGTGCTCTCCCATGGGCAATAAACTTTACGTCGGCAATCTCTCGTACAACGTCCGCGACGACGATCTTCAGCAGGCGTTCGCCCAGTACGGGACGGTCAGCTCGGCCAAGGTGATGATGGATCGCGACACCGGCCGCTCGAAGGGCTTCGGCTTCGTCGAGATGGGCTCGGACCCCGAGGCGCAGGCGGCCATCAACGGCATGAACGGTCAGGCCCTCGACGGCCGGGCCATCGTCGTCAACGAGGCGCGCCCTCGTGAGGAGCGTCCGGGCGGCTTCGGCGGCGGCAGTGGCGGCGGTGGTCGCTCCGGCGGCGGTGGCGGCTACGGCGGTGGCGGCGGTGGCCGTTCCGGCGGTGGCGGCGGCTACGGCAGTGGCGGCGGCACCGGCGGCGGGGGTGGTTATGGCGGCGGTGGCGGCTACGGTGGTGGCGGCGGTGGCCGCTCCGGCGGTGGTGGCGGCTACGGCAGCGGCGGCGGCAGCCGTTCCGGCGGCGGCGGTGGCAGCGGCGGCCGCGGCGGCTACTGAGTCGAACCTTGCAGCGCCGGCGTCCGCCGGCCTTGCCGACGAGGCGGTGCAGCGAAAGCGCACCGCCTTTTTCATTGGGCCGCGAGAAGCGGTCAGTCGCTGCCGCGGTGCTTGCGCGGCCGGCCGACGAGCAGCCGATCGAAGGCGGCGTTCGGAAGCAGCCGCAGCAACCGCGCCACGATCGCCATCTGCCAGGGAATCACCCGGTAGCTCGCACCCGCCTCGATGGCTCGCAACGCCCGCTCCGCAAAGGTGTCGGCGTGCAGCAGGAACGGCATCGGGTAGCGGTTGCGGCGCGTCAACGGCGTGTCGATGTAACCCGGCACGAGGGTGACCACCCTGACGCCGCTCGCCCGCAGCTCGCCGCGCAGGCTCTCGCAATAGCTGATGACCGCCGCCTTGCTCGAGCAATAGGCGCCGTGGCCGGGCAGGCCGCGGATGCCGGCGACGCTGGCGATGCCGACCAGCCGGCCGTTGCCTCGCCCGCGCATCGCCGCGATGAACGGCTGGAACGTCGCCGCCATGCCCAGGACGTTCGTCTCGTAGGTCGCCCGCATGACCTCGAGGTCGGCGAGCTCGGCCGTGTCGACGCCGACGCTGATGCCGGCGTTGGCGACGACGACGTCGGGCAGCCCCTGCGTCTCGATGCAGCGACGGCCGGCGCCGGTGATGGCCGCCAGGTCGCGAACGTCGGCAGCGTAGACGGCGAACGTCTTGTCGGAAAGGCCGGCGGCGGCCGTCCAGCGTCGCACCTCCTCGGCGCGACGGGCCACGAGGGCGAGCCGATAGCCGGCCCGGTGAAAGCGCAGGGCCATCGCCTGCCCGAGGCCGCTCGACGCGCCGGTGACCAACGCGAGGCGGGCGGCGGGTGGCACGGCCATCGGCTGCAGACGGCCTGGTCGCGCTAGCGCCGCCGCGCCGGTGGCTGGAAGGTGGCGCTGATGCGGCTCTTGAGATCGACGACGCGGTCGAGATTGTCGTACTCGAGGCCGGTCGCCCGCACCGCCGTGACGCCTTGCGTGACGACCACCGGGAGATGGGTACGCACCTGCTCGATGTTGCGGAAGGCATGCAGGAATTCGCTGCGGAAATCGATCGCCCCGGCCGCCCCCTGGGCGGGTCGCATCACGTGGGCGTCGCCGA
>Ga0136633_1001082_pt1 | contig 20244 bp, 18 predicted proteins | sample AntDrymeUQ832206_2_FD_105494 | JGI IMG/M metagenome (GOLD analysis project Ga0136633, IMG submission 105494) | Polar desert sand microbial communities from Dry Valleys, Antarctica - metaG UQ83 (22.06) | ecosystem: Environmental > Terrestrial > Soil > Desert | place: Antarctica: Dry Valley...
ACCCTCGGCGCGAGCACGACGCCTGTGGCGTCGGCTTCATTGCAGACCTGGACGGTCGCCACGCGCGAAGCACGGTTCCGATGGCGCTCGAGGCGCTCGCCGCGCTGGCGCACCGCGGGGCTCGCGCCGCGGACGACCGCACTGGCGACGGTGCCGGCGTCTCCATCCCCATCTCGCACCGATTCGGAGCGCGGCTCATGGCCGAGGCGGGGCTGGCCTCCCGTCCGCGCGGCCGGGTGGCGGTGGCGATGTGCTTCCTTCCCATCACCGATGCCGCCGCGGCCGTCCCGACGTTCGAGGCTCGCGCCAACGACGAGGGCCTGGCGGTCGCCGGCTGGCGTCGGGTGCCCGTCGACGAGGCACTGGTGGCCGACCGGACAGTGGGGGAGACGCCGCTCATTCGGCAGGCGATCGTGACGGGCCCGTCGCGGCTGACGCCCCTCGCCTTTGCCAGGAAGCTCGCCATCCTGCGCCGGGTCGTGGAGCGCGACACATCGGTCTGCGTCGCGTCCCTCAGCTCACGGCAGGTCGTCTACAAGGGACTCTTCGTCGGCGACGAGCTCGGTCGCTTCTACGACGACCTTCGCGCCGACGACCTCGACGCGCGCTACGCCGTCTTCCACCAACGCTACTCCACGAACACCTTCCCGTCGTGGCGGCTGGCGCAGCCGTTCGGGTACCTCGCGCACAACGGTGAGATCAACACGGTCCGCTCGAACCGCGAGGCGATGCGCGGCCGACGACACGCGCTCGGCGGAGGTCGGTGGGCGAAGCGCCTGGCCGAGGTCGGTCCGCTCGTGACGGAGGTCGGCTCGGACTCGCAATCCCTCGATGATGCGCTGGAGCTCCTCATGCTGGGTGGCGCGCGGATCGACCAGGCAATCGGTTCCCTGGTCCCCGCGGCCGAGGGCCTCGGCGGCCCGGCGCTCGACCCGGCACTCGCCCGATCCGAGCCATGGGACGGGCCCGCGGCCCTCGTGTTCGGCGACGGACGGCGGGTGGGCGCGCTCCTCGATCGCAACGGGCTGCGGCCGCTGGCGCTCACCGCAACGGGCGACGGGCTCGTGGTCGTCTCGTCGGAGGCGGGCAGCGTCGATCTGCGGGCCGAGCGGGTGACGCATCGGCGCCGGCTGGGCCCGGGCGAGATGGTGCTGGTCGATGTCGCCGGCGGCCGGATGATCGGGCCGACGGTCGAGCGACACGAATCGCCCCCGCGCAGCATCCCGCGGCGGCTGGTGGCGGGCATCGCGCCCGACGTCGAGCCGGCCGACGATCGGCTCAGGATCGCGCTCGGGCTGGACGCCGAAGTGGTCAGGCAGGTCGTTCGCCCCATGGCGACCGAGTCCCACGAGGCAATCTGGAGCATGGGCGACGACACCCCGATCGCGCCGCTGGCGCGCCGCCCTCGCCGCGTGTCCGCATTCCTGCGCCAGGCGTTCGCACAGGTGACGAACCCGCCGATCGACCCGGAGCGCGAGCGCGCGGTGATGTCGCTCGCCATGGCGATCGGCCGCCAGCCGGATCTGCTTGCTCCGGCCTCGGACGTTACTGACGCGATCGTCATCGACTCACCGATCCTCGACCACGAACGATGGTCTCAGCTGCTCGGCTCCATGAGCCGAGTGGCGGTGCTCGACGCCACCTGGCCGACCTCGCGCGGGGCGCGCGGGCTCGCGTTCGGGCTGGCGCGGCTTGGCCGGCAGGCGCGGACGGCGTCACGACGTGGCCTCCAGCTCGTCGTGGTGTCGGACCGCGCCGCCGGTCCGCGCCGAATGGCGATCCCTTCCATCCTGGCCGCAGGCCGCGTGCACCAGGAGCTCGTCGCGGTCGGTCGACGCTCGCGGACGGACGTTGGGGTCGAGTCGGGCGATACCTTCGACGTCCATGACCTCGCGATGCTCATCGCGGCCGGCGCATCGGCCGTGCATCCGTGGCTGCTGCTCGAGCTCGCCGGCGACCAGGCCGGCGAGCGCGGGTCGGAGGATCTCGAGCCCGACGAAGCCCGGACCAACGCCATCGCCGCGCTGGAGCAGGGCCTGCGCAAGGTCCTGGCGCGAATGGGAACCAGCGCGCTGGCGTCGTATCGCGGCGGGCAGATCTTCGACGTCATCGGCCTCGATGAAGGGCTGACACGTCGGTGCTTCCCGGCGGCCAGCCATTGGCCGGGAGGCGTCGGGACGCTCCAGCTGGGCGAGATGATCGCGTCTCGTCACCGGCGCGCCTTCGTGGAGCCGAAGCCTGCACTCGAGGACCCTGGGTTCGTCCGCTTCCGCGGCACGGGCGAGACGCATGCCTACGCTCCCAAGGTCGTCAAGGCCCTCCAGGGCGCGGTGCAGACCGATGGCGAGCTGGCCACCTACCGTGAGCTGCTCGCCGACCTGGGTCCGCGGCAGCCACGCGATCTCATGAAGCTGCGACTGGCAGCGTCGCCGGTGCCGATCGATGAGGTCGAGCCGGCCGGCCGAATCGTGCGCCGATTCGTCAGCTCGGCCATGAGCCTCGGTGCGCTGTCGCCGGAGGCGCACCAGGCGATCAGCATCGGGATGGCGCGGCTCGGCGCCAGCGCGAACTCGGGCGAAGGCGGCGAGGATCCGGCCTGGTATGCGTCGTCAGCCGACGGCGACCGTCGCGACGCGGCCATCAAGCAGGTTGCGTCGGCCCGCTTCGGCGTCACCGCCGAATACCTGGCGCGAGCGGAGCAGCTCGAGATCAAGATCGCCCAGGGCTCCAAGCCGGGCGAGGGCGGACAGCTGCCGGGCAAGAAGGTCACCGCGTTCATCGCCGGCCTGCGGCGCGGGCAGCCCGGCATGACGATGATCAGCCCGCCGCCGCACCACGACATCTACTCGATCGAGGATCTCGCCCAGCTGATCAGCGACCTGCGGGCAGTGAATCCGGCGGCCCGGATCGGCGTCAAGCTGGTGGCCGGAGCGGGGATTGGGACCATCGCGGCCGGCGTGGCCAAGGCGCATGCCGACTACATCATGGTCAGCGGGCATGCGGGCGGCACCGGCGCGTCCCCGCTGAGCTCGATCAAGCACGCGGGCCTGCCCTGGGAGCTCGGGCTGGCCGAGACGCACCAGGTGCTCGTCCGCAATCGCCTTCGGGACAGGGTTGCGCTGCGCACCGACGGTGGCCTGCAGACGGGCCGGGACGTGGTGGTCGCGGCCACGCTCGGCGCCGAGGAGTTCGGCTGCGGGACCGCCGCGCTGGTGGCCATCGGCTGCGACATGGCTCGCCAGTGCCATCTCGACACCTGCCCGACCGGGATCGCAACGCAGCGCGATGATCTGCGGGCCAAGTTCACCGGGACCCCGGAGCAGGTGGTCGCGTTCTTCACGGCGCTCGCCGAGGACGTGCGGCGCGAGCTGGCCGCGATCGGGCTGCGCTCGCTGGGCGAGGCGGTCGGCCGCGTGGACCTGCTGGCCGCCGAGGCCGATGCCGTTCTCGATCTGGCGCCGATCCTCGCCGCGCCGGCCTGGTCGCCCGCGGCCGACGAGCCGCCGAAGGATCGCCCGCTGTGGTCGGACCGGCCGGCGGACGCCAGCTTCGAGGCGGAGGCTCTCGAGGACCTGACGCGGCGCGTGACGGCGGGCGAGCCCGTCCTCGTTCGGGCGCACGTCACGACGCGCGACCGGTCGATCGGCGCCCGGCTGGCGGGTGCGCTGCAGCGACGATCGGAGCCGCGCCAGATCCCCCGGGTGCGGTACGAGCTGGACGGCTCGGCCGGGCAGAGCCTGGGCGCCTTCGCCGTGGCCGGCATGCGGATCGAGGTCAGCGGCGAGGCGAACGACTACGTCGGCAAGGGGCTGTCGGGCGCCACCGTCGTGGTGAGGCCGGTCGGGGAGCGCCAGGACCAGTCCGTCGCCGGCAACGTCTGCCTTTTCGGCGCGACCGGCGGCGCCCTCCACCTGGTTGGCCGTGCCGGAATGCGCTTCGCAGTCCGCAACTCAGGCGCCCGGGCGGTGGTCGAGGGCGTCGGCGCCCACGGCTGCGAGTACATGACCGGCGGCACGGTCGTGGTGATCGGGTCGATCGGTCCGAACTTCGGCGCCGGCATGACGGGCGGGCGGGCCTACCTGCTCGATGCCGAGCCGTACCGGCTCAGCGCGGGCGTGATCGCACGTCCCGTCGACGACGACGACCGGATCCTGCTCGAGCTCCTGGCCGCGCATTCCGCTGAGGGCAGCCGCAAGGCCGCCACGATCCTGCAGGACTGGCCCGAGTGGCGCGGCCGCTTTACGGTGATCGAGCCGAAGGTCAGCGAGACGCCGGCGTCGGTCGAGCCGCTGGCCCTTGCTCGATGAGCCGATAGCCGAGGGCGCGGACCGGGGTCGGGACGGCCGCATCGGCGGCCCGCAGCTTGGACCGCAGGCGGGCGAGGTGTGGCTTGATCCAGAGGGGATCGGGATCGGGCTCCCCGCGCCATCCAGCGCGCAGCAGCTCCTGGTGGGTGACGAGGTCGCCGCGCGCGGCGACGAGCGCTTCGAGCAGCGCGAACTCGATCGGCGTCAGCGGCAGCAATCGATCGCCGGCCCAGGCCTCGTGACGGCGCTGGTCGATCCGCACGGATCCGGAGGTCGCGCCGGCCGGGGCCGGCCGTCGACGCGTCACGGCTCGAATGCGGGCGAGCAGCTCGTCCTTCCCGAACGGCTTCGTGACGTAATCGTCGGCGCCCGCATCGAGCGCGTCGACCTTGGCCGCCTCCTCGGCTTCGCCGGAGAGAATGATGATCGGCGTCGGCCCGCGGCGGCGGATCTCGCGGCACACCGCGACGCCGTCGAGGCCCGGCATCGCGAGGTCCAGGATCACCAGGTCCGGGCTCTCCGCGTCGTAGCGGCGCAGGGCCTCGTGGCCGTCGTAGGCTGCGCTGACTCGGTGGCCGTCCCCTCCCACCAGCGCCGCCACGGCGCCGATCATGGCCGGCTCGTCGTCGATGACCAGGATGCGCAGGCTCATCGGCCCGATGCCTCCGGCAGGGCGGTCACGAATTGGCTCCCCCCGGCCGGCTTGTCCTCGATCCAGAGCCGCCCGCCCATGGCCGCCACCAGCCGGCGGGCCGCGAAGAGGCCCACGCCGGTTCCGGGCTTGTCCGTGCCGGCCTCGAGGCGCACGAATGGCTCGAACACGCTCTCGCGCATCGCCGGAGGGACGCCGGGGCCGTCGTCCCCGACAGCGACATGGACCTGGCCGTCGGCGCTCCAGTCCGCCACCATGATCTCCGCACCAGCCGGCGCGTACTTGGCCGCGTTCTCCAGCAGCAGCTCGAGCACCTGGGCCAGGCGGGCGGGATCCCCCAACGCCGGTCGGCTGTCGCGCGCATAGCGCTCGAGCCGATGACGCCGCAGCAGTGGCGCCAGCCGGGTCAGCACCTCGTCGATCACGCCGCCCACTTCGAAGCGCCGCTGCTCGACCGTCAGGAGCCGATCGGCGCGGACGGTGTCGAGGATGGTGTCGACGAGGTCGTTGAGGCGCAGCAGCTGGCCGGTCGCGGCACCGTGCCACTGCGTCGCGTCCGCGGCGCGCGCCGGCTCTGCCGTCTCCGCCAGGAGGTCGAGATAGGCGCGCACCACGGCCAGCGGCGTGCGCAGCTGATGCGTCACGACCGCGATGAGCTCGGCGCGGGCCTGGTCGACGCTGCGCAGGCCGTCGAGCTGGGCCTCCGTTTCCAGGTGCAGCCGACGCCGCTCGACGACCCCCGCCAGGAGCGCCGCGATGGTCGACAGGCGGCGGATCTGGGTCGGGTCGAAGTCGCGACGCTCCTCCGTCTTCACGTTCAGAACGCCGACGACGTGGTCGCCCACCTCGAGTGGCACGGCCAGGATCGACCGGAAGCGCTCGTGGTCGACCCCGCGAATCCACGCGCAACGCGGGTCGTTTGCGAGGTCGGTGCTGACGACGGGGCCGCGCGTGCTTGCCGCCAGGCCGGTGATGCCCTGGCCGATATCGAGCCGCGCCACGCCGATGTGCTCGCGGTCCACGCCGTTCGTGGCCGCCAGTGTCAGGCCCGCACCGTCCCGATCGACGAGGTAGAGCGAGCAGACCTCTGCATCCATCGCCACGGTGCTGCGGTCGACGATGAGCTGCATGAGCTCATCCCATGTCTGCGCGCCGGCCGCCAGTTGCACGATCTCCCGGAGGGCGCCGAGCTCCGCGGCGTCGGTCGTGCCAGGTTCGGACGGTGCGCGAGCGTATTGCACCCTCGCAGCATGAACGATCTCGCACGTCCGGGCGACCCGCCGCACGAGTCAACGCGCGTCGGAGCACGAGCTCGGTCGTCATCCACCGACATGCGGGCATTCCGCGGCTGAGGTGCCGTCTCTCCGCCGTTCGTGCCACCGTTCACCCCCGGACGGGCCTCAGACGCCGGTGACGGTGACCTCGTCGAGCACTTCCTCGACGCCCACCACGTCGCCCACGATGCCGAGGATCTCGTCCAGCACGTCGACCGACTCGACCTCGCCCCGCACGTGCACGCGGGCGCCGGTCACGGCGATCCGGATCCGATCGCCGGCGAGCACGTCGGACGAGCGAAGCGCCTCGATGACGTCGGCCTGCAGCTCGTCGTCGCGCGGGAGCCCCCCTTCGTCGGGCTGGATGTCGTCCTCGCGCTCCAGCTCCCCGGCATCGGTCTCGTCGACGCCCGCGTAATCGACGCCCTCGGCACCACGCGCCTCGCTCATCACGCGATCCGTCGGTGGGACGTACGGCAGGCCCTCCTCGCGCGCAACGAGATAGTCATCGGTCACCCCCGCGGCCGGTTCGTCGAACAGGTCGCCGGTATCCTCGGAGGGCAGGGGCTGCCGCTCCGGTCGGTCATCCATCATCCGTTCTCCTCCAGTGTCCGCTCGTGCGCAAGCGGCGTGCCGCTAGGATGCGCCGATGAGCTCCGACGCGCTCCTGGCCTCGCTGCGCGCTATCGTGGGCGAGCGGCACTGCCTAGCTGAGCCCGGGCTGCGCGCATCGTACGAGACGGACTGGACGCGCCGCTTCCACGGCGAGGCCCGCGCAGTCGTGCGGCCGTCCTCGACCTCCGACGTGGCCGCAATCCTCGAGGCCTGCGCTGCGGCGGGGGTGGGGGTGGTGCCGCAGGGCGGCAACACCGGGCTGGTCGGCGGATCGGTGCCGCGCGGCGGCGAGGTCGTGCTCAGCCTGCTGCGGCTGAACGAGATCGAGGGGGTCGACGCAGGCGCGGGCGAGGTGACCGTCGGCGCGGGCGCTAGTCTCGCCGCGGTGCAGAACGCGGCACGTGCCGCCGGCTGGGAGGTCGGGGTGGACCTCGGGGCCCGGGATTCGGCGACGATCGGGGGCATGGTCGCCACGAACGCCGGCGGGGTGAACGTCGTCCGCCATGGACCGATGCGTTCGCAGCTCCTCGGCTACGAGGCCGTGCTTGCCAACGGCAGCGTCATCAGCCGTCTCCCCGGCATGCCGAAGGACAACACCGGCTACGACCTCGGCGGGCTCCTCGCCGGCAGTGAGGGCACGCTCGCCGTCATCACGCGCATCCGCCTGCGCCTGGTCTCGCGGCTGCGGCACCGCGCCCTCTGTGTCATCGGCTTCGCGAATGCGGCAGAGGCCGTCCGTGCGGCGGGGACGCTGCGGCGCCGCCTCGCATCGGTCCTTGCGCTCGAGCTCTTCACCGATGCAGGGCTCGAGCTCGTCATGGATCATGGTTCGGTCGCCCCGCCATTCGCGCCGCGGACGCCCGTCTACCTGCTGGTCGAGGTCGCCTCGGACGAGTCCGACCCGTCTGACGAGCTCTTCGCGGCGCTCGGTGAGCTGGCCGTCGACGAGGGCGCCGTCGCGGTCGCAACCGATGCCGATGGGCGCGAGCGGCTGTGGCAGCTGCGCGAGCGCCACACCGAGGCCATCAGCGCCGAGGGCGTGCCGCACAAGCTCGACGTCTCCGTCCCGCTGCCGCGCTTCGCCGAGCTGGTCGAGCGGGTGCCCGGCGCCGTGGCGGCCGTGGCTCCGGACGCCAGGACGATCGTGTACGGCCACGTCGGGGACGGCAATCTGCATGTCAACGTCCTGGGTCCCGCGCCGGACGACAGCGCAGTCGACGATGCGGTGCTCGGCCTCGTCGTGGGCCTCGGCGGGAGCGTGAGTGCGGAGCACGGCATCGGCGTCGCCAAGGTTGGATGGCTGGTCCGTGACCGTGGAGAGGCGACCGTTCGCGCCATGCGCGATCTCAAGGCCGCCTGGGACCCGGACGGGATCCTCAATCCGGGCGTCCTGTTCAGCCGCTCAGTGGCAGTGCTGCCGCAGAGGTGACATCGGCTGGCAGGAACCGGGCATACGATGCGCCGATGACGAACGAGCAGAGCACAATCACGACTAACGAGAGCGGCACGCTGGAGACGAACGGCGCCAGGATCTACTACGAGGTGGAGGGCAGCGGCCCTCCGGTGGTCCTCATTCACGCCGGCGTTGCCAATCTGCGCATGTGGGACGACCAGGTGCCCGTCCTCCGCGATGCCTACCGGGTGATCCGGTACGACACCCGGGGCTTCGGACGAACGGAGACCGACGCGGTCGAGTTCTCGAACAGGGCCGACATCGCGGCGCTCCTCGACCACCAGGGCGAGGATTCGGCCCACGTGGTCGGCTTCTCGCGCGCAGGCCAGATCGCGCTGGACTTTGCGATCGAGTATCCGGCCCGCGTGCGTTCGCTCGTGGTAGGGGCCGGCGGGATCAGTGGATACGAATCGCCCGACGACGCGCCAGCGGAGGAATTCGAGGCCGCGGAGAAGATGGAGGAGGCGAAGGACTGGGCCGGGCTGGCCGAGTGGGAAGCCGCGTACTGGGCCGATGGTCCGGGCCAACCCGCGGACCGCGTCCCCATCGTCCACGCCAGGGTCCACGACTGGGTCCTGGACAACTACCTGGCCGAGAAGCAGGAGGGGAAGCCGCAGGTGCTCGATCCGCCCGCGGCAGGGCGCCTCGGCGAGCTGAACGTCCCGCTTCTCGTCCTCATCGGTACATTGGACGAACCGGGAACGCAGGAATCGATGCGTCACCTGGCCGATGCGGTTCCGGGAGCGCGGTTGGAGGTGTTCGAGGGCGTCGCGCACATGATCAACCTCGAGCAGCCCGAGCGCTTCAATGCGCTGCTCCGAGAGTTCCTCGATGGAGCGAGCGCCGGAGCGCGGCCCGGGTCCTGAAGCCGTGACCCCGCTAGAGTCGCAGGGTGAGCGAGCTCGACACCATTCTCGACGCCGCGGCCGGCGTGACCGCGCGAGGTGAGCGCTTCGCGCTGGCGACCGTCGTATCGGTGCGCGGCTCGTCGTACCGGCGACCCGGGGCCCGACTGCTCGTGCCCGAGCACGGCGCCCCGGTCGGCCTCATCTCCGGCGGCTGCCTCGAGGCGGAGGCCGCGCGGCTTGCCCGGGAGGCGTTGAAGCTGGACGCGCCCGTGCTCGTGACCGTCGACCACTCGGCGGAAGGTGACGAGCTGTGGGGCATTGGACTTGGCTGCCGTGGCGTGATCGATCTGCTGGCCGAGCCGCCCGGGATGGCGGCCGAAACGCTGGATGCCCTCGCAGCCGCTCGGGACGGCCGAGCCACCTACCTGCTCACCGGCCTCGATGGCGAGCGCCGGCGGCTCACGACGATCGAGGCTGATGCGCTCGGCGAGCGCGCCGTCCTGGCCGTCGCTCATGGACGGCCGACAGTGCTGGGGGACTCCGTCCTGGACCCGATCCTGCCGCCGCTGCACCTGGTCGTCTGCGGGGCCGGGCCGGACGCCCCGCCGCTGGTCGGCGCCGGCCTGCGGATGGGATGGCGAGTGAGCGTCGTCGACCCCCGCCGCTCACTCCTGCGCTCCGAACGCTTTCCCGGCGCGACCCTCCACGGCGTGGAGCCAGCCTCGGCGGCGGATGCGGTCGATGCCGGCGAATGGACCGCGGTCGTGATCATGAGTCACGACTATCTGCGCGACGCGGCGTTCCTCGGCGGCTTCATCGGCTGCGGCATGCCCTACCTGGGCATCCTCGGGCCGCGCGACCGGACCGATCGGCTGCTCGCGGAGCTCGGGGTGGCCCCGTCGGAGGCCGACCTGGCTGCGCTGCACGCGCCGGCCGGGCTCGATATCGGCGCCGACGGAGCCGAGGAGGTCGCGACGGCGATCATCGGCGAGATCCTCGCCGTGCTTCGCGGGCGCGGTGGGTCACCGCTCCGCAAGCGCCAGGGGCCCATCCACGGATAGGTCGCCGTCAGTCATGCCACCGGTGTGCAGTCGTGCAGTCGTGCCCTCGTGCTGCACAGACCTGGGCTGACAGCGTCGCGGACGGCCGAGCCTCAGCCGGCGTACTCCTCGGGATGATCGCCCCGGTCCTGCTCCGACGTGCGGGCGATCGTCTCCAACGCCTGGTCGACGGTCGTGCCGTTCGCATCGGCGGCGCGCTTGACGTCCTCGTAGGTGATGTTGATTCCAGGCTTGCCCATGTCGTCGTGGGCGCGCATGCAGCCGCAATTCAGACACACGATGGTTGGCTCCTTTCCAGGTGGGTGCGACCGGTCTACCGCATCGCCGGTGCCACATTGGTCGTCCGGTGGGACTACCGGCCACTGAGTGGCTGATTTTCCCAGCAGCGAACCGCGAACAGCCAAGCGCAGCCGCCGTGCTTGGCCGTTCGTCCCAGGCGTGAGCTAATTCAGCTCGTGCCTAGCCGATACGCACACCTGCGAACCAACGGCTACGAGGCGCGCAGTCCTAGCCGCCGATGAAGCTCATCTCCACCTTCGGCTGCTCCACCGTCTCGAGCGTTCGCAGCTCCGAGTAGCGGTCCGAGCGGCCGGTCCAGATCGCCCGCAGCGCCTCGGCGAGGTCGACGTCCGTGGCGCCCGACCGGACGACGGCCCGCACGTCATGTCCCGAGGTGGCGAACAGGCAGGTGAAGAGCCGGCCGTCGGCCGACAGGCGGGCCCGCGTGCAGTCTCCGCAGAACGGCTGCGTGACGCTGCTGATGACGCCGATCTCACCCCCGCCATCCCGGTACCGATAGCGCCGCGCCACCTCGCCTCGGTACTCGGCATCGACCGGCTCGAGCGGCCACCGAGCGTCGACGGCGGCGACGATCTCCGCGGCCGGGACGACGTCGTCGAGCCGCCAGCCGTTCGAGTGTCCGACATCCATGTATTCGATGAATCGCACCGTGGTCTCGGTCCCGCGGAAATGCTCGGCCAGGGCGAGCACGGCGTGCTCGTTCATGCCGCGCCGGATGACGGTGTTGACCTTGACCGGACCGAGACCCGCCGCCTCGGCGGCGGCGATTCCCTCGAGGACGCGAGCGACGGGAAAGCCGACGTCGTTCATGCGCTGGAAGGTGGCGTCGTCCAAGGCGTCGAGGCTGATCGTGACCCGATGCAGGCCGGCAGCGGCCAGGGCGCTGGCCCGGGGCGCCAGCAACGACGCATTCGTGGTGAGCGTCAGGTCTTCGACCCCATCGACCGCGGCCAGCATGCCCACGAGTGCGTCGAGGTTGCGCCGGATGAGCGGCTCGCCGCCGGTCAACCGGACCTTGCGGACGCCGAGAGCCACGGAGGCGCGCACGATCCGCTCGATCTCCTCGAAGTCCAGGATCTCAGCCCGCGGCAGGAAGGCGTGGTCGCGACCGAAGACCTCCTTCGGCATGCAGTACACGCACCGGAAGTTGCACCGGTCGGTGACGCTGATGCGCAGGTCGTGCATCGGGCGGCCAAGGAGGTCGAGGGGAGCGGCGGTCATCACGGCACGCCGATCGTGGCAGCCATCGCGGATGTGCGCAACGCATCATCAGCGTTGGCCGTCATGCTGCCGCTCGGGGGAGGAGTGGCCATGGGCGTGGTGGCAGGTGGCCGGGAGGTGCTCGCGGTCACCGATCAGTTCGTCGGGAGCGGAACGACCGTTCGTATCTGGCTGGGGTCGCGGACTGACGTGTCCCTGCTCAGCCGACCAGCTTCGTCAGGCCGATGAGTATGCCGAGCGCCACGGCGACCGTTCCGCCGCTGGTGAGCGCGATCCGCGACGCGACCGCCTCGCAGCGTGGCAACCGTGCTCCGCCCAGTCCCAGCCCGAGTCCGAGCGCGCCGCCGAGCAGGAGCAGGCCCGCCACGCCCGCGGCCGGATCGAGGAGCGAGGCGACCTGGCCCTCCTCGATCCCGTCGTCGTCGAGCGCAAAGGCGAAGCGCTGGCGCCAGATCTCGACGCCATCGGCGTTGACGACGCGAACGCTGGCGTCCCAGGTGCTGTCCGGCGGCAGGCCAACCGCGTTCGCCGTCCATTCGAGCGTGCCGTCCCCGTCCCCGGACCCATGGCTCATGCCGATGCCGCCGTCGGTGTGGTCCATCCCCGACATGCCCTCGAGCTCGAGCGGCAAGACGGTGGTGGTGCCGGCCTCGGTGTTGTCGAGACCGAGCTGGAGCGCCGTCCGGCCGGCCATGGCCTCGATCGTGGTGACCACGATCCGGTTGACGCCGGGACGGCCAGGAAAGACCTCCATCGTCACGTCCGGCGCCACCTCTCCGAATGCATCGGGGATGGGCTCGATCGGCACGCCGGCCGCTTCCTCCACCGGTGGGGTGATCGCCAGGGAGGCAGTCAGGACGAGGACGATCGCGGCCAACATCACCTCGATCGTAATTCGACTGCGGAACCCGTCCAGCCAGCCCATCATCCGGCCGCCGTCGAGGTAGTTGAGCCCTCCCACTGCCAGCGCACCGGTGGCGAACGCGGCCTTCATGAGCAGTGTGCGCCCGTACTCGGTGCCGATCGGCACGAGCACGCCGGTCTGGGTCCAGGCAGCATGTACGCCGGTCAGCCCCACCAGGCCGATCGAGACGAGCGCCAGCGCCGAGAAGCGGGGCACCAGCACGATGAGCTCCGGCGGACGACGATTAGGCCCGGCCACCAGGCCCGGCCACCGGACGATCGCGAGCAGCCCGGCGATCCCGCCGATCCAGACGGAGGCTGCCGCAACGTGCACGACCTGGCCGATGAGCGACGCGACGCCCGGCACGGCAGCGCTGTGGCCCGCCGCCACCAGCAGGATGATGCCGACGAAACCAGTCGCCGCGGCCACGACACCGGCGGCGCGAGGCGCCACGAAGAGCAAGGCTGCTCCGCCCGCCGCCGAGACCACGGCACGCGCCAGCTGGAGCCCTCCGACGCGGGTCCCGAACAGGTAGTCCGCGACCGAGCCGGCTTCGAGCGCGTCGAGGGTCGCCGCCACCAGCGTCGCGGCGGTGCTCACGAGGAGGCCGGCGGCCAGCAGGCGGACGAGCGCCGCCGGCATCGGCCCTTCACGAATCACCACCCGATGGAAGGCCGCCATCCCGAGTGCCAGAAGCAGCCCGATGTAGGTGAGCCACCGTCCGATGACGCCGGCGGGGTCGGTGTCGCTGTGGGTCACGCCCTGCGGCCCGCCCGCAAGGGATCCCGGCACGTCGCCGATGCCGAAGTTGAAGAAGCCCTCCGCCGTGTGGCCGTCGGCGGCGGAGAGGGTTCGCCAGGTGAGCCGGTACACGCCGTCGGGCAGCTGCGGATCGGTCAGGACCAGCGCGTAGGGGTCGGTCGGGTCGACCTCGCCGACGCGCGTCAGGACGGGAGCCCCGTTGAGGTCCACGATATCGACGGAGGTGACCTGCGACTCGAGCGGCTCGCTGAAGATGAGGCGGATCTCGTCGGGCGACTCAGCCACGATGCCTCCCGCTCCCGGCGAGCTCGCGACGAGCTGCGCGTGGGCCAGCACGCGCCCGCCCGCAGCCCCCGGCAGCGCCGGGGCGATGAGCAGGGCGACCATGGCCAGGGCACCGGCATGGCGCCAGCGGCGGGATGGCCGCATCAGGTCACGCGCGTCGGCGGGCAAGCACGAGGCCGAGGGCCACGAGGCCGGCGACCAGGCCCGCGCCACCGAGGACGAGCGCGATGGTGGAGGTGGTCGCGGCGTCCGCGCCGGCCTCCGCGTCGCGCACGATGTCCCCGGTCGGCGGGAACTGGACCGGGAACTGGCCGCCGGTCACGTCCTGCACCTCGCTGAACGTGTCCGCTCCGGAGGTGAAGGACTCGTCGAAGGGCTCACCCTCAATCTCACCGAAGATGCGGAACGTGTATGGTCCCGCCGCGGTGGGAAAGAAGATGGACTGATACCAGCCCGGCTCGCCGAATCGTGGCTCGATCTCGAGGTCACGCGTCTGATCGCCATAGGTGACCGTGGCGGCGAGCGTCTCCTCGAGTCCCTCCACCGGCTCCTCGCCGTGCGAGACGCTGAACTCGAGACCGCTCTTCTGACCGGTGAAGACCGGCTCGCCGACGAATCCAACCACGAACGAGTGCTCGCCGACGTCGCGTGACTCGTGGGCGAGGACGGTGGCGGTGGCGGCGATCGTGGTGAGCGCGGCAGCCAGGACGGCAATCCGCCCGATGTGCAGATACCTCTCGACGCGGGACGAGCGATCAGCCCCGGGTTCGCCAGTTGCCATGCCGCTCAGCCTAGCAGCGTGCACCTCCGCCGTGGCCGGATGACTTAGGGAACCTCCGCCTCCGGGATTGCGGTGGGGTCAGGCCACGGGCCGCAGCCCCGCCAACGTGACCCTCACCAGCCGGCGGATCGCGGGTCTGGACGGCAGGTGGCCGGCCGCCGCGAGGGCGGAGAGGCAGTAGCTCGCGAGCTCATCCGTCGCGACGTCATCACGAACATCGCCGGCCGTCGCGGCTTCGGTCAGCAGGTCCCGGATCATGGCGCGGAGCTGACGCTCCGCACGAGCGACCTGCTCGTCTCGATGCAGGTACGCTGTGAGCTCTGCGTCGTGATGCCCGCGTGACTCGTGGGAGATGAGCGCGTATGCCTGTAGCACCGCCTCGAGCCGCGCGCGAGGATCGCCCGCCTGGTCGCGGACCGCGGCGAGATGCTCGAGATGACCGGTGATCTCGCGCTCATGCCACGCACGCAGGATCGCCTGGATGTCCGGGAAATACTTGTAGAGCGTCGCCCGTCCGATGCCGGTCGCCTCGGCAATCTGCGACATCGTCACCGACCTCAGCCCGTGTTCGGTAACCAGGGCCGCCGTGGCTTCCAGCGTCGCCTCGCGGACGGCCTGGCGGTGCGCCTCGATCGTGTCGTTCCACAGCTTCGGCACCTGCGGAGTATACGCGATGGCGCTATCGTGACATGATGGCTTGACGTCGACGCTATGTCTCGATCAGCATGTAACCTCGAACTGCTTGGCGACCTTAGGAGGCGCACATGACCGACCGATCTTCGGACTCCAACCCGCAGGGGGACCACGACCGTGAAGCCGGCACCCCTCGCTGGGTGAAGGTGTTCGGGATCATCGCCATCGTCGCAGTTCTGCTGATCGGCTTCGTCGTGTTCACCGGCCTCGGAGGCGCGCACGGCCCTCAGCGACACTCGCCTTCCGGTGGTGCGCACGGCGCGATCATCGGCACCTGATGCGGGCTTCTGCCGACAAATGCCACCAGCGATGACCATGACGCCTGCCCTTCGCAAGCTCGCACTCGCCACGCATCTCAGCGTCTCGGTCTCGGCTGGGTCGGCGCAGTCCTTGCCTATCTGGCGCTCGATGTGACGGTGACGACCAGTCGAGACCAGCAGATGCTGCGGGCGGCCTGGATCGCGATGGGCCTCGTCGTCTCGTGGGCAATCGTCCCGCTCGCGGTCGCCGCGCTGCTGACAGGGCTCATCATGTCCCTGGGCACCCGGTGGGGCCTGTTTCGGCACTGGTGGGTCCTGATCTCATTCATCCTCACCGTCGTTGCCACGCTTGTGCTCCTGTCGGAGACGGGGGTAATCGGCGCGAGCGCGGCCATCGCGGCGGATCCGGCTACCTCGATTGACGAACTGCGCGCCATCCCGAACACGCTGCCCCACTCGGCCGGCGGATTGCTCGTGTTGCTCGTGATCCAGGTGCTGAACGTTTACAAGCCCCAGGGCATGACCCGATACGGGTGGCGAAGGCAACGTGAACATCGCCTGGCGTTGCAGCGGGCAAGCCGGGCGAACGGCGCGCCTGAGATCTGACCGGGCCCCCGTACCCTTGCTCCATGAGAACCACGAGATCCACCACTGCCATGGCGCGATGGGTGCCGATCCTGCCGCTCTCGTTGCTGCTCGCCGCCTGCGCCGGCTCAGACGGGGCGGGTAGTAGTGGCGAGGAAATGCAGACGATCGCCGTCAGCATGACCGACGAGCTGCGTTTCGAGCCGGATGCGTTCACCGTCTCGGCAGGTGCGTCTCCGGTCGGATGAGGCGACGTAAAGGCTGGCGGTGCAGGCCGCTCCGGCCTAGGGCGACGACGATCTGAGTCGTACCACCACCCTCAGCGTACCGGTCCGTGGCAGGGAGACTCAGGCCGATTCCCCGTGGCCGTGGGGATGCTCCTCGAGCCGCATCGAGAGGGCAGGGAGCGGGCGTGGGTCAGGGTCCGGCTCGTACTCGTCGGTGCGGTCGTTCACCGCGTAGGTCCATCCCGGCCCGTCGGCGGCGATCGCCCGCAGCGCATCGGTCAGGGCGTCGACATCGGCCCTCGTCGACCCGAGGCCCAGGCTCATGCGTGCGGCACCCGGCAGGCGCTCGTGGCCACCGGTGCGAGTGACGTCGATGAGCCGTTGCGCCTCGGCATCGTCGACGCGCAGCAGCCGCATCATGAGCGGGTGGGCGCAGAAGCAGCCGTGGCGGATGCCGATGCCGTACTCGGCCGAGAGGACGGCCGCCAGCAGGTCGTACGGCACGCCGAGCAGGTTGAAGGTGAGCAGGCCGACGCGCGGATGGTCGGCCGCCCAGACGCGGTAGTGCTCGAAGCCCTCGACGCTCGCGAGCCTGGCGCGGGCATAGATCAGCAGCTCCGCTTCCTCGGCGGCGATGCGTTCCATGCCGGCCGCCGCCAGCGCGTCGCACGCGACACCCATCGCCACGGCACCGATGACGTTCGGCGAGCCGGCCTCCTGGCGGTCCGGCAGGTCGGCCCACAACGTCTCGTCGATCGTCACCAGCTTCACGGCGCCTCCCCCGCGCAGGAAGGGATCGCCGGCGCTGAGCCAGTCGCGCTCGCCGATGAGCGCGCCGGCACCGTATGGGGCATAGAGCTTGTGGGCCGACAGTGCGAGGTAGTCGATCCCATCCCGTTGCATGTCGATCGGTGCGTGCGGGGCCAGCTGCGCAGCATCCACCAGCAGCCGCGCGCCGTGCTCGTGCGCCACCCGCGCGATGTCGGCCAGCGGCCACATCTCGCCCGTCACGTTCGAGGCGCCGGTGACGGCGACGAGATGGGGGTCCTCGCAGTGCGGCAGGTCGCGCAGGGTGGCCGTGAGCTGGTCGAGCATCTCGGCAGGCGTCTCGGGCACCGGCACGTAGCGCACCCCGATCCGCTTCCAGGGCAGCAGGTTGGCGTGGTGCTCTCCCGCGAAGGCGATCACGTGGGTGCCCTCGGGCAGCGTCCCGGCCAGCAGGTTGATCGAATCGGTCGTGTTGCGGGTGATGATCACGGCGTCGTCCGGCCGGCCGTTGACGAAGGCGCGGATGGATTCGCGGGCGCCCTCGTAGGCCGCCGTCGATGCGCGCGACTTGAAGCCGGCGCCGCGATGGACCGACGAGTACCAGCCGAGGAGCTCCTCGATCGCGTCGTGGACCGCCTGCAGCGCTGGCGCCGAGGCCGCGTAGTCGAGGTTGACGTAGCGGCGCGTCCCGCCCGTCACGAGCGGCACCTCGGTATCGGCGCCCACCAGGCGCATGAGGTCGCTCCCGTGGACCGATGCCGATGGCTCTCGGGTGGCCGTCATCGGCCCATCCTACGCCGCGGGTCAGGGCAGGAACACCAGCTTTGCGGCCGCCACGACCAGCACGAAGGCAAGCGCCCGTCGCAGGTTGATGATGCTGAATCGGGCGGCTCCCAGCCACGAGCCGATGAGCCCACCGGTCACGACCGATGCCACCCACAGCGGGATTGCCGGGGGAAGGCTGACTCCGCCGGTCAGCAGGCCGGCGAGTCCGGCGATCGAGTTGACGAGGATGAACGCGCCAGACAGGCCCGCCGCATCCCGGGTTCCGGTCCAGGCCGCCAGGACGAGCAGCGGTGTGAGGAAGATGCCGCCGCCGGTGCCCGTCAGGCCGGCCAGCAGGCCGATCACGGCCCCGGCGGCCACGCCGGCCAGCAGCGGGACGCCGGAGCGCTCGACGTCGTCGGACACCGTGGTGGCGGTGGCGAGGCGCCACGCCCCGGCCAGCAGGACCACAGCCACCAGCGGCCGATAGATCTCGCCTGGCAGGTCGATGCTTCCGCCCAGGAAGGCCATCGGCACGGAGCCGATCGCCAGCGGCACCAGATTGCGCCAGGGCAGGTGACCCGCTCGCGAGAACCGAACGATGACGATCGTCGCGACGAACAGGTTGAGCACCAGCGCGGTGGGGCGCATGGTTGCCGGCGCGACGCCGACGAAGGCCATTGCCGCCAGGTAGGCCGACGCCCCGGCGTGCCCGACGCTCGAATACAGCAGCGCCGCGGCGAAGAACAGGACCGCCAGGACCACGACCTCGGGCGTCATCGGCGCATTGTGCGGATCAGGGGAGCGAGTCGAGCGCCTCCTCCGCCACACGCCGCAGAGGCCGGTTCCGTCGTGCAGGCCGCCAGAACGAACGCGAGGAGCACAGCGCAGACACGCACGATGATCAGTACGGGTCCGGTGTCTGATCGCCGCTCCTGCCACGCGCCCGAGGCGGTTACCCGGCGATGGCGGACGGATCCTCGCGGCGCAGAAGGATGCCGAGGTACGCCTTCCAGGGCCCGACCTCGGCGTCGTGCGAGCCGGCCATGCCGGCGTAGATCTGAGCCACGTGATCGAGGTCATGGACGGCCCAGGTTGCCAGCAGCTCGCGCAGCGTGACCTGGCCGAGCGAGGGATGCATGCCCGGGCGGTCGAGATCCTCTTCCGTCGCGAGCTCGGCCAGGCGCGCGAGGTTCTCAGCCCGCAGCCGGGCGAAGTGCTCCACGAGGTCGTCGAGGCTGACGTCGGCGTCGCGGTCGGCGTGCGCGAATCGGTCGAACTTGTCGAAGGGCAGGCTCGTGCCGTGCTCGATGATGCGCTCGGTCCGGTCGATCCAGTCGGTCAGCTCACCGGTGATGAGGTGACCGACGACGTCGTGCGGGCGCCAGCCGTTCTCGGGGACGTCGGTCGTATCGGTCCACGAGTCCGGCAGCCCGACGAGCAGCGAGCGAAGCACGTGCGGGGTGCGCTGCAGCAGGCTCGTCGTCTCTTCAATGAACGTTGTCACGGCCACCCATGCTACGCCGCGCGGCAATCGTGATCGCGCATCCGAGCACGACGAGCCCCAAGCCCCAGGTGGGGAAGGAGCCTGGGCGGGGCATGGCCGTGTTGGAGAGGCGAGGCTCGGCCGAGAGCGCGACGAGCTCATGGAATCGATCGGGTGACGCGATCTCCTCGTTCGGTGCGCAGAGATTCGTTGAGATTCTGCCTCCGGTGCCCTCGCTGCTCGCATGCGCACCGATAAGGAATTGCCCGCCTGCCGTGAACCAGGGCCAGCCCGGGCTGCCGAGCGGCGGGTTGAAGATCTCCGTCGTCGACAGGGAGAGGTCTCCGCGCAGCACCGCGTCGACTCGCACCACCAGTACCTCGCCCCACGTGCCCGAATCGCCGTTCACGGGTTGAATGTCGCGGATCGTCGCGATGACCACGTAATCGAGGGGCGCCGCTTCGGGCCAACCCGACGTGATCGCCAGCTCAGCGCCGTTGGGAGGTGTGGCGCAGCTGAGACCAAGTGCGGAGTCTGCCTGGACCGTCCATGCGCTCAGTCCGACCAAGGTGCCAAGGATCGCACGCCTCGCCCGTCCGCTCACGCGCCGATCCTACGCCCGCGCGTCACGTGGTCGCGACAGCCATGCACCGGCGAATGCCGCCACCGGCTGGAGGCCCAATGCCGTGATCGCGGCGAACACGACCGGGGCGTGGATGAGCTCCAGCTCGCCGACCAGGATGGGCGCGAGCACCACCGCGCCGATGACGTCACCGACGAGCACGCCGCCGACCAGCCGAATGGGAGCGGCGGCGTTCCCGCGGTCGAGCGATCCGAGCACCCACGAGGTGACGAACGCAAGCACCGCCGACAGGGCCAGGGCGGCCGGGACCTCCAGCAGCGTCAGCGGGCTGACTGCGACCGATCGCTGCAGGCCGACGTTGCCGGCGCCTGCGGTCAGGCCCAACCAGGAGGCCACGCACACCAGCGCTGCGAA
>Ga0136633_1001084_pt1 | contig 20229 bp, 20 predicted proteins | sample AntDrymeUQ832206_2_FD_105494 | JGI IMG/M metagenome (GOLD analysis project Ga0136633, IMG submission 105494) | Polar desert sand microbial communities from Dry Valleys, Antarctica - metaG UQ83 (22.06) | ecosystem: Environmental > Terrestrial > Soil > Desert | place: Antarctica: Dry Valley...
CGACCACCGTCACCAGGAAGAAGAGCTCGCGCCCGCCGGCCATCAGGCGGAACGCGCCGGGGTACCAGAGCCCGAAGACCAGGACGGCGGCCAGCCCGGCGACCGCGGCGGAAATCAGGAGGTGGATGCCCGCGGCGAGGGCGCGGGATCGGAGGTCGAATCGCTGGAGCATGGGGCGCGAGTGTAGGTTTAGCGAGGCGGGCAGTGAATGTCCGACTCCAAACGACAGAAAAGGCGCCGCAGCGCCTTTTCTCAAGACAAGCAGTAACCCTGGATCAGCGGCACTCGGCGGGGGCGTACTTGGTGAGCAACGTGCCGGCCGGGCGGCTGGTCAGACCACGGTTCGTCGCTGCCGTGACGCCGGCGCTGGTGCAGGCCCAGTCGATCGCGCCTTGCGACACGGCGGTCGGGGCGGCGTTGGCGACGTTGGGCGTGAAGAGAATTGTCTGGCCGTTCAGGCCGGTCGGGATACCGTTGCCGGCCGTCGCGTTGACCACAACGGTGATCGACCACGGCGTCGCGATGCCGGCGGTCACGTTGGTAACGTACTTGCTCGACTTTTCGGCGGCGGCCTTGCCGTTGATGGTGGCGCCGGCGGCGGTCAGTCCGGCAGTGCTGTCAACCTGGAAGGCTTCGCTCATCAGGCCCTTGTACGAGGAGCCAGCGATGACCGCCTCGCTGAGCTTGGCGCGGACCGTGTAGTCCTGGTAGGCCGGCAGCGCGACCGCTGCCAGGATGCCGATGATCGCGACGACGATCATCAACTCGATGAGGGTGAAACCTTTTTGGATCTGGCGCTTCATGGAATTCATGGATTGCTCCTGGTGGAACGGGTTGAGAGACGGGGGGTTTATTGCAGGGGCCATGCCATCGTCGAATGGCCGGGAAAACGTGAACTGCAGCCCCGGGCCTGACGGAAAGGGTCACCCCGCGCCGGCGCGACCGCCCGCATCCGGTCGCCGCTGACACGATTGGTCACCAAATCGGGCCCTTTTCACGGCGCGTCGGGGGCGGTGGCGGGAGGCAACATCGGCGCGCCAAGCCGGTCGCCGCGCTCGAGCGCGCGGATGCGATGCGGCGTGCCGAGGCGGCCGATCTCGGCCATGACCGAATCCATCTCGCCCGGCTTGATGTGGGTGATGAGGACCTCGACGCTGCCGGTCAGGTTCTGCAGTTCGTGGCCCAGCGCCGACGGACAGAGATGACGGCTGATCCGGGCGAGCTGCCGCTCGTCGTCGCCGAACGCCGTTTCGATGACGAGCTGGGCGATCTTCATGGTCTGCAGGCGCTGCCACAGCGCCGGGTTCGGTCCGGTGTCTCCCGTGAAGACCCACCAGCCCGCATCGCCCGTGTCGACGGCAAAGCCGACCGCCGGCACGGTGTGCGAGGCCGGAAGCACCTCGACGCGTTTGCCGGCGACCGACAGGATCTCGCCGACGGCGATCGGCACCAGGGCCAGCACCGGATGCTGGGCGCTCGGCAGCCGCGTGAAGTCGGGCCAGATGACGCCGTTGAAGATGTGGTCGCGCAGGGCGGCGAGCGTCTCGGGCAAGGCATGGACGGACACCGGGCCGCGCCCGCCGGCGCTGCGCAGCCGCAAGACGCTGTCGGCCAGCAGGCCGATCGCAAGCACATGGTCCAGATGCGAATGAGTGACGAGGATGTGGTCGATCTTCGCCAGGGCGTCGAGCGGCAGGTCGCCGACGCCGGTCCCGGCGTCGACAAGGACATCGTCGTCGACGAGAAAGGACGTGGTCCTGCAGCCCGCGGCGATGGAGCCGGAGCAACCGAGCACCTGGACGATCATGGCTGCCGAGTGGGAGAGGAACGCCGTGGCGCTGCGGCAGCGGCGTGGGTTGGGTTCGAGACCGGAGAACGGGGGATGTTCAGGGCGAAAGCGGGGACGCACAAGCGCTGGAAGTCGCGTTTGCCGCGCCGTGCCGGCGTCCGGGCGCCGAGCCGACGGTCTTCGTGAGATGCGTCACGCGGCAGCCGTCGCGTCGCGGCCCCGAAAGCGCCCCGAGCGGGGCAGCGAGGCCCGCCGGGCTCAGGCCGCCTGGACGAACTGCATCTGGGTGCCGGCGAGCTCGATGACGTCGCCGTTCTTCAGGCCGACGGTTTCGCCCGAGAGGGGCGTGTTGTTGACGGTCGGCGGCGACGCGCCCTCGACGTGGGCGAGCACGTAGCCGGTCGGCCGCTTGGTGATCGACGCCACCTGGACGCCGGGCTTGCCGACCGTGGTGACGACCTTGGTGAGAATGACTTCGCGACCGGCGGCCGCGCCGTTCATCACCCGGATGGTTGCCGGACCCACAGAGCCGGACGCGCCGGCGAGGTGGCCGAAACCCGACGATCGGCCGGCCTGCGGCTGGCCGGAAGCAGGCGGCATCGTGCCGGGCTTCATGATCATCGTCTTCTCGTAGTCGGTGCCATCGTCGACCATGAACTTGATCTTGTACTTGCCGACCTCGACGGTGTCGTTGTGGGCGAGCAGCTGCTTCTTGACGGCCTTGCCGTTGATGTAGGTGCCGTTGGTGCTGTTGAGGTCTTCGATGAAGACGTCCTGGCCGACCATCTGGAGAACGGCGTGCTCGCCGCTGACCGCGAGGTTGTCGATCACGATGTCGTTGTACGGACGACGACCCAGGGTGGTCTTGTCCTTCGTGATCTGAACCTCCTTGATCACGACACCGTCGAGCGATACGACCAGTTTGCCCATCTTCCCACCTCGATTTTGATCTTGCCGGACTCGCGCTCAGCGACGAAACGGCCACCATGAACGCGCCGCCCCCGCCGTCCCTGTGACCCGGACGAGTATCACGGAGATATTATCCTTTCCCCCTGCCTCGTTGGCCGCGTCGACGAGTGCGCCCGCCGCTTCCGGCAGTAAGTCGCACCCCTGCAACAAGTGGGCGATCGCCTCGTCGTCGATCATGTCCGACAGGCCGTCGGAGCACAGCAGGTAGATGTCGCCGGACATCACCTCGTGCAGATGCGTCTCGAGCAGAACGGTGTCCTCGACGCCGACCGCACGAGTGACGAGATTCTTGTTGGCCGAGAACGCCGCCTGCTCGGCGGTGATCAGCCCGGCGTCGATCTGCTCCTGGAGCAATGAGTGATCGCGCGTGATCTGCGCCAGCCGACCGGAACGCAGCCGGTAGCAGCGCGAATCGCCGACGTGCCCGAGCAGCAGGCGCATCTCGCGGAAGACGCCGACGACCAGCGTCGTTCCCATGCCCTCGTACTGCGGGTTGGAATTGGCGGCGTTGAAGATCGCCCGGTTGGCGTTGTCGACGCAGATGTCCATCGCCCGGCGGACATCGCTGTCGGTGGCCGCCTCCGAGGCCTCGGACAACCAGCGGCCGAGTTCGCTCTTGATGAACGAAGTGCACATGCCGCTGGCCACTTCGCCGGCGTTGTACCCGCCCATTCCGTCGGCCAGGACGACGAGCTGCGATGCCTCGTCGATGGTCGCGGAGTCTTCGTTGTTGTTACGCGCCCGACCGGTGTCGGAGGCGCAGTGGAACTCGAGCGTCATCATGGGCACGACCGTGGACGAGGGCTTCGCCCATCGGCGACTACAGCAGGGCCTTCATGAGGCGGCCCATCTCGGAGGGGTTGCGCGTGACCGTGAAGCCGCACTCCTCCATCACCGCGAGCTTGGCATCGGCGGTGTCGGCGCCCCCCGAGATCAACGCCCCGGCATGGCCCATGCGCTTGCCCGGCGGCGCGGTGACGCCGGCGATGAAACCGACGATCGGCTTGGTCATGTGACCCTTGCACCAGAGCGCTGCCTCGGCCTCGTCGGAGCCGCCGATCTCGCCGATCATGACGACCGCGTCGGTGTCGGGATCGTCGTTGAACAGCTTCATGATGTCGACATGCTTCAGGCCGTTGATCGGATCGCCGCCGATGCCGACGGCGCTCGACTGACCGAGGCCGACCTCGGTGAGCTGGGCCACCGCCTCGTAGGTCAGGGTGCCCGAGCGGCTGACCACGCCGACGCGGCCCTGGCGATGGATGTGTCCCGGCATGATGCCGATCTTGATCTCGTCGGGCGTGATGAGGCCCGGACAGTTCGGGCCGAGCAGCAGCGTCTTCTTGCCGCCCGCCGCCTCGCGCGCCCGCATGCGGCCCTTTACCTCGAGCATGTCGCGGACAGGAATGCCTTCGGTGATGCAGATGGCGAGATCGAGTTCCGCCTCGACGGCTTCCCAGATCGCCGCGGCAGCGCCGGCCGGCGGCACGTAGATCACGCTGACCGTGGCGCCTGTCTGCTTCGACGCCTCCTTGACCGTGGCGAAGATCGGGATGCCTTCGAAGTCTTCCCCGGCCTTCTTCGGATTGACGCCGGCGACGAAGCACTCGCGGCCATGGGCGTACTCACGGCACATGCGGGTGTGGAACTGGCCGGTCTTGCCCGTGATCCCCTGGGTGATGACTCGGGTGTTCTTGTTGATCAGGATGCTCATGCGGTCTCTATTTCAGTGCGTCCATGACACGCTGCGCAGCCTCGGCCATGGAATCGGCGCTGATGATGGGCAAGCCCGAACTGGCGAGCATCTTCTTGCCCTGCTCCTCGTTCGTGCCCTTCATGCGAACGACCAGCGGCACCTTCAGATCGACGGCCTTGCAGGCGGCGATCACGCCTTCGGCGATGGTGTCGCAACGCATGATGCCGCCGAAGATATTGACGAGGATCGCCTTGACGTTGGCGTTGGCGAGCATGATCTTGAACGCCTCGGTGACCTTCTCGGCCGTGGCGCCGCCACCGACGTCGAGGAAGTTGGCCGGCGAGCCACCGAAGAGCTTGATGGTGTCCATGGTCGCCATCGCCAGGCCAGCGCCGTTGACGAGGCAGCCGATGTTGCCGTCGAGCTGGATGTAGGCGAGGTCGAACTTGCTCGCCTCGACCTCGGCGGGGTCTTCCTCGTCGAGATCGCGATAGGCGGCGACTTCCGGCTGGCGGAACAAGGCACTGCCGTCGAAGTTGAACTTGGCGTCGAGCGCCTTGATGCCGCCGTTGCCTTCGACGATGAGCGGATTGATCTCGGCCAGAGAGGCGTCGGTCTCCATGTAGCAGGCGTAGAGCTTCTTGAAGACGTCGATGGCCTGCGCCTGCGATTCCTTCGGCAGATCCATGCCGCGCGCCAGCTCGGCGGCCGCCGTGTCGTCGACGCCGACCTGCGGATCGATGAAGATCTTGACGATCTTCTCCGGCGTGTCGTGCGCGACCTGCTCGATGTCCATGCCTCCCTCGCTGGAGCCCATCATGGCCACCTTCTGGGTCGCCCGATCGGTGAGCACCGCAAGGTAGTACTCCTTGCGTATGTCGGCGCCCTCCTCGATGAGGAGGCGTCGCACCTTCTGGCCTTCCGGCCCGGTCTGGTGCGTCTTCAACTGCATGCCGAGGATCTCGCCGGCGAGCTGACTGACCTCGTCCAGGGAGCGGGCCAGCTTGACCCCGCCGCCCTTGCCGCGTCCACCGGCATGGATCTGTGCCTTGACCACCCAGACCGACCCGCCGAGACGCTGGGCGGCTTCGCTGGCTTCGCGGACGCTGAAGGCCGCGTGGCCGCGCGGCACCGGAATGTCGAAGCGGGCGAGGAGCTCCTTGCCTTGATACTCGTGGATCTTCATCGACTGGGCAGGTTTCCTCGGCGGGCTGATGGCGGCGCGGCCGAGCCGCGCGAGGCCGAAGAATGTAGCACGGCCCTTCGGCGGCTCGACCGCCCGCCGGGTGTCAACGCGAGACCGGCCGCAGGGCGCGATGGATGACATCGGCCGAGAAGCCACGGCCGGCGAGGAACCGCGCCTGCCGGGCGCGCTCGGCGGCGTCGTGCGGGAGATCGGCGAAGCGCCTGTCGCGGACTTCGCGGGCGCGCTCCAGCTCCGTGGCGGCCAGCGACCGTTCGATCTCGGCGGAAGGATTCAGACCGTGGCGGGCCAGCTCGCTGTGAATCCGCAGGTTGCCGAAGCGGGACAGACGGGCGTGGACGCGCGACTCCACGAAACGCTCGGCCGAGAGATGGCGATGGGCTTCGAGCCAGTCGAGCAGGGCCTCGACCTCGGCCGCCGGATCGGCGCTGTGGCCGGGTTCGCCGGGTTCGCCGGCTTCACCGGGACCGGGTTCGCTGTCCGCATCGACCGGCGCGCGGCGGGCGTGGCGGAGCAGCTTGACCCGCATCTCGACGCGACTCTGATCGCGCTGCGCCAGCATCTGCAAGGCGCGCGCCTTCAGGGAGCGCGCCGCCTTCACTGCCTGCTCAGTCCTTAACCATCTTCAGCTTGGCCGGCGCAGATTCGGCCGGCACGGCGTCGCCGCCCGGCAGGCGCCGGATGCCGACCGCCTCGCGGACCTTGTTCTCGATCTCGACGGCCAGATCCGGGTTCTCCTTCAGGAACTCCCGCGCGTTGTCCTTGCCCTGACCGATCTTCTCGCCCTGGTAGGCGTACCAGGAGCCGCTTTTCTCGACGATCTTCGCCTCGACGCCCATGTCGATCACCTCGCCTTCGCGGCTGATCCCCTGGCCGTAGAGGATGTCGAACTCCGCCGTCTTGAACGGCGGCGACACCTTGTTCTTGACGACCTTGACCTTGGTCTCGTTGCCGATGACCTCCTCGCCCTTCTTGATCGAGCCGATGCGGCGGATGTCGAGCCGGACCGAGGCGTAGAACTTGAGCGCATTGCCGCCGGTCGTCGTTTCGGGCGAGCCGAACATGACGCCGATCTTCATGCGGATCTGGTTGATGAAGATGACCATGGTGTTGGTCTTCTTGATCGAGCTGGTCAACTTGCGCAGGGCCTGGCTCATCAGCCGGGCCTGCAGCCCGGGCAGAGAGTCGCCCATCTCGCCCTCGATCTCGGCCCTCGGCGTCAGCGCCGCGACCGAGTCGATGACCACGAGATCGACCGACGCCGAGCGGACGAGTGCATCGACGATCTCGAGCGCCTGCTCGCCGGTATCGGGCTGGCTGATGAGCAGCTCCTGCAGGTTCACGCCGAGCTTCTGCGCGTACTGCACGTCGAGGGCATGCTCGGCGTCGATGAACGCGCAGGTGCCGCCCAGCTTCTGCATCTCGGCGATGACCTGGAGCGTGAGCGTCGTCTTGCCGCTCGACTCGGGACCGTAGATCTCGACGACCCGCCCGCGCGGCAGGCCGCCGACGCCGAGCGCGATGTCGAGACCGAGCGAGCCGGTGGAGACGACCTCGATGTCCTCGATCACCTCGCCTTCGCCCAGACGCATGATCGCGCCCTTGCCGAACTGCTTCTCGATCTGGGCCAGGGCCGCCTGCAGGGCCTTGGCCTTCTCGGTGTTGAGCGCTTTCACGGGTGCGTCCATGCGGATCTCCTTGGGGATCGTTGATTATCTCAAAGACTGGATGTTTGTACAGTAGCCTGGGTGGGCCGTTTTAGCGATCCCCCCAGCGGGCGGATCGCCGGCCCACCGATTTGGGGGCCAGGCCCGGCCGCTCAGCTCTGGACCAGCCGCCGGTTGCGGGCGATCGACATCAGGATGCCGAGTCCCAGGCCCAGCGTGACCATGGCGGTGCCGCCGTAGCTGATGAAGGGCAAGGGGATGCCGACGACCGGCAGGATGCCGCTGACCATGCCCATGTTGACGAACACGTAGGTGAAGAAGCTGAGCGTGATCGCGCCGGCCAGCAGGCGCGTGAAAACGCTGGGCGCGTCGGCGGCGATCATCAGGCCGCGAAAGATGAGGAAGAGGAAGCCGAGCACGAGACTGATGCTGCCGAACAGGCCGAACTCCTCGGCGAATGCCGCGAACACGAAGTCGGTCGTCCGCTCGGGGATGAACTCGAGGTGAGTCTGGGTGCCGTTCATGAAGCCCTTGCCGCGCGTGCCGCCCGAGCCGATCGCGATCTCGCCCTGGATCGTGTGGAAGCCCTTGCCGAGTGGATCGGTCGTCGGGTCGAGGAGGGTGCAGATCCGGTTCTTCTGATAGGCGTGGAGGAGCGGCCAGCTCACGTCCGGCTGGCAGATCTCGTCCTCGGAGACGACCACCGCCGTCACGGCGGCGATGCCGAGGATGAAGACCGGGACGATCAGCTTCCAGGACAGCCCGGCGAAGAAGATCACATAGAGGCCGGCCGACAGCACCAGGATGGCCGTGCCGAGATCGGGTTGCTTGACGATGAAGGCGACCGGAACGAGGAGCAGCGTCGCCGCGATCGCGAAGTCGAGGGCGCGCAACTGGCCCTCGCGCCGCTGGAACCACCAGGCGAGCATCAGCGGCATCGCGATCTTCATGATCTCGCTGGGCTGGATCGTTAACCCGACGTTGAGCCAGCGCGTGGCCCCCTTCTTCGTGATCCCCAGCCCCGGCAGGGCGGTGGCGACGAGCAGGCCGAGACCGACCAGATACAGCGGGATGGCCAGCCGCATCAGCTGCTGCGGCGGCACCTGGGCGACGATGAACAGCACGCCGACCGCCAGCAGCATGTTGCGGCCGTGGTCGACGAAGCGCGTCCCATGATCGAAGCCGGCCGAGTACATCGTGATCAGCCCGGTCGTGGCGAGCAGGGCGATGGCCAGCACGAGAAAGCCGTCGAAGCCGCTCCAGAGGGGCAGGGCCCGACGCCAGAGCGAGGGCTGGTCGAACGGATTGCTCATGCGAGCGTCCTGACGGCCCCCAGGGCCGGGCGGCGCCCAGCCCGACCCCCGCGGGGGTCAAGGAAACCTAGAGCGGCCCGGCGTTTTCTTGAGCAGGCAGCGACGCGGCGCGAGCTCACCGGACGGCCGCCGCGTCGTTTCGCAACGCCACCGGCGAGGCGGGCGCTCGCGCCGCGGCCGACCCGGCGGGGGCACTTTCGCGAACGGCGCCGCGCAGCGGCACGGTTTCGATGGGGCGCGGCGTCCCGACCGGTGTTGTCGACTGGCCGGCCCGCGTGGCGGCGATGTCGGCCTCGCTCGGGTACTGGCCCGACAGCACGAAATCCAGCACCCGACGCGCGATCGGCGCCGCCGACGCGGAGCCGAAACCGGCGTTCTCGACGACCAGCGCGAGGGCGATGCGCGGTTCGTCGAGCGGAGCGAATGCGGTGTAGAGGGCGTGGTCGCGATGCCGCTCGTCGATCCGGGCGGCGTTGTACTTCTCGTTGGCCTTGATGGCGATGACCTGCGAGGTCCCGGTCTTGCCCCCCGACTTGTAGGGGGCGCCGATGAACGAGCGCACCGAAGTCCCTTCCTGGGTCACCCCGTAGTAAGCCCGCCGGATGACCGCGACGTGCTCGGGCTTCAGCGGCAACGGCGAAAGCGGCGCAAAGGCGAGCGGCTTCGGCTCGCGACTGTCGTAGTGTTCGATGGCACGCACGACGTGCGGCGTGAAGCGCTCGCCGCCGTTGGCCACGATGGCCGTCGCCTGGGCGAGCTGCAGCATCGTGAAGTTGTTGTAACCCTGGCCGATGCCGAGCGAGATGGTTTCGCCGGCATACCACTTCTGCTGCTCCTTCTTGCGATAGGCGGCCCTTTTCCACGCCGTCGACGGCAGGGTGCCGCGCAGTTCGCCCTGCAGGTCGATGCCGGTCGGGCGACCGAAGCCGAGCGGCGCCATGAAGTCGTGGATGGCATCGACGCCCATGTCGGCGGCGAGCGTGTAGTAATAGGTATCGCAGGACTGGACGATCGACTTGTACATGTCGACCACGCCGTGCCCGCCCTCCTTGTCGTCGCGAAAGCGATGGTTGCCGAAGTTGAAGTAGCCGGGGTCGGAGATCGACTGCTGCGGCGTCCGCTTGCCGAGCGAGAGGGCAGCCAGTGCCATGAACGGCTTGTAGGTCGAGCCCGGCGGGTAGGTGCCGCGCAGGGCCCGGTTGAGCAGCGGCTTGTCGGGCGATTCGTTGAGGGCCTTCCAGCTCTCGCTGTCGATGCCGTCGACGAACAGGTTGGGGTCGAAGTTCGGCTTGCTGACGAAGGCGAGGATCTCGCCGTTGCGCGGGTCGATCGCGACCAGGGCGCCGCGCCGATCGCCGAACAGTTCTTCGACCAGAGCCTGCAGGCGGATGTCGATCGACATGATGATCGCATTGCCCGGGGCGGCCGGGCTCGAGCGCAGGCGCCGCACCGCGCGGCCGCTGGCGCTGGTCTCGACCTCCTCGAAGCCGGTCGAGCCGTGCAGCTCGCTCTCGTAGCTCTGCTCGACCCCCAGCTTGCCGATGTACTCGGTACCTCGGTAGTTGGCGAGATCCTCGTCCGACCAGTCCTCGTCCATGTGCTTCTTCTCGGCCGGGTTGATCCGTCCGATGTAGCCGATCAGATGGCTGCCCACGTCGCCGAGCGGGTAATTGCGGAACAGCCTGGCCTTGATGTCGACGCCGTCGAAGCGGAAGCGCTGGGCGGTGAAGCGGGCCACCTCGTCGTCGGTGAGCCGGGTGCGGATCGGCAACGACTGGAAGCTGCGGCTCTCCTCGAGCAGGCGCTTGAAGCGTCGCCGGTCGCGCGGCTCGATCGTGACCAGCTCGGCCAGCTTGTCGATGGTGGCGTCGAGATCGGCGACCTTCGATGGAGCGATCTCGAGCGTGTGGGCGGAGTAGTTGTTGGCCAGGACGATGCCGTTGCGGTCGAGGATGAGACCGCGGTTGGGAGTGACCGGCACGACGGCGATCCGATTGTTCTCGGCCTGCGTCGACAGCTCCTCGTGCTTGACGACCTGCAGGTAGGTCAGGCGGGTCAACAGAAGGGTGAAGCCGACCAGGACGAACAGCGCCGCCGCCGCGACGCGCAGGCGAAAGCGCGACAGCTCGCGCTCGGTGTTGCGCAGTTCGGTCATGTCACAGCGGCCGGTTGGCGTCGGGGTCGGGCGGACGCCGCTGCGGCGCCAGCAGCAGCCAGGTCGCCAGGGGCCACAGCAAGGCCTGGAAGACCGGCGCGAGGATCAGCTCCCAGCCGGGAAACATGCCGCCGGCGATCATCCGGACGACCAGCGACACCGCCTGGGCGGCCAGGAACAGCGGCAGGATCTGCAGCGCCTGCGACGGCACCGGGAACCAGAGCAGCCGCCGGTGGATGGTCACCGCGAAGAAGCTGAGCAGGGTGTAGGCGAGCGCGTGCTGACCGAGGACCGCGCCGCTGTGCACGTCCATGACCAGGCCGAAGACGAAGGCCATGCCGACTCCCACCCGACGCGACTGGTGCACGTTCCAGAAGACGAGGACCAGCGCCAGGAAGTCGGGCATGGCCGGCACGCGACCGAGCGGGACGATGTTGAGGAGGAAGGCGGCGATGAGCGTGATCCACACGAAGAGCGGATTCACCGGCATCAGCAGCTGGTCGGACGCGCGCGGCAGGATCATGGTCGGGCCGCCTTCTTGGCGGCGGCCTTCGCCGGCTTGCCGGGCGGGGCCGCCGAGGCGGCCGGCTCGGGGCGCGGCGGCAGCTGGGCGCCGGTCGGCTCGAGCACCAGCACCTGGCGCACGCCGTCCGACGCCGCGGCAGGCACGAGAGCGATGCGGGCAAAGCCGGATTCGAGCCGGCGATCGACCGCCGCGACCGTCGCGACCTTGATCCCGGGCGGATAGACCCCGTCGACGCCCGACGTGCTGAGCTCGTCGCCGACGCGGACGTCGGCATTGCCGGCCATGAAGCGCATCTCCAGCAGGCCCACGCCGGTGCTCGGCGAGCCGAATGCGGCGCCGCGCACGCCGGTTCTCGTATTGAGCACCGGGATGGCGGCGTCGCGGTCGGTGAGCAGGGTCACCTCGGACGACTGCAGGTAGACGCGGGTGATCTGCCCGAGCACGCCTGCCTCGTTGATGACCGGTGAACCGAGCATGACGTTGTGGGTGACCCCGCGATCGATGATGACCTTGCGCGAATACGGATCAGACGCTTCGTAAAGGAGCTCGGCCGCCTGCGAACGAATGTTGAGGCTCGGGCGCAGCTCGAGCAGCGAGCGCAGGCGGGCATTTTCCTGCAGGAGCTGGTCCACCCGGGTCGCCCGCTCGGCCTGCCGGGCCAGGGCGCCCCGAGCGGACGCCTCCTCGGCCAGCGCGTTCGCCAGACCGCCGGCGTAGGCGCGAATGTCGCCGACCACGTCGACCGGGACCAGGAGAGCCCGCTGCAGGGGATAGAGCAGGGTCGCCGCGGTGGCGCGGATCGGTTGCGTCACGCCGAAGCGCGCGTCGGCAACCATCAGGAAGAGGGCCAGCGCCGAACAGAAGCTGAGCTTGGTCAGGGCAGAAGGCCCCTGACGGAAGAACGGGGGCGGCGCGCGATCGAGGGTGCCGAGCGCCATCAGTCGCTGCTCTGCCTCAGGTTCTTCCCACGCCCGTCTAGCTCGATTCGGACGTGAAGATCGAGCCGAGTCGCTCCATGCGCTCGAGGGCCATGCCGCAGCCGCGGACGACGCAGGTCAGCGGGTCTTCCGCGACGAGCACCGGCAGGCCGGTCTCCTCGGCAAGCAGTCGGTCGAGGTCGCGGAGCAGCGCCCCGCCGCCGGTGAGCATCATGCCGCGCTCGGCGATGTCGGCGCCGAGTTCGGGCGGCGTCTGCTCGAGCGCGTTCTTGACGCTCGAGACGATCTGGTTGAGCGGGTCGGTGAGCGCTTCGAGGATCTCGTTGGACGAGATCGTGAAGCTGCGCGGGACGCCCTCGGAGAGGTTGCGGCCCTTGACCTCGATCTCGCGCACCTCCGAGCCGGGAAACGCGCTGCCGATGCTCTTCTTGATGAGCTCGGCCGTCGGCTCGCCGATCAGCATGCCGTAGTTGCGGCGGATGTAGTTGATGATCGCTTCGTCGAACTTGTCGCCACCGACCCGCACGCTGCCCTTGTAGACCATGCCGCCGAGCGAGATGACGCCGACCTCGGTGGTCCCGCCGCCGATGTCGACGACCATGGAGCCGCTCGCCTCGGAGACGGGCAAGCCGGCGCCGATTGCAGCCGCCATGGGCTCCTCGATCAGGTAGACGTCGCTGGCGCCGGCATTGAGCGCCGACTCGCGGATGGCACGCCGCTCGACCTGGGTCGAGCCGCAGGGCACGCAGATGATGATCCGCGGGCTCGGACGCAGGACCGAGCGCGGGTGAACCATCTTGATGAACTGCTTGAGCATCTGCTCGGTGACGGTGAAGTCGGCGATCACGCCGTCCTTCATCGGCCGGATCGCCTCGATGTTTCCCGGGACCTTGCCGAGCATGGCCTTGGCTTCGGTGCCGACCGCCTGGATGGTCTTCTTGCCGTTGGGTCCGCCTTCGTGACGGATGGCGACGACCGACGGCTCGTCGAGCACGATGCCCTTGCCGCGCACGTAGATGAGCGTGTTGGCCGTGCCGAGATCGATGGCCAGGTCCGTCGAAAAGTAGCGACGAAAAGATCCGAACATAGTGAGAAAGTTAAGGCGTCCCGCGGAGATTGCGCATGAAAAGCGATGCGAGGCAGGCCGACGACGCCGGGCCCTCCGCAGCGGCGACGAGGGCTGTGAATTAACCGGGGATAATACCGCATGCCTTCGCCGCCACCGCCCTTTTCACTGCGGTCGTGACGCCTCGTTACGCCTTGCAGACGCCCCGATCAATCCCGTTCGCGCGATGGCCCTGAGCCCTTCCGACGTCCGCCGCATCGCCGAGCTGGCCCGCCTCGAGCTCGCCGGCGACGAGGAGGCGCGCATGCTCGACCAGCTCAACGCCTTCTTTCGCATCGTCGAGCAGATGAGCGCGGTCGACACCCGCGGCGTCGAACCGCTGTACACGCCGCTGGCGGCCGTCCACGCGGCCCGGCTTCGCCTGCGCGAGGACGTCGTCAGCGAAACCGACGAGCGCGAGGCCAACCAGCGCGGCGCGCCCGCTGTGCAGGGCGGCCTCTTTCTCGTCCCGAAGGTCATCGAATGACGGGCGAGCTGCATGGCCTCGGCGTGGCGGCGCTGGCTCGTGCCCTGCGAGACCGGCAGGTCTCGAGCGTCGAGGCCACGACCGTGCTGCTCGCCCGCCTGCAGGCGCACGAACGCCTCGGCGTCTGCCTGGCCAGCGATGGCGACGCCGCCCTGGCGGCTGCGCGGGCGGCCGATGCCCGCCTCGCCGCCGGAGACGCCGGGCCCCTGATCGGCGTGCCGATCGGCCACAAGGACATCTTCGTGTCGCGCGATCTGCCGACGACGGCCGGGTCGCGCATGCTCGCCGGCTACCGCAGCCCGTTCGACGCGACCGTGGTCGCCCGCCTCGCCGACGCCGGCATGGTGACCCTCGCCAAGCTCAACTGCGACGAGTTCGCCATGGGCTCGAGCAACGAGAACTCGGCCTGGAAGGCGGTGAAGAACCCCTGGGACGAGGCCCGCGTGCCCGGCGGCTCGTCCGGCGGCTCGGCCGCGGCGGTGGCGGCCCGTCTGATGCCGGCGGCCACCGGCACCGACACCGGGGGATCGATCCGCCAGCCGGCCAGCTTCTGCGGCATCACCGGCATCAAGCCGACCTACGGCGTCTGCTCGCGCTACGGCATGATCGCCTTCGCCTCGAGTCTCGACCAGGCCGGGCCGATGGCGCGCAGCGCCGAAGACTGCGCCCTGCTGCTGTCGGCGATGAGCGGTTTCGATGCGCGCGACTCGACGAGCGCCGAACGGGCGCCGGAAAACTACACCGCCGCCCTGGGCCGGCGCCGCGACGGCGCCACGGCCGCGCAGCCGCTGCGCGGCCTGCGGATCGGCATCGCCGGCGAGTTCTTCCCGGACGCCCTGGCCGGCGACGTCGCCGCCGCCCTTCACGCCGCGCTTGCCGAGCTCGAACGCCTGGGCGCGGTGCTCGTCGACATCAGCCTGCCGCGCACCGAACTCTCCATCCCGGTCTACTACCTGATCGCACCCGCCGAGGCATCGTCGAACCTGTCGCGCTTCGACGGCGTTCGCTACGGCCATCGCAGCGAGCGCTTCAGCGATCTGGCGAGCCTCTACAAGACCAGCCGCAGCGAAGGCTTCGGCGCCGAGGTCAAGCGCCGCATCATGATCGGCACCTACGTCCTGTCGCACGGCTACTACGACGCCTACTACCTGCAGGCGCAAAAGCTCCGCCGCATGATCGCCGACGACTTCCAGTCGGCTTTCGGTCAATGCGACCTGATCGCCGGCCCGGTGGCGCCCACCGTCGCCTGGCCGCTCGGCGACAAGCGCGACGACCCGGTCGCCAGCTACCTGGCCGACATCTTCACCCTGCCGGCCAGCCTGGCCGGCCTGCCGGCGATGAGCCTGCCGGCCGGTTTCGGTGCGGCGGGCATGCCGGTCGGCCTGCAGCTGATCGGCAACTACTTCGACGAGGCGACGCTGCTGCACACGGCGCACACCTTCCAGCAGGCAACCGACTGGCACACCCGATCGCCGGCGTCGGCATGAGGAGCCGGGCGACATGAGCAGTCCCCCGACGCCGGACCGCCAGCTGGTGCGCGGCTACGAGGTCGTGATCGGCATCGAGACGCACGCCCAGCTGTCGACGCAGTCGAAGATCTTCAGCGGCAGCTCGACGGCCTTCGGCGCGGCGCCGAACACGCAGGCCTCGGCGGTCGATCTCGCCCTGCCGGGGACGCTGCCGGTCGCCAACCGCGGCGCGGTCGAGCGGGCCATCCGCTTCGGCCTTGCGGTCGGCGCGCGCATCGCGCCGCAGTCGATCTTCGCGCGCAAGAACTACTTCTATCCCGACCTGCCCAAGGGCTACCAGATCAGCCAGTACGAGATCCCCGTCGTCCAGGGCGGCGGCGTGGACTTCTTCGTCGGCGGCGCGGCGCGGCGCGTCGCCCTCACCCGCGCCCACCTCGAGGAGGACGCCGGCAAGTCGATCCACGGCGTCGGTCGCGACGACGCCGGCGCACCGGGCGACGGTGCCGGTGCGTTCCAGGGCGGGTGGACGGGCATCGACCTCAACCGCGCCGGCACGCCGCTGCTGGAGATCGTCACCGAGCCCGACATGCGCTCGAGCGTCGAAGCGGTCGAGTACGCGCGGGCGCTGCACGCGCTGGTCGTCTGGCTCGACATCTGCGACGGCAACATGCAGGAAGGCAGTTTCCGCTGCGACGCCAACGTCTCCGTGCGCCGCCCTGGGGCCGCCCTGGGCACGCGTCGGGAGATCAAGAACCTCAACAGCTTCCGCTTCATGCAGCAGGCGATCGACTACGAGGTGCAGTACCAGATCGACCTGATCGAAGACGGCGGCCAGGTGGCCCAGGCGACGGTGCTGTTCGATCCCGAGCACGGCGAGACGCGGGCGATGCGGAGCAAGGAAGACGCGCACGACTACCGCTACTTTCCCGACCCCGACCTGCCACCCCTGATGATCGACCCGCAGTGGGTCGACCGGGTCCGCGCCACCATGCCGGAGCTGCCGGCCGAGATGGCGGCGCGCCTGCAGCGCGACTACGGGCTGGCGCCGCAGGACGCCGCCCTGATGACGCAGGGCAAGGCGTTCGCCGCCTGGTTCGAGACGGCGGCGCGAGCCAGCGGCCAGCCCAAGCTGGTCGCCAACTGGCTCATGGGCGAGGTGTCGCGGCGGATGAATGCAAGCGGGCTGACCACCATCCCCCTGGCTCCGACGCAGCTGGCCACGCTGGTGTCGAGAATCGCCGACGGCACGATCTCCAACAGCGCGGCGCGCCAGATCTTCGACGCCCTGTGGCTCGGCGAAGGCGATGATGTCGACGCCCTCGTCGATGCGCGCGGGCTGCGCCAGATGCGCGACGACGGCGAGCTCGAGCGCATCGTCGGCGAGGTGATCGCGGCGCAGCCGAAGCTGGTCGAGGAGTTCCGGTCGGGCAAGGACAAGGCCTTCAACGCGCTCGTCGGACAGGCGATGAAGCTCAGTCGCGGCAAGGCCGATCCGGCGCGTCTCAACGCGCTGCTGCGGACGAAGCTGGCGACTTAGGGGGAACGGAGCGAGCCGGCCGGCGCGCCCGCCCACAACTTGCGCAGGCGATCGAGTTCGCTGTCGTAGAGGCCGTTGATCCGGACGACCTCGGCCTGCTGGTTCTGGATCAGCGAGTTCTGCGCTTCGAGCGACGCATCGTTGGCATCGAGGGACAGTCTGAGCTTGGCCGGCTGCGGCTTGCCGACGTAGAACTCGGCCTCCTCGAGCAGGCGCTTTCGCTCGGCCTTCAGAAGGACGACGCGCGACTCCGACTTCTGCACCGCCTTGCGTGAATCGTCGAGGGCCTTCTCGCGCGCCTTCAGGTGGCTGCGCTCATCGGGAAAGCGCTGCATGAGCGAGCGGTCGCGGATCACCGCCACCTTCTGGGCGGCGTTCAGGGCCGCCGCTTCGCGCTCGCGCGCCTCCTTCTCGGCCCGCTCGTCCGTGGTCAGCGTCGGCGGGACGATGCGCCGGACCGAGCCGTCGGAATTGAGGATGTGCTGATCGCGAGCGAGGCAGGCGGCGATCGGCCGGTCGGACGTGACGGTCCGGCCGCTGCCGTCGACGCACTTGTAGATCTGCGGCGGTGCGCCTTCCTGGGCCTGCGAGGTGGACGCGCCGGCGATCGCGACGGCCGCCAGCACGGCGCGCAGCGGCAGCTCAAATCCCGTAACGCTGGCGGTAAGTGACGACGGCTTCGGCATGTTGGGCGAGTGTGGGGTCGGCGCCTGAATGGAGATAGGCCAGCAGGTCGGACAGGGTGGCAATGGCGATCACGGGCAGTTTCTGGTCCCGTTCGAAGTCTTCAACGGCCGATCGACTGGACAGGTTGTCATCGCTTCCGCCTCGCTCCATGCGATCGAGCGCGATAAGCACGGCGACCGGCTCGGCACGCTGGCCGCGAATCAGTTCCACCGACTCGCGCTTGGAAGCGCCATCGGTGATCACATCATCGACGATCACCACGCGTCCCCGCAATGGTGCGCCGACGACGATGCCGCCTTCGCCGTGATCTTTTGCTTCCTTTCGGTTGTAGGCAAACGGCACGGCACGGCCCCGTCGACCGAAGGCCATCGCCGTGGCAGCGGCGAGCGTGATGCCCTTGTATGCCGGACCAAAGAGCATGTCGAACTCGACCGAAGAGGACTCCAGACGGCGCGAATAAAATTCGGCCAGGCGCATGAGCTTGGCGCCATCGTCGAACAAGGCCGAGTTGAAGAAGTACGGCGACAGCCGCCCCGCCTTGGTCTTGAATTCACCGAACCGCAGCACGCCGGCCTCGACCGCGAAGCGGACGAAGTCGCGTGCGAGCGTCGGATCGGAGGGAGGATTCTTCATGCCGGAGTTCGCGTGTTTCGCCTTGTCTCGCTGAACCTGAACGGCATCCGATCGGCGGCAGCGAAAGGCTTCGAGGCCTGGGCAGAAGGCGTGGGCGCCGATTGTATGGGCGTGCAGGAGATCAAGGCCCAGGCGGCGACCATCGAGGGCCGCTTCGAGCGGGTCGCCGGCATGCAGGGCCACTTCCACTTCGCCGACAAGAAGGGCTACTCGGGCGTCGGCCTGTACAGCCGTTCTTCGCCGAGCGCGGTGCGCGTCGGCTTCGGCGACACGGCGTTCGACGCCGAAGGCCGCTACGTCGAGGCGCGCTTCGACCGCGCCGATCGGCCGGGCCTGCCGAAGCTGAGCATCGTCAGCTGCTACTTTCCGAGCGGCTCGTCGGGCGAGCACCGTCAGCAGGCCAAGTTCCGCTTTCTCGAGGTGATGGCGCCCTACCTGCAGGCGCTCGCCGCCGATCGCGAGGTGATCATCGTCGGCGACGTCAACATCGCCCACAAGGAAATCGATCTCAAGAACTGGAAGGGCAACCGCAAGAACAGCGGCTTCCTGCCCGAAGAACGCGCCTGGATGACGCGGCTGTTCGAGGAGCTCGGCTACGTCGACGTCTTTCGCACGCTCAATCCGCACCCCGAGCAGTACACGTGGTGGAGCAACCGCGGCCAGGCGCGCGCGAAGAACGTCGGCTGGCGGCTCGACTACCACCTGGCGACGGCCGGCATCGCCGCCACCGCCAGGCGCGAGAAGATCTACCTCGACCAGCGCTTCAGCGACCACGCGCCGCTGATCGTCGACTACGACTTCAGGCTGTGAACACGGTGCCAATCAGATCGATGACGGCCGGTCCGACATCGATACTCGCGCGGTGGCTCCGCCGTCATGCTCGCCCGCCTTTGTCGAGCTCCGCGCGCTCACGGCGCCAACGCGCCGGCGGCGAGCCAGTCGCGCGCTTGAAGGCCCGCGCGAAGGCCGACTCCGACTCGTAGCCCACATCGAGTGCGACCGACGACACGCTGGCGTGGGACCGAATCAGTAGCTCGGACGCAAGTTGCATGCGCCAGCTGGACAGGTACTGCATCGGCGGCTGGCCGGCGAAATGGGCAAAGCGGTCGTGCAACGCCGATCGAGACAGCCCGACTTCGTCGGCGAGCTGATCGATCGTCCAGTGCGTCGCCGGCTGCGCGTGCAGCAGCGACAGCGCACGGCCGACAAATCGGTCGCGCAGCCCGGCGAGCCAGTTGGCCTGATCAGCCGGGAGCTGATCGAGATGGCGCCGGATGAGGTCGACAAACATCATCTCGCTGAGCCGCTCGAGCACGGCCTCGCTGCCGGGTCGCTGCCTGTCCGACTCGAGGGCCGCGAAGCGGATGAACTGCGCGAGCCAGCTGTCGCCTGTGTCGTCGGGCGCGCGGATGTGCATCAGCGGAGGCAGGCTCGCAAGGAGCGGATTGAAAGGCCGCGCGTCGCAGCCGAAGAACCCGCACACGAGTACCGTTTGGTCGGGCGGCGTTGCGCCGTCCGGGCGCGCGAGCAGCACGTGGTCGCCGCGCAGGTACTTGAACAGCGGCCGCTGATCGGGTCTCGGCATCACGGGTGGCGGTGAGTCCGGCCCGGCGCGCAGGCCCGGCGCGCTCGAAACGCCATGCGCGTCGCCACGGGCGAAGACTGCGATGTCGCCACGCTCGAGGCGCACCGGCGGCTGCCCGATGACGGCGGCCCAGCAGGCACCCTGCGTCACGATGTGGAAAGCCATGACGTGGTCGGCCCCCGGCATGACGGCGGCCGCCATGTCGCAGGCGGGCGGCACCTCGGCGACCCAGGGCGCCGCACCCTCGACATTGAAATAGACGGCGCCGCGCAGATGAATGCTGCGTAGCACTTGCGAAAGCGTGTCCTGGCTGATGGGGCTCTCCGTGCGAGCAGTCGACAACAGCAGTGTCGCCTGCCAGGAGCATGGTGTCGAACTTTGGAGCAATCACGGACGCCGGGGCAAACGTGGTGGATACGCGGTCAAGTCGAGATAGCACAACCGTTCTACGGTCGAGGCCATGAACACA
>Ga0136633_1001085_pt1 | contig 20226 bp, 19 predicted proteins | sample AntDrymeUQ832206_2_FD_105494 | JGI IMG/M metagenome (GOLD analysis project Ga0136633, IMG submission 105494) | Polar desert sand microbial communities from Dry Valleys, Antarctica - metaG UQ83 (22.06) | ecosystem: Environmental > Terrestrial > Soil > Desert | place: Antarctica: Dry Valley...
CTCCCACTGGACGTCATCACCAGCACCGGTGCGCCGACGTCGACGCCGCGGTGCAGTTTCGCGTGACCGCGTCGCACGGCCCGCAGCCATCCGGCGTACACCGGCCAGCTCTCGAGCGGTTTCCAGGCCAGGTTGAAGTCCCACTCGCCGCGATGGTCCTTGTGCAGGCTTTCCGCGTAGACCCCCGAGACGTCACGAGGGATGGTCAGGTAGGGACGTCGGGAGCCGACCTGTTCGATCGCTGCAGTTGCTGCGGTGCGGATCAGGAAGTTGCCGCGCAGATCGAGCCAGGGAGAGTTCAACACCAGCCCGGCGATGCCGGGCTTGCGGGCGTCGGCCCACAACGGTGCGATCAGACCGCCGGTCGAGTGACCGGTGACGACAATGTGGTCGTGCCCGTCGCGATCTCGCACGCGTCGGAGCGCCTCGTCGATCTCCTCGAAGTAGTACGCGAGGTCGGTGACGAAGTTGGGCGTCTGGTGTGGCCGCAAGGACCGGCCGAACTTGCGAAGGTCCAGCGCGTAGAAGTCATAGCCGCGAGACACCCAGTAGTCAGCCGCGGTCGTTTGGAAGAAGTAGTCGGCGAACCCGTGCAGATGGAGTACGGCGCGCCTCGTGGGCTGCTCGGCTCGACGGGACACAAGCGTCGCGACGACGGCACCCTCGTCGTCGTCTGGTAGGTCGAAAGTCTCCGCGAAGTACGGCTCACCGAGCACGTCCGGCTCGCCGGTGTTCTTGTCCCTCGCCTTAGTCATGCCGAGATTGTCTCCCATGGCGATCGGCTGGGGGTGAGGCGAGAGGTGCTGTGACACTGTGGGTGCAGTTGTGTAGTTGTGCAGTTGTGCAGGCACCGAGAAGATCGAGCACGTCTGGAGAGCACATTGACCCCGAGCAACGCCGTACCCCTGGCCACGGACAAAGCTCGTTGTGGCGAGCGCAACTGCCTGCTCGCGACCGTCGTACTTGTCGACTCTCGCGGCTGGCTGCTGTTGCAGGAGCGTGACGAGCACGCGCCGGTCGCCCCGAACCAGTGGGGACTCGTCGGCGGGCATGTCGAGGACGGTGAGGACTGGGAGACCGCGCTGGACCGGGAGCTCGAGGAGGAAACCGGACTGCGTATCGACAGCGGGCTCACGCTCTGGTTCGACGAGATCGTGCAGCACTCACCGAAAGCCTCTTCGCATTTGGCCGATCACTGGCGGATCTGGGCCGGGAAGGTCGACCTGACCGACAAGGACATCACGCTCGGCGAAGGACGGCAGATCGTGTTCGTCGACCCCGTCCACATAACCGATGGCTCACTCGACCTCTCGGTCGGCGCGGAGCATGTGCTGCCACTGTTCCTGGAGTCGGAGACTTACCGCTCCATGCTCTGACTTGTCAGGGTGTAGTGCCCCCCTGGCGTACGTACACCCTGACAACTCGGGGGGCTAGTGCTGGTAGGTGCCATGGATGATCGCGCGGCCCAACGTCTTGAACGCCAGGTTGAACGAGACGACCGCCGGTGTCGCGTCCGAGTCCACGCCGAGGGTCTCCTCCTTCACGGCGTGTACGACGAAGAAGTAGCGGTGCGGTTGATCGTTCGCCGGGGGAGCCGCACCCATGAACGCCTTTTCGCCACCGTCGTTGCGACAGTGGAACGCCTGGCCTGGAAGCGCGCCCGATGCCGCACCGGTGTCGAGCGAGGTCACGTCGCCGGGCACGTCGACCAGCACCCAGTGCCAGAAACCGCACGGTGTTGGAGCGTCCGGGTCGAAGCAGGTGACGACGAAGCTCTTGGTGCCCTCTGGTGCGTCGGACCAGCTCAGTTGCGGGGACGTGTTGCCCTTGGCCGCGACCTGCGCGTCGGCGAGTGGCTGACCGTCGCGCACGTCGGTACTGGTCAGCGTGAACGATGGCACGCTGGGCAGAAGCTCGTAAGGGTTCGGGGAGACGGGGCGGTCGAGAGTCATCGGTCCTCCTGCAGCGGTGGCTGGTCGGGTACGTCGACCCTAGTCCGCTGGATGGTCGACTGACACGTGTGTGTCCTACAGGGAGAGAATGGGCAGATGACAGCCCCCTCTTCCCACGACCATCTGCTGCGCGAGACCGTCGCCGCCATCACCGCGCTGGACCCGGCCGCAAGGCGCGACGCACGTGAACGTCAAGCCCAGTTGACCAAACCGCCCGGGTCCCTCGGGGTGCTCGAAGACGCGTCGATCACCCTGGCTGGCATTCATGCGGAGTGCCCGCCAAGGCCAATCGTCCGGCCGGCGGTGGCCGTCTTCGCAGGTGACCATGGCGTGCACGCGCAGGGAGTCAGTCCCTGGCCGCAGGAGGTGACCGCCGGGATGATCGAGAACTTCCGTGCCGGTGGCGCCGCCGTCAACGTGCTCGCCCGTCACGCAGGGGCGGACGTTTTCGTCGTCGACATGGGTGTCGCCGCAGAGCTCGAGCCGAGTGCGGACCTTTTCGACCACAAGATCCGAAGAGGTACGTCGGACCTCGCGACCGGCCCGGCGATGTCCCGCGACGAAGCGATTCAGGGACTGGTGGCCGGGATTGACGTCGCACGCATCCTCGTTGCGCGGGGTTACGACTGTCTGCTCACCGGGGACATGGGGATCGCGAACACCACCCCATCTGCCGCTCTGGTCGCGGCGCTCGCCGAGGTTGACCCGGCGCTCGCGACCGGTCGCGGGACCGGTATCGACGACCAGACCCTCGCCCTGAAGACCAAGGTGGTCAAAGACGCACTCACAGCGCGGCCCGCCGGCGACGACCCGATCGACACGCTTGCGTCAGTGGGCGGCTTCGAGCACGCGGGGCTTGCCGGTTTCATCCTCGGCGCGGCAGCACTACGCGTCCCGGTGATCCTCGACGGTGTGATCGCCGGGTCCGCCGCTCTCGTGGCCCAGGCGATCTCGGCGGAGTCGGTGACGTTTTGCTTCGCGGGTCACCGCAGCGTCGAGCCCGGCCACACGATCGCGTTGCAGAGGCTGGGGCTGCGTCCGCTGCTGGACCTCGACCTCCGACTCGGCGAGGGAACCGGTGCGGCGCTTGCCTTCCCCATCGTCGTCGCGGCCGGCGCGGCCCTTCGCGAGATGGCCACTTTCGACTCGGCCGGTGTGCCGAAGAAAGACAGCGCGCCGTGAGTGACACACCCCCGCCGTACCCGTCTGGACTGCGGCTCAACGGTCGCAAGGTCGTTGTCGTTGGCGGTGGGCACGTGGCCCAACGGAGGATCCCTGGGCTAATCGCCGTGGGCGCGCGAGTGGTCGTCGTGTCGCCTGCAGTGACGCCCGCGATAGAGGGTCTGATCGGCGCGGATGAGGTGACCTGGCACGAGCGCGGATTCGAGCCGCACGACCTCGACGGCGCGTGGTACGTGATTGCGGCGACCGACGACCTCGCCGCCAACGAGCTGGTGAGCCAGGCAGCCGAGGTGCAGCGGATCTTTTGTGTGCGCAGCGACGACGCACTCAAGGCAACCGCCTGGACCCCTGCGGTCGGACGACATGCGGGGGTCACGATCGCCGTGCTCGGGAACCGTGAGCCGCGTCGGTCCGCCGCCGTGCGTGACGAGATCGTTGCCGGTCTGCGAGACGGCGCGATCGCCGCACCGCATTACCGCGACAAGACGGCCGGTGTCGTCCTGGTCGGCGGAGGGCCCGGCGACCCCGAACTGCTGACCGTTGCCGCCCGTCGGGCTTTGGCCGAGGCCGACGTGGTCGTGGCTGACCGGCTCGCGCCGCGAGAGCTGCTCAGCGAGCTCTCCCCTGACGTGGAGCTGATCGACGTCGCAAAGCTGCCCCGCGGTCGGTCCGCCGCACAAGAGGAAATCAACCGGGTCATCGTGGACCGTGCCAGGGCCGGCAAGCGCGTAGTTCGCTTCAAGGGTGGCGACCCGTTCGTGTTCGGGCGGGGCTTCGAAGAGGTGATCGCCTGCGCCGAGGCCGGTGTTCCCTGCAGCGTGGTACCCGGACTGACCAGTGCGATCTCGGTCCCTGGGGTGGCCGGCATCCCGGTCACACATAGGGGAGTGGCGCACGAGTTCACGGTGATCTCGGGACACCTGCCGCCCGATGACGAGTCGTCGCTCGTCAACTGGGACGCAGTCGCACAGCTGCGCGGGACCGTCGTACTCCTGATGGCCGTGGAGAACCTTCCGGTCATTGCCGAGCGGCTGGTGTCCGGCGGACGCATTGCGGACACGCCGGTGGCCGTGATCGCCGAGGGGACCATGCCGGGCGAGCGCACCGTGCTCAGCACGTTGGGAACTGTTGGCGCCGACATCGACCGCGAGCGGGTGCGGCCGCCGGCGATCGTCGTGATCGGTGACGTGGTGGCAGTGGCGAACCCGGAGCGGTACTCATGGCGCGGGTGATCCACCTCGACGACGCCGAGGACCCCCGGCTCGCCGACTACCGCGATCTGCGTGACGTCAACCTTCGCAAACACCTCGAGGCCGACCACGGCTTGTTCCTCGCCGAAGGGGAGAAGGTCGTACGGCGTGCGCTCGTGGCCGGATTCGACCCGCGCTCGTTCCTGATGGCTCCGCGATGGCGCGACGGGCTTGCAGATCTCCTGGACTCCACCGACGCCCCTTGTTACGTGGTCGATGAGCGGCTGACCGAGCAGGTGACCGGGTTCCATGTGCACCGCGGCGCCCTGGCCTCGATGAAGCGGAAGCCTCTGCCCACGGTCGCCGAGGTCGTCGCCGATGCGCGGACCATCGTCGTGCTCGAGGACGTGGTCGACCACACTAATGTCGGGGCCGCGTTTCGCAGTTGCGCGGCACTCGGCGTCGACGCCATCGTGCTCTCGCCGCGGTGCGCCGACCCGTTGTACCGCCGCTCGATCAAGGTGTCGATGGGCGCCGTGTTCAGCTTGCCGTATGCACGGATGCAGGAGTGGTACGACGGTGTGGGCGCGCTGTCCGCCGCCGGGTTCACGACCGTCGCACTCACACCCGCAGACGACGCGGTCGAGATCGAGCAAGCGGTCGCCGGCGTCGAGAAGGTGGCGTTGTTCGTGGGATCGGAGGGCGCCGGTCTGACAAACCGGTGGATGGAGTCGGCCGACGTGCGCGCCGTGATCCCGATGGCAGCGGGCATCGACTCGCTGAACGTGGCAGCGGCAACAGCGGTCGCCTGCTACATCGTTGCGCGCAGACGTCCGGGCACCGCCGTCGGACTTACGTTGTAGGCCAGTTGTCCGGGTAGTCCTGGGAACAGTCGTCGGCCAGCTTGAACAGTTTCTTGCGGGCCCGCTTGTTCAGCCGGTCACCGAACACGGTGCCTTTGCAATGGTCGGTCTCGTGCTGCAGGCAGCGAGCGAACATGCCGGTGCCGGAGTAGCTGACCGGCTTGCCGTCCAGGTCCTGGCCCTCGACCCGTGCGAAGTCGGGCCGGGCACAGTCCACGAACGCGCCCGGCAGGGACAGGCACCCCTCTTCGTCGTCATCGAGCTTTCGGTCACGACCTTCGGGCACCAGCACCTCGGGGTTGCAAACGACTCCGGCATGGCTGACGCCGTCGTCGTCGTGGCAGTCGAAGACGAACATCGAGCGGTCTGCCCCGATCTGGCAAGCGGCCAGGCCGACCCCGTCAGCGGCGTACATGGTGGCCACCATGTCTGCGGCGAGTGCTCGCAGTTCGTCGTTGAACTCGGTGATCGGCTCCTGCATCCGGTGCATCACGTGTGCGCCCCACCTCGTGATCGGGCGTGCGGTTCCTCCTTGGGGGAGCAGTGCGGACGACGTGGCGTCAGGTGCTGACATGGCGGTCATCCTAGACGTGACCGGTGACACGCAAGCTGTCCGCGCCTGCAGGTGTAACTCAGAGTTACACTAAGTCCCATGTCTTCCTCCGACAGCCGCGACCCGACTGGTTTCGCCATGGCCCTCCTCAACAAGCTCGCCCAGACGAGCGCACTCGACAAGTTAGGTCTGCGCAAGCCCGCGGAACGAGCCGTGTTCGAGGCGACCAAGACCGGCTTCCGCACCGCCGGTCACGTGAACCGTGCGTTCGCGCGCAAACGCAGGAAGGGCGGTACGCCGGCGCGCGTCGCCTCTGCCCCACGAAAGGGGATCTTCGACCTGACTCCGACCGAGGACGAGCAGATGCTCGTTGACGCGGTCACCGAGTTCGCCGCCAAGGTGCTTCGTCCCGCGGCCGCTGAGGCGAACGAGTCGTGCCGGGCGACCGATGATGTGCTGAGGTCCGGCGTCGAGATCGGCCTCCCGATCCTTGCGGTGCCGGAGGACCTGGGAGGCATTTCAACCGAACGCTCGGCGATGGCAGGAACCCTCGTTGCAGAGGCGTTGGCCAAGGGCGACATGGGTCTGGCCGTCGCGTGTCTGGCTCCGGGCGCAGTCAGCACGGCCCTCTCGCTGTGGGGCAGCGACGAACAGCAGGCGACGTACCTCCCCGCCTTCACCGGCGACGACGTACCGGCCGCTGCGCTTGCGATCACCGAACCCGGGCCACTGTTTGATCCGTTGGACTTGGCGACCACGGCGGTTCGCGATGGTGACGGCTACGTCCTGAACGGAGTCAAGTCGCTAGTGCCGCGCGGCGCGGACGCCGAGCTGTTCATCGTCGGCGCGATCCTCGAGGACCGGCCCGCGCTGTTCCTCGTCGAGTCCGCCACGAAGGGGCTCACGATCGAGGCTGAGCCGTCGATGGGTCTCCGCGCTGCAGCACTGAGCCGGGTCGCGCTCAAGAATGTCCGCGTCGGTTCGATCGCTCTGCTCGGCGACACCGACGCCGAGGCCTACACGGACTGCGTGCGGCTTTCCCGTCTCGCCTGGTGTGCTCTGTCGATCGGCACTGCACAGGCCGTGCTCGACTACGTGATCCCTTACGTCAACGAGCGCGAGGCTTTCGGCGAACCCATCAGCAATCGCCAGTCGGTGGCGTTCATGGTTGCCAACATCGGCATCGAGCTCCAGGGCATGCGACTGGTCACCTACAAGGCCGCCAGTCGCGCCGCACAGGGCAAGTCGTTCGACCGCGAAGTCGCGCTGGCCCGCCGGTTGTGCGCCGAGTACGGCATGAAGATCGGCAACGACGGCGTCCAACTCCTGGGCGGCCACGGCTTCGTCAAGGAACACCCCGTCGAGCGGTGGTACCGCGACCTGCGCGCAATCGGACTTATAGAAGGAGGCGTCCTCGTCTGAGACGAGGCACCCACGATGATCAATCTCGAAACTCCCAAGAAATTCCGGCCGCTTATCGGCCAGGCCCACCAGGTCGCCGTGAACCTGCTCCGACCCAACTCACGCAAGTACGACCTCCTCGAGCACGCGTATCCGAAAGAGCTCGACATGCTCGCCGCGATGATCGACGGGATGAGCGATTCAGGGGCGTCCACGGGCGCAGGAGCGTCCGGCGTACGACGTTCGGAGGAGGAGCCCGAGGACGACAGGGTCAAGAACGGGTCGAACCTGGCCTCCGTACTGTCGATCATCGAGATGTGTTGGGGCGACGTCGGGCTGCTGCTGTCCATGCCGCGGCAGGGACTCGGCAACTCCGCGATCGCCTCGGTCGCCAACGACGAGCAGCACGAGCGGTTCGACGGCCTTTGGGCGAGTATGGCCATCACCGAGCCCGGCACCGGATCGGACTCGGCGAACATAGCGACCACCGCGGTGCTCGATGGGGACGACTACGTGCTCAACGGCGAGAAGATCTTCGTCACAGCAGGCGATCGCTGCGACGCGGTCGTCGTCTGGGCCACGCTCGACAAGGAGCTCGGGCGCGCGGCGATCAAGTCGTTCGTCGTACCCAAGGGAACCCCTGGCATGAACGTCGAGCGGCTCGAACACAAGCTCGGCATTCGTTCCTCCGACACCGCCACGATCCGGTTCGAGAACTGCCGGGTGCCCAAAGACAACCTCCTCGGCAGCCCGGACGTGGATGCCCAGCAGGGATTCGCCGGCGCGATGGCCACCTTCGACAACACCCGACCGCTCGTCGCGGCGATGGCGATCGGTTGTGCCCGCGCGTCGTTGGAGCTGACCAAGGACCTGCTGGCAGAGGCCGGCGTCACGATCGACTACGACCGACCGGCCCTCACCCAGTCCGCAGCCGCCGCAACCTTCCTGCAGATGGAGGCCGACTGGGAGGCGGCGTACCTGCTCACCCTCCAAGCCGCGTGGATGGCCGATAACCGGCAGCCGAACTCACTGGAGGCGTCGATGGCCAAGGCGAAGGCCGGCCGGGTCGGTAGCGACGTGACGCTTCGCTGCGTGGAGCTCGCCGGCAGCATCGGCTACAGCGAGCACGAACTCCTCGAGAAGTGGTCCCGGGACTCCAAGATTCTCGACATCTTCGAGGGGACCCAGCAGATCCAGCAGCTCATCGTGGCGCGGCGCCTGCTCGGGAAATCGTCCGCCGAGCTGAAGTAGTATTTCCCGGCTCTTCGGACTATGGATTGATGTAGCTGACATCGGCGACCGCACCCCGCCTACCCGGGAATGCTGCGGCCAGCCACATTGGTATAGATGACCCATGAAGCTATATGCCGAGTCCTCGGTCCGTCGTACCCGTCAGATGCTCGGAGACGTCCTGCTTGTCGGATGGATAGCGGTGTGGGTGAAGTTCGCGCTCGTCGTGCGCGACGCCACGCTGACCCTGGCAGAACCCGGCGAACAGATCGCGAAAGCTGGCGGGGGACTCGCCGAGAAGCTTCGTGACGCGGGGGAGACGATCGGTGCCGTTCCGCTGCTCGGTGACGCGGTCCGTACGCCGTTCGATGGCGCCAGCGCTGCGGCTGACATGCTGGCCGGCGCCGGTGACGCACAGGTGGAGGCTGTGACCCAGCTGGCCTTCTGGTTGGGGCTGGCCGTGGCCGCGATCCCGATTCTGGTGGTTCTGGTTATCTACCTTCCTAGCCGGATCAGGTTCGTCAGGGAGGCGATCGCCGGTCAGCGTTTCGTCGACGCCGGCGAGGACCTCGATCTGTTCGCGCTCCGAGCGCTGGCACGCCAACCGCTGCATCGACTCGCCCGGATCAGTGAGGATCCGGCCGGTGCATGGCGACGACGTGACCCTGCCGTGGTCCGTGCCCTCGCGCATCTCGAGCTGAGCGATAGCGGGATGCGGGACACGTCTCATCGGTCGGATGCCGGCTAGCAGACCTGGCGCGCCCCGTCGCTGGGCCTGGCCAGTAGGAACCCTGGCCGCGGCCAGTCGCGGGATGCGAACTCCGCGTTGATTGCCGCGCTGATATCGCCCACCGTCTCCTGGGTGATGAGCGCGATGGCGGAACCGCCGAACCCGCCGCCGGTCATTCGCGCGCCGAGTGCGCCATGTTCGGCAGCCGTGCGGACAACCGCGTCCAACTCCGGGCAGGACACGTCGAAGTCGTCGCGCAAAGACTCGTGGGAGGCGAAGAGCGTGTCGCCCAACCCTACGAAGTCGTTGTCGCGCACTTGCTCGACAGCAGTTGCGACACGGGCCATCTCGGTGAACACGTGGCGCGCCCGTCGGCGTACCCGCTCGTCCTTCAGTTCCGTGAGCGCGGAGCCCGCATCACCGACCTCACGCAACGACGTCACCCCTAGTTTGTGCGCTGCAGACTCACAGTCCCGGCGGCGTGACTCGTAACCCCCGTCGGCCAACGTGTGCTCGGCCCGGGTGTCGACCGCGAGCAGCTCCAGACCCGTCGAAGCCGGTTGCCAGGGCACCTGCTCGGTCGACCAGTTCCGACAGTCGATCAGCAACGCGTGGTCCGCCCGGCCGAGCAACGAGATGGTCTGATCCATCCCGCCGGTCGGTGCCCCTGCCACCTCGACCTCGGCACGCATGCACGCCGAGACGAGCATCCGGCGTACGTCGTCGCTGTCCTCGACGCCGACGACCGCGCACAGCCCGAGCGCAACCGAGCACTCGAGGGCTGCTGAGCTCGCCAGGCCCGCTCCGATCGGCACTCGACTGTCGACCACGATGTCGAGGCCGGGCAGATCGAGTCCGCTCTGCTGGAGTGCCCAGACCACGCCGGCCACATAGGCGGCCCAGCCATCGTCCTGTCCCGGCCCGAGTGAGTCGAGCCGACCGGTCCAGGGGTCATCCCTCTGCAGGCTCGCAATCGTGACGAGGTCGTCGTCGCGGGGCGCGAGTGCGGCGTATGTCGCATGCGGCAACGCCATCGGCAGGCACCACCCGCGGTTGTAGTCAAGGTGCTCTCCGATCAGGTTCACCCGACCCGGCGCGACAAAACAGCCGACCGGAGCACGCCCGTGGAGGTCGGTGAACGTGGTGACGAGGCGAGCCGCGATGTCGGTCGCTGCTCCGGCCGCGATCAGGTCGATGTGCATGTCCTCGAGCCTACGGTCGAGTCACGGTGACAATCGCGACTTGCGGCACAGAGGCCGGGATCGGGCTCGCCGACCCCGGCCCTCCGTACCTACGCCGGCGCAATCCCCACTGGTTCCGCCAGCGCGCCACCCCCGGCTCTTGAAGAATCCCCCGCATCATCGCCGGTGACAAGACTCGATCTGACTAGTTATCGCGGACACTGGACCACAGAAAACCTATCCAGATGGCGGAAAGGGACTCGATGACGCCAGCTTCAGAACCAGCCGCACACTACGACTGGACGGCGTTCGCGTTGTCGCTTTCTTGCACGATGCTCGTCGTTTCGGTGCTCCTCGGTGTCACGTTCGTCGTTGCATTGAGGCTCGGCAGGCACTCGGTGGTCGACGTGGCGTGGGGCCTCGGTTTCGTGGCGATCGCCGCAACGTCGTACGTCCTGTCCTCGGGGTACGGCGACGGTGGCCGCCGTCTGCTGGTCCTCATCCTTACCGGCGCTTGGGGGCTACGGTTGGCCGTGCACATCGGCCGCCGCTCGGTCGGACACGGGGAGGACCCGCGCTACGAGGAGCTGATGTCGAAGGCAGCAAGCCGGCCCAAACTCTTCGCGCTGAGGCGCATCTATCTCACGCAGGGGTTGGTGATGTTGTTCGTGTCGCTTCCGGTCCAGGTGGCGGCGTTCGAGAATGTCCGGCTTGGTGTCGTGGCGTGGGCGGGCGCAGTCATCTGGTTGTTTGGGTTCGGCTTCGAAGCCATCGGTGATCACCAACTGGGCCGGTTCCGTAACGACCCGACGTCCAAGGGAAAGGTGCTCGACACCGGCCTCTGGCGATACACCCGACACCCGAACTATTTCGGCGACGCGTGCGTTTGGTGGGGGTTGTCGCTGATCGCCTTCAGCGCCTGGCCGGGAATCCTCACCATCGTGTCGCCGATCGTGATGACCTGGTTGCTCGTCAAGGGAACCGGCAAACCGCTCCTGGAAAAGGACATCACGAGCCGTAGGCCCGGCTACGCCGACTACGTCCGTCGCACCAGTGGGTTCCTCCCATTGCCGCGAGCCCGATAGTTGTAGAATCTCCTGCTCGTGCGCTTCCTTAACGAGAACCAGCCCCCGTACGACCTGACCTATGACGACGTATTCATGGTCCCGCGACGCTCAGATGTAGCCTCCCGCGACGACGTCGACCTCTCCACCAGCGACGGAACGGGTACGACGATCCCGCTGATCGTCGCGAACATGACCGCCGTCTCCGGTCGACGGATGGCCGAGACGGTGGCTCGTCGCGGGGGGATCAGCGTCATCCCGCAGGACATCCCGATCCCGGTCGTTGCAGAGGTCGTGTCGTGGGTGAAGTCGCGGCACCTGGTCTTCGACACCCCGATCACCCTCGACCCGCACCAGACCGTCGGTGACGCGCTGGCCCTCCTTCCCAAACGGGCACATCGTGCCGCTTTCGTCGTCGAGGACGGCAGGCCAGTCGGTGTCGTGACCGAGGACGACTGCCTGGGTGTGGACCGGTTCAGCCAGGTGCACGAGGTGATGAGCGCCAAGATGGTCACCGTGCCTGACAGTATCGAGCCACGGGCGGCTTTCGAGCTACTTGACGAGGCACGGCGTCGGCTTGCGCCGGTCGTCGACGCCAACGGCAACCTGCGCGGCGTGCTGACCCGGACTGCCGCCCTTCGCTCGACGCTCTACACCCCAGCCGTCGACGACTCGAACCGGTTGCGGGTGGCCGCCGCGATCGGCGTCAACGGCAACGTCGCGGCCAGGGCCGAGGCGCTGTTAGCCACCGGCGTCGACTGCCTCGTCATCGACACGGCACACGGCCACCAGCACCGGATGGTCGATGCGCTGGCCGCGGTCCGATCACTCGACCCCGGGATCCCGCTGGTTGCGGGCAATGTCGTCTCGGGCGACGGCGTCCGTGAACTCGTGGATGCCGGTGCCGACATCGTCAAGGTCGGTGTTGGGCCCGGGGCCATGTGCACGACCCGGATGATGACCGGTGTCGGTCGTCCGCAGTTCTCCGCCGTGCTCGAGTGCGCGGCGGTCGCACGCGAGCTGGGCAAACATGTCTGGGCGGATGGTGGCGTGCGTCATCCCCGTGATGTGGCGCTGGCACTGGCGGCCGGCGCCTCCGCGGTGATGATCGGCTCCTGGTTCGCCGGGACCTATGAGTCTCCCGGAGACCTGCACGTCGACGCCGACGGTCGCGCGTACAAGGAAAGCTTCGGGATGGCCTCGGCCCGTGCCGTGGCGAACCGGACCACCGCCGAGACTCCGTTCGACCGGGCTCGCAAAGGGCTCTACGAAGAGGGCATCTCCTCGAGCCGGATGTACCTCGACCCCGAACGTCCAGGAGTCGAGGACCTGATCGACCAGATCTGCGCGGGAGTGCGTTCTTCCTGCACCTATGCAGGTGCCCGATCCGTGCAGGAGTTCCACGAGCGGGCGGTCGTCAGTGTGCAGTCGACGGCGGGCTTCCACGAAGGTCGCCCACTGCCCGCTGGCTGGTGAACCACCAGCCAGCAGGCAGCAAGCTCCGTCAACGAGCGTCGCTGTCGGAGAGCGTTGACTCTTCGGTCGGCTCCACCGTCAAAGCGAAGTCGTCCCCGTGCAGGGTGACTCCCGTGACGACGGCTTTCTCGACGGCCTGGGCCGCGTAGCGCTGGCGCACCATCATCGGGTCGGTTCGCAGATCCTTGACCAGGGCCACGCACAGCCCGATCATCACGATCGCGAACGGCAGCGCCGCGACGATGGTGATGTTCTGCAGACCGGTCAAAGCCGAGTCGCCTCCGACCAGCAGCATCACAGCAGCGACACCACCCGTGGCGACACCCCAGAAGATAACCGTGCTCTTGCTCGGCTCCAAGGTGCCGCGCTCGGACAGTGAGCCCATCACGATCGAGGCGGCGTCCGCGCCGGAGACGAAGAAGATCGCCACCAGAATCATCACCAGAACGCTGGTGATGGTAGCGAGCGGCAGCTCACCGAGCATCGCGAACAGCTGACCCTCAGCAGAGGACGCACCGGCGATGTCGGCACCGCCCTGCTGCATGTTGATAGCGGCGCCACCGAAGATGACGAACCAGACCAGGCTGACCAGGCTAGGCACCAGCAGAACGCCGGTGACGAACTGTCGGATCGTGCGGCCACGCGAGATCCGAGCGATGAACATTCCGACGAACGGCGTCCACGACAACCACCAGGCCCAGTAGAAAACGGTCCAGCCCGAGAGCCACTCCGCCATCCCGTCGCCACCGGAGGCTTCGGTTCGCGCGGACATCATCGCGAGGTTCTCGAAGTAGCTGCCGACTGCTGTCGGGATCAGGTCGAGGATGAACACCGTCGGTCCGAAGACGAACACGAACAGCGCAAGAACCAGGGCCAGCACCATGTTGATGTTGGAGAGCCACTGGATTCCCTTGGCGACGCCCGAGACGGCCGAGAGAATGAAGGCCAGCGTGAGTACGACGATCACGCCGACGATCACGCCGTTGCCGACCTTGCCCAGGCCGGAAACGATCTCGAGCCCGCTGCCGATCTGCAGTGCACCTAGCCCGAGCGATGCTGCGGAGCCGAACAGGGTCGCGAAGATAGCGAGGATGTCGATGATGCGTCCGACAGGTCCGTTGGCCCGGTCCTGACCGATCAGCGGCACGAACGCCGAGCTCATCAGCTGCGAACGGCCCTTGCGGAAGACTCCGTAGGCGATCGCGACACCAACCACCGCGTAGATGGCCCACGGGTGCAAGGACCAGTGGAAGAGTGTGGTTGCCATGGCCGTCTGGACAGCCTGCGAGTTCCCGGCGCCACCGGTTCCGGGTGGGGGAGTCATGAAGTGCGAGAGTGGCTCACTCACGCCATAGAACATCAGGCCGATCCCCATGCCGGCGCTGAACATCATCGCCACCCACGACACGGTCTTGAACTCTGGTTCCTCGTCGTCGTTGCCGAGCGGGATGTTCCCGAAGCGGCCCGCCGCGAGCCAGATGACGAAGACCACGCATGCCGACGCGAGGACGACGAAGAGCCAGCCCATGTTGTGGACGGACCAGGCCAGCGCGGTGTCCGATGCCGAGCCGAGGCTCGCAGTACTGAGGAACCCCCACAGGAGGAATCCGATCGCGAGCGCGGCGGTTACTCCGAACACGACCTTGTCGAGCGATCCCGAATCCCGGCCGGTTGGGTCGGTCACGGGTGACTCGAGTGCTGGATGGGTGTCTTCGTTCTCTGCGTCAAGCTGATGGGGTGCTTGGGTAGTCAATGAGTGCGGCGCGCGATGCTCCGGCGCCCCTCCGTTCTAGGTGATGAGCAGGGGTGAAATGTGGACAACTTCCCCAACTTGTCCCATCTGCGCGAAAGGTCGCAAGTTGCTCCGACTCACTGAGCGGGGAGCCGAGACGGGACTCACAAATGTGGCTGACGGGCGGCGTGCAACCGGGCGTGGACGATGGCTTCGGGAGTGCCGCTGAATATGTGCCGCTCATGGGCCAGCTCGTCGTACACCCCCAGCCGGCTCAGCAGGGCGGCATGCTCGGCCCGGATGTTGGACAGGAGCACGGTGATGCCACGGCCCTCGAGACGGTTGATGGTGTCGGCCAGCACGGATGCGCCCGTGGCATCCATCGTGGTGACACGTGACATCCGGAGTACGACGACCCGCACCTGACTGACCTCGGAGAGCTCGAGCAGGAATCTGTGTGCCGCACCGAAGAACAACGGGCCATCGAGACGGAACACGACGATGTGCTCGTCCAGTAGTGAACGCTCCTCGAGCAGGTGGTCCTCGCTGTCGAGCGGCACCTCGTCGAGGCGCGCCGTACGTGCGGTCTGCTGGAGGGCGAACGCGCCGGCCACCACCAGGCCGAGGATGACCGCGGTCACCAGGTCGAACATGACAGTGGCGACTGCCGTGAGCACGAGGACGATGGCATCGCCACGGGTCGACCGGATCAGAGCCAGCAGGCTGGAGACCTCGATCATCTGCACGGCTGTTGCAAGCAGAACACCTGCAAGTGCCGCGAGGGGGATGACCGACACCCACTGGGACGCGACGAGCACCACGACCAGCAGCACCAGGGAGTGGGTGATCGCCGCCAGCCGGGACTTGGCGCCGGCACGGGCGTTGACGGCCGTTCGGGCGATGGCTGCCGTTGCCGGGATCCCGCCGAACAACGGGCTGCCCAGGTTGGCCAGACCCTGCCCGAACAGCTCTCTGTCCGAGTCGTGCCGCTCACCGACGCTCATGCCGTCGGCGACGGTCGCAGACAGCAGACTCTCGAGCGCCGCCAGCGCGGCAATGGCGACGGCAGGAAGCAGGAACGAGCCGAGCTCCCCGAGCTTGATCGCCGGGAGGCTCGGCGCGGGAAGCCCGGACGGGATGGCGCCGATGGTGGTGAGCCCGAGGTCTGCTTGAGATGCGACCACCGAGACAGCGATCACGGCAATCAGCGAGATCGGAACACCGGGCCGCAGCCGCGCACTGATCAGCATGCTGGCAGCGACGGTGAGGGCAACGAGCAGGGCGGTCCACTGCGGGTTTTCCAGCCAGGTGGTCACTGCCGACGCCGTCGAGCCGAGTACGGACTCGCCTTCGGGCTGTACGCCGAGAGCGGCCGGCACCTGTTGCAGAGCGATGATGATCGCGATTCCGATCGTGAAGCCCTCGATCACCGGGAGCGGAAGATAGCGCATGTAGCGCCCGGCCTTGGCGACGGCAAGGGCGATCAGGATGAGGCCGGCGAGCATGCCGACGACCAGCACCCCGTCGGCACCGAACTCGGCAACGATCGGCACCAGCACGACGGTCATCGCGCCAGTGGGGCCGCTGACCTGGAGGTTGCTACCGCCGAAGACGGCGGCCAGGATGCCGGCCACGACAGCCGTGACAAGACCGGCGCCGGCGCCGAGGCCGGAGCTGATCCCGAAGCCGAGGGCTAGGGGTAACGCGACGAGTCCCACGGTGCAGCCGGCGAGGAGGTCTCGTCCGGGTTGGCGACGCATCGCGGCAAGGTCGCTTAACTGGGGGAGGAGTGCACGGATGCGATTCACGTCCGGCGCGACAGACTCACTCAAGCGAGGAGCTCGGACTGCAGCTCGTTCTGGCTGGCGATGATCCCGGACAAGATGGCTCGGGCGGCCAGGAGCAGGTCGCGGACCTCGGGCACGCTGATGGAGTAGACGACCCGCCCGGCCTCACGTCGGGGCACGACCAGGTTGGCTCGGCGAAGTACCGCGAGCTGTTGCGACATGTTGCTCGGCTCGATGCCCACCGCATCGATCAGCTCGTGAACGGCGTGGTCACGTTCGCTGAGCAGCTCCAGGATCCTGATCCGGGCGGGGTGCCCGAGGGTTCGGAACAACTCTCCCTTGGCCTGGTAGAGGGGGACGGTCACTGGCAGGGCTCCTCGCAGTAGGACGACCTGACTAGTTTCGCACATGCAAAGATCTGCAACTGCACCGGGGCTAGCGGCCACCTCCGCGACGACCACCGCGCGCGCCTCGCTTGCCGACCGGCCGCTGCGCCGGCTTCCGCTGCCCCGACTTCGGCACCTTTTTCTCCGGCACCTTTTTCTCCGGCACGGGAGCGTCGCCCGCCCGCGAGCTGCGTTCGGTGCGTCCGCGCACGATGCCGATGAACATCTCGATGCGGGCATCCGTGGCCTCGGTCAACCAGGCGAGCCCGATCTGGGTCTCGGCGACGCCCGTCACCGGTCGGTGCGTCACGTCCTTGCGGTCGTAGAGCCGGGCCACCGACTTGGGCACGATCACGATTCCGGCCCCGGTCGCGACGAGCTCGATCGCCTCCTTGGGCGTCATCGAAGGTACGTCGACGCGGTGCTCGTCTGCGAGGTCATCGACCGAGACCTCATCGAACGCCGCGACCGCGTGGTCGGTGGGTACGACGACCACCGGGATCTCGCTGTACAAGGGAATCAGGCTGATGCCTTCCCGGTCGACCGGTAGCCGCACGAAACTCGCGTCGGCGCGACCGTCGTGCAGCACCGCAAGCTGGTCGTGCTCGGGGACCGCGGCGACCTCGAGCCGGGTCCGAGGCACTCGCTGTCCCCAGATCCGCGACCACTTGCCGGGAGTCACGCCCGGGACGAACGCGATCCGGAGAGGCGGCGGCGGCCCCTTCGTCTTGGCGGCGTCGACAGGGTTCTGGGCCATCCCGTCAGGCTAATGCGGGTTGAGTGGTCGCGCTTTGCGGGTTGAGTGGTCGTCCTTTGCGGTGCAGCCGGCACACCTGTTTTCCGCCGCGGCGATTACGCTGGACCCATGAGTTCGTCACCCACCACGCAGTCCATGAAACCGGCGACCGCTGCCAAGAAGCTAGGGGTGTTCCTGCCTGCCACCCCCGCCGCGTTCCAGGAGGGCACGGTGACACGCGACGAGCTGAACGAACTGCTCGCCAACCCGCCGCAATGGCTGGTCGATCTGCGCCTGAACGGGCCCCACCCGCGGGCGGAGGTGGCGCACAAGCTCGGCATTTCGACGTCTGCACTCGCTCGCGCCGGGATCAAGGACGCGATGACCACTGTCGAGATTCGCGAACTGTTGGCGAACAAGCCGGAGTGGCTGGAAGCGGAGCGCGCGATCCACGCCGAGGTGCATGTCGAGAATGCCCGGATCAAGGCACGTGACGCCGAGCGTCGCACACGTTCCGAGGGCAGTACCTGAGCATTTGGCTCTCGACCTCCTGGCTGGGGGAGAGCAGAATGATCATATGGTCGACGCAGTTGTCTCGACGGGTCTGGCGCAGGGCGAGCAGTCCCTTGCCGACCGGGACTGGACCGCCGCCAGCGAAACGTTTGAGTCTCTGCTGGCGATCCGGAAGGAGCCGGCTGCACATGATGGACTTGGGCGCGCCCTGTGGTGGCTTCGCGACGTGGACCGGGCGATAGCCGAGCGCACGTCTGCCTACACCCGACTACATGGCCGAGCACGAGCGAGCGACCAATCTCGGTGGAGCCGCGGTTGCGCATCGAGCACGGCGACCCCGACACTGCCCGACGGCTCCTCCGCCAGATGGCCGCTGGGCTGGCCAGCCACTGGGCCGGTGAGGAGAACGGCATCTTCCGTGTCATGCGGCAAGAACCGGACTATGCCGACTACATCGCGCCGCTTGTCGCCGAGCATCGAAACCTGCGCGACACCGTCGACGTGACCGACGCCACAGACCAGGCGCGGATCCGGGACGCCGTCGCCGGGGACTGCCCCAGGTTTGGATGCTCCTATTGGTGTCAAGCGGCGATGACGGCGGGTTGGGAGTTGAGCCAGGCTCGGTAGCTGGCGGCGAGTTCATGGTTGGGCTTGATGCCTCGTTCGGTTCTGGAGATGGTCGTCAGGCTGACGCCGAGATGGTCGGCCGCAGCCTGCATCGGCAGTCCGAGCTGGAGGCGGGTTGGTCGTAGGTCATGAACGTCGATGATGGGTCGAGGCTGGGTCAACAGGCGGTAAATCTCGCGGGCGATGTGTCGCTTGAGGCAGCGCAGGATCTCGCGGTCGGTCTTGCCTTCGGTGCGGCGGCGTCGCGCGTAGTCCTGGGTCCTGGCGTCGGTGTTGAGCCGGATCATGGCGATGCGCCAGAGGGCGCTATTGGCTTGACGATCACCGCCACGGTTGAGTCGGTGTCGAACGGTTCGCCCGGAGGAGGCCTCGATCGGTGAGGCGCCGCAGAGGGAGGCGAAGGCCGATTCGCTGCGCATGCGTTCGGGGTTGTCGCCGACAGCGACGAGCAAGGCGGACGCGCTGTCGACTCCGACTCCGCGTGTAGCCATGAGCTCGGGATTGGCAGCTTCGGCGAGCACGGTAAGGCCCGCTCGGAGCCGGGCGAGTTCCTCGTCGAGCGCCAGAAGGTGCCGGGCCAGGGTCCGTAATGTTTGTTTCACTGCTTTCCCGGGATCAGCCGCGGGTGCGGATTCGGTTCGCAGCCGCGAGCAGCGGGCGAACAGAGCGGCTGCGGTCAATGGCTCGAGTTCATCGCGGATGGCGGCCGGGGCGGTGATCAGGACTGACCGCAGAGTGTTGATCAATGCGGTGCGGCTCTTTCGCAGCGTCGTCAGCGTCAGCCGATGCAGCCGAATGGATTCCACGATCCCGTCATGGCTCTTCGCGAGGCCGGAAGCGTGTCCGTTCAGAGCCGAGCGGGCTGCCGCCTCGGCATCGACGGTGTCGGTCTTGCCGTGGCGTCGCCGCAGCTGCCGATCGGGTCGGTTGACCTCGACAACCGTCACGCCACGTTCAGCGAGCAACGCGGCGATTCCGGCACCGTAGGACCCTGTTCCCTCGATCCCGACAACACTGATTTGACCCTTGCCAGCAAGCCATTCGTAGAGTTCGTCGTACCCCCTCAGCGTCGTGACAAACGCAGCCGTGGCGATCAACCGGCCGAGGCCGTCGATCACCGCGACCACATGGATGTCCTTGTGTGTATCGATGCCGGCGTAGAGGTGCTCGGCCGATTTTGACGCCATTTGAGTGCCCGTTCTGAGAGACAAGGATCCGGCGCCAGGACAGGACAGGAGGGCAGAACATCAACGGTGAGAGCAAGGCTCCTATCAAGCCACGCCCACCCTGCCCCGGCGACGTCAGAGCGCTCGACGAGCACCCCGACCCTGAAGCCGAACAGACGACATATCCAAACGAAGGCACACGCGAGGCCAGTTGACATCTCGAGTCAGACCGCACGGCTCCAGGGCACTTTTCAGTATTGATGTTGACACTCGGGGTTGATGGTTCTCAGGCCGCGTCTGCGGTTGCGTAGATCATCTCAAACTCGACGGGGGTGAGCTTGCCCAGGGCCCGCTGGCGACGGCGGCGGTTGTACTTGGTTTCGATCCAGCTGACGATCGCGAGGCGCAGTTCTTCGCGGCTGTCCCAGCGGCGGGTGTCGAGGACGTTCTTCTGCAG
>Ga0136633_1001086_pt1 | contig 20212 bp, 15 predicted proteins | sample AntDrymeUQ832206_2_FD_105494 | JGI IMG/M metagenome (GOLD analysis project Ga0136633, IMG submission 105494) | Polar desert sand microbial communities from Dry Valleys, Antarctica - metaG UQ83 (22.06) | ecosystem: Environmental > Terrestrial > Soil > Desert | place: Antarctica: Dry Valley...
CAGTCCCAACATGACGCGAATGGCGACGGCGTACGTCGACAGCGTGGCCCGGCAGGGGTTCTTCGGAAGCGGCGCGAAGGTCGGCTTCATCCGGGTCAACGATGCACCGTTCCAGCGGGCCGCCGAGCAGGCGCTGGTGCCCCGGCTCGCGAAGTACGGCGTGCAGGCGACCGAGGCCATCGTGTCCTCCCAGCAATCGCTGAGCGACACCGCCTCGCAGATGCCCGCGATCGCCCTCCGGTTCCAGCAGAGCGGCATCAACCGCGTGATGTTCCTCGACAACGGGCAGATCGGGCCGCTGTTCGCCGCCCAGGCAGCCGGTCAGGGTTACTACCCCCGGTACGGCATCAACTCCGCGAGCCTGCCCGACGCGATGCGACTTAACGTCCCCGAACGCGCGCTCGAGGACGCGGTCGGACTGGGGTGGATGCCGGCCCTGGACGTCATCAGCGCACGTGACCCGTTGACCAACGGGTCGATCAGCACTTGCACCAAGATCATGACGGATGCCGGCCAAGGCGGCGTCGACCGGACCGGCACCTGGTCGCAGCGCGCGTACTGCGACGACTTCTTCTTTCTGGCGCGCGCCCTGGCGAACACGTCCGCGGTAACTCCGCGTGGTCTGGCCACGGGCGCGGAGGCGCTGGGGCGTACCTACGAGTCGCCGATGACCTTCGCGACGTTCCTCGGACCAGGACGCCACGATGCGGGCGCGGCGTTCAGAGACCTCCGCTTTGAGGCTGGTTGCAAGTGCTTCACCTACGTCGGCCCGGTGCGCCCACTCCCGTGACCCGCGCCCCAGCGGAGGAGTTCAGTCACGGGCGGTAACGTCCCGCACATGATCGCAGTTCCGGCGGGTGGGATCGGAGCGGCGCGGTTCCTGCGCGGGCTGCTCGCGGTGACCGAGCCCGGCGAGGTCACCGTCATTGGCAACACCGGGGACGACATCACCCTGCACGGCCTGCGCATCTGCCCCGACCTCGACACCGTCATGTACACGCTGGGCGGTGGCATCCACGAGGACCAGGGATGGGGTCGGTACGACGAGCGCTTCACCGTGGCCGAGGAGCTCACGGCGTACGGCGTCGGCCCCGACTGGTTCACCCTCGGCGACCGGGACATCGCGACGCATCTGGTTCGCACCCAGCTGCTCGACGCGGGAGCGTCGCTCTCCGACGTGACTCGCGCTCTGTGCGACCGATGGCGCCCAGGCGTCACGCTGCTGCCGATGAGTGACGACCGGGTCGAGACGCACGTCGTGATCACCGACGAGCGCGGCCGCCGGGCGGTTCACTTCCAGGAGTACTGGGTTCGGCTCCGCGCCGCGCTCCCGGCAGAGTCGGTGGCTTACATCGGCGCGGAGTCCGCGCGACCCGCACCAGGAGTGCTCGAGGCGATCGGGACGGCCGACGTCGTACTCCTGCCGCCGTCTAACCCGGTCGTCAGCATCGGCACGATCTTCGCCGTGCCCGGCATCGCCGACGCAGTGCGTACGACGACCGCACCGGTCATCGGCGTCTCCCCCATCGTGGCCGGCGCGCCAGTCCGGGGGATGGCCGACCGCATGCTCGAGTGCGTCGGTGTCGAGGTCGACGCGGCCGCCGTTGCGCTGCACTACGGAGCCCGCCGCGACGGGGGCCTCATCGACGGCTGGCTGGTCGACGAGTCGGATGCCGACGGTGTCGGCGCGCTCCATGACGCCGGGATCGTCGCGCGCGCCATGCCGTTGCTCATGCGCGATCGAGAGAGCAGCGCCGCGATAGCCAAGGCTGCTCTCCAGCTCGCGAAGGCGTGCCGATGACCGTAGAGGTCTTCGGCGTCGATGGCATCGGGGAAGTCGAACCCGGGGCCGACCTCGCCGCACTCATCGCGGCCGCCGGCGTGTCCCTGCAAGACCGGGATGTCGTCGTCGTCACGCAGAAGGTCGTGTCGAAAGCTGAAGGCCGACTGTGGCCGGCCGGTGGCACGCCGGACCAGCGCGAAGCGGCCCGCCAGGCTGCCATCGAGTCGGAGACGGTGCGCGTCGTCGCCGAACGAGGTCCGACGCGGATCGTCGAGACCCGCCACGGCTTCGTGGTGGCGAGCGCCGGAGTGGATGCGTCCAACGTGCATCAGGATGTGGTCGCGCTGCTCCCGGAAGACTCCGACGCCAGCGCACGGCAGATTCGAGAGGGACTCCAACGACGTCTCGGAGTGGATGTCGCGGTCATCGTCAGTGACACGTTCGGGCGGCCGTGGCGTAACGGGCTCACCGACGTCGCCATCGGCGCGGCCGGCATCCGGGCACTGCGGGACTATCGCGGCCGGACCGACGCCTACGGCAACGACCTGCGGATGACCGAGGTTGCCGACATCGACCAGATCGCCTCGGCTGCCGAGCTGGTGATGGGCAAGCTGGACGGGATCCCCGTCGCCGTCGTCCGCGGGGTGCCGTACGACGACGACCCGGACGACGCCGGTGTACGCCCGCTCGTCCGACCGGCGGGCGAGGACATGTTCCGGCTCGGCACGGACGAGGCGCTGCGCCAGGGCGCGGGCGATCCCGTGGCACTCGTTGAGGCGCGCCGGTCGGTGCGCGACTTCCGGCCGGACCGCGTCGACCCGAAGCGCCTGCAGCGTGCGCTCGCCGCCGCGGTGACCGCGCCAGCTCCGCACCACACGACACCCTGGCGCTTCGTCTTGGTCGACACCGACGAGGCGCGGTCCGCCTTGCTCGCCGCCATGCGCCAGGCCTGGGCCGACGACCTGGCTGACGACGGCACGGACCCCGACGTCGTACGACGTCGCATCGCACGCTCCGATGCACTCCTCGGCAGCGCGCCGTACCTCGTCGTTCCCTGCCTGGTTGCCGAGGGATCGCACGAGTACCCGGACGAGCGCCGCCGACGTGCCGAGCGCGAGATGTTCCTCGTGTCGATGGGTGCCGCTGTGCAGAATTTCCTCATCGCACTCACCTCCGAGGGCCTCGGCAGCTGCTGGGTGAGCTCGACGATGTTCTGCCCGGACCCGGTCCGCCGCGCCCTCGGCTTACCCGACAACTGGGATCCCATGGGCGCCGTGGTCATCGGCGCCCCGGCCGGGCCACTCCCCCCACGCATCCCGCGCGACCACCGACGGTTCGTCGTCGAACGCTGAACTACCACCTCGCCCATTCGGGCCCCCGGTTTAAAGGAATCCGCTACATCCGACGGCGGTCGACGATCGTCATGCGCGGGCCGTACGCCGGATGGCGCACACCCAGCAGCTCCAGCAGTCGGATCGCGCGGTAGCGATGCGGCCGGTAGGGCTCGAGCAGCTCGAGCATCCCGTCGTCATCGACCCGGTGCCCGGTGAGCACCCAGCCGATGAAGTGGGCTAGGTGGTAGTCCCCGACGCTGACCGCATCGGCGTCGCCGAGCGCGCGCTGGGCCACCTCGGCCGCGGTCCAGACGCCGACACCAGGCACCGCCCGCAGCCGCCGCTGGGCGTCGGCCGGTGACATCCCCACCGCTTCCTCGAGTCGACCGGCGCAGCGGGCCGCCCCCATTGCCGTCCTAGCGCGTGTGTGGTCGACTCCCGCGAGGTGCCACTCCCACGACGGGATCCGCACGACGTCGAGCGCCGCGGGCGGCACAACGAGGTCCATCGGGCCGGGAGCGGGCGCGCCGAACCTGCGCTGGAGCTGCAGGTAGGACAGCCGCGCCTCCTTCCCAGTGACCTTCTGCTCCAGCACCGTCGGCAGCAGGGTGTCGAAGACAAGCCCGCTGCGTGGCATCCGAAGGCCGGGGTGACGCAGGTGCTGGTCCCGCACAATGGGGTGTCTGGGTGTCCACCCATCGAGGTCATCCCGACAGCCCACGAGATCGGCAGCGCTGTCGAGCGCCCACTCGGCGCCCGCGCCCCACGCTGTCGCCTCCACCTCTCCCGCAACGGGTCGGCTGACGAGCCGCAGCGTCGCCGAGCCGGCGGGGGTGTGAAAGGCGCGCCAGCACGCTCCGTCGTCGAAGACAGTCGCGCGATCGCGAGCCCCGCGCCGCAGCCCGCCGAGCGTGCTGCGCAGGTCGACAGGGAGCCGTGACCGGATGACGCTGCGCAGCGGAGTCGGGCCGGCCGTGGTCACCACGTCGCACACCGTACGTCGTGCGACGGACAGTTAGACTCCGCCGGAGCTCATCTGCAGACCTGACCGCGCGCCGACACGAGGGACCACAGTGGCGAAGAAGTCCGAGAGCAACGACCGCCGTAGACGGATCGAGGAGATCAAGAAGCAGCAGAAGAGCTCCGAGCGGCGAACCACGTACATCTTCGTCGTCGTCGCGGTGGTCTTGGCCGCTGGCCTCATCGCCAGCGCGGTTATCTTCGGCGGCGCGGGCGCGGGCGAGGTCGAGCTCAGCACGTTCGGCACGGCGAAGGCTGACGCGGGATGCGCCGACGTCGTCGAGGCCGACAAGGAGCTGACCGGGCAGCACGTCGGACCGGGCGCATCGAGCGCGGAGCTCGCCGCCATCACGACGGTGCAGTACGCCACGACCCCGCCGACCGGCGGCGACCACTACCTGCAAACCGCTCCACCCAACAAGGGCTTCTACGACCGCGACGACGCCATCCAGCCTGAGCGGCTGGTGCACAACCTGGAGCACGGGTACGTCGTCGTCTGGTACGACAAGGGGGCGAGCGACGACGACGTCGACACGTTGCGCAGCATTTCCCGTAACGTCTCCGACGTCAGCAGCACGTTCGGTCCGAAGTTCATCGTGGCGCCGTACGAGCGCGAGGACTTCGCCGACGATGCCAACATCGGCATGACCGGGTGGGGCGCCTCGCAGCTGTGCACCGGCGTGTCTGGAGAGGCGATCCAGGCATTCGTCGATGACTACCGCGCAGGGGGCAAGAAAGCCAAGGCGCCGGAGCCCAACGCGGGCTGAGGTCGAAGGCCGCTCAGCGGGCTGCGTCGAAGGACGCTCAGCGGTCCGCGGAGAACCGCACGGCTCCGTCGCCGATGATGGCGCCGGGCCACACGCGAACACCGTTCAGCAGCTCGTTACCGCCGCCGACCGACGCTCCGTCGCCGATGACGGCTCCGTCAAGCACGGTGCCTGGGCCGATGCGCGCACCGGCTCCGACGACACAGTGGCGCACTGTCACGTCGTCGCCGATGACGGCGTCGTCGAAGACCACGGAGGAATCCACCGTCGACCTAGCGCCGATGATCGCCCTACGGCCGACCGTCGTACCTCCGGTGACCACGGCATCGGGCGCGATCGTGGCGCCGTCGAGCAGCAGCCGCTCGCCTGGTGGACCGGGCAGCGCGGACGAGGCAACACGGCCGAGAACGAGGTCACAGGAGCCACGCACGAATGCGGCCGGCGTGCCGAGGTCGAGCCAGTACCCGTCGTCGACATGGCCCTGCATCCGGCCGCCGGACGCGAGCAGCTCGGGGAAGGTCTCCCGCTCCACCGAGACAGGACGTCCGTCGGGGATGCGGGCGAGCATGCTGGGTGCGAACACGTAACACCCGGCATTGATCAGCGTGGTCGGCCACGGCGGCGGCGACTTCTCGAGGAAGGCCGTCACACGACCGTGGTCATCGACGGGCACGAGGCCGAAGGCCGACGGGTCCTCGACCGGGGTGAGGTGCAAGGTCGCGTCCGCACCGGAGCCGCGGTGCGTGGCCACGAGAGCCGCAATGTCTAGCCCGCAGACCACGTCGCTGTTGAAGACCAGGAAGTCCTCACCACGGAGGTGGTCGGCGACATTGCGGATGCCGCCGCCGGTGCCAAGCGGCTCTGCTTCGGTGACGTAGGTCAGCCGCATGTCGAGGGAGGAGCCGTCACCGAAGTAGGACTCGAAGGCCTCCGGCTTGTAGGCCATCGACAGCACCACGTGGTCGACTCCGCCCGCCCGCGCGCGGGCGAGCAGATGCTCGAGGAACGGTACGCCGGCGGTGGGCAGCATGGGCTTGGGAGTGCTGACGGTCAGCGGACGGAGCCGCGTCCCTTGCCCACCGACCAGCAGCACGGCATCCACGTCAGGACACCTTCCGTGTCGATCCGGCGCCGTCGTGCAACGCGTCGGCGGTGCGGGTCGGCCGAGCCCCTTCGCGCACCGGGCGCAGCACCAGCGAAAGCAGGTATCGCGTCACCAGCCCGCCGCCGAGGAGGAGCCGCACAGGCAGCCAGCGCAGCCCGGCGTACTCCGACGCGATGTAGCGGTAGGCGCTGCGGTGGTGGGCCTTGAGCATCGTCGGCTTGGCCAGCCGGGTGGCGGCACCGCCAACGTGGGTCACCACGGCCGACGGCACGTAGACGCTCTGCCAGCCGGCCCGGGACAGGCGGCGGCACAGCTCAAGATCCTCGAAGTACATGAAGTACGCCGGGTCGAAGCCGCCCACCTCGTCGAACGCCGAACGCCGCAGCAGCAGGCAGGAGCCGGAGAGCCAGCCCGCGGTCGCCTCGACCGGGTCGCGCCGCTCCCGGCGGTAGGACTGGGTGAACCTGTTGGTCGGCCACCACCAGCCCAGCAGCGCATGACCGATGCCCCGGGACAGCGACGGGAACGATCGCGCGGACGGGTAGAGCTCGCCTTCTGGCGTGACGATTGCCGGGCCGAACACCGCCGCGCGCGGCCACCGCTGCGCCGCCGCGACGAGCTCGTCCAGGGCACCGTGGTGCCACTCGATGTCAGGGTTCGCGATAACGACGAGCTCCTCCGAGGCCGGACTCGCCGCTGCCGTACTCGTTGCTGCGGCACTGCTCGCCACACCGACGTTCGCGGCGCCGCCGTAGCCGAGGTTGCCCCCGGTGCGGACCAGCGTGACCCCTGGTCGCTCCCCCGCGCGTTCCACGGCTCCGTCGGTCGAGCCGTTGTCGGCGATGACCACATCAGCCACCAACCCTCGCGTCGCATCGCGCAGCGAGTCGAGGAAGTGCTCGAGCGAGTCCCCCGGCTGCCACGTGACGACGACGACGCGCACAACGGGGCCGTCCGGTCGGGGCCGGGAGCTCACTCCGCGGCGGCGCGGGCGTAGCTGGCGAGGTGCCCCTCGGCGCTCCCCGCCCAGGTGAACTCATGCGCCCGCGCGAGGCCGGCCGCGCCGAGCGCACTGCGTCGGGGCTCATCGGCGAGCAGGGCGGTCAGCGCTGCCGCGATCGACGATGCATCAGGCTCGGTGTAGGCCACCGCATCCCCACCGACTTCGGGCAACGACAGCCGCTGCGTAGTCAGCACAGCGGCACCGCACGCCATCGCCTCGAGCACCGGTAGTCCGAATCCCTCACCGTGGCTGGGGTAGGCGACAACCGCCGACGTACCGAGGAAGCCGGGGAGGTCACCCAGCGGCAGGTAGCCCGGACGCAGCAGACGCAGCTGCGCCGGCACATCGCGGACAGCGGCATCGACGTCGTCGTCCCAGCCAGCGCCGCCGACGAGCACGAGGGCGGGCGGAGTGTCACTCGCTGCGAAAGCTCGCACCCACGCGCGGATCAGGTTGGGCACGTTCTTGCGCGGCTCGATGGTGCCCAGAAACGCGATGTACGGCACGTCCTCGCGCAGGCCCAGCCTGGCCCGCGTCCGCCGAGATTCCTCGGCCGTCGGCGGGTGGAACGTCACGGTGTCGACGCCGTGGTAGGCCACGTCAAGCTTCGTCGCGTCGGCATCGACGACGCGGACCAGCTCATCGCGGGTCGCTTTGGACGGCACGATGCAGCGCGCAGCACGGCGTACGGCGGTGCGGGTCGCCGACCGGAAGAAGGTGCCCTTGACCGTCGTGTGCATGTCAGGCTCGGTGAAGAACGTCGCATCGTGAAGGGTCACCACGACGGGTCGACCTGCGCGAAGCGGAAGCGTGTAGTGCGGTGAGTGGACGACGTCGGCCTGCACCTGCTGGGCGACCATCGGCAGGCCGGTCTGTTCCCAGGCGAGACGTGCCGGGCGGTGGCTGATCGCCGCTGGTCCGGCGACGATGCGCGCGGAGGGGGCGATGCGGCCGTAGCGCTCGGCGTCAGCGCGCTGGCAGGCGACCGCGAGGTCGGCATCCGCCACGTCCAGCGCGGCGATCAAGCCGTCGACGTAGCGCCCGACTCCCCCTCGGTCTGCGGGTACGGCGGTCGCGTCGACCAGCACGCGCGGTGACACGGTCCGGCGAGCCCCTCTCCGAGGTCGTGCGAGTTGTTCCGACAGGTGAAACCTTACGCCGCTCCGACGATGCTGGTGCGGAGGCCGAGGTCAGCGCATCGCATCGGCATAGGCCCTGATGGTCTCGGCAGCCGCCCGGTCCCAGCTGAAGTCCGCCGCCCGCCGCCGGCCAGCCGCCGCCATCCGCGACCGCTCCGCCGAATCGGCGGCCACCTGGGCGAGCGCAGCGGCGAGCGCCGCGACGTCGCCAACCGGCACGTGGGCGGCGGCTCCTGCGGTGAGCTCCACGAGCGCGGCAGCGTCGGAGGCAACCACCGGGATGCCCAGGCTCATGGCCTCGAGGGCCGGCAGCCCGAAGCCCTCCGCGCGTGAGGGCACGACGGCCGCGACGGCCCCGGCCAGGACGGCGCTCATGTCGGCGTCGTCGAGTCGACCGAGAGCGCGGACGCGGCCACTCGCCAGCCCAGCGGACCGCGCTGCAGTGTCGAGGTCGACTCCCCCCCACCCGGGCTGACCCACGACGATCAGCGGGAGGTCCGGGGCCTGGGCATGAGCGAGCGCGGCCAGGGCGATGTCGAGGCCCTTGCGCGGCTCCAACGTCGCGACCGAGACGAACCAGCCGGTGTCCGGCAAGCCGAGTCGAGCAGTTCGCGCGGCCGCATCCCACGGCACCGCAAGGTCTGCGCTGACCCCAAGGGGAATGACTCGCAGTCGATCGCCCAGTGAGAGCACCTGCTCGATCTCCGCGGCGGAAGCGTGGCAGTCGGTGAGGACGACGTCGGCTTCTCGCTCGGCCCGCGCCCCCATCCGTTGATGAAAGGCGACACCTCGCGGCGTGAGGGTCTCCGGATGCGTCCACGGCACTGCGTCGTGGATCGTCACGACGAGCGGCCGTCCCCGACGCGGCGGCATGAGCAAGGTGGGGGCGTGGATGACGTCGACGTCATCCCGGGGCGTCGGTCCGACGCCGCGCTCCCAGGCGAGCGCGAGAGCGCGACGGCCTAGCGCCAGCCGGTACGGCCCCGCGACGCCGGGCACTTCGGCCCGCTCGAGGTGGCGATGCCAGGCGGTGTACGACGACGGCCGTCGTCCCTCGCGGAGCTGTGCACCGATCCCTCGCGCGATCTCCCGGGTGTAGCGACCTGTCCCCCCGGGGACCGGTGCGAGCAGCTGCTCGACGATCAGCCCGACTCTCACCTCGTTGCGGCCCGACGCGTCATCGGATCGTGAAGGCGACCCGCGGCGCGGCGCTGAGCCACCGCCAACCCTCCCAGAGCACGCCGAACGTCTCGGCATAGCTGCCCGGCGCGCGGTTGTTGCCGGCCAGCCGGAAGGTGAGTCGTGCGGTCTCGCCGGGCCGTACGTCGGTCGCGCCCGGTCGGGAGAGGTTGCCCGTCACCGCGGTCGGCCGCGTCGGGGCGAGCCATGATGCGTGACGAGAGGCAGACGTCCTACCGCTCGGGACACCGAGGCGGACGGCACCGGCGACTGGCCAGGACACCGTGCCGGTGTTGCGCAGGTCGATGTACGCGTTGCCGGCCCCGGTACGCGGCACGACGAGCGCGGAGGAGACAACGCGAACGACGGTGGCGGTGAAGACCGCATCACGCACCGACACGCGAGTGGCGATGGTCGGGCCGTAGCGCTCGCTGCCGGCGCCAAGCTGGAAGCTCTCGGGGTAGTCACCGGCGCGCACGCGTGCGGCCGACAGAGGTAGCAACCACTCGCCCACCTCGCCGGGGTGGACGGCGGTGACGGCGGGTCGGCTGAGGTTAGCGCGCAGCGTGCTCACCCGGTCCGGGCCGGCCCACGACGGCGCGCGCAGCGGGCTCGCCCGACCAGCAGGAGCCGTGACGAGCGCGTCGCCGCCGACCGGCCACGGGTCGCGACCGAGGTTGCGCGCGCGGACGAGCAGCGTCGTCGTCGAGCCGGGCTGGTTTGTCATCGCTACGGCCGTGGGCACCGGCTCAGCAAGCTCGGCCAGCCGAGGAATCGCCGCGTCAACGCGCACCACGCGCAGAGTGACGGGCGCGCCGGTGATCCAGCGAAAGCCTTCGTAGAGCGGCTCGAACACCTCAGTCGTCGTACCGGCCGCGAGCTCGTTGCCGTGAACGGCGAACCGGAAGATGCCGACCTGTCCCGGCTCGGCCTTCGTCGCCCCGTCCACCCCCTCGACCCCGGAGAGCAGGGCCGCCCGCGACGAGTGCGGCCAGGCCGGCCCAGCCGACGCACTGGTGCGCCCCCGGGGTCCGGCCGCACCAAGCTTGACCGCGCCGCCGACCGGCCACGCGACGTTGCCCGTGTTGCGGATCTTGACGGTCAGCGGCGTGCTCCCGGTGCGCGAGACGATGACCGTCCCGTCCGGCGCAACCGGGGGCGCTGCCTCGCCGACGGCCGGCTCGCCGGTGACGCTGCCTGGCGACGCCGTCAGCGTCGGATCAGTGATGACGACAGAGAAGGCGACGTTGGGCCCGAACAGAGCGCCATTGCCGATCCGCAGCCGGTACGCCGTCTGGTACGTGCCTGCGGCGACGGCGGTCGCGTCGAAGGAGAGCCGGAATTCTGCTCGATGCCCAGGCCGCACCACGGTGGAGTCTGGCTCGGTGATGTTGCGCAGATAGCTGCCGGGCCGGGTCGAGCCCTTGCTGAGCCGGTCCTCGCCACCAGGCGGGAGCGCGAGGGCCAGGTGGACGTCAGCCACTGGCCAGTCGAGTCCGCCCCGGTTCTCGACCACAACGCTGGCGGGGTAAGTGGCCACCCCGGGTGGACGCACGAGCATCGGTACCGGGTCCTGGCTGATGATCCCGGCGTCGTACGTCGTCGAGCGGAAGTGCCACCAGGAGCCGCGGATGCCGGTGTCCGAACCACCCGCCCACGGATTGGCTGAGTAGATGCCACCCCCGGTGGACTCGACGGATGTCGCCGCACCGGAGGACGACGTGCCCTCCAGCACGACCCGACGAACGCGGCCACCCCACTCTCCGTTGCCATCGCGGGTGATCACCCGAATGCGCGCGAGCCGGCCGACGCTGGGGTACTTCGCCTCGATCTCCGGGGCGGTGACCTGCGCCGTCCAGTAGTGGTGCGGCGACTCGAGCGAGTCCCACGGATCGGCTCTTGCCGCGAGGTACGGGAACACGGCGTGGGCGGTGGAGAAGCCGCCGTTGGACGCCGAGAACTCAGCGAAGATGACGCCGCCGTCGTACATCCGAACCTGCCCGGCGGTCGCGTCGATCGCGGCGTTCGTCGACGCACTCTCCAGCTCGGTCGTCGTCCCGCTTGCCGAGACCAGGCGCATGCCCCCGTAGACCTGGCACTGGGTGGTCGAGCAGATGTCGGCCTGCGCCGCGGCCGCGACATGGGCGCGCTTGTACGCAGAGTACGAGCGCGCCGCGACCGACTGCGCCTTCAGGGCCTCCGGGTGGAAGAACGCCGGCGACTCACGGGGCACCACGCCGCGCAGGTAGTCCTCGAGGCCGAGCACGTTGATGGTCTGCAGCGCCGTCGAGGACGTGCGGACGCCGCGGACGGTGCCGCGGTAGTCGCGCGCGGTGCCATCGGCGAACAGGACACGCAGCGGTGTTGGGCCTTCGAACTGCAGCGGCCCGCTCCACGCAGTCTTGCCGTCCGGCGCGGTCCACCGGTACCACGTGCTGTTGGTGAAGTGCTCGAGGTGCAGGCCGCTGGCGTCGACGGTGATCCGCCAGCGGGCCGGGGCGCCGGACAGCGCATAGCGGGTGCCGGCCGCCAGATCGAGCGCGGCGAGGCCGGCGACGTTGCGGACGGAGACGTCGACCTCGTCGTCGTACTCGAGCAAGGCCCGGATCGGGGCATCTGGCAACGTCGACATCGTGGTGCCGGGGTAGTAGGTCTCGACGATGCGGTCGTAGGTAACACCCGACCGCGCTGCCCCCTGGGCCCCCCACTGGTTGAGCCCACGCCCGTGTCCCCAGCCGTGCCCCTCGAGCTTGAAGACGCCGTCCGCGGGGCGCAGGTAGGTCTCACTGACAGTGACCTCCGCGGTCGCAGCGGAAAGTGGCACGACGACTGAGAGCAGCAGGGCAGGCACAGTCAACAACGCGGCAGCCACGCGGGGATAAGGGAATCTCACCCCCTGACGATAACCGCGTGTCGAGTCCCGACGTGGCATCTAGTAGCGCAACACCTCCGCTACTCAGTCCACCCAGGAGGCGCCGCGACCTCATTTCCCAAGATCATGAGCATCGCCCCTCGATAGAGCGCGGTGCGGTCGCTCATGATCTTGTCGAGTGTTGGGGGGCGTGATCGTTCGAGTGTTGGCGGGCGGCCCACATCCCTGGGGGCTCAGTCCTCGGCGGGCGCGTTGAGCCTCTCTGCTCGCAAGGTGGCCATCGTGCCGCGACTGCCGGCTGCCGCCACTGCGGCCCAGAGAACGTCGGCCACGGTCAGCACGAGCCGCGACACCAGCGCGAGCAGCGTCGCCGCCCCCGTCGGGAGAACCGACCCCATCGTGACGACCAAGGCTGCCTCGCGGGCGCCAGCTCCCGCGGGTGCGACGAAGACGAGGAAGCCGGCCGCCCAGGAGACGGCGAAGGAGCCGATCGACAGGGCGAGCAGTCGACCCTCGCCGCCCGTCCCGCCGAGGTCGCGGGCGACGATCCAGATGTGCACGCCGTTGCACAACCAGGTAGCCACAGCCCAGGCGACACCACGCAGAATGCCGGCGCCGGAAAGCGGCCGGTCGAGCTCCTGACGACGGATCAGCCGCAGCCCGCGGTTGATGACCGGAGTGAGGATCCGCGGCTGTAGCCCGACAACGGCCAGCGGCAGGACGGCCAGCGCACCGAGGTAGCGGCCGCCCTCCCCGAGGAACGGCAGGGTGGCCGCCGACACCACCAGCGCCGCCGTCAGCCCCAACGCGACCGCAACGACGCCCGCCGCGGCCGTTCGCGCCCGCGGCACCTTGTGGTCGCGCCCGAGCTCCATCTGAGCGAGCACCGGCCAGACGCTGCCCGGCACGTACTTGCCGAGCTGGCCGAGGAAGAAGATGCGCAGCGCCGTACGACGGCCCAGCGGTGACCCGAGATCGGCCAGCACCGAGCGCCACGAGAGCATCGAGCAGTAGAGGCCGATGAGCACCGGCACGAGCGATACCAGCACGGTCCACAACGACAGAGCGTCGGCGGCGTCAGCGATCGCATCGCGCTGGCTCACCACGGCCGCAGCAAGGAACGCGACGAAAACCACCGCGCCGACCGCCCGCACTAGCCGGCGAGCGCGCGGTGAGGACAGTGCGCTCACCCGGTGACGAGCGTCGGCGGGACCGACGGCGCCGGGCCGAGTGGGCCGCGCGGGCTCTTGCTGCCCACCCAGATGTACGTCGGCACCACCGGCCGAGCGGCGCGCAGCACCGGAGCCGGTAGCTTGGCGGAGAGCCCCTTGACCATGTCGGTCGCGTGGAAGGTCACCGGGTCTGCGAGCACCGGGAACGTGTAGTCCCATACGTGCAGCCCGCGCACGAGGCGACGCAGACCGGACCGTCCCCGGAAGCGCTCGTAGTAGCTGTCGGCGCGCCCGAAGGCGCGAACATAACGATCGGCCATCGAGCCGTGCGGCAGCCAGGACAGGAAGGGCAGCCGGTAGTGCGGCTCCATCACCCCGAGCCGGTTGCCGAGGCCGAGGTAGACGACGCCGTCGGCGGTGAGGATTCGGCGGATCTCGGCCATCACCGCGTCCGGGTCGACGACGTGCTCGTAGATGTGGTTGAAGATCACGACATCGACGGAAGAGTCCGCCCAGGGCAGCGCTTCACCGTCGGCGCAGAGGAAGCAGATCTCACCGCCGAAGCGCTGGTGAGCCTTCGCCAGCCCGGGTACGTCGATGTCGACGCCAAAGGTCTGCGCCCCCCGACTGCGCATCTCGTCGGAGATGAAGCCGACCGAGCAGCCGACGTCCGCGACGACAAGACCTTCGAGGTCGGACCGACCGAGGAAGTGCCCGAGCACGCTGGCGATCTTCGCGGCTTTGGTTCGGCGTTTCCCCTCGTCGAGCATCTTCTCCTGGAAGTCGGAGTAGGCCAGCTGCTGCTGACGCTCGAGATTGCCGGCCATCGTCGCGACGTCCCTGGCTCAGTCGGAGCGCGACTTGACGATGAGGTCGCCGATCAGCGCCAGCGCAGCGATCTGGAACCCGATCACCATCGTGAGGATGGTCGAACCGGTGACCCGGAAGTCGCGGACGAACACGTCGATCGCGATGAGCTTCACCGTGGCGAGGAACATGATCCAGAGCGCGAGCGGCATAAGGATCTTCAGCGGGTTGAAGTACATGACCATCCGCAGCACCTGGAGGATGTACTTGTAGGCATCCCGGAACGGGTGGAACTTGCTCTTGCCGGCCCGTTTGGCGTAGTCGATCGGGATGTACTCGACCACGTGCTGGTTGGACAGGAAGGCGACGGTCAGCGTCGTCACACAGGAGAAGCCGGCCGGAAGCAGCCGGAGATAGGGAAGCGACGTCTCCCGTCGGAAAGCGCGCAAACCCGAGTTGAGGTCTGGGATCTTCGTGCTGGTGAGGAACGAGCAGATCCGGCGGATCGCCCACTTCGCCGGCACCCGGAAGATCTTGTAGGTCCCTTCTTCGGTCTTGCGCGCGCCGACGACCTGCTCCAGCGCGGGGTTGTCCTCGAGCATCCGGACGAACTCCGGGATCCGCTCGTTGGGGTAGGTCATGTCCGCGTCGGTCCACACCACGATCTCGCCGCGCCCCTGCTGGGTGCCGATCCGCCGGGCGGTGCCCGACCCCCCGTTGCGCGGCAGTGGCAGGTAACGGATTGACGGGTAGTCCTTCGCTGCCTGCGCCAGGACATCGCGGGTGCCGTCGGTCGAGCCGTCGTCGAGGATGAACAGCTCGTAGGAGTACTCGCTGGCGTCCATCGCTTCGGTGATCCGGACGATCTCGTCCATCACGTGCGCGCGCTCGTTGTAGCAGGGCAGCACGATCGTGACCTTGATCGACGCAGGGTCCGCCTTGGCCAACCCGGCAGCCGCGCCGGGAGCTGTCCGCGGGCGGGACGGGGCTCGACGTCCGGCGGTGCGTGTCGTGGGAGGTGGCATGAGCGGCGAGTCTAGTGCTAGTCGAGCCCGCTCCCGGTACGCCTTCGCAGGACTTAGCGCGGTCGGAGCGTCGGCGTCCGCTAGAACGGACGCCCGCGCTCCACCCGACGCGCCGGTTCGGTGCCCGGTCCGGGGGGGTGGCCTCGACGACTGTCGGCTGCACCACGGGTCTTCAGCCGCCCGAGCGGAACGCCGATACGGCGACGTGGAGAAATGTCCGGCCTGCGCCGCGCCCCAGACGCCGCTCGCGCCGTACTGCACGGTGTGCTTCGAGCCGTTGGACGAGCCGACGCCGGCCCGAGCGGCGACGGTGACCGCACCAAGCTGGTCGGCTGCGCCCGCACCCATCGCCGCCCTGACGACTGCACCGATGCCGGCGTACGCCGGAGCAGGCGCTCCTGCGTGGGTTGAGCCCGTCCCGGCGCCGCTCTGGCCACCGGCACCGCAAGCGAACAGCTGGCCACCGGCACCGCAAGCGAACAGCTGGCCACCAGCACCGCCAGCGAACAGCTGGCCACCAGCACCGCCAGCGAACAGCTGGCCACCAGCACCGCCAGCGAACAGCTGGCCACCAGCACCGCCAGCGAACAGCTGGCCGCCGGCACCGCCAGCAACCACCTGGCCGCCGGCACCGCCAGCAACCACCTGGCCGACCACCGCAGCGCCATCGGCCGGCAACGCCCGCAAGGTCTGGGCCACCACGGCCGTCGCCATCGGGCTAGGCGCCCTGCTGCAGCTCGCCACGTTCCTCTACTCGCGCGACGCCACGGTGGCGCCGGACCGGCTGATCACCTACTCCCTCCTCGCCACCGCGGCCCTCTACTTGGTGGTACTGGTCGTGGTGTTCTTTCGCTCCTGGTCGATGGAAGGCGTGATCGCTCCGCAGTGGACCGTGGGCTCGAAGCTGGGCAGCGCAGCCCTCGGTGCATCCGTCGGGGTCACGCTCGCTGGTGTTCTCCTGCTCATCCTCAAGGCGGCGACGGGCGAGCCCGTCACCGATGCGGGCGTCAGCCTGCTCGTCGGTGAGCGCGATCCCGCTCGCACGTTGCTCGCCGTCCTCGTCGTCGTGGTCGCCGCGCCGGTGGTCGAAGAGATGCTCTTCCGTGGCCTGCTCGCCGAGGGGCTCCGCGACCGCGGCACCAAGGTGGCGGTCTGGGCCAGCGCCGCAGCCTTCTCCGCCTGGCATCTGCAGCCGGCGCAGTTCCGCTACTACGCGGTGATCGGCGCCCTGCTCGGCCTGCTCTACCTCCGACGCGGACTCATCGCGTCGATGAGTGCCCACGCGGCGTTCAACGGACTGCTCGTTGTCGTAGCCATCGCCGTCGCGGCCGGACCGGCGCGACTGATCGAGGCCAACGGGGTGACGGTCTCGGCGCCCGCGCAGTGGAAGCTTTCCGCCGAGACGCCACTCAATCTCGACCTAGCGCTGGACGGGCCCTCTGGCGCCGCCTTGGTCGTTCACCACGAAGACCTTCCCGCCGACGTCGTGGTCACGCCGGAAGCCGTCCTGGAGATGCTCGCGACGCCAGGTGAGTTCCTGCCCGGACTCGACCTCGTGCTGCCGTCGGCACGCATCGAGGATCTGCCCTTCGGTCGCGCGGTGCGCCTCGATGTCACGGCCGACGGGCAGGGCGGTCAGCTGGTCGTGGTGCCGATGGGCCGACGGGTGTGGTCCATCGTGCTGGTCGACTCGGGCAGCAACAGGGCGAAGGCCGACTTCGCTCGGATGCTGCCGACCCTGCGACTTCCCTGACGCGACCCAGCGGCGCCGCGTTACCGTCGGTCACGTGACCGACTGGCTGGCCCGCTCCCTCGATGCGGTCGACGATCGCGTCGAGGCGATGGCGGACCTTCTCTGCACCCTCGTCCGCCAGCCCAGCATCACCGGCACCGACGTCGAGCACGACCTGCAGCTACGGCTGGCCCGCGAGCTCTCGGGCATGGGGCTCGATGTCGACCACTGGCAGATTCCACTCGACGACACGATGGCTGCCGACGGCTTTCCCGGGACCGAGGCGGCGCGCGCCGAGGCATGGGGGCTGGTCGGGCGGCTCCCGGGCCTCGGCGACGGTCCGACGTTGATGCTCAACGCGCACGTCGACGTCGTACCGCCGGGCGACCTGGTCACGTGGGCTCGGGCCGACCCGTTCTCGGGTCTCGTGGTCGATGGCCAGGTGCACGGTCGAGGTGCTTGCGACATGAAGGGTGGGCTGGTCGCCGCACTGTGGGCAGTGGCTGCGATCCAGCGGGCCGGCGCACCGCTGCGCGGTGACCTGCTCCTTGCCTGCGTCGAGAGCGAGGAGGACGGCGGCCTGGGCACGTTTGCCACTCTGCGCCGAGGCTGGACGGCTGACGCCTGCGTCGTGCCCGAGCCGACGTCGCTCGACCTGGTGCCGGCGAGCGCCGGAGCATTGACCTTTCGGCTGCACGTGCATGGCCTGGCAGCGCACGCGTCCCGTCGTACCGAAGGCGTCAGCGCCCTCGACAAGCTCATGCCGATCATCGCGGCGCTGCGAAACCTAGAGACCCGACGCAACGTCGAAGTGGACTCATTGATGCGCCGCTGGCCGATCGCCTACCCCATCTCGATCGGCATGGTGTCAGGCGGGGTGTGGCCGTCATCCGTGCCCGACCTGATCACCGCCGACGGCCGGTACGGCGTCGCGCTCGACGAGTCGGAGTCCGACGCCCGCCGTGACCTCGAGGCGGCGGTCGCGCAGGCATGTTCGAACGACCCGTGGTTGCGCGACCACCCCGTCGAGGTGCAGTGGTGGGGAGGCCAGTTCGGCCCGGGCCGGCTGCCGGCGACCAGCGACCTGATCGAGCGCATGCGACGTGCATACACCGCTGTTGCCGACGGGCGAGCGCAGGAGGTCTGGGGAGCGCCGTACGGCAGCGATCTGCGGCTGCTCGCTGGTGCCGGCATCCCGACCCTGCACTTCGGACCCGGCGATGCAGCACTCGCGCACGCGCCGAACGAGTCAGTGCCTCTGGCGGAGGTGCACATCGCCGCGCGGGCGCTGACCGCACTCGCCCTGGATGTCTGCGGGCTGGCTGGCTAGGAGCGGCTGGCCGGCTAGGAGCGAGCGGCCCGCTCGAAGGCGTCGACGTACGCTGCCCAGAGTCCGTCCCCCCCGGTCGCGCCGGTCTCCCGGGCGCCAGCCCGCAGCCGGTCGAGCTCGCCCGGGGAGTAGAGCCGCTCAATCGCCGCCGCGAGCGCAGGCGGGTCGTCGGGCGGGACCAGCAGCCCGTCCTTGCCGTCTCGGACCTGCTCGGGCAGGTTGCCCACCGTCGTGGCGATGACCGGCATCCCGTGTGAGTGGGCGATGTAGGCGTGCGCCGACGCCGTTGCCGACCGGTAGGGAAGCGCCAGCGCATCAACCGTCGCGAGCAGCGCCGGCACCTCCGCCGCCGCAACGTAACCACTGCGGATCTCGACCCGGTCGCGGATGCCGAGCTCACCGACCAGTGCGCGGGTGGCCGCCTCGTCCTCCCAGAACTCCCCCGCCACGGTGAGACTCACCTCAGGGACCACGGCGAGCGCGCGCAGGAGGACGTCGAGACCCTTGTAGCGACGCACCATCCCGAAGAAGAGCAGCCGGTGCGCGACCGACCCAGTCGATTGCGCAGACGACTGCGCAGCACCCGTCGCGGTCAGCGCCAGCGGGGGCAGCGGGGTGACCTCGATACGCGCCCGGGTGAGCCCAGCGGCCTTCGCCCGCTCCGCCTCGGAGTGCACGATCAGGGCTTGGGCACGGCCGAGCAGCGCCCTGGTCAGCGGCAGGTCGGCACGGCCTCGCTCGTGCGGCAGCACGTTGTGGCACAGCGCCACGACCCGCGTCTTCCTCGACCGCCGTGACCGCAGGGCACCGAGCATGGCCAGGTAGGCCGGTGCCTGCACGGGCGTCACCACGACGACCACGGCGACGTCGTACGTCGCCATCCGCCGCCCGGCCCGCACCCACCCATCGGGCCGACGCCACGACAGCGGGTACGACGTGCGCGGGTAGACAGCCAGCTCGGGCGCGTTGTCGGGCACGCGCTGCTGCCCGGGGTAGAGGCGCTGCGGGTACTGCTCCGACCATGACCACAGGTCGACGTCGTGGCCGGCCGACGCGAGCCGGTGAGCCAACTCCGTCGTGTGCTGGGCGATGCCACCCTTGTACGGGTGGGTCGGGCCGACGAGGACGACGCGCATGGGCGACACCGTAGCGGGACCGAGGGAGCCCCAGGGGCCGCCAGACCCCTAGACTCGGGCCGGCATGGACGTCATCACGCTGCCGACGAGCGACGCGCCACGGGTGTCCGTGATCGTGCTCTCGATGCACTCCCCGTGGCTGCTCGCCGAGTGCCTCACCTCGGTCGGCGCGCACGCCGGAGCCCACGTGCCCTACGAGGTCATCCTCGTGTGCAACGGCGCAACCCCGGACCTCGTGTTCTTCGCCCAGCGCAAGCTTCGCGGCGTGCGGGTCGTCGTCTCCGACGTCAACCTCGGCTTCGGCGGCGGCAACACTTACGCCGCGACGCTGGCCCGCGGCGAGCTACTGCTGCTGCTCAACGACGACGTCACCGTAGAGCCGGGCTGGCTCGAGGCTCTGGTGGTCGCTGCGGATGCCCATCCCGAGGCTGCTGCCGTGGGGTCACGAATCCTCTTCCCGGACGGGTCACTTCAGGAGGCTGGCTCAGTCCTCTGGGCCGACGGGTCCACCGCCCCGGTCGGTCGAGGGCTGCCCGAGGACAGCGACGCCTACTCCTACCGACGCCATGTCGACTACGTCTCAGCCTGCTCCCTCCTCGTTCGCAAGAGCGCGTTCGACGAGGTGGGCGGCTTCGACCCGCGCTACCACCCGGCGTACTACGAGGATGTCGACTTCTGCCTCGAGCTCCGCCAGCGGGGACACCGCGTCCTCTACGAGCCTGCATCACGGATCCGCCATCAAGAGTCGCAGTCGACGGAGAACCGCTTCAAGCAGTTCCTCTTCAAGCGCAACGGTGCGGCGTTCCGG
>Ga0136633_1001087_pt1 | contig 20205 bp, 17 predicted proteins | sample AntDrymeUQ832206_2_FD_105494 | JGI IMG/M metagenome (GOLD analysis project Ga0136633, IMG submission 105494) | Polar desert sand microbial communities from Dry Valleys, Antarctica - metaG UQ83 (22.06) | ecosystem: Environmental > Terrestrial > Soil > Desert | place: Antarctica: Dry Valley...
CCGGCCGCCGGTCAGCGCTCGGACGCAAACAATTCGACCTCATCTGCCACTACGCGAGCGCGGGGCGTGCCGGCGTCCCCGCGGCCGCCTCCTAGAATCGACGCCGATGATCGACCGTGAACAGGTGCTGCACGTCGCCCGCCTCGCCCGCCTCGAGCTGACCGACGAGGAGGTCGGGCGGATGAGCGCCGAGCTGTCGGATGTGCTCGGCCACATCGAGAAGATCGGCGAGCTCGATCTCGACGGCGTCCCGCCGACGACGCACGTCGTCGAGGTCTCCAACGCCCTGCGCCCCGATGAGGTCGAGCCGTCGCTGCCGCGCGAGGTCGCGCTGGCCAGTGCGCCGGCCGTCGCCGGCGGCGGCTTCCTCGTGCCCAGTCCGCAGGCCGACGCGGTCGACCCGTGACGTCGTCCGAAGGTCAGAGCTTGCGATGACCGAAGACCGGAACCCATCCACCGACCTGACGACGCTGACCGCCTCGGCCGCCGTCGACGCGATGGCGCGCGGCGAGTTCACCGCGGCAGACCTCTTCGACGCCTACCGTGCGGCCGCCGCGGCCGACGAGCTGAACGCCTACCTCTGGGTCGCCAACGGCGAGGACGGCGCGCCCGCGATCGCCGACGACGCGCCGCTGGCGGGCGTGCCGCTCGCCGTCAAGGACCTCTTCTGCACCGAGGACGTGCCGAGCCAGGCCGGCTCGAAGATCCTCGAGGACTACCGCCCGCCCTACACCGCGTCCGTCGTCGCGCGCCTCGCCGCCGCCGGCGCCCCGCTGCTGGGCAAGACCAACCAGGACGAGTTCGCGATGGGCTCCTCCAACGAGAACTCCGCCTTCGGACCGGTCCTCAACCCGTGGGACCGCGGTCGCGTGCCGGGCGGCTCCAGCGGCGGCAGCGCGGCCGCCGTCGCGGCCGGCTCCGCGCCGTGGGCGCTGGGCACGGACACCGGCGGCTCGATCCGCCAGCCCGCGGCGCTGTGCGGGATCGTCGGCCTCAAGCCGACGTACGGCACGATCAGCCGCTACGGGATGATCGCCTTCGCCTCGTCACTGGACCAGGCCGGCCCGCTGACGCGCGACGTGACCGACGCCGCGCTGCTGCTCAGGCACATGGTCGGCCAGGATCCGCGCGACTGCACCTCGATCGGCTTCCCGGGCGAGATCTCCCATCCGACCGCGACAACGCTTGAGGGCATCCGCCTCGGTGTGCCCGAGGAGCTCACGGGGGAGGGCGTCGGCATCGACGCCGGCGTGCTGGAGACCTTCAACGCGACGCTGGAGCTCGCCGAGCGCCTCGGCGCCACCGTGCACACCTGCCGCCTGCCGCACGCGCAGCACGCGCTCAGCGCCTACTACGTGCTGGCCCCGGCCGAGGCCTCCTCGAACCTCGCCCGCTTCGACGGCGTGCGCTACGGCGCCCGCGTCGAGAACGGCGGCCTGCTCGGGATGTACACGAATACCCGCAGCCAGGGCTTCGGCACCGAGGTCAAGCGCCGCATCATGCTCGGCACGTACTCGCTGTCGAGCGGCTACTACGACGCCTACTACGGCCGCGCCCAGCGCGTGCGCACGAAGATCTCCGAGGACTTCGCGACCGCGTTCGGGGAGTTCGACTTCGTCGCCACGCCGACGTCGCCAACGGTCGCCTTCGAGCTGGGGGCCAAGACGGCGGACCCGATGTCGATGTACGTCAACGATTACTGCACCGTGCCGATGTCGCTGGCCGGGATCCCCGCGATCTCGATCCCCAACGGCCTGAGCGAGGGTCTGCCGACCGGATTTCAGCTCGCGGGCCCGGCGTTCAGCGAGAACCGCATCCTCGACGCGGCGTTCGCGCTCGAGTCGGCGATCGGCTTCGATCACTCGGGCGCCCGCAAGGGGGGCCAGGCATGAGCGAGTTCGAGCCGGTCATCGGGCTGGAGATCCACGTCCAGCTCGCCACGAAGACCAAGATGTTCTGCGGCTGCGCCCTCTCCTTCGGCGAGCCGCCGAACACCCGCACCTGCCCGGTCTGCCTCGGCCTGCCCGGCACGCTGCCGCGCGCCAACGCGCAGGCGATCCACTTCGGGCTGATGATCGGCCTCGCGCTGGGCTCCGAGCTGGCGCCGCGCTCGATCTTTCATCGCAAGAACTACTTCTATCCGGACCTGCCCAAGGGCTACCAGATCAGCCAGTACGACGAGCCGCTGTGCCGCGGCGGGCACCTCGGCGACGTGCGCATCCACCGCGTGCACCTCGAGGAGGACGCCGCCAAGCTCGTCCACGCCGGCGCCAGCGGGCGCATCCACGGCTCCGACGCCTCGGTCGTGGACTTCAACCGCGGCGGGACCCCGCTGGCCGAGATCGTCACCGAGCCCGACGTGCGCTCGGCCGCGCAGGCGCGCGAGTGGCTGACGCTGCTGCGCACGACGCTGCGCCGCCTCGGCGTCAGCGACGTGAACATGGAGGAGGGCTCGCTGCGCTGCGACGCGAACATCTCGATCCGCCCCGTCGGCGCCACCGAGCTGGGCACGAAGACCGAGCTGAAGAACATGAACTCCTTTCGGTTCATCGAGCGCGGCATCAACGCCGAGGTCGCGCGCCAGGAGGCCCTGCTGCGCAGCGGCGGCCACGTCGTGCAGGAGACGCTGCACTTCGATCCGCGCACGGAGGCCATCACGTCGCTGCGCTCCAAGGAGCAGGCGCACGACTATCGCTACTTCCCCGAGCCCGACCTCGTCCCCGTCGCGACATCCCAGGAGATGCTCGACCGGGCGCGCGCGGCGATGCCCGAGCTGCCCGCGGCGCGCGAGGAGCGCTTGCAGACGCTCGGCGTCAGCGCCGCGAGCGCCCGCCAGCTGGCCTGGCGGACCGAGCTCGGCGACTACTTCGAGGCCGCCCTGGCGGAGAACGGCGCCGAGGCGCAGTCGCTGGCCAACTGGGTCTGCAACGAGCTCGTGGCGCGTGTCGGCGAGGACGATCCCAACGCCTCCAACGTGCGCCCCGACGCGCTCGCCAGGCTCGTCGTCCTCGTCGGCGCCAAGGCCGTGACCGTCGGCAACGCCAAGCTCGTGCTCGATAGGCTCGTCGACGAGGGCGGTGACCCCGCGCAGATCGTGCAGTCCGAGGGACTGGGCGCCATGACCGGCGGCGACGACGCCCTGGAGCCGGTCGTCGAGGCCGCGCTGGCCGCCAACGCCGACGCCGCCGAGAAGATCAAGGCGGGCAACATGAAGGCCATCGGGGCGATCATCGGCCACGTCATGCGCGAGACGAAGGGCCGCGCCGACGGCGCCGAGGTCACGCGCATCGTGCGCGAGAAGCTCGGCCTGTAGCCGCGGCTCCGGCCTCCGGTTCCGCCCGGGGCGCGCGTTCGCGCGCCAGCCGCGCCGAGCGACCGGCAGGCGGGCGTACGATGCGAGCAGACCCGAAGGAGGCACCCGAATGTCGAAGCTCATCCGCATGGACCACACCGGCCATTCGACGCTCGCCGAATGGACGCCGGGCGACCCGGCCGGCGTCGAGGCCGCGGTCGCGGCGTTCCGTGCGGAGCTCGACCGCGGCTACCTCGCGATGATCAGCACCGGTCCCGGCCACGCCGAGCACGTCCGCGAGCTGCCGGTCGAGGCCGAGCTCGTGATCATGCGCCTGCCGATCTCCGGCGGCTAGCGCCGCGCCGTCGTGGCCACGGTCGACGTCCTCCCCGAGACCGCCGCGGTCCACTGGCGCCGGCGCGTGGACGCCGGGCAGTTGCGTCTGCGCGGCCGGTTGTGGACGCTGACGATGGCCGCCCACGTCGTCCCGTTCGCCGGCGCGGCGATGTTGCTCATGTGGATGCAGCCGCTCGCGCTGCCCGTCGCGCTCGTCCTGCTCGCGCACGCCTGGATCATCCCCGAGCTCTACGCCCAGCGGGGCGCCAACGTGCTGCGCCCGCCACGGCGCGCGGGGGCCGGAACGCAGGGCGCGCCCGCGCCTGCGCCCGCACCCGAGCCCGAGCGGCGCTCGGTCGGCCTGCTCGGCGATCTCGTCGGCCACGACGCGCGCGAGCTGCACGCCCGCACGGGGCTCGTGCTCGAGCCCGGCCGCCTCGGCGCCTGGATCGTGGGGGAGAAGGGGGCGGTCCTGCTGCACGGCGCCCGCCGCCGGCGGGCGTACTGCTACTGCGTGAAGGTCGACCCGCGCCGCCCGGCCGCGCGCGACCTTCCCTCCGGCGACCGCATCGCCCATCTGCTGCTCGCGCTGCGCAGCGACGAGCCGGGCTTCGCCACGGTGGCCAACCTCGCGTTCGCCGGCGCGACCTGGCGCCTGCGCCGGCGCCTGCCCACAGAGATGCGCCCGGCGCTGAAGGCCGCGCTGGCGGCGTCCGACACGCGGTCGAGCACGGCACGCTGAATCCGGGACGGCGGTCCAATGTCGCGGCGGCGCGGCGGCCCCAAGATCATGGGCATGCCTGACGCCTCCTCTCTCACCCGCCGGGCCATCGTCGAAGTCGCCGCCGCACACGCGGCCTCCTCGAAGGATCCCGTCGTCCGCCGCTACCGGCTGGCGCGGGTGCCGCTCTACACAGGGCCGGCCCCCGTGCTGGATCGCTTCGCGCACCTGCGCGTGAGCCACGACTGAACACCCCTACCCCGGCTGCCTGCCTCCCCTGCGAGCCGGGCTCGCGGGGGAGGGGGGTACGCTTGAGGCATGTCCACCTCTGCCGAGCCACGTGGCTCCTCGCTTGGCCGTCGCGCGATCGCGCTGCTCGTGTTGCTCATCGCGGCATGGATCCTGTTCAAGGTCGTCATCGGCGTCGTCACCGCCGTCGCCACCGTCATCGTGGTCGTGCTCGCGATCTGCGCCGTGATCTGGGCGATCCGGGTCCTCTAGCGGAGCTCCGTCCGTGGCCGGCGGCGCCTACATCGTCATCGCGCTGTGCTTCGGCCTGGCCGGCGGGATCGTCGGCAAGATCAAGGGCAGCTCGTTCTTCATCTGGTTCGTCATCGCCACCGTCGTGCCGGTGATCGGACTGCTCACGGCGATCGTCTACCGCTCCGAGCGCGACGAGCTGCGCCGCCAGTGTCCGACATGCGGGCGCATCTGCAAGCTGCACGACGCGCTCTGCGTGCGCTGCGGCACCGAGCTCGAGTTCCCCGACGAGGCGCTGGCAGCGGAGAACTCGGTGGCAGCGGCCCGCTAATCTCCCTCGTTCAGGCCGGCCAATGGGGCCGGCCCGTTTCATTGCCGAGAGGAGGTCGTGATATGCGCGCGGTTGACGCCATCATGGAGTGCTTGAAAGCAGAGGGTGTCGACGTCGTATTCGGCCTCCCCGGCGGAGCGAACCTGCCGACGTACGACGCCTTCGTCGACGCGGGCATTCGCCACGTCCTCGTGCGTCACGAGGCCGGCGGCGGCCATGCGGCCGAGGGCTACGCGAAGGCCACCGGCAAGGTCGGCGTCGCGTTCGCCACCTCCGGCCCGGGCGCGACGAACGTCGTGACGCCGATCGTCGACGCGATGATGGACTCGGTGCCGACGGTGTTCATCACCGGCCAGGTCCGCACGGACCTCATCGGCACGGACGGATTTCAGGAGACCGACACGCTCGGCATCACGATGCCGGTCGTCAAGCACTCCTTCCAGATCCGCTCGCCGCTGGAGATCCCGCGCGCGATCCACGAGGCGTTCCACATCGCCCGCACCGGACGTCCGGGCCCCGTCGTCGTCGACATCCCGCAGGACGTCAGCCGCGCGGACATCGACTACCAGCCGGTGACCGACCTGCACCTGCCCGGCTACCAGCCGACGACCGACGGCAACACGAAGCAGATCCGCCAGGCCGCGAAGGCGATGGCCTCCGCCCGCCGGCCGGTGATCTATGCCGGCGGCGGCGTCATCAACGCCAACGCCTCCAAGCAGCTCTTCGAGTTCGCCACGTGCGACCGCTTCCCGGTGACCTGCACGCTGATGGGCCTCGGCGCCTTTCCCGCGCCGCACCCGCAGTGGCTGGGGATGCTCGGCATGCACGGCACGCGCACGGCGAACTACGCGATGGACGAGGCGGACCTCATCTGCTGCGTCGGCGCGCGCTTCGACGACCGCATCACCGGCAAGCTGTCGGAGTTCGCGCCGCACGCGAAGTTCATCCACATCGACGTCGACCCCGCCGAGATCTCCAAGACGATCCCGGCCCACATCCCGATCGTCGGCGACGCCAAGAACGTGCTGACCAAGCTCGTCAAGGAGTACCGGGCGCTGGAGGGCGTCGACACGTCGCGCACCGACGAGTGGTGGCAGAAGATCCGCGCCTGGCAGGAGAAGCACCCGCTCGCCTACACCGAGTCGACCGACGCCGAGATCAAGCCGCAGTACATGGTCCAGGCGCTCTACGAGGCGACCGGCGGCGACGCGATCGTCACCTCCGACGTCGGCCAGCACCAGATGTGGGCGGCGCAGTACTACCACTTCAACCAGCCGCGCCGCTGGATCAACTCCGGCGGTCTGGGGACGATGGGCTTCGGCCTTCCCGCCGCGCTGGGCGCCGCGGTCGGCTGCCCGGATCAGACGGTCGTCTGCATCGCCGGCGACGGCTCGATCCAGATGAACATCCAGGAGCTCGCGACCTGCTCGGAGGACAAGATCCCGGTGAAGGTGTTCATCATGAACAACGGCTACCTGGGCATGGTCCGCCAGTGGCAGGAGCTCTTCTGGGAGAAGCGCTACTCGCACGTCGACATGGGCTCCTACCCGGACTTCGTCAAGCTCGCGGACGCCTACGGCGCGACCGGCATGCGGCTTACCGACAAGGCGACGCTCGTCGACGACATGAAGGAGGCGCTGGCGACGCCGGGTCCCGTCGTCTGCGACGTGCGCGTCACCCGCGAGGAGAACACGTACCCGATGATCGCGCCCGGCCAGGCCGCACGCGAGATGGTGGGGTGAGCGCGGTCATGGGAGAGCCAGGCACAAAGGAGCTGCTCAGCCTCGACGACCTCGAGGCCGCAGGCAACCTGCACAGCGGCCGCAAGCACATCCTCTCGATCCTCGTCGAGAACAAGGCCGGTGTCCTGACGCGGGTCGCCGGGTTGTTCGCACGCCGCGGCTACAACATCGACACGCTCACGGTCGGGCCGACCGACGACGAGCAGTTCTCGCGCATCACGTTGACGTTCGACGGCGCGATGCACTCCGTCGACCAGGTCACCAAGCAGCTGCACAAGCTCATCAACGTCCTGAAGATCCGCGACCTCGAGCCGACCGACACGGTCGCCCGGGAGCTTGCGCTCTTCAAGGTCGCCGTCGAGGGCGCGCAGCGCGCGGAGGTCATGCAGATCGCCGACATCTTCCGCGGGAAGGTCGTCGACGTGACGCGCCGCTCGATCATCGTCGAGATCACCGGAACGACCGAGAAGATCGAGGCGTTCGAGCGGATGGTGCGGCCCTTCGGACTCATCGAGATGATGCGCACGGGCGAGATCGCGATCAGCCGGGGCCGCGGAGAAACCTGATGCGACTCGGCGGCGCGGCGCCGCCGCCCGACGCCGATCGCTCCGGCGCCGGCGCCGCTGACGTTCCCGGTGTCGCTGCGCCGGCCGGCCCGTTCGCGCTGGCGGCGGGAGATCGCAAGCGCCTGCGCAAGCGCCTGGAGCAGGCGGTCAAGAAGGCGCGGCGCGCGGGCGGCGCGGACGGCGGCGTGCTCGCCGCGGTGACCTTCCCGGTCGTCCGCGATGCCGATCCATCGGCGGTCGTCTTCGCCTCGCGGCGTGCCGGCGAGCCGTGGTTCTGCATGGAGCAGCCCGAGCGCGAGCGCCGCGCGGTGGCGGCGCTCGGCTGCGTGATCGAGCTTGCGGCGCACGGCCCGCAGCGCTTCGAGGACGTCGCGGCGCGCTGGCGCGCGCTCGCCGCGAACGCGCTGTCGGACGGCGCCGACGGCCGCGGCGCCGGGCTCATCGCCGCCGGCGGCTTCGCGTTCTCGCCGGAGGGCGGCGACAGCCCGCACTGGGCGGGCTTCGCCCCGGCCTCACTGCACGTCCCGGAGGTGTCCCTCGCCCGTACGGGCGACGAAGTCCAACTCACGATTGCCGCGCTCGTCCAAGCCGACGATATCGCCGATGAGCTGCTCGCGGGAGTCGCGTCTCGCCTCGGCGAGCTGCGCACGAGCCCCCTGCCGCTGCTCGACCCCGATCCGGTGGGCCGCTACGTGGTCGCCGCGAGCACCCCGCCCGAGCACTACGAGGCCGCCGTGGCGCGGGCGGTGGAGCGCATCCGGGCGGGCGCGCTGGAGAAGATCGTCCTCGCGCGCGAGGTCCAGGTCCACGCGCCCGCCGCGCACGACGCGGCCGCGATCTACGGCGTCCTGCGCGAGGGCTTTCCGTCGTGCTTCTGCTTCTGCGCCGGCCGCGGCGACGCGGCGTTCGTGGCCGCCAGCCCGGAGCTGCTCATCCGCCGCGAGGGCATGCGCGCGAGCACCCTGGCGCTGGCGGGTTCGGCGCGCCGCAGCGCCGATCCGTCCGTCGACGATCACCTCGGCGAGCAGCTGCTGCGCTCCGACAAGGACCGCGCGGAGCAGGCGATCGTCGCGCGCCGCATCGAGTGCGCGCTGCGCCCGCACAGCCTGTGGGTGGCCGCCGCCGAGGAGCCGGTGATCGTGAAGATGGCGAACATCCAGCACCTCGCGACGCCGATCCGCGCCCAGCTCGCGCGCGCCGTCGGCGCGGTCCGCCTGGCGGGCGTGCTGCATCCGACCCCGGCCGTCGGCGGCGAGCCGTTCGCCGTGGCCGAGCCGCTCATCCCGGCCCTCGAGGGGCTCGACCGCGGCTGGTACGCCGGCCCGATCGGCTGGACGGACACCAACGAGGACGGCGAGTTCTGCGTCGCGCTGCGCTGCGCGCTGCTGCGCGGATCGCTCGCGCGCTGCTACGCCGGCGTCGGCGTCGTGCGCGACTCCGATCCCGCCGCCGAGCTCGCCGAGACCGACGTCAAGCTCGGTGCGCTGCTGCCGGTTCTCGCCGGCTGAACCCCCTCCGGCGCCCCGTCAGCAAGCAGGCGCGTCGCCGCTCCATAACCCGGGCCAGAACGCCTTCCGCCCCCGCCCACGCTAGGGTTCGCGTTGGCGCGTTGACATTCGCGCGGATATCCGTAACGGTCTGCGTACGGATCCCAGGGGAGCAGGGCGGCGCCAGCTTGGCGCCGGGGGTCAAACATTTCGAGTGGGAGGTATCTCTGTGGGCAACACGAGCCTCGCGGCAAAGGTCGGCGTCGCTTTCGGCGCGTTCTATGTCGTTCTGGGAATCATCGGCTTCGGCGTGACCGGCTTCGCCGGCGCGCTGACGGGTGAGCAGGGTCACGCGATCCTGGGCATCAGCATCAACCAGTTCCACAATCTTGTCCACTTCGGCATCGGCGCCTTCCTGGTGGTCATGTCGCTGCAGAAGAACCCGGCCGCCGCCGAGGGCGCGGTCATGGGCGTGGGGCTCTTCTACGTCACGGCGTTCGTCATCGGCGTCGTCGCCAACGACAACCTGACGGTCATCGGGATGCGCGGCGAGGGCGACCCGGCGAACTTCTTCCACCTGCTCAGCGGTGTCACGCTGCTGGTGGTCGGTCTGCTCGCCAGCGGGGCGACGGCCGCGCAGGCCAAGAAGCGCGGCTTGGCGTAGGCGACGTGGCATAGGACGTTCATCGGGCGGGCCTCCGGGTCCGCCCGTCGTCGTCGTTCTAGGGGCGGTCGAGCTCCGCCGCGATCGCGGCGGTCAGCTCGCGGTGCAGCGCGACGTTCGCCGCGCGGTCGCTGCGCACGCGGATGATCGTCGTGCCGTCGCCGGCGAGCGCGGTGGCGAGCGCGTCGCGCAGCCCGCCGCGGTCGGCGACGTCGGAGTAGGCGCAGCCGTAGAGCGCGGCGGCGTGCGCGAAGACCAGGCCGTGCGGCGTCGCCACATGCTCCTCGAAGATGTCGCGCGCGCCGGCGATCGGCAGGAACTCGAAGATGCCGCCGCCGTCGTTGTCGAGCAGGACGATCGTCAGCGCCAGCCCCAGGCGCCGCGCGGCGAGCAGCCCGCCGATGTCGTGGGCGAGGGCGACGTCGCCGATCAGCGCCACGACCGGGCCGGTGGCCACGGCGGCGACGCCGAAGGCGCTGGAGATCGTGCCATCGATCCCGTTCGCGCCGCGGTTGCACAGCACCGCTGGCGCGCCGTCGCGCACGGGCGAGAAGGACTCGACGTCGCGGACCGGCATCGAGGAGGCGACGAACAAGGTCGCGTCGGGCGCCAGCTCCGCGACGAGCGTGCGCGCCACGAGCGGCTCGGACAGCCCTTCCCCGGCGAGCACGCGGTCGATCGCGCTCGCGGCGCGCGCGTCGGCCGCACGCCAGGCGCCCAGCCAGCCGGGGTCGGCCACCGGGGTGTGCGCTGCGGCGGCGCTCAGCGTGCGCGCCGCATCGGCCGCGAGCACGACCTGCAGTGAGGCGCCGGGGTCCTGCGGCGCGCCGTGCGGATCGAAGCCGAGCTGCGCGACGTCGTCGCGCAGGGTGTCCAGCCAGGCGCGCAGCGGCTTGGAGGTGGGCAGGTCGCCGCAGCGCACGACGAGGTCGGGGCGACGCGCCGACGTGAACTGCGTGCTGCGCAGGAGCCCGTCGTAGTGGGCGATCGCGGCGCCGCCGCGGCGCGCGCCGCTGAGCGGGTCGGCCAGCAGCGGCCAGCCGAGGCGCGCGCAGGCCACGGCCACCTCCTGCAGACCGGGCTCGGCGCGACCCGCCACGACCACCGGCCGGTGCGCATCGCGGGCGACCACGGCGAGCGCGCGGCCCGCTGCCGCGGCGTCGTCGCCGGGCGTCAGGCGCAGCGTCCACGGTCGGCCCGCGCCCCGGCCGGGCTGCGGGTCCTCGCCGAGCTCGGCCGGCGCCAGCAGCGGCTCGCGCAGCGCGAAGTTCAGGTGCACGGGGCCGGGCCGCCCGCCGAGCGCGGTCCAGTACGCGCGGCAGGCCAGCGCGCGCATCCAGCGCACGCCGGCCGGTGTCGCGTCGTGCGTGCCGACCTCGAAGAACCACTTCGCCGCGCTGCCGTACAGCTCGATCTGGTCGATCGTCTGGCCGGCGCCGACCTCGCGCAGCTCGGGCGGCCGGTCGGCCGTCAGCACCACGAGCGGGACGCGCGCCTGGAAGGCCTCGATCACGGCAGGCGCCAGGTTCGCCGCCGCGGTGCCCGACGTGCACGTGACCGCGACGGGCCGCCCGCCGGCCTTCGCGGCGCCGATCGCGAAGAAGCCCGCGCAGCGCTCGTCGACGTGGGAGAAGCAGCGCAGCCGCTGCTCGCGCACCAGCGCGAGGACAAGCGGCGAGGAGCGCGACCCGGGGGAGGTGCAGGCCTCGCGCATGCCGCAGCGCGCCAGCTCGTCGGCGAACGCGCGCAGCAGCAGATGGGTGTCGGGACGGGCGGGCATGATGGCGGGGTGCCCGAGCCGCTCCTCCTCCTGCACGGCTTCACGCAGACCGGTCGCGGCTGGGACGAGGTGGTTCGCCACCTCGACGGCGAACGCTATCGCGCGCTCGCTCCCGACATCCGGGGCCACGGCGCGGCGGCGACGCGCCGGCCGATCGACGTCGACGCCTGCGTGCAGGACGCGATCGGCCTCGTGCGCGCGCCGTTCACGCTGGCGGGCTACTCGCAGGGCGGCCGCCTCGCGCTGCACGTCGCGCTGGCGCACCCCGCGCTCGTCACCCGGCTCGTGCTCGTGTCGGCGACGGCCGGGATCGAGGACGAGGCCGAGCGGGCGCGGCGCCGCGAGGCCGACGCGGCGCTGGCGGCGTGGATGGAGTCCGACGGGCGCCTGCAGACCGAGGTCGCCGACCGCTGGGGCGCGCAGGCGCTGTTCGCCACGCAGTCGCCCGAGGTCGCGGCCGCCGCCCGCGCCGACCGGCTCTCCAACGAGCCTGCCCACCTCGCCGCGGCGCTGCGCGGGATCGGCACCGGCGTCATGGCACCGCTGTGGGATCGCCTGGGCGAATTGACGATGCCGGTCGCCGTGCTGGCCGGCGAGCACGACGCGAAGTACGTCGCGCTGGGCCGGCGGCTCGCGACCGCCCTGCCCGCCGCCACGCTCACGATCGTGCCCGGCGCGGGCCACGCGCTCGCGCTCGAGGCTCCGGCGGCGGTCGCGGCGGCGATCGCGTCGCCCGCCCGCTGATTCTCGGGAAGGGCACTAGTCTGCCGGGGGTGGAAGAAGGCCAGTCAGGGGCTGCCGAGCGCCGCGTTGACGAGCTGCGCGAGCAGCTGGGCGACGCTCTCGCCGAGCGCGACCGCTTCAACGCCGTACGCCAGGAGCTGTTCGCGCAGCTCAAGCGCAGCGTCGAGACCCAGCGCCGCGTGCGCGAGCAGCACGACGAGCGCTTCGCGCGCGCCGAGGCGCAGATCGCCGAGCTGGGGCGCGAGCTGGCACGGACGCAGAAGCAGACCACGCAGCTGGACACGTCAGAGTCCTACGACGGGCGTGAGGAGCGTGAGGCGCACGGGCGGCTGCTGCGCGAGGCCGAGGCACTGCGCGCCGAGCGCGATCGCGAGCGCGAGCAGTCCGCCGTCCTGGCCCACCGGCTCGACGAGGAGACCGCCGCGCGGGCGCGCGACATCAAGGTCGCCGCAGCACTCGAGGAGCGCTTGGCGCGGTCGCGCGCCGACAGCGACCGGGTCACCGAGGATCTACGCCGGCGGCTGACGTCGGCCGAGCGCGCGCTCGCCGAGTCCGCCGGAGCGGCCACCGCGAGCACCGCCGAGCTGGAGGCTCTGCGCGGACGCGCCACCGACGCCGAGCGCGCGCTGCAGGCCGCCCGCCAGGAGCTCGAGCGGCGGGTCCGCGAGATCGAGCGGGCGGCGGCGCAGGCGCGGGAGGAGGCCGAGGCGCGGATCGCGACGGCCGAGCAGGCGGCGGCGGCGCGCGGCCGTGAGCTGGCCCAGGCGCGCGAGGACGCCGCCCGCCGGTTGGAGGAGATCGGCGGTCGCTCTGCCGAGCAGCTCGAGGTCGAGCGCGAGGAGCGCGAGCGTCTGCAGCATGAGCTGACGACGACGACAACAGAGCTGCGCGACGAGCTCGAGCGTGCCCGCCGCCGCACCGGCGAGGTCGAGCGCGCGCTGCTGACGGTCTCGCGCGACTCCGAGGAGCGCGTCGCCGCGCTCGAGCTCGAGGTCGAGAAGGCGCGCGAGGAGTCCACCGCGGGCGTGGCGCAGGCCGAACAGGCGGCGCAGGAGGCTCGCGAGCAGGCCGCCCGCGAGCTTCCCAAGGCGCTTGCCGCGGCCGAGGAGAGCGTCGTGCAGGCGCGCGAGCAGGCGGCCGCAGTGATCGCCGCCGAGCGCGCGCTGCGCGAGCGCGCTCAGGCCGAGCTGACCGGGCGGGTGGGCGAGCTCGAACAGGAGCTCGAGCAGGCTCACGGCCGGGCCGGCGAGGTGCAGCAGGCGCTCACGCTGGCGCGCCAGGAGGCCGAGACGCGGGTCGCGGAGCTGGCGTTCGCCGCTCAGCAGGCCGAGGCGCGCGTGGCGGAGCTCGAGATCGCGACCGAGCAGTCCGGCCAGGAGGCCGATGCGCGCGTCACCGAGCTGCAGGCGGCGGCGGCGCGGGCCCGCGAGCGCTTCGAGGCGCGGGCCGCCGAGCTCGAGGCGGAGGGGGAGCAGGCGCGCGGTCAGCTCGAGGTGCGCGTCGCCGAGGCCGAGGCGGCGGCCGAGCAGGAGCGCGCGGAGGCCGACGCGCGCGCAGCGGAGCTTGAGCTCGCCGCCGTCGAGGCGCGGGAGGAGGCCGGCCGGGAGGTGGCCGAGGCGCTCGAGCAGGGTCGCCGCGAGGTCGCGGCGACGCGCGAGGAGCTCGAGGCGCACCGCGCGGACCGCCAGCGCAGCGAGGCCGAGGCGTCGGTCCGCGTGGCGGCGCTGACCGAGGAGGTCGAGCAGGCCCGCAGCCGCACCGCGGACGTGGAGGGCGAGCTGGCGCAGGCGGGGGCGCGCGCAGCGCAGCTCGAGCAGGCGGTCGCGCAGGCGGGGGAGGCGGCCGAGGCGCGCGTGGCGCAGCTCGAGGCCGCTCACGCTCGCGAGCAGGAGCAGTTCGACATGCGGATCGCCGAGCTGCAGACGGCGGTGGCGCAGGGCGGCGACGAGTCGGCGCGCGCGCTCGCCGAGGCGCGCGCGGACGCCGCCCGGCAGCTCGCCGAGTCGCGCGCGGCGGCCGAGCTCGACCACGCGAAGCACCGCGAGGAGCTCGAGCTGGCGGCGGCGCGGGCGCGCGAGCAGGCCGAGGGCGCGGTCGCCGAGGCGCGTGCCGAGGCCGAACGCGCGGTTGCCGAGGCGCGCGCCGAGGCCGAGCGCCACGCCGGCGAGGCGCAGGAGCAGGCCACGCAGGCGCTGCTTGGCGCACGTGAGGAGGCCGGTCGCGAGCTCGACGCGGTCCGGCGCCACGCCGCCGAGGCGCTCGAGGCGCTGCGCGCCGAGCGCGAGCAGGGCGAGGGCGAGAACGCGGCGCGCATCGCCGAGCTGCGCCAGGAGCTGACGCAGGCCACGCGCCGGGCCCGCGGCGCCGAGCAGGAGACGGTGGCGGCCACGAAGGCCGCCGAGCTGCGCGTGCAGGAGCTGGAGGCGGCGGCGCAATCGGGTCGCGCGCAACTCGAGGAGCGCATCGCACAGCTCGAGTCCGACGCCGCGCAGGCGCGCGAGCGCGCTGATGCGCGCATCGCCAAGCTCGGGCTCGCCGCAGACGGCTCGTCGGCGCGCGTGGCGGAGCTCGAGACGGCGGCGGAGCTCGCTCGCACGGACTTCGAGAGGCAGGTGGCGCAGGCCGCGGCTGCGGCGCAGCTGGAGCGCGAGGAGTCCGAGGCTCGCGTGGCCGCGGCCGTGCAGGCGCGCGAGCAGACCGAGGCGCGGCTGACCGCAGCCGAGCGGGCCGGCGAGCAGGCGGCGCAGCGCGTGGCCCAGCTCGAGGCGGCGTCCGGTCTCGCCGAGGAGGAGTCGGCGGCGCGGGTGGCCGAGCTGGAGGCGGCGCTGGCGCTCGCCGCGGAGACGTCCGCGAAGCAGATGGCCGAGCTCGAGGCGGCGCGGGCGCTGGCCGAGGAGGAGTCCGCGGCGCGGGTGGCCGAGCTGGAGGCGGCGTCCGGTCTCGCCGAGGAGGAGTCGGCGGCGCGGGTGGCCGAGCTGGAGGCGGCGCGGGCGCTGGCCGAGGAGGAGTCGGCGGCGCGGGTGGCCGAGCTGGAGGCGGCGCTGGCGCTCGCCGAGGAGACGTCCGCGAAGCAGACGGCCGAGCTCGAGGCGGCGCGGGCGCTGGCCGAGGAGGAGTCCGCGGCGCGGGTGGCCGAGCTGGAGGGCGCTGCACGGTCGGCGCGCGAGCAGGCCGACGAGCGCGTCGCCGAGCTGGAGGCTGCGCTGGCGCTGGCCGGGGACGAGTCTGCGGCGCGGGTGGCGAAGCTCGAGGCGGCGGCGCAGCTCGCGCAGGAGCGGTCAGAGGCCCGGGTGGCGAAGCTCGAGGCGGCGGCAGCCGCGGCCTGCGAGCGCGCCGAGACGCGGATCGCGGAGCTCGAATCGGAGGCGGCGGCGGCCGGCGAGGCCCATGCCGCCCGCGTGCAGCAGCTCGAGTCAGAGGCGGTACGGGCGCGCGACGAGTTCGACGCGCAGGTCGCCGAGCTGGAGACCGCCGCTGCCCAGGCGCACGAGGCGGCCGAGCAGGCGCAGGCGGCGACGGCCGCCCGGGTGGCCGAGCTGGAGTCCGCAGCCGGCCAGGCACGCGAGGACTCGCAACGCTCGCTCACCGCGCAGCGGGAGGAGGCCGAGCGCGCGTTCGCCGAGCGCGACGAGGCCGCCGAGCTCGCACTCGCCGAGGCAGCCGCAGCGGCCGCGCGCGAGCTGGCGGTGCAGCGTGAGGAGGCCGAGCGTGAACTCGCGCAGGCGCGTGCGCAGGCCGCAACCGTGCTGGCCGGGCAGCGCGAGGACGCCGGGCGCGAGCTGGCCGCCGCACAGGAGGAGGCCGCGAGCACCCTGGCCGCCCAGCGCGACGAGGCCGAGCGCGAGCTGGCCCAGGTGCGCGCGCAGGCCGCGAGCGAGCTCGACGACGCCCGCGAGGCGGCCAGCCGGGAGATCGACGTCGTACGCAAGGCCTTGACCGAGGAGCTCGAGAGCGAGCGCCGGGCGGGCGCGGAGGCACAGGTCGCCGCGGAGGCGCGGTTCGCCGAGCTCACCGCCGCGCGCGACCGGGCGGCGCGCCTGGCGGCGCAGACGACGCGCGGCCTGCGGACCGCTCGGCAGGACTTCAGCCGCCGCGCCGAGGCCGCCGCGGTCGAGGCGACGCAGGCGCGCAAGGACGCCGAGCGCGAGCTGGCCCGGGTCCGCGAGGAGGCTGCCGCCGCACAGGCCGCGATGCGCGAGGAGCTCGAGGCCGAGCTCGCCGCGCTCCGTGCGGGCGCCGAGCAGGAGCGCGAGGTGGCCGCCGAGCGCATGGCGGTCACCGCGGGCGAGCTTGCCGACACGCGCAGCGAGCTCGAGCGCGCCGAGGGCGAGCTGAGCCGCACCGCCGAGCGCTACGCGATCGAGCAGGAGGAGCGCGCCCGCGAGGCCGAGGACGCTGAGGTCCGCATCGCGCGGCTCGACGACGAGCTGGCGGCGACCCGCCTGGAGATGGCCGAGCGGACCTCCGAGCTCGAGCGCGCCCTCGCCACCGTCAACGCCGAGCTCGTGGCGACGACCGCCCGGTTCGAGGAGGCGCGCAGGGAGATCCGGCCGCGGGCGGCTCGGAAGATCGCCGAGCTGCAGGGCGAGCTCGACGCTGAGCGCCAGCACCGCACGACGTTCGAGCAGCGCTCCGCCGAGGAGGTCGACGGCGTTCGCGCCCGGCTCGCGGACGCCGTCGCCGAGCACGAGCTCGCACTCGCCCGCCACGAGGTCGCCACCGGGGAGCGTGAAGCGCAGTTCGCCGACCGCGAGGCGGAGCATACGGTCGAGGTGGCGCGCCTGGCCCAAGCCGAGGAGGCAGTCACGGCGATGGCGATGCGACTGCAATACGCCGAGGAGGCACGGGCAGATCTCGAGCAGCAGCTCGCGCAGCTACGCGAGCAGGAGCGGTCGGCAGCGCAGACCGAGCACGAGCGCCTGGAGATCGAGCGCGCGCGCCTGGCCGCGACGCGCCGCCGGCTCACCGCGATCGACGAGCGGCTGGCGGGCGCGATCGGGCGGGTGCCGGCGATCCTCGTCCCGGAGCCTCCAGACGCGAGCGCGCTGCCCGGCGAGCCGGCGTCGCCCGCGCGCAGGGCCAAGTCCGGCAACGGCCGGCCGCGCAGGCCCGGCGAGGTGCCGCCGGCCCCGCGCTCCCACGACTAGTGGTAGTGCACCGTTCCCCAAGTCCCTTCACCCTTGGATCGGCCGCTGATCACCGGCGGAGCTGCCGCGTGCCGATCGGATCCGACGGCTAAGGCGTCGACATCGGGGGGTAGAGTCGTAGCGGAGCGTATGACCCCACTCCAGGAAGACTCCGCCGACCGAGGCGCGGGGCAGCGATGACCCCGCTCGACGAGGCGCCCGAGCAACGTTGGCGGCGCACTGTCGACCGTCGCAGCCGCCCCGCCAAGCTCAAGGTCGACCGCCTGCTGCGCGACTTCGGCTACGCCGAGCTCGATGCCGCGGTGGGCGATGCCATCGAGGCCCGGCTGGCCGGCGTGGCGCTGGCGGTCACCCCGTCGCTGCGTGATGCAGCGGCCGGCGAGGTCGTCACGATCTACGCCGACGAGGGCGCGGTCGAGAGGGTGGCGCCCTCACCCGTGCCCGAAGCGCCCCCGGCGCGCGCTCCGGAGCCGCGACCGAAGCCGAAACCGAGGGCGAAGGCCGCGCCCTCGCCCGAGCCGGTCGCGACGGACATCGCGCAGATGGTCACCTACCTCAAGCAGGAGGTGCTCGACGCCCGCTCGGAGTCCGAGCGGCTGCGCACGGAGCTCGACGGGCGGATCGCCGCTCGCACGGACGCCCAGACGGACGCCCAGGCGATCATCGCCGAGCAGGCGGCCGCCCTGCAGGAGCAGAGCCGGCAGATCGCCGAGCTCGGCGCGGCGCTGGACCACACGCGCCAGGCGCTGGCCGAGACCCGCGAGGAGATCCGCCGCGCGGTCGGCGAGCTGCAGGCCCTGCCCGAGCCCGAGCTGTTTCCCGAGGCGGTGGACGACGACGAGCCGCTCGATGAACTGGAGCTCGGCGCCGAACTGCCGTACGGCGATCCGGACGCTGCCGAGGATCGCGAGGACGCATGGCCGCCGCTGATCGCCGTCCCCGACGAGCCCGCGACCGGCGAGGGGGAGCCTGCCGCCGAGGGCGAGGCGCCGCCGATCGCGGACGCCGGACTCGTCGTGGAGGAGCCCGCTCTGGGAGTCGGCGACGCCGCGGCCGAGTTCGAGGAGCCGGCGCCGTCCGCGGCCGAGACGGCGCTCGAGCACGACGAGCCCCGTACGGAGTTCGACGCCCCCGCGCCGGACCTCGACGAGCCCCCGCTCCAGGCCGACCCGTCCGGCGGCGAGACCTGGGTGCCGGCCCAGCTGCGTGAGCCGGAGGCTGAGACCGACGCCCCCTCCCGGCAGGACCCCGGCGAGACCGAACCACCCGCGGCCGAGCCGGAGCCCGGGGGCCACGAGCCCTTCGCCGAGCTCGACGCTGCGCAGTCGGGAGCCGACGAGCTCACGCCGGCCGCCGCCGACGGACCGGTCGACGAGGGCGAACCGCCGATCGACGACGAGGTGGTCGCCGACTTCGACGACTTCCTCTACGACCCCGACGAGCTGTATGACCCCGAGTCGCCCGGCGCCGGCGACGCGATGCTCGACACGCCCCCCGAGCGCGACACGGCGTGGCTCGATCAGCCGACGAGCGCGCTCCCGCCGCCCCCGCCGGCGCCGCCGTCCCCCTGGGCCGACGAGCCCGCGGGCGAGCCGGAGGCGCCGGCAGCGCACGATCGCCCGACGCGAAGCAAGGTCCTGCGCGGACGCGGCGGCCGCGGCCGAGGCCGCTGGCAGGGCACCTGCTCGATCTGCGGGCGCCTGCCGGCCGACAACAAGCGCAAGGACCTCCAGGCCGCGGGCTGGGATCTGGACGACGAGGCGGCGGCCTGCCCGCAGTGTCGCGGCATCGGTTAGCCGCACGCTGATGCTCAGGCACTTCGTCGCCGCGATGCTGGCGGTCGGCGCACTCGACGGGCCGCCGAGCGCGGGCAGCGCCGCGGCGCCGGCCCTCACGCAGCGCCAGGCCGTCGGCCAGCACATGATCTTCGCCTACGACGGCCTCCAGCCACTGCCGGCGCTGCGTCGCCGGATCGCGCGCGGCGAGGCGGCCGGCGTGATCCTCTTCGCGCGCAACGTCCGCTCGGCCGGCCAGGTGCGCTCGGCGATGCGCAGCCTGCAGGCGATCCGTCGCCCGCGGGGGCTGCGCGCACCGCTGATCGTCATGGTCGACCAGGAGGGCGGGCCGGTGCGGCGCATCCCGGGCGCGCCCGCCCGGGCCGCGGCGAGCGTCACCTCCGCCGCGCAGGCCCGCACGGACGGCCGCGCCGCGGCGCGGACGCTGCGCGGCGCCGGCGCGAACATGGACCTGGCGCCCGTCGCCGACATCGGCCGGCCCGGCGCGGCGCTACGGCGCGAGCGGCGCACGTACGGCGCCACTGCGGCGCAGGTCGCCGCGCGGGCCGGCGCATTCGCGGGTGGCCTGCGGGCCGGCGGCGTGCGCGCCACCGCCAAGCACTTCCCGGGCTTCGGCGCGGCGGCGATCAACACCGACGACGCCGCCCAGACCATTGACACGCCGCTGTCGACACTGCGGGACACCGACCTGCCGCCGTTTGCCCGCCTCATCGAGGACGGCATCGACGCCGTGATGCTGTCGACCGCGGTCTATCCGGCCCTCGACGACCGGCCGGCAGCCTTCTCGCGCAGGTGGATCGGCGACGAGCTGCGCGGACGCCTCGGCTTCGGCGGCGTCGCGATCACCGACGACCTCGGTACCCCCGCGGTCGCCGCGTTCGGCACGAACCGCGCCCGCGCCGTGCTCGCGGTGCAGGCCGGCATCGACCTGCCGCTGTTCTCCTCGAGCTACGCCGCGGGGGCGCAGGCGGCCGAGGGCCTGCTGGCGGCGGCGCGTGACGGGCGCCTCGACGACGACGCGCTGCAGGCCGGCGCGCGCCGCGTGATCGCCCTACGGAGTCGCATACCGCGCTAGTGTCGTGAGTCAGAAGTTCGCACGCATCTGACGGCGCCGGAACG
>Ga0136633_1001088_pt1 | contig 20198 bp, 16 predicted proteins | sample AntDrymeUQ832206_2_FD_105494 | JGI IMG/M metagenome (GOLD analysis project Ga0136633, IMG submission 105494) | Polar desert sand microbial communities from Dry Valleys, Antarctica - metaG UQ83 (22.06) | ecosystem: Environmental > Terrestrial > Soil > Desert | place: Antarctica: Dry Valley...
AGGTTCTGGGCAAGCGTGATCGCGTCGCTCGATTCCGCGTACGCTGCGCACCGCAACAGCAAAGCCGAGTGAATAGCTGCGCGCGACAAAGTATACCAACGAGCTCGTGCCACACTCGTCGGCACGGTTGGACCGGCGCTCAAGACCATCAATCCCCGATACGCGGAGCGCGTTGTGCTCGACAACGCCGCGCTGCTGGCGCGACGCGTATACGCAAGCGATCTGGATCTATTCGACACCGTTTACGAGCGAGAGGGCCGGAATTTGAAGAGAACTATCGGCCGCGTCATCGGGATCGCCAGGTCTGGTTCTGCAACCCCATTCGACACACTGAGAGCGTGGGTGGAATCTCAGCGTCCCAAACACTGACCATTCCGCCTGCGCTCTCCGCGCCGGGAGAAACCAGCTCGTGTCGCTCGGTCATGCCGCCCGTCCCGTAGATCCCGCCCACCGATTGTAGCCGTTTACCGCGAGTGGGTTGACACACGGGTAACCACCCGTCAGACTTCGATTTGAATGCGCGGGTCTGCTACCCTCTGAGTTTCTCGAAGGTTCAGCCGCAGAATGGGTGATTCCATTCTTTTGCCGCAATCGCGCGAATGCGTCATTACGGCAACCCTCTATCAAGCCAATCCGGCTAGGAGATCGCAAAGAACATGATACGTCTATTGCAACGACTCGCTGTGACAACGGGAGCATTGGCCATGGTGCCGATGCTCGCCTTCGCGCAGGCGTCAGGAACCATCACCGGTCAAGTCATTGATCGGGCTACGAACCAGCCTCTGGCCGAGGCGCAAATCCTCATCGCCGGCACTCCGCGAGGATCACGAACCGGGGCTGACGGCCGCTTCAGCATCGCCGGAATTCCAGCGGGCAGGGTGCAAATTCGGGCCATTCGGCTGGGTTATCAGGCGCAGGCGCAGACACTCGATCTGGCCGGCTCACAGACCGTCACGGCGAGTTTTGAGCTCGTTGCCTCGGCGACTACGCTCGATGAAGTGGTCGTGACCGCCACCGGTGCATCGGAGCTTCGCCGCGAGAGCGGAGTCACTGTTGGACGCATCGAAACCTCGAAAGTGCCACTGGCGGCCACGCCAACCCTCTCCAACGTGCTCAACGCTCGCAGTCCCGGCCTTTCGGTGACGCAATCAGGCGGCACGACCGGGACGTCTTCCAGAATCAGAATACGCGGTTCGAACTCCATCAATCTGTCGAACGAGCCACTGCTGATAGTAGATGGAGTCCGCGTCAATAGCTCGACTACTTCATTCTCGATCGGTCTTGGCGGGCAGACGATATCGCGGTTCGACGATATCAACCCCGAGGAGATCGAATCGGTGGAGGTAGTGAAGGGCCCTGCCGCGGCATCTCTCTATGGTACCGCCGCCGCGAACGGTGTGATCGTGGTCCGCACGAAGCGCGGCGGGAGCGGGCCAGCACGATGGAACGTGTACGCTGAGACAGGGCGTCTGAAGGATGTCGTCGACTATCCGGCCAACTACCGCCAGATCGGGAGGACGCCAACTGGGGTCCGCGATACACGCTGCACCATCGATGCCCAGGCACGGGGCATCTGCACCCCGACGGTGGATTCTCTCCTATCGTTCAACCCGATCGAGACCGTTTCACCTTTCCGTAATGGATTCCGCAACTCGGTAGGCGCGAACGTCAGCGGCGGCACCGATGTCGCCACTTACTTCTTCGGTGCCGAGCAGGATAACGAACAGGGAGTGTACGAGGCGAGCCGGCTCAAGCGGATAAATCTCCGGGCCAACATCAACGCGCGCCTGGCGTCACGCGCGGACCTCCAGGCGAGTGTCGGCTATTTCTCCAGCAGGAGCCAGTTCCCGTTCAATGACAACACGGCTTTTGGCGCGATCTCGGCTGGTCTTCTTGGGAAAGCATTCGATTGCAGCCCGCAGACCTTCCAGCAGCAGACGCTCTGCGGCGTCGACTCTCTGAGCCGCGGGTACTTCACGGCAAACGTGGGCCCGGCGGACTATTTCGTCATCGAGAGCAGGCAGGCGAACGAGCGGTTCACCGGCGGCCTGAACGCAAATTGGCAGGTGCTGTCCTGGCTTCAGGCAATCGGCCAGGCGGGTATGGACATCGTCCAGCGCCACGACAACCAGCTCACACCGGCGAATAAAGTCGCCTTCAGCCCCACGGTGCTCGAGGGCTCGCGCTTCAGCAACCGTCTGTTCATACCGACGTACAACACGTCCGGGGGCCTGGTGGCGAACTATCAGATCGGGCCATCCCTCCAGTCCACCACTTCGGCGGGTGGTCAGTACACCCGCGAAGACTTCCGTTCGACGAGTGGGTTTGGAGCAAAGCTCCTCCCGGGCACCGGTTCACTTGACGGCACGAGCGCCCGGTTTGCGGTCGACGAGGACAACCAGCAGGTAGTCACTCTCGGGCTCTATGCGCAGCAGAAGTTCGGGTGGCGCGACCGGCTGTTCCTGAACGCGGCCATCCGCGGTGACCAGGGCAGCACGTTCGGCGCCGAATTCGGGAAAATCTACTATCCCTCCCTCAGTATTTCACACGTCATATCCGAGGAGCCATGGTTCCCGCGGTTTGGCGTGCTGGATCAATTGCGGTTGCGGATTGCCACCGGCCGATCGGGGCAGAGGCCCTCGTTCCGCCAGGCGGAGACTTTCTTCTCCCCGGTGTCGGTGAACGTATCGAACGTCGAGTCGGCGGCCATTACGCTTGGCGGTACGGGAAACGCCATTCTCAAGCCCGAAAAGACCAATGAGGTGGAAGGGGGCTTTGACCTCACGGCTTTCGGAAGTCGCGTTGCTTTGGAATTCACTGCATACCGCAAGGTGACGGACGATGCTCTGATCAATCGGCGCCTGGCACCATCACTGGGCGCCACTCTGACACGTGTAGAGAATCTCGGTCAGGTGCGAAACTCAGGCGTCGAGGGGCTGCTGACGCTGGTACCTCTTTCGCGCGAAGCGTTCCGATGGGAGAGCTCCATTTCCGCTTCGAATAACAAGAACAAGCTGGTCCGTCTCGGCGAGGGCATCACGCCGGTCATCTTCGGGTTCAGCAGCGTCCAGCAGTTCCGGGGCGGGTTCCCTGCCGGCGGCTTCTTCCAGCGCACGTTCACATACTCCGACCTCAACGCTGACGGCCTCATCAGCCGCGTCAACTGTCCGACGGTCGCTGGCGTTGCCAACCCTCAGGTGACGGGCGGGCCGGCATGCGAGATCACGCTCAGCGATTCGGTCCAGTACCTCGGAACCCCAATCGCGCCCACGCAGATTGCGTTCAACAACACGATCTCACTGGGCAGGATTGTGAGTCTGAGCGCGCTGCTCGACATGAGAAAGGGTGTCAAGCAGTTCAACTCCACGCGCGAGTTCAGGTGCTCGCAGTTCCTGAACTGCCGCGACATTCAGGACCGCAATACTCCGCTCGCCGAGCAAGCCAACGCCATAGCCCGCTTGATGGGCACCGCAGCCGGGTATATCGAGGACGCGGACTTCGTGAAGCTGCGAGAGGTCGCTCTGACGTTCTCACTGCCGAAGTCATTCGCGACTTCGCTGGGCAGCGAGGCGCTCAGCCTGACGATCGCCGGCAGGAATCTCAAGACGTGGACGAGTTACAGTGGCTTCGATCCTGAAGTCAACAGCAACTCGGGCGCCAACTTCACGACCTCCGACTTCCTGGCACAGCCGCCCGTCCGGACTGTTACGGTGCGACTGAACGCCAACTTCTGATAGCGGCCATTTCAACTCCTAATACTCCCTCATACTCCTATATAGACATGACCAGACTATTCATATCGAAGCGCGTCGGACTTAGCGATGCGGGGAAGCTGATGCTTGCCGCCGCTCTCGCGCTGGGTGCGGCCGCGTGCGACAGTCAAGAGATCCTCGATGTTCCAGATCCGGATGTCGCAACGCCGGAATCGGTGCAGGACAAGGCCGCCCTGGGCGCTGTACTTGGCGGCGCAATCGGCGACTTCGCGGTGGCCTACAGCGGCTCAGCGGGAACGGACAGCCAGATCAGCATCAGCGCACTGTTCACCGACGAGTTTCAGTGGGCCGAGACGTTCCCGACTCGTCAGGAAGTGGACATACGTAGCATCCAGCCGGTCAATGCCACCATGGACGGGCTCTTCAGAAACCTTCAGCGTGCGCGAACAGCGGCGGCGCGGGCGGCCGATGGCTTTGCCCGCTTCGATCCAGCCGCCGCCGGTTATGGCGAAGCGCTGAATCTGGAAGGAACGGTCTATAATCTCGCCGGTGAGAATTACTGCTCTGGCGTGCCATTCAGCGAGTTGGTCGACGGACAGACTACTTACGGGAATCCGCTTCCACGGGACAGTATCTTCGCCCGGGCAGTCGTACGCGCCGATTCGGCGCTCCGGGTACTGGGAGCGTTCGCGGGGACAGCGTTTGCGAGCCAGCGGTCCTTTGCTCAGCTCGTGAAGGGGCGGGCTCTCGTGAACCTCGGACAGCACGCCGCCGCCGCCACGGCAGTCGCGAGCGTGCCGACGACCTTCCAGTACGTCGTCTTCCACTCGGAGAACAGTCCTCGCCAGTACAACGGTATTTTCAGCCTCGTATATGAAGGGCGTCGGTTTACAGTCGGCGAGCTTGAGGGCGGCAACGGCCTGCCATTCAGATCCCAACAGGATTCCCGCACTCCCAACGCGCGCGGGACTGGATCGCTGTCCAACGGATTCGACGGCACCACGCCGTTGTTTCTCGAGCAGAAGTATCCGGCGCGTGCCACTGCGGTCCCGGTTGCTAACGGTATCGAGGCGCGTCTGATCGAAGCCGAGTCGAGTCTGCGTGCGGGCAACTTCGGTGCGGCGCTGATCACGCTCAACACACTGCGCGCTGGCAGCGGGCTGGCGGCTCTGGCCGATCCAGGGACGCCCGCTGCTCGCGAGAATCTTCTGTTCCGCGAGAGGGCCTATTGGCTCTGGCTCACGTCGCATCGGCTAGGCGACTTGCGGCGGCTGGTGCGTCAGTACGGCCGGAACCCCGAGTCGGTGTTCCCGACCGGTCCCTTTTTCAAGGGGGGAGTCTATGGCCCGGACGTGAATTTTCCGATTCCGTTCGACGAGACGAACAATCCCAACTTCACCACCTGCCTGGACCGTAACGCATAACTGCACATCCGGGCGGGTGCTCACCCGGCCGGTCTCTACCCACATTTCTGTTTACTGGCTCGACAAGCGAGGTGGCATCGGGGAGGCGGCGTAACAGGTACGTCGCCTCTTTCGTTGCTGGAACGCTTTCCTGGTACGTTAGCGCCGGGCTAGCGGCCTACCCGGGTGGTGATGTAGATCACCCCGGCGCCTGAGTTCAGTCCCTCGCGAGCACTGCCCTCGATGCCGTTCAGAATCTGAATGGAGGCGATTGAATTCGCGGGGATGACATAGAGGTACGCGGCATCGTCTATCCTCGTCCCGTCCACTATGATGTGCGGTACGTCAGCTGCCGCCACGAGGATGCTGCTGCGCCCGCGGCGGCTGCGGATCCAGGGGCGTGTCGAGGCCGATCCATCGGACATCCGGAACATTCCGGTGCGCTTTACGACGTCCCACGCATCCTTCGCGTTCGTGGATGCGATCATCTTCTGCGTGATCAGCCGGCCGCTGGGAGCCATCGGGTCCCCTGACAGCGGTGCCAATGACGAACAGGCGAGAGAGCCCAGGATGGCGGCGATGGCGACAACGACCAATGGACGCATAACCTCTTCCGAAGAAGTGCTACCACGATGCATTACGGACCGACTGCTGGCAAGAGATTTGGCTAAGTCCCGAACCGTCCGCGCAGCAGCGCACGAAGATCGAGCAGGGGCTGCTTCGGGAGCGCCTCTTTCTGTGTGGGCGCGTCATTGGCGTCGAGCGCAACGCGCTGCATGTTATCGCGCACTCCGCGATCGATGAAGCGCGAGAGCTGGTCGAGCGAGTACGTGGATCCTCGCCGGGACGAATACGCATTGAGAGGATACGTCACGCTCAGGTGATTCCGTGCGCGAGTGAGGGCGACGTACATGAGTCGTCGCTCTTCCTCGGTCTGCTCTTCGTTGTTGAGACAACGCGCGGAAGGGAAAAACCCGTCGACCGCCCAAATGAGGAATACCGCGTCCCACTCCTTCCCTTTCGCCGAGTGCGCAGTGCTGAGGACGAGACAGTCGTCCTCTTCGCGAGTGCCGCCTGACATGTCCTGGGTCGCTTCCGGCGGCTCCAGTGCGAGGGCTGACAGGAAGGTTGCCCTGTCAGGGTACCCGGCGGCGATCGCCTGCAGCTGGTCCAGATCAGCCAGGCGCGGCTCGACCCGGTCGTATTTCTCCCTCAGGACGTCGTCGTACATAATGCGAACCCGCGCGATCTCAGCCGCGACCTGCGCCTCGTCCGCCGTGAGTCCGTTCCGCAGTCCATCGAGCAGCGAGACGAGCGCGGCGTGCGCGGCGCGCGCGCGCGGTGGCGGTGAGTAACGGCCGAAGGCGGCCGATTCCCACGCCGCGCTCGCCATGGATTCGATCGCGGCCCGAGCAGTCGCATCACCAATGCCCGGAAGCAGCAACAGCAGCCGGTACCAGCTCACTTCATCGCGCGGGTTCTCGAGTATTCGCAGGAAAGCGAGTACATCCTTTACGTGCGCAGCCTCGAGGAACTTCAGCCCTCCCCATTTCTCGAATGGAATCTTCCGATTGGTCAGCTCGATCTCGAGCTCCGCCGACATGTAGCCGGCCCGGAAAAGAACGGCAATCTGCCGCAGCGGAATTCCCTCTTCGTGCAGCTCGAGTATGCGATCGACCACGAACTGAGTCTGCTGCGACTCGTCACGCGCGACGACGAGCCACGGCTGCTCTCCTCCGATTCTCCTCGTCCACAGATTCTTGGTAAAACGCTCCGCTGCCCGCGAGATCAGGGTGTTCGTCACGCTGAGGATCGGCTGGGTCGAACGGTAATTCTGCTCGAGGGTGACCACTGTCGCGCCCTCGAACTGCTTCGGAAAGTCGAGGATGTTCCGGAAGTTCGCCCCGCGGAAAGAATAAATGCTCTGCGCATCGTCGCCGACCACGGTGATATTCGCGTGACTGCGGCACATCCCGCGAAGGATTCGCGCCTGAAGCACGTTGGTGTCCTGGTACTCGTCGACGAGCACATGGTCGTACATCCCGGCGATCCGTCCGGCGAGCTCGGGCGAGGCCTCCAGCATCAGCGCCCAGAACAGCAGAAGATCGTCGTAGTCCACGAGATTCCGGTCCTGCTTCCGCAGAGTGTAGTCGGCGTAAATCTTCCCGAAATCCTCGAGGTAGTCGGCGAACTGCGGATATTCCTCGCGCAGGATGTCGTCGACCGGAATGGCGGTGTTGATGTGCCGCGAGTACACGTACTGGAGCGTTTCCTTCTTGGGAAAGCGCTTCGATTTCGCGGCGTAGCCCAGCTGCGCGCGCGAAAGCTGCATCAGGTCAGCGGAATCGCCCTGATCCATGATGGTGAAGTCCTTCGCCAGACCCGCGGACTCGCCGTATTTTCGCAGCAGCCGGTGCGCGGTGCCGTGAAAAGTCCCTCCGTGCACACGCTTGCTCGTGCCGCCGACGAGCGACTCGGCGCGTGAAAGCATTTCCTGGGCGGCCCGTCTCGTGAAGGTGAGAAGCAGCAAACGCTCGGCGGGCACGCCGCGCTCGATCAGGTGTGCAACGCGATAGACGAGGGTGCGCGTCTTTCCGGTTCCCGCGCCCGCAATGATGAGGAGCGGGCCGTCGCCGTGCGTTGCGGCGACGGCCTGCTCCGGATTCAGCTCGGACGCGAAATCGCGGGGCTCTCCCACCGCCGCCGTGGGGTGCGGACGAGAGGGATAAACCCTGAGCGTTTCCGTCATGCAGCCGCTTCGAGCAGCGACGAGAGAGGCGTGGCCGTCGTTTTCAGATCAAAGGTCGCCGCGAAGCTCTCACACACCGTCCTCCGCACATCCTCGGCATTGGGATCGGCGCCGAGCTCACGGGCCATGGAAGTCATCTCGACGCCGCTGATGCCGCAGGGGACGATCAAGTCGAAGTACGACAGATCGGTCGTGACGTTGAGCGCGAAGCCGTGCCAGGTGACCCAGTCGCGCGCGTGAACTCCGATCGAAGCGATTTTCCGACCGCGCGTCCAGACCCCGGTGAGCCCCGTGTTCTGCTCCGCCACGATCCCGTACGTGCCCAGCGAATTGATCAACGCCTGCTCGAGCTGTCTCAGATACCAATGCAGATCCTGCTTGTGCCGCTTCAGGTCGATGATGGGATAACCGACGAGTTGTCCCGGTCCGTGAAAGGTGACGTCGCCCCCACGCTCAACCTCGAACAGCTCGACTCCCTTCGTTGCCAGGAATTCCGGCGAAGCGAGGAGGTGCTTCCCTTTGGACGATCTGCCCAGTGTCACGACAGGGGAATGCTCGACGAGGAGAAGAACGTCCTGCGGAATTACCCCCGAAATCCGGTCGCGCGCGAGCGTGCGCTGGAGCTCGAGCACCTCGGCGTAAGGAGCTCTGCCGAGCGGAACGGTCCACAGCTCTCGCTCACTCACGGATAGCAGGGGCTCAGGCGTGCAGGAGCTTCCCGAGCGAGTCGAGCGCCGCTTCCGCGACGGCTTCGGACAGTGTCGGATGCGCGTGAATGGCCAGATCCACCTCTTCCACCGTGTACTCGTTCTCGCGGGCCAGCGCGAGCTCGTGAATCAGCTCGGTGGCATGTGCACCGATGATGTGAGCGCCGAGTATCTCGCCGTACTTCGCATCGCGAATGATCTTGACGAAGCCTTCGGTTTCACCAGAGGTGCGCGCCCGGCCGTTGGCGGAAAAGGGAAACTTTCCGACCTTGTAGTCGATCTTCTTTTCCTTCACCTGCTGCTCGGTCATTCCTATCGAGGCGACCTCGGGGTGGCAGTACGTCGCGTTCGGAATGTTGCCGTAATTCACCATGTGGACGTGCTTCTGGCCGGTGAGGAGCTCGGCGAGCACGACGCCTTCGCGCTGCCCCTTGTGGGCAAGCATTGGCGGGCCGGCGACATCTCCGATCGCATAGACGCCCTTGGCTGAAGTCTCCATGCGCTCGTTGATCTTGACGAAGCCCTTATCGGTGAGCTGAACCCCGGCTTCCCTGAGTCCGAGGTCCTCGGTGTTGGGTGCACGTCCGGCGGCGACCAGAACCTTTTCCACCTCGAGAGTCTGCTTCTTTCCAGCTACTTCGACGCTCATGCTGACGGAGCTCTTCCCGATCTTCACATCGCCGATCTTTGCCCCGCTCAGGACATCGATTTTTCGCTTCTTGAAGCTTTTGGTGAGCTCGGCGCTGCAATCGGCATCCTCGAGAGGAAGGATTCCCGGCAAAGCTTCAATCAGCGTTACCTGCGTCCCGAACGCGGCGAAAACGTCGGCGAACTCGCAGCCGACCGCACCGGCGCCGATGACCGCCATTGTTTTCGGCGCTTTCTCGAGCACCAGCACCTCGTCGGAGGAGAGGACCGTCGTTTTGTTCAGCTCCAGGCCGATTTGTGGAAGTCCTTTCACGCGTGAGCCGGTGGAGATCACGATCGCCTTCTTTGCTTCGTGCTTTTCCTCTTTTCCGTCGGCTTTGACCGTTACCGAGCTCTTGCCGGCGATGCGCGCGGTGCCCCTGATCCAGGTGATCTTGTTCTTCTTGAACAGGAACTCCACGCCCTTGGAGTTCTGCGTGCTCACTGCCCGCGATCGCTTCATCGCGACGCCGTAGTCAAGCTTCACCTCGCCGACGTTGACCCCGAAATCCCTGGCGTGCGTCACCCTGGTGGCAAGTGATGCCGCTTCCAGAAGCGCTTTTGCCGGGATGCATCCCCACAGCACACACGTCCCGCCCAACCCCTCGCGCTCGACGACCGCGACGGAGAGGCCGAGCTGCGCGGAGCGAATTGCGCCTACATAACCGGCGGGACCGCCGCCGATGAAGATCACGTCAAAAGAGGCCATTTACGGTCGATTAGCTGAAGTCATGTGTTGTAATCTAGGGTCGATTCCGCGGCTGTGCAGGAGAACCGCAAACTGCGACGGAACGCGAGGTCCACTGATCGCTGAACGCTGATCTCTCTTCGCTGCTAGGAGCGATCAGCGGACCTCGTGTTCAGTTGCAGGTCCAATTCAAATAACAAGTGCCAGGGGATTCTCGATGTACCTGCGCAGAGTCTGCAGAAACTTCGCGCCAGTCGCGCCATCGATCGCGCGGTGATCGCAGCTCATCGTCACCCTCATTCGCTGGCGCACCTCGACCCGACCATCCACAACCACCGGTTTCTCCTCCACTCCACCCACGGCGAGGATGCCTGCCTCGGGCGGATTGATGATGGCCGTGAACTGGTCGATCCCGAACATTCCAAGGTTGGAGACGGTGAACGTCCCGCCGGTGTACTCCTCGGGCGTGAGCTTCCGCTCGCGCGCGCGGCCCGCCAGCTCCCGAGCGCGGGCGGAGATCTCCCAGAGCTGGAGCCGGTCCGCGTCGAACAGCACCGGTGTGATGAGACCGTCCTCGACCGCGACCGCCATTGCAACGTGGATCCGGTTGAACTGGCGGATCTTGTCGTCGAGCCAGTGCGCGTTCACCTCGGGATGCTCGCTCAGAGCGAGCGCTACCGCCTTGATGATGATGTCGTTGAACGAAGCCTTGTATTCATCTCCCATCTCGGCGAGCTGGGTGCGCATCTCCGCCGCTCTCGTCACATCGAGCTCGGCGGTAAGGAAGAAGGTCGGAACCGGCCCGTTCGATTCGGCGAGCCGTCGTGCAATCGTCTTTCTGATCTGAGTGAGCGGGATGTCCTTGAAGTCTCCTTCACTCGCCAGACGCTCCGCCGCGGCAGAGCGGGCTGCTCCGCCTTTGGACTTCGCGTTTTCGATATCCCGCTTGACGATCCGGCCACCTGGTCCTGACCCCTGAACTCCCCCGAGCTCGATCCCGCGCTCGGACGCGAGACGCCGGGCGAGCGGGGAGGATCGTTGGCGTTCTCCTGGCTTCGCTGACGCGGCACCAGGGCGTGCGCCGTTCCCCTTTGGTGCGGGCGGACGTTGCGGCCGAGGGGGCGTCAACCGTCCTGCCGGCGGAGGAGCGCTGCCTGCGCCTTTCTCGCTACCGCCACTGCCCGTTTGCGGCGGGGTGGATGCTTCGCCCTGCGACTGTTCCGGCGCCGACGGCGCCGGACTCTGCCCCGCGGTCTCCGCGGTCTCGGCAACCGCCTGATTGGCTGGTGCCTTGGCAGCGGTGTCGCCGCCGGCCTGGGCCTGTGCGGGAGCAGCCGCAGGCGCCGAGCCTCCGATCAGAGCATCAATGTTCTCGTCGGCGCCCGCAATCACCGCCAGCAGAGTCCCGACGGGTGAAGCGTCGCCCTCGTTCGCGAGGCGCTTGCGCAGCACTCCATCCGCGCGCGCGACCAGCTCCATCACGGCCTTGTCCGTCTCCACTTCGGCGATGACATCACCGGTCTTCACGGCGTCGCCCTCGTTCTTCACCCACTTCACCAGGCGTCCCTCTTCCATCGTCGGCGAGAGCGCCTCCATCACCACTTTGGTTGCCATAGTGAATCAGTCTAGGTAGAGGACTTTTCTTACCGCGGCGATGGCTTTCGCGGCGTCTGGCTTCGCTGCTCTCTCCAGATTCTTCGCGTAGGGCATCGGAACGTCTTCCTGGTGGACGCGAAGCACCGGCGCGTCGAGGTCGTCGAAGCACTCGCGCTGAATGAAGTCCACCACCTGCGCTCCGACGCCGCAGATCTCCCAGCCTTCCTCCAGCACCACCGCGCGGTTGGTTTTCTGCACCGACCGCGCGATCGCCTCGACGTCCATCGGGCGGACGGTGCGGAGATCGACTACATCGAGCGTGATCCCTTCCTTCGCCAGGTCGTCGGCGATCTTCATCCCCACCAGCACCATCTTTCCGTGCGTGATGATCGAGCAGTGGTCTCCTTCCCGCTTCAACTCGGCGACTCCGATCGGAACGATGTGCTCGCCCCCGGGCACTTCGCCCTTGGTGTTGTAAAGCATCTCGCCTTCGAGGAACACCACCGGGTTGTCGTCCCTGATCGCCGCTTTCAACAGGCCTTTCGCATCCGCGGGCGTGCCTGGCGTGCAAACCTTCAGGCCGGGGATGTGGGCCAGCCAGCTCTCCCACGCCTGCGAGTGCTGCGCCGAAAGCTGGAGCGCCGCTCCGTTCGGTCCCCGGAACACCATCGGCATGTTGTACTGTCCGCCCGACATGTACATCATCTTCGCCGCGGCATTGACGACCTGGTCGAGAGCAAGCAGAGCGAAGTTCCAGGTCATGAACTCGACGATCGGCCGGAGACCGACCATCGCCGCGCCTACACCGACGCCGGCGAAGCCAAGCTCCGTGATCGGAGTGTCCACGATCCGCATCGGCCCGAATTCGTCCAGCAGGCCCTTCGAGACCTTGTAAGCGCCGTTGTACTGCGCGACTTCCTCGCCCATGAGGAAGACGCGGTCGTCGCGCTGAAGCTCTTCGCGGAGCGCCTGAGTGAGCGCGTCGCGGTAGGTGACGACTGGCATCAGGACGTCGTGTCGGTGAGGATATCGGTGTACAGCTTCTCGAGCGGGGGCTCGGGGCTGGCGTCGGCGAAATCCCACGAGTCCTGGGCGATCGCCTTCGCTTCGTCGTCGATCTTGTGCAGATCACCTTCGGTCAGCTCTCCCGCTTCGTGCATCGCGTTGTGAAGGAGGAGGATCGGATCGCGCTTCATGTTCTCCTCCAGCTCGTCCTTCGTGCGATACGTACCGCTCACAGCGTCGGACATCGAGTGGCCCATGAAGCGATAAGTCCTCATCTCGAGCAAAGTGGGCCTCTTCTCCTTGCGGGCGCGTTCCGCCGCGCGGCCTATCGCATCGCGCACGGCGAAAACATCCTGCCCATCCACGGATTCGCCGACCATGCGATATCCCTTGGCGCGCACGATGACGTCCTCGTTCGCGGTCGAGCGCGAGATCGACGTACCCATTCCGTAGCGATTGTTCTCCATGATGAAGATTACCGGCAGATCCCAGAGCGACGCGAGGTTCAGCGCTTCGTGGAAGGCGCCGATGTTGACGGCCGCCTCGCCAAAGAAGCAGACGCAAAGCTGGTTGCCCCGGCGATACTTGATCGCGAATCCGACCCCCGCGGCGACCGGCACGTGACCACCGACGATGCCGTGGCCGCCGAGGAAGTTCGTTTCCCTGTCGAAGATGTGCATGGAGCCGCCCTTGCCGCCGGAACAGCCCGTATCGCGGCCGAAAAGCTCCGCCATGATCGCTCTCGGACTGATCCCGCGCGCCAGCGCCTGTCCATGATCCCGGTAGGCAGTGATGACATAGTCGTCCGGCCTGATCATCGACATGGTGCCGGTGGAGATCGCTTCCTGGCCGATGTACAGGTGACAGAATCCGCCGATTTTTCCAAGAGCGTAGGCCTCGGCGCAGCGCTCCTCGAACCGGCGCTGAAGCAGCATTGATTTGAGGAGGGAGCGGCGCTCTTCCGGCGTAGTGCCGCCCATCGGCGCCGGCTCGTTCTCGCCCTGGGAATCCTGGGGGGCCTGCGGTTTGTCTTTCCGCTTCTGCGCGGCGGCGGGGACCGGCTTTGCTTCAGTGCTCATACGCCGGCTGCCTGGACCTGCTCCCACGCGTGGTAGCTGGAGCGCACCAAAGGACCCGACTCGACGTGACGGAACCCCATCTCCATTCCGATCTCATAGAGCTTTCTGAATTCCTCCGGGGTGTAGTACCGGTCGAGCGCGATGTGCGCGTCGGAAGGACGCAGATATTGCCCGAGGGTGAGGATGTCGACGTCGACCTCGCGCAAATCGCGCATCACGGAGACGACTTCCTCCATCGTCTCGCCCATCCCCAGAATCATCCCGGTTTTGGTGGGGATGTCGGGAGCAACGGTCCTGGCGTAGCGGAAAATCTGCATCACTCTCAGGTATCGTCCTCCCGGCCTGGCTTTCCTGTAGAGACGCGGAACGGTCTCGGTGTTGTGATTGTAGATCTCCGGCCGGGCATCGAGGACGGCGCGGATGCTGTCCTCGCTTCCCTGAAAATCCGGAACCAGAACTTCGACCGAGCATCCCGGATTCCGCTCGTGGATCTGCCTGATGGTCTCGGCGAAGATGTACGCGCCGAAATCGGGCAGATCGTCGCGGTCGACGGAAGTTATCACCGCGTGCTGAAGCTGCATCTCGGCGATCGCCTGCGCCACGCGGGCGGGCTCCGCGATGTCGTACTGCGGCGGGCGTCCGTGAGCCACGGCGCAGTAGGCGCAGTTTCTGGTACACACGTCGCCCAGTATCATGAACGTCGCGGTGCCGTGCTCCCAGCACTCGCCGACGTTCGGGCAGTGAGCTTCCTCACAGACCGAATGCAGGTCCAGCTCACGCATTAACTGCTTCAGCCGTATGTAGTTGGGCCCGCCGGGAGCCTTGACCTTCAGCCACGAGGGCTTCCGCTCCGGGAGCGGATCGGCGCGATGGCGACCCAGAATCTGGTACAGCTGGCCAACTGGCTGGTAGAGATTGTCGGGCATGGCGAAGTTCGAGGGCAATTGCGGCGGATCCAAGTCTTGAGTGGCCTGTTATTAGTGATCCAGCTAACCAACTGAATACTCATCACTTGGATCCCCTCTACCCGACCCCGAACCTGTTGGAGGGGTCGGTAATCGGAATCTACATCAAAACCGCCCCGGCCGAAATTGCGCCAGGTCGTGGCTAAGTGGCGCTCCCGTCACGAGATCGGCCACTACGTCGCCGGTGAGCGGCGCCATCAGCACGCCGTTCCGCGAATGTCCGCACGCGTAGATCAGCGATGGATGGTCCGGATCTGCGCCGAGAATCGGGAGCATGTCCGGAGTCACCGGGCGGAGCCCTGCCCAGGCCCGCGGTGGGCCCGTTGAGACGAGCGCCGGACAAATTTCCTCCGCGGCTCCCCGCACCTTCGTGATGCCTGCTTCAGTGACGCCGGCATCGAACCCGGCGTTCTCCATGGTGCTGCCACCAATGGTTCCGTCCGCGCGCGGCACCACGTAGCCACGCGGCCCGTACACGACGTGCCTGACGGGGCGCGTCGAATAAAAAACGAGCTGACCCCGGCCGGGGCGAACCGCGCGTGCGAAGCGTGCGCCGGTGATCCCTCCGGTCCACGCGCCGGCGGCGAGGACGACGAAGGGCGCTTCGAGCCTGTTGCCGGACGTGGTCTCCAGCGCACACGCATTTCCGTCGGGGTCGACTCCGAGAACGGCCTCGTCGAGCGTCGTGATCGCGTCGACCGAAGCCGCGGCGCGCTCCAGGGCCTGGAGGAGCACCGTGTTATCCACAGCTCCATCCCCGGCGTTGTAGACGGCGCCGAGCCCGTGGGAAAGCGCGGGCTCGAGCTCGCGCACCTCCTTCTGGTCGAGCCACGCGCTGGTGGGAAGCGCGGTGCGCCGCAGCCCCTTTATTCCTTTCTCGCTCAACGCCAGCTGGAGGATTCCGAGGCGGTTGAGCGGGACGCGAATCCCGGTACGGTCCGCAAGGTAGTCGAGGTAGCCCGGATAGCGCTCGCGCGCCGCGATCGCGAAATCGTGGGCTGGCCCCAACGCCCGCTCTACGGAAGGTGCAAGCATGCCGGCGGCGGCCCGCGATGCTTCGCCCGCCCGGCGCTCGACGACCATGACGACACGCAGTCCGCGCTCGGCGAGGGCGAGCGCCGAGGCGAGGCCGATGAGTCCCCCGCCGACGACGATGACTTCGGGACGCGGGGTCAGATCAGCCTCTGAAACATCCCGGCGCCGGCCCCCGTAAGGAAGCCTGTCACCGTTTTGGAGAACAACATGCTGCGCGCCATTTTCATGATCGGCCTTTTCGCCATGCTGGGCCTCTTTGCCGTGGGCATCGTGTTCAAGCTATTCGGCGGGATACTCGCTCTGACGTTCTGGGTAGTCGCGGTTGCGCTCAAGGTGCTCATCGTCGGCGGGGTGCTTTACCTCGGAGTCCGGCTCGTTGCGCCGGCAACGGCGGAGCGGCTCAGGGATCGGTTCTCGGGGACCAGGCTGACCCGGTACTAGCCGCGGGGCAACTGCAACGTCGTTCTCAGTTTCCCTTCTCTATCGCCTCGACGACCGCCCAGACAAGCAGCGGCACCATGATCTCATGGTGTCCGGTGATCTCGTAGCCCTTTCCACCTCCCGCCGTCGGCCGCTCTACCACATTCACGCGCGGCCGATAGTGCCGCTGCATGTCCAGGTCGCACGTCGTGAACCCCGTGGGCTTTCCCGCGTGAAGGTTGCGGGCGATCGTCAGCGCCTTGAGAAATACCTCCGGCATGATCACCGCGCTTCCCAGATTCAGCACGACGCCGCCATCGTGGAGATCAGGAAGTGCGGCCGCGAGTCGTCTGAAGTCGCGATGACTTGTTTCGCCGATCGCCGCGCCACTCGTCGCCGGATGCTGATGTATGATCTCGGCGCCGATCGCGGCGTGAACGGTGAAGGGAATTCCGAGTCGCTCGGCGCAGAGCATCACCGACAGCTCGGGATTCGCCAGAGACTGGGCTCCGAGCGCGCGCGACAGTGATTCACCCATCCCCAGCTCCTGCTCCATCCCGGCGATGAACGCCTCGTTCATCCCGCGACCCGTCTCCTCCGCCATCCCGAAGGTTCCGTCGACCAGCCCGCGCGCTACGTCTTCCGATGTAGCCCCGAAACGCGCGATCTCGTAATCGTGGATCGCCGCCGACCCGTTCATCGCGAGGTGCGTGATGGCTCCACGCTGCATGAGGTCGATGAGCAGGGGGGCGAGACCAGTCTTGACGATGTGGCCGCCCAGCATCACGACGACCGCGCACTTTTTCCGGACCGCAGCCGCTATGGCTTCGACCACGCGTCTGAAGTCACGCGCGACCAGAACATCGGGCAGCGATGCGAGGAAATCCCCGAAGCTGCGATCCGCGCCGGAGGCGGAGGGGGGAGGGGAAGCGAACTCAGCGGCGGCAACCTTGTTCGGCCGCCGCTCGATGGGGACGGTGCGGATTCTGGAAAGGTCTGCTTCCGGTGCTCTGGAAGCGGGGCGCTTCGCTTTCCCGACGGAGCGGGCGGAGCGGGGCCCGCGTTTACCGCCTAGGGACTCGGCGATGGGTAATAGGATTTGAGATACAGATTCAGCGAGCCGAAGGAAAGCCTCGACTTGAGCTGAAGGATGATGTGCCGATCGTCGTCCGATAGCCAGATCTCCGCGTGACCGTTCTCGGAGAAGATGCCCTTCGTTTTGATCACGGGTTGGATCACGATCGCTTCGAACCTTCCGGCGGGCACGGTGAGTCGCTCCTTCCGCAGCACCTTGATGCGAACCGGGTTGCGATCGGGACGGAAGTAGCGGTTGAAGTCATAGGTCTGGCCGACGACCAGAGGGATCGTCCGGATGAAGTAGAGGAATGATCCGTCGTCGAGCGGGTTGGAGACGGATCTCTCCTCCTTGGGATCCTTCTTGTTGGTCTGGATGAAAACCGAACGCTCGGGATAGATCTCGAATTTGCGCGTGGTGTTCTTCCCGCCCTCCTCGAGCTCCTGGATGAAGCGGAGCGAAGAGAGTGTCTCGGCATCGATCCAGCTCTCGTAAACGTCATTTACCCGGTACAGGAAGTTTCCACCCTGCACCCAGAAGGCCGTGTGCCAGGCCGTCCGGCCCCGAAGATGCTCGAGCGCAACGACTTCCATATGGGCGTTCCCTACCTTCAGGCGCCCGAATCGCACTTCGTACTCCATGCGCTCGCCGACACCGAAAGGAACCTTCGCTCTGTTCGATCCTCCCGCGGATTCGGCGATGACCCCCGCCTGCCCTCCGGCCGCTGAAGCGACCGCGATCAGCAGCGCCGAGGCTGAACGCATCACGACGCTCATGCCACACCTCCGGCGGGTGCCGAGAGCAGGTGGGCCCGGCGGCTGAACCGATAGAGACTGAACGCGTCCGCCAGCGGCCGAACTCTGGTCTCTCTCGTGCGGAGGTCGTAGCGCGGCGCCAGCTCCACATTCTCGATCCGGCGGGCGAAACGCGTCGCTCTGACGAGAAGCTCCATGTTCGCCGCCCAGCCGGTCGTGGTGATCACGGGTTTGTCTCCCAGCGACTTCAGCATCTCGCGCAGCACCGAGATTCGGTAGAGGCGAAAGGTGGTGAACGGATCCGCACCAGCGGTTCTGGGAATCTCCGAGCGGTGAATCCACGCGGCGAGGCGCCGGAGTTGCCGGACCGGTGGTGGAGCTTGCGCGGTGTGATGGCGTACGGCGACGATGTCGGAGCCGCCCTCGAACCGCTTCACGAGCTCAGGGATGTTCTCCGGCTGATCGGTGAAGTCGCCCTGCATCACGATCGCGGCGTCGCGGCGGGCGTAGCGGGTGCGTCTGCTGACCTCGCGGCAAAGCTTTTCCACGGCGAAGCCGTAACCCTTCCGGGTTTCACCCTTCACTATGGTCAGTGGGATGAGGTCCGCGTACGGCGCCAGAGTCTCGAGGGTACTGTCAGTGCTGCCGTCGTCGTAAACGATTATCTCGTATTCGCGAGAGTAGTCCTGGAATACCCGGCGGATCCTCCACAACAGGACGCCGATCGTTGTACTCTCGTTGTACGTCGGTATACAGATATAGATCAAGTAAACTCCGAAATTTCAGGGCGAGATCCGGTATCGTGACAGCCGCGGACTCGCGCGGACCCCTCCACAGGGGGTGAGGGTGCAAGATAAGTATCTGACGACCACCCGCTACCCCGCCGTAACGTCATTGTACACCTCAGCAGTGCGTTCGATCATCGTGGCAGAATCGAATTCCCGGGCCCGCTGGCGGCCCCGGGCTGCGAGCCTGGAGCGGAGAGCATCGTCGGTAATGACGCGTGCAGCGCCGGCGGCAAATGAGTCCATGTCCCCGGGTGGTATCAGGAGGCCGCTTTCGCCGTCCTCGATCACTTCTGGAAGACCACCAACCGCGAAAGCGACCGGGGGGACGCCCAGGGCCATGGCGTCGATCACGGAGGTTCCCAATCCCTCTGACCTCGCGGGATGCCACAACAAATCCAGTCCGGCGACCGCGTCGTGGATCTCGGCGACGAATCCCGCGTCAAAGGCTTCCAGCCCGGCAGCGATCATCTCGCCTTTGCCCTTGCCGCCCAGGAGCACGAGACGGGTCCGCGCCAGTACCTCGGCGGGGAGTCGGCGGGCAATTCCAGAGACGGCGTCGAGACCTTTTTCCCTTGTCATCGCTCCCACCATTCCGCACAGGACAGAGTCTTCGGGCCACCCGCGCTCGCTTCGCCAGTCCCTTGCCTGCTTCACCAGCGGGGTTGGGACGCCGGAATACACTACCCGAATTCGATCTGACGCGATGCCGGCAGCCACCATCGCCGTGCGGACCGCTTCGGAGATTGCAATGAACGCGTCGACGCCCCAACCATACTTCAGACGCACCCGCTTCGGCGGGAAAGCGACCCTTCGAGTGACGACCAGCCGGGCCTTTGGCCGGAAAAGCTGAGTCAACAGCCCAATGGTGTGTGACCGCGCGTCGTGCGCGTGAATTATGTCGGCGTGCCATTCCCTCGCCACGGCGCGCAGCTCACGTGCGCGCCGGACATCCCACTCGCCCCGGAGCGTGAGCCGATAAGTGGGCAGCCCCGCGCGCTCGGCTCGCTGAACGAGAGGAGAACCCGACGGTGCGACGACCAGGGTGCGATAGCCACGGTCGTGAAGCCCCGCGGCGAGGAGTAATACCTGTCTCTGTCCGCCGCGCCAGCTGCGTCCCGAATCTACGTGCAGAATCCGGGGGAGAGGGACTGACACTACTCGCTTGTCTGGCGGGCGAAAGCGTTGAAGAGTCCCCGGTCCCAGGGCTCCGGTGAATCCGTCATCTCCTCGGGATGCCACTGCACCCCCATCACCCACCACGCTTCGTCGACCGATTCCAGCCCCTCGATTACCCCGTCGGGCGAGCGCGCGGTGATCCGCATTCCGGCCGCGACGTCCTTCACCGACTGATGGTGAAAGGAGTTGACCGTGCACCGCGCGGTTCCCATCGCGGCCTCGATTCTCGATCCACGCTCGATGGTGATCTCGTGCGAGCGGGAATCTCTCGGGCCGCCATCGTCGTGCGCGATGCTGGTTGCGCACTCCGAGGAAATGTCCTGCACGAGAGTTCCACCGAGTGCCACGTTCAGGATC